>JGI12210J13797_10056215_pt1 | contig 16940 bp, 11 predicted proteins | sample ElkSlonscriptome_3_FD_13797 | JGI IMG/M metagenome (IMG submission 13797)
GCGGCCGCCGGGGCGGGCGCGGGCCCGAGCCCGGTTCTTGATGGCGGCCTCCAAGCGTCATCGCCGGCCGGCGCGGGCACGGATGCCCATGGTGCTGGCCACGGCCGGGTTCGCGCTGGCGCTGGTGCTGTCGTTCATCGGGCTGCGCGGGCTGGGCGACGAGGAGGGGCGGGCGTCGGGCGAGCAATCGTGGCTGTCGGCTCCCGTCGACGAGTCGATCACGCTGAGCTTGGCCGACGGCAGCACCGTGGAGCTGGCGCCCGGCAGCCGGGCGCGCGTGGGCTCGTTCCACGAGGAGGAGCGGCGGGTGGTGCTCGACGAGGGGACGGTCGAGATCGACGCACGCCCCCGCGACGAGGGACGCTGGGTGTTCGAAGCGGGGGAGTATCGCGTGGACACGACCGATGCCCGCGTGCGGATCGAGTGGAGCCGGGTCTCGGGCACGCTGAGGGTCGCGGTCGATCGCGGCGTGGTGCAGGTCTCGGGGCCAGAGTTCCGGCGGGCGCAGGCGGTGGGGGCGGGAGAGAACCTCACCCTCGTCGAGCGCGAGACGACCGCCTCGGCCACCCTCTCCACGGGGGAGGTGCCCGACGGCATGGCGGCCTCCGACGCGCCCGATGCCGCCGACGGGGTCGAGGCCGCCGACGGGGTCGAGGCCGCCGACGCGCCCGAGGCCGGATCGCCGGGCGACGCCGAGGCGGAGCGGGCCGTCGCCCACCGAGGCGCCCGCGACCCGCAACCCGCGACCCGGTGGCGGGCGCGGGCAGATGCGGGCGACTACCGAGGGGCGATCGAGGCGGCTCGGGCCGAGGGTTTCGATCGCCTCTGCCGCACGCTGCCCGACGCCGCCCTGCTGCGCCTGGCCGACGCCGCCCGCTTCGCCCACGAGTCCCGGCTGGCCCGCCAGGCCCTGATGGCGGTGCGACGGCGCTTTGCGGGCCGTGACTCGGCCGCCCTGGCCGCATTCGACCTCGGGCGCCTCGAAGCCCGCGACTGCTCCGAGGCTCGGCCCTGGTTCCAGCGCTATCTGAAGGAGCGCCCTGGGGGAGAGCTGGCCGAGGTGGCAAGATCACGAGTGGAGGAGTGCACCCCCGATCGCCAGCCGGCCGCCGACTGAGCCCCCCTCGCCGGGGGAGCCTCGTCGGGCGTGCCCTCCTGCTCGCCGGCCTCGCGGGTGCGCCCGCGACCACGCGAGGGATGCCGCCCGTGGCGAGCGTCACGGCCCCCGAGGGCACCGCCCGGGTGGCCGTGGTCGCGGCGGCCGACGACCCCCTCGCCGCGCTCATCGCGGCCGAGTTCGAGTTCCTCGGCTTCTCGTCCGAGTGGATCACCGCCCCGGGGCCCCAGGATCCGCTCCAGCTCGACCAGCTCGCGCGCGAGCACGACGTGGCCGCCGCGGTGCTCGTGCGCAGCGACGGGGGCTTCGTGCAGGTGTGGATCTCCGATCGGGTCACGGGCAAGGTCGTGATCCGGCGGGTGGCGGTGGACCGGGCCGATGATCCTCGCGTGGTGGCCGTGCACGCGGTGGAGCTGTTGCGGGCCAGCCTGCTGGAGCTGGAGCGGAACCCGGCCCCCACGGGGCACGAGGTGGCCGCCTCGGCGCCCGTGCGCCGGGCCCTGCGGGCCACGCCGACGCGCTTCGGCCTGTCGCTGTCGGGCGCGGTCATGGGCGCGCCGGGGGGCCTGGGGCCGCTGGCCGGGCTGCGGGGGTCGTTTCGCCACATGCCGCACCCCCACGTGGGCTGGGTGGTCACCGCCACGGCGCCGGTGAGTGCGGCTCGGGTGCGCGAGGCCGAGGGCGAGGCCGAGGTTCGGGTGGGCTGGCTGGTCACCGGCGTTCGGGTGGCGCTGCTCTCCGACGAGCGCGTGCTCCGGCCCGATCTTCAGGCCACGGTGGGCCTGCTGGGGCTGAGCATGGTCGGGCACGCGCGCGCGCCCTACGTAGACGGCCGGGACCTGGTGCTCACCGGGGTGGGGGAGCTGGCCGCGGGCCTCGAGCTGGCCGCCACGGCCCGGCTGCGCGTGCGGCTGGCCGCGGCGGCGGGGGCCTGCTTCACGCGGCCCGAGATCCGCTTCGCCGGCCGCCCGGTGGGCTCGTGGTGCCTGCCCTACGGCGCGGGGGAGCTCGGGGTGGGGGTCGTATGGTGAGGCGGAGCCGAGGGGCCGTGGTGCTCGCGTGGGGGCTGGCCCTGGGCGCGACGGGCTGCGTGAGCATCGGCCAGCCCATCGACGGCCCGGCGGGGGGCAGCGGCACGGAGGACAGCGGGTCGACCAGCAGCGGCCCGGCGAGCAGCGGCCCGGCGAGCAGCGGCCCGGAGAGCAGCGGCGGCACGCTCGACGGCGGCTCGAGCTCCAGCGACGACGCCGAGGCGTCCGGGTCCAGCGACAGCACGGGTGAGCCCCTGCCGCCGGTGGAGGAGGGCCCCGTGGGCTGGGCCTCGGTCGACGGCGAGGGGCAGGCCGGCACCTACGGCGGGGCCGGGGGCGACGTGGTGGAGGTCGACACGCTCGAGGCGTTGGTCGAGGCGCTGGCCGTGGCCTCGCCGCGGATCGTTCGGGTGTCGGGCGCGATCTCGGGCCTGGTGGTGATCGGCACGTCCGACAAGACGCTGGAGGGCCTTCCGGGCGCGCGGATCGACGGGGGGATCGTCATCGAGGGCACGGCGGAGCAGCCGGTGCACAACGTGATCGTGCGCGACCTCGAGGTGGTGGGCTCGGGCTGCGCGGGCGGCTGCACCAACGCCGACGCCATGGCCATCCGCCAGGCGCACCACGTGTGGATCGATCACTGTGCCATCTCCGACGGCGACGACGGCAACCTCGACATCACCGCCGAGGCCGACTACGTCACCGTCTCGTGGACCCGCTTCTCCTACGCCGACACCGTGGTCGGGCCCCGGCGGTCCAACCTGATCGGCGCGGCCGACGGTGACGTGGAGGACGCCGATGACCTGCGGGTGACGATGCACCACTGCTGGTGGGCCGACAACGTCGCGGAGTACATGCCGCGGGTGCGCTACGGCCAGATCCACCTGTTCGACAACTACTACTCCGCGGTGGGCAACGATCACTGCATCCGCGTGGGGCTCGAGGCCGATCTGCGGGTCGAGAACAACTACTTCGACGGTGTCACGCGGCCGATCGACGTGCCCGTCGATCCCACCGCCGAGCTGCTGGTGCAGGGCAACCTCGCGCTGCCCGACCCGCTCGACGATGCGACGCAGGGGCGCGCGTTCGCGCCGCCCTATGCCTACACCATCGATCCGGCGGCGATGGTGCCGGCGCTGGTGATGGCGGGGGCGGGGCCGCCGTGAGCCGTTCGGAGTACCCTGTGGGGCGGGAGGCGGCTCATGGCCTCCGCAGCTCGCGCGGATCGCCTCCTCCGGCGGGGGGCGTCGAGCGAGCTGCGGTCGGCGGCCCGGGGCTCAGTGGGGCGGAGCGAGGTGCGGGAACGCGGCGCCGAACGGCACGTCGTTGGTCAGCGGGTTCAGCGAAGGGCCGGGAATCCCGTCGCTGTCGAGGTCGAGGAAGAGCGTGGCATCGTGGACCGTCAGGTCGATCCAGATGAGGGCCAGCAGCAGGTCCATGACGGGATCGGTGAGCAGCCGACCGTTGGGGTACCCCGCCGCCTGGGTCAGATCGATGCCGAGGGCCTCGGGGATGGCCAAGGGCCCGATCTGGTCCAAGCAGGTGGGCATGGCGTCCTGAGGCGCGGCGCACGGAGCGATGGCCAGGGCCAGCAAGTCGTCGTGGATGCCGGTGTTGTCGACGACTTGCATGCCCATCACGCCGTAGTGCCAGGTGTCGAGCGACTCGGCGAAGTCGCCGAGGAACACGAGCGCCGCGTCTTCGAGCGGGGTTCCTACGTTGTAGGCATCGCGGTTGCCGAGCAGCTGGAGCAGGGTGTTGTTGCCCACCCCGCCCACGCGATCGACCGGCACGTAGTCCGCGGGAGCATTGGGCGCGAACTGGAAGTCGTCGCCTCCCGAGCTGGAGCTGCCCGTGCCGGAGCTGGAGCTGCCCGTGCCGGAGCTGGAGCTGGAACTGCCCATGCCGGTGCTGGAACTGCCCATGCCGGTACTGGTGCTGCCCATGCCGGTGCTGGAGCTGCCCATGCCGGAGCTGGAGCTGCCCATGCCGGTGCTGGTGCTGCCCATGCCGGAGCTGGAGCTGCCCATGCCGGTGCTGGTGCTGCCCATGCCGGTGCTGGTGCTGCCCATGCCGGTGCTGGTGCTGCCCGTGCCGGTGCTGGTCCCATCGGGGTCCGTCGTCGAGCTGCTCTGGCCGAGCGTCGTGTCGAGCGAGCCTTGGGTGGTGGTGGTGGTGGTGGTGGTGGTGGTGGTCGACGACGACGCCACCGTCGTTCCGCTGTCGCTCGTGCTCGATTCGACCTCGATGGGCAGATCGGAGCAGCTGGTTGCCATCAGCCCCAGCGTCGCCAGGAAGAGCGCCTTCGATTCCCGCGCCATCGCTACAGCCTCCCCGTGGTCGCCCAGATCTGGACGAAGTCGTTGCCGGCCGCGGCCGCCGTCTGATCGAGCTCGAGCACGATGGCCATGGTGTTGGTGCCCGCAAGCGTGTCCGACGTAGCACCGGACACGAGGGTCGAGAACGCCAGATCGAAGGGATCGCTGTCGTCGAGCATGTTCTGCACGGTCGCGATGTAGCCCTCGAGGTCGAAGAAGAACGGGTCGTCGAACTGGCCCACCATCGCTCGCGTGCCGCCGCCGCCGTCGAGGATCTGCTCGACCGGCCCGCTGAAGGTGCCGGTGGCTCCCGGTAGGTTCTGCACCTCGACCCCCCAGTCGCCCGCCATGTCCTGGCCCATGCGAACATAGATGGGGATGTCGCACGCGTTGTCGGCGTCGTTGTCGAGGTAGTCGAGCGCCTCGGCGGCCGTGCCCGTGTTGTCGATGCAGATCGTGTAGAGCACCTCGTCGTCGTAGACCGACGCGTCGAGGGGAGCGAGCAGGGGAGAGTACGTGAGCACCACCACGATGGTGGAACCGTCATGCCATGCGTAGAGATCGCCGAGGTCGGCCGCGGTGTCTCCGGCGGTCACGGGGGCGTCGACGTGATCGGAGCCCTGGACCTCGGCGCCGGACAGCGGCTGCAGGGCGAGGGCGAGGGCGACCAGCGGGGTGAGCCGCCATGGGCGGCGTGGAGGAGGACGGTCGGGGATGGAGAGCGACATGGCCCATTGTCGCAACGAATCCCACGCTCGACTGCTTCGTGAACGTCACGCGAGGCCGCAATGGCCGATGAGCCGCCGGGCATCGGAGTGTCAATCAGGTAATTCAAGGTGGTGCTGCGCCCCTGAGCGGGTCGGGGAGCCGTGTGAGGGCGCCGGCCCGGGCATCGGGCGGGCGGCTTGGCGGGGGCGTCGATCGAGCGTAGACGTCTCCCATGCGTGTCGCCCACATCACCGCCCTCGACGGTCCCGATGCCATCACCGTAGCGGAGCGTCCCGATCCTTCCCCGGGCAAGGGCCAGGTCGTGGTCGCGGTGGAGGCGGCGGGCCTCAACTTTCCCGACCTGCTGATGAGCCGGGGGCTCTATCAGCTCCGCCCGGCGCTTCCGTTCGCGCCGGGCGGAGAGATCGCGGGCACCGTGGTCGCGGCGGGCCCCGACACGAAGCTGGCCGAGGGCGACCGGGTCATGGCGCTGACCGGCTTCGGCGGATTCACCACCCACGCGCTGGTCGGTCACGAGCGCTGCGTTCGCATTCCCGACGCCATGCCCACCGACGTGGCGGGGGTTCTGGCGTTCACCTACGGCACCAGCTACCACGCGCTGGTCGATCGGGGGGCGCTGGCCGAGGGCGAGACGGTGCTCGTGCTCGGGGCGGCCGGGGGCGTGGGCTCGGCCGCGATCGAGCTGGCCGTGGCCCTGGGGGCCGAGGTGATCGCCGCCGCGTCGAGCCCCGAGAAGCTCGCCTTCTGTGCCGAGCTGGGGGCCGCCCACGGCATCGACACCTCCGCCGAGGACCTCAAGCGGCGGGCCAAGGCGCTGGGGGGCGGCTCGATCGACGTGGTCTACGATCCGGTCGGCGGCGATCGGGCCGAGCTCGCCCTGCGGGCGCTGGGCCCCGGCGGCCGTCACCTCGTCATCGGCTTCGCGTCGGGCACCATCCCGCGGGTGCCGTGGAACCTGGCCCTGCTCAAGCAGTGCTCGATCGTGGGCGTGGCCTGGGGCGCGTGGGCCATGGCCAACCCGCGCCGGCACGTCGCGAACATGGAGGCGCTGTTCGAGCTGCACGCCCGGGGGGCGATCCGGCCGCGGATCACCGCCCGCTACCCGCTGGGCGGCGTGTCGGAGGCCCTGCGGGCGATGGAGGCGCGGGAGGTCAAGGGCAAGGTGGTGATCGAGCCGCAGCGCTGAGGTCGTGGGCTGGGCTTCCTGCGTCTCGGTGAGGATCAGGCGACGGCACGGGCCGGCGCCTCGCCGAGCATCGACGAGAGGACCGGCTCGACGATGCCGTCGATGACCTCGAGCTCGATGCGGAGCGCCTCGTCCGGAGCGATGACTCTCAGGCGCGCGAGGGCGGGCTTCGGGGGCGGGTCGCAGCCCCACTCACAGCAACGGCGAGGCCGTACCCCACCCGCTGACGCGCAGCTCGTCCCGCGCCCGGGTGGCGGCCACGTACAACAACCGCTTCTCCCCCTCGTCGTAGAGCTGCCGGGCCGTCTCGTCGCGCCGGTCGTAGCCGGCGTCGTGGTACGGCAGGGTCTCGGCCCGCACGCCCGCGAGGATCACCCGCGAGAACTCCAGCCCCTTGACCCGGTGCATGGTGGCGACCCGAACCTGCTCGCTGGCCACGTTGGGCTCGTTGGTCTGCACCACGTGCACGGCGACCCCCCGCTCGCGCAGCGCGGCCGCGTAGTCCTCGACCAATCCCATGGTCCTCGCACACACACAGATGTCTCCGGCCTTGATGGTCTCCGACGCCAGCCAGCTCTCGATCCACCCGACGATCCGATCGATCTCGGCGTCTTGGTCGGCCAGCATCTCGACCTGGGGCATGACCCCGAGCCGCAGCGATCGCTCACCGCTCAGATCGTCGGTGCCCTCGTCGAGGTCGTCGAAGCTCAGGCCCTCGAGACGGGCCACGGCCCAGTTTCGGATCTTCTGGGTGGTGCGGTAGTTGACCCGCAGCTTGCGGGATCGCCGGCCGCGGACCGAGATGTTGCAGCGGGAGAGCGAGGCCTTGTGCCCGTAGATGCGCTGGTGTGGATCACCGACCACGAAGATGTCGTTGGGTCCCTTGGGCACGAGCGCGCGCAGCAGCAGGAGGTCGGCGGTCCGAAAGTCCTGGGTCTCGTCGGCGACCACGCTCACGTAGTCGCTCGAGCCCCGCTCCAGCGCCATCCGGGCCTCGCGGACCACGTCGCCATGCTCGCAGAAGCCGGCGCTGTCCAGCGCCCGGCGGTACTCGGCCAGCACCTCCCAGACCCGCTTGCGCTGGGCCCGGCTCAAACGCTGGCCCCGACCGGCCCGACGGGCCCGGAGGTAGCCCGCTAGATCGATCACGTCTTGAGCCTGGACGACCTTGTCCCACTCCTCGCGATAGAAGACCTCGGAGAACTCGGGGGTGGTGAGGCTGAGCGCGGTCTCCCACGCCTCGCGCGTCTGCTTGGGCCGCGCGACGGGCGGCATCTTGATCCCCCGGGCCGAGAGCGCGTCGCGGGCGACCTCCTGCAGGTTCTTGACCTCGATGCGCTCGAGCTCGGGGCCGCACATGCGCCGGAGGTTGTCGCGGATGTCGGCGGCGAGGTTGCGGGTGAAGGTGGTGAAGAGCAGCCGGTGCTGAGGCTGGTCGAACACGTTGCGGGCGAGGTGGCGGATGCGGTGCATCGCGACCACGGTCTTGCCGGTGCCTGCGCCGCCGAGGACTCGCGCGGACTCCTTGCTGTTCATGGTCACGATCTTGGCCTGCGAGGGGTGCAAGAAGATCCGCCACTGGTCCATGGGCGCGGCGAGCATCGCCGACAGCTCCTCGTCGTCCTCGACGAGCTTGAACTGGCGCATGCTGCTGGGGCGCTCGAGGGCCGCGGACACGTCGGTGGTGTCCACCGTCTCGGCCTCGGCGAGCGCTGCGCTGCGCTCCTTGCGATCGAAATCCTCGAGCACCTCGTCGACCGAGTAGCCCGAGGCGAGCATGTAGACCGAGTCGGACGCCTCTTGCGGGAGGTACTGACACAGGTCGTCGAGGTCGGCGGCGGTTCGGAGGGCGCGCACGGCCGGCAGCAGCGGCTCGGGCACGCCGAGCAGCAGCAGGTCCTCGTCTTTGTGCCCGGCGAGCAGGTGCCCCTCGGGCACGATGTCGGGCTGCGCTGCGACCATGCCCACGGGCTTCCCCTCGCGGTCCTCGGGAGGTGTCGAAGGTGGTGGACATCAGCCTCGAAAATGGCGTTATGGGGGGGAGCGAGCTTCCGCTATTGGCCGCGCATTCCTCTGCACGGCCTGATTTCATTGTGCTTTTCGAGCGGCTCTGGCGCTGGTGGCTTCCGCTATTCGTCCGGCGGGCTTCCGCTATCTCCGAGTCGGGCCAGCCAATGATCGGTCAGGCGGAACTCACGCACCCGCTTCGCCCCGGCCCGAGCCGGCTCGACGAAGTCGGCATCACGCCAGCGCTTGAGCCACGCCCGAGCGCTGCGGTCGGAGACGCTGAACCGCGCCCTCACGTCGGCGGCCGCGAACCGCTGGTCGAGCGGATCGAGCCCCGCCACGAAACGGCGGAGGTTGTCCGGCAGCTCGACCAAGGGGTCGTCGAGCAGCTCAGGGTGGCGGGCCCGAAAGCTGTCTTCGATCTCGCGGTGCATCTGCCCCGCGGCCTCCTCGAGCCGGGCGCAGAAGTAGTCGACCCACTCGGTCAGGTCTGGATCGGACCGGCTGCCCTTGTCGTTGGCCTCGTAGTAGATCGGGTGCAGGCCCATCTGCAGCGAGCGGTAGTAGCCGTGGAGGTCGCGCACGTACAGCTCCTCGACGTTCAGCAGCCCCTTTGGATCATAACGGCGCCGTAGCACCCATGTCGCCAGCGCCCGGCAGGTTCGCCCGTTGCCATCGTCGAACGGATGAATGGTCACGAACTGGTACGCGAGGATCGCGGCGAACAAGTAGTCGGGGAGCTCGTCGATGGCGGTCGTCGCCCACTGGGCGAGCTCGGCCATCAGGCCCGGTACATCCGACGCCTCCGGAGCGATGTACGCGAAGTTCCCGACCTGGACCGTGCGCTGACGGTACTCGGAGCGCTTGGGGGGGCGGCCGACGGAACCGCCACGCATGATGCAGGCGTGCAGCTGTCGCATCCACGCCTCGTCGGGGGCCGCGTCGAGGTTCTCGTCGATCAGCTGGAGCGCGTCGAAGTAGTTGCGAACCTCGATCGCCGCGTCGGCGCGGGTGGAGTCGTGAGCGGTCCTCGACTCGATCGCGGCCGCGGCCTCCTCGAGCGCGAGCGCTCGGTTCTCGATCCACGTGCTGTTGTGAGCCACGCGGATCAAGGTGCGGCGACGGAGCCGCCGCACCTGGGCCAGCGGCAACGGGAGCAGCTCGACGATCGCTCGCGCGGCGCTGAGCTGCTCGGCAGCTCGAAGGACGACCTGCGTGATCCGGTAGCGGGGACGATACGCCATCGCCATGCCCTAGCCCTGAACCAAGACCACGGCGAGGCGCAGGTAGGGCTGGTCTTCGGTGGTCATGGTCTCCTCGAACCACGACCGGCGGGCGGCTTGCATCGTCTCCACGTCGACGCGCTGCTGCTCGAGCTTGGCCGTGCGCGCGGGTCGTGACTCGGCGGCCAGCTGGTCTTCGATGGTGCCCACGCGAGCGCCGGCCCACTTCTTGAGCCGGCGAACCTCCTCGTTGAGCTTGGGCCGCAGCTCCTGCGAGCGCTGCGTGCGAAGCTCGCTCATGTGCCCGAGCGCTGCGTCGACCGCCGCATCGCGCAGCGGCTCGAGCGGCGCGACGTCGAGCTTCGCCCCGTCGTTGGGGACCGGCTGGTCCAGCCCCGTGCGGGCCACCAGCGCGTCCCAGTCGAGGGTCTGGCCCACCCGCCCTCGCTGGTCGAACAGCACCCCGAACCATGCGCACAGCACCGGCTGGCTGCGGCGGTTGGACAGCACCCCTTGGAACACGAAGCAGCGCTGCCCCGCCTCGAGGCCCTTGGCCACGCGCAGCACCGGCGCCGCGTGGCGAGTCATGTGCGCGACCAGGCGATCGGTCAGCCACTCGTTGATGGGGTGCTGGTCCCACAGCAGGTGCCAGCTCGGCCAGCCGCCCTTGTGCTCGCGGGCGCGCTGGAACTCGCGCATGAGCAGGTCCCGGTCGATCGTCAGCTTGAAGCGCGACGACGACTCGCGGACCAGCTCGGGCGGCAGCTGCTCGAAGCGCTGGCGCAGGTCCTCGGGCGCCTCGATCTCGAGGCCCTTGGCCTCCACGTGCTCGATGGGGCGCTCGACGTCGGGGTAGTGATCGGCCAGCTCGCGCCAGCCGTCGAGGCAGAACCCCAGGTCGTCGGGGAACAGCGACGCGCGCTCGCGGGTGGCCACCAGCGCTTGCTCCTGGGCGTCGAGCTGCTGCTCACCCAGCAGCTGCGCCAGGAAGTCGAGCTCTGCGTCGGCCGGCTCGGGGATGATGTCCTCGGGCGCCTGCCCGGCCTCGATCCCGTCGATGATGTGCTGCTCTTCCGAGGCCGCGTCGTGCAGGTCGAGCAGCGCCTGCACGTCGCCGAGCGCCCGGTGGGCCTCGGCCTCCTTGTCCACCAGGCGCTCGAGCACGCGCATGTCCCCCCGCACCCGCTCGTTGGCCGAGACCGTGAGCAGCACGTGGATCTGGGGGTCTTCGGTCTGGCCGAAGCGGTCGATGCGACCGTTGCGCTGCTCGAGCGTGATGAACGACCAGGGGATGTCGTAGTGGACCAGGCGGTGGCAGTGGAAGTGGAGGTTGATGCCCTCGGCCGCGGCGTCCGAGCACAGCAGCACCCGCAGCGCGCTCTGGCCGTTGCCGAACTCGCGGACCAGCTCCTGCTGGCGCGCGTCGTCGTTGCTGCCCTCGAACCGACCGATGGTCTCCTTGCCGAGCCCCAGCCGCTCGGGCAGCTCGCGCTCGAGCATCGCCAGCGTGTCGATCCGCTCCGAGAACACGACCACCCGGTTGTCGGCCGCGTGATCCTCGACTCCGAAGCTCTTCAGCAGCTCGACGAGCGCCGCGAGCTTCGACGCGGGCTGCGTGGCGCTCGTCTTCGCCGCGGCGGCCAGCGCCTTCAGCTCGAGCAGCGTGGCCTCGTCGGCCACGGCGTCCGCGTCGGCCTGCTGCAGCCGGGCATGCCGCAGCCGCTGCGCCAGCGTGGCCTCCACCGCGTCGCTCGAGCTGAGCGCGGCCTTGCGCAGCAACGTCTGGAACAGCGCCCCCTTGCCCGCGTGGCCCCCGTCTTGGCGGACCCGCCCGATCGTGCGGAACTGCGCGCGGCCCAGCGCGTCGAGCAGCGCGTCCTCGGCCGGGGTCGCCTCGACGCGCTGGGGCGTGAGCACCCGAGCGGAGAATTGCCCGCGAACCTCGTGCTCGATGTCCTTCTTGAACCGACGCACCACCAAGCGCTCGACGGTCTCGGGCGAGAGCGCCTCCACGTCGGGCACGGCGGTGGGGTCGAGCAGGTTCATCAGGCTCGCGAAGCTCTCGGGCCGGCCGTCGTGCGGCGTGGCCGAGGTCAGGATCAGCGCGTCGCTGGTGGACGCGAGCAGCTTGGCCAGGCGCGCGCGCTGGCTGATGCTGCCGCGGGTGACCGAGCGCTCGGCCACGTGCTGGCACTCGTCGATGACGATCGCGTCCCAGCTCGACGCGGCCAGGAACCGCCGGTACTTCTCGTCGCGCTTGAGCGTGTCGATGGAGATGATGACCCGGTCGTAGACGTAGAACGGGTTCATGTTGGCCGGGATCCGCCGCTGCACCCGCTCGATGCCGATGCTGTCGAGGCGGACCAGCGGGATCGTGAAGCGCGACCACAGCTCCATCTGGAACTGCTCGAGCACCGAGCGGAGCGCCACCACCAAGATCCGACGGCCGCGGCCGCGGCGGATGAGCTCGGTGAGCAGCACCCCCACCTCGACCGTCTTGCCCAGCCCGACCCCGTCGGCGATGAGGATGCGGGCGCGCGGCTGCGACAGGGCCAGGCCGGCGGGCGTGAGCTGGTACTGCGAGGGCTTGATCGCCCCGCGGTGCCCGGTGGTGATGCCCGCGTCGGTCACCGGTGACTGGCGCAGCAGCGACTCGAGGTAGAGCCGAGTCTTGCGATAGCCCGGCGAGCGATCCGCCTCGAGCACGGTCTGCCGCGGGTCGAGGACCGTGACGGTATCGAGCCCGTCGAGGAAGATGGCCTCGGTGCCGCGAACCAGCTCGCTGACCCCGACCACCGTCAGCGCATGCCCGCCGGTGGCCGAGGGCTCGACGCGCCGGACCATCCACTCCTCGTCGCGGACCTCCACGCGAGCGCCGGGAGCGTAGCGGAGCGTGCGGGCGCTGGAATCGGTGGATGTCGAAGAGGTCGCCATGCCGAGGACGAGGCGCATGCTACGGCATTTCTCGAGGCGTCGGCTCGGGCTCCACTCGGCCCGAATTGAACGCCCACGGCCAGGGCGAACATGGCATCATGCTCGCCCTTCCATATGATGCGGGACATGGACACTTGAGCCTCAATTCGGCCGCCATTCCCCAGGCCGATCGGGTCGAGCGGGCGCTGGAGTATGCGGTCTTGACCTGGCATCGGCAGCTCGCTCTGCGCGACCTGTTGTTCCACGGCCGCGACGCGCTGTACTACCGATCGGCCGCGCAGGTGCTGGGCTTGGTCGACGCGTGGGGGCAGCCCAGCGAGCGGGTGGCGGAGTTCTGTGGCGGCGAGCAGGACCCCATCGAGCTGCTGCGAGGCTGTTTTCACGATTGCCCCGTGGGCCTGGCGTGGGCCCAGTGGGCGCACGCTCCCCTGTGGCAGGTCGACCCCGACTCGGCCGAGGAGTTCCTCGCCGCCACCACCAACCTATCGCAGAGCACGGTCGCGCGCCGAGCCAAGAGCCTGCGAGCCTGGCTCGATGTCCTGCGGCCCGAGCTGGTCGAGGATGAGCCGCCGATCGAGGAACTGCGGGGCCAGCTCTTGGATCGCCCCGTCCACAGCTTCGATCTCTCCAACCGCACGTTCAACGTGTTCCGCCGCGAGCGGATCACCCTGGTTCGTCAAGCGGTGGCGCTCGGGCGAGAGGGCCTGCTCGGGCTGTGGGCATTCGGGTCCGGGTGCGCGCGCGAGCTCGACGCGGCGTTGCGCGAGCAGCCGCCCGGCGAGGGCCTCGACGAGCTCCACCAGGCCCTGCTCGCGGACGAGGTCGACACCGAGGCACCGGTCGAGATCGCGCCCACCCCCACCACCACGCCGACCGTCGCCGAGGCGCTCGGATTCGACCCCACCAAATTCTCGGACATCGTCCAGCTCTGGCACGCGATCGTGGGTCGTCTGTCCGAGCGAGAGCAGCTGATCATCACGAGGCGGTGCGGGGGCCTGGGCACGGTCGAGACCCTCACGCAGCTCGGTCAGGCCCTCGAGCTGTCCCGCGAGCGGATCCGCCAGATCCAGGCGCACGCGCTCGAGCAGCTGCGCGAGGCCCCGGGCTGGCTGGAGGAGATCCGAGGGCGCCTCGCTGCGCTGCAGGGCAGCGCCAGCTCCCTGTGGCTGTCCCAGCTCGAGCACGATCCTTGGTTCGGGCCGCTCACCGAGCGACCCGAGCTGCTCCGGTTCCTCACCCGCCACTTCCTCGAGCCGCAGTGGGTCTGCTACCGCTGGGACGACGGCGTGGTGCTCACCCGCCAGCGCGCGCGCGAGCCCCAGGAACTGCTCCAGGCCGTGCGCGAGCGCGCCAGCGCGCATGCGTGGCCCGGGCCGATTGCACAGCTCGAGGCCCTGGTCGACGAGGTGTTGCGTGGATCCGACTCCGAGGATCTCCGCGACTTGCTGCTCGAGCAGGTCCGGGCTCAGGCGATCTTCGACGACGAAGCCGAGCCCTCCCGCGTGATCGGGTTCGGCAGCAGCCGCGACGCCAGCATCCGCGCCTTGCTGGCCCAGAGCCCCGAGCCCGTCGCGGTCGCCGAGATCCAGCGCCGCTTGGGCCGCGGTCGGATCCCGAGCGAGTGCATCTACGTTCGCCGCGGCTTCGTGACCCTCGCCGATCACTTCGTGGGCTTCGACCGCTGGCAGGAGCGGCTGGTGCCCGAGGTCGAGCGGGTCATGCAGGGCGAGGATCCAGGCCTGCAGTGGATGGCCGCCGACCTGTTCTCGGCCCTGGCCCAGAGCTCGCGGCTGCCCGAGTGGCTGACGCCGCTGGTGCTCGCGGGCATGCTGCGTCGCTCGAGGCGCTTCGATGATCTCGGCCGCCAGCGCTTCGCGCTGCTGGGCAGCGGGTCGGGCGAGCGGGTCCAGCTGCTGCCCGCGGTCGTCGAGATCCTCGAGCGCAGCGGCCACCCCATGGCGGAAGACACGGTGTTCGAGGCGCTGGGTCGGCGAACGAAGGTGCTGCCGGTGACCGCCTCGTTGCTGCGCACGATGGTGCCCGTGTTCCCCTTGGGCGACGGGCGCCTCGGTCTGGTCGAGCGCGACCTCCCCGGGGGCTCGGCCGCGGTCCACGAGGCCGAGGAGCTGCTCGAGACCGAGCTGCGGGCGCGCGGGCGTGGCCTGACCTCGTTTCAGGCCCTGGAATTGGTGCGACCGCTGTCCCGGGCGCACGCCGAGTGGACCGAGTCGATGATCGGCGTGGTCCCGCGGATGAGCGCCGTGCTCGTGTCCAGCCGCTGGGGCATCGGGCTCGAGACCTGGGACGACTGCCGCATCCCGAGCACCGCCGACCTGCTGCGCGACCTGCTCGACGAAGGCGACGGAGCCACCACCGTGGCCCGGCTGCAGGCGAAGATCGTCGAGCTGCACGGGCAGCCGGCGGTACGAGCCACCCTGGCCGGCACCGCCAACTCGATCGGCGCGAAGGTCCGCGGCGAGTGGATCCTCAGTCGCGAGGTCGAGGAGCCGCCGCCGTCCGGGGATCGGCCGCAGCTCGAAGAGCCCGCCGTGCCGGTCGAGCTGCCCGTGCCCGCGCCCGTGCCCGCGCCCGCGCCTCGAGTCGTCTCGGCCGAGCTTCCGAGCGTGAGCGAGCTGGGCGTCCCGCGAGCGAGCCGGCAGCTGTTCAGCAAGCTCGCGCACGAGCCGGTCGGTGATTGGGACGCCCTGCTGGACCGCTGTGCTCGCCACGCCGCCGAGTTCGAGGCCCGGCTGGCCACGAACGAATTCCTCCCCGTGCAGGACGCTCGCAACATCCTGGCCGGCCTTCGCACCCTCGTCGCTCGCGTGCTCGAGTCGGGCGATCCGCTGGCGCAGCGGCTGGCGTGGATCCTCGGGCGGTACTTCGAGATCGACGCCGATGGCGAGCTGGACTTCGCCATCGGCGGGCTGGACGACGATCTCGAGCTGTTCAACGCGCTCACGAGCCATCTGGGGATGGACGAGCTGGCCATCGCGTTCTCGTGAGCGAGCCACGCGCGGGGGTGGCTCGACCGTTGCATCGGTGATGTCCTCGGACATCGCGCTCCGCTCCTCCCCATCGCGCGCGGATGTCCCGGGACATCCCGCGCCGCTCCATCCTTGCGCTCGGGGATGTCCCGGGACATCCCGCGCCGCTTCATCATTGCGCTCGGGGATGTCCCGGGACATCCCGCGCCGCTCCATCATTGCGCTCGGCTCAACGATCGGCCTCCCGCCTCCATCCCCCGGGGACCCCGCACCTCCCCCGTGCCGTGCCCGCGCCGTCGCCCGTCTTCGTGCGATCCACGGCGCTCGAATTCGCACCTCCTCGAATCTTTCTTCACTTCGAAGAATGCCGTTCACGACCAGCTCGCAGCCGTTCACGGCGCTCTTGCGATCGTGTCCCGAATTCGTCCGTCAGACTCGGCGCTCCGCGAGACTAGCCGCTATCGATGGCAACTCCACTCATCGATCCCTCCCGCTACCTCAACCCGCCCCGCGTGGGCGTTCGCTCCGGCATCAGCCTGGGCCGCATGCTCCTGGCGGCGGTCCCCAGCGAGCCCCCGCCCAACATCGCCGCTGCGGCCGAGCAGCTCGAGCGCACGGTCGACGAGCTCGCCGAGCGGTGGTCGGCCAAGGTGACGCGCCGCGGCACCGAGGACGTTCGCCCCTACGACCATCACCTCGACCGCGCCTGGTCGACGGTCGAGCGGGGCCTCGCCCGTTACGCCACCCTGGGTCACGAGCATCCCGACCGCGAGCGAGCGGCCGAGCTGCACCAGGTGCTGTTCCCCAGCGGCCTGGGCTTCGTCAAGCTGCCCTACATCGAGCAGCACGCCGAGAGCGAGCTTCGCGTGCAGCTCATCGCGGCCGAGGGTCTGCGCGACGACCTCGACCGACTGGTCGGCACGCTGTTCATCGACGATCTCCTCGCCGCCCACCAGGCGTACGGCACCATCCTGGAGATCACCGTGGCCACCGAGCAGCCTCCGTCGGTGCTGCTGGCCGCCCCGCTGCGAGCGCTCACCCGGGCGATCTCCAGCTACGCCCTGCAGGTGCTCGCCTTCGCCGGTCTCGACCCCGAGCAGGGTCCGGTGGCTCAGCGGGCTCTCGAGCCCATCGAGGTGCTGCGCCGGGCCAGCGCCCGCCGCCGGGCCAGCCGGGTCGAGGTCGACCCCGAGGTCGAGGTCGAGGTCGAGGCCGAGGCCGAGACCGAGGCCGAGACCGAGGCCGACGCCGAGCTGGCCGCCGAGCTGGCCGCCGAGAGGGGCGTCGAGCCCCCGACCGACGCGCAGGAGGCTGACCTCGAGACCTCCGCGGCCTGAGCCGGGGGGCGGCGACGACCGCCCCGAGCATGCACGCCAGCCGACGCCGGCCACGGACTCCGTGGCCGGCG
>JGI12210J13797_10312142_pt1 | contig 16920 bp, 10 predicted proteins | sample ElkSlonscriptome_3_FD_13797 | JGI IMG/M metagenome (IMG submission 13797)
ACACTGGATCCAAAGCTTCCGGCTCGAGAAAGAACGTGTCATCGTCACGGGACTTGCCCTAAACCATGCGGCAATCACCCGTCTCGCTGGTCAGCTGGAACAGGAACTATCGAGCGATCGGTGGAGTGTCCAACCAACGACGATGCAAGTCGATCCAGACATTGAACTTGTGCGTTTTGAGATCACATTGGTTACGAAGAAAACGATGCCTAAGGTAGCGGATCGACTGGCTAGCCATGGAGGCACAAAGAATGTACGGTAAATTACTATCGACTTTGCTGTTGAAGAAACTTGCACCGGCTTTGGCGATCGGTGTGATCTACCTCGTCGTCATCGCAATCCCCCAGCGACGTAGTCTCTACCAACTACAGGGTGAGGTGGAGCAGTCGGCGAGCGAGCTAGCGAACCTGGAGAACAAGATTGCCATGGAACTGCGAAACTGGAAAGCATCGCAGCCGGTAACCGTATCCGAGGCGAGCATGTTGTCAAGTTCGATTGAGAAAGAAGCGGCCGAGATTGAAAGTGCCACCTGCTCCGACTCAACATGCGTGCAACGTTTTGGCCAATTGATCGCGGTATTTCAGACCCACGGCGTTCGCTGTCAATCCGCAACGCAGGAGAAAACGGATCGCCACGACGAGGCCGCATGCTCGCGTCATCACCTTTCGCTAGTCGGCACCTTTCCTGCAATGCAGGCGTCTATCGATCAAATCCAATCAGCGGCCCCACATGTGGCGATCACCGCGATCGAAATGAAACAAACGCTCGAATTGAATGACTGCCATTGGGAAGTGACTTTGGAAATTGCGGAGAAACGCCGATGAGTGTTGCAATCGATACGGCCGTCGACCTACTCGAAACGATCGATTTGGATCAAGTCAAAATTGATCCGTCGTTATCGCGACTTCTACCCGCGTCAGGGGCTCGGCGGTTCCGTTCGCTGCCGTTGTGCCGAGTGCATGGCGAACTCGTCGTCGCCACTAGCAACGAGGACATCGATGCGACGCACCACTTTGTAGCCAGCCATCTCGATGGACCTTTTCATTTGGTTCGTGCCGAGGAGCAGTCTCTTCGCAAACGCTTGTCGTCAATTTATGCTCCCCATACTTCACGGGTGAGTTTTAATGCCGATTCACAAAGCGAGGCTGGCGAAGTTAGTGAGATTGTTGAAGCTTGCAACGACTTGTTTTTGGCAGCTACGATGCGTGGTGCATCGGATATTCATCTGCTCCCCGCTGAGACGGCATTGCATACGCGTTTTCGTGTCGATGGCGTGCTAGAAGATTATCGATCTTTCTCAAATGAACTGCGATCGGGGATGGTGAGTCGCATCAAGGTATTGGCAGGATTAAATATCGCCGAGAAGCGTGAACCGCAAGATGGCCGTATTCGATGGCAAGCCGACGGAAATACGAATCACAATGGCCGTACCAAAAAAATCGACATCCGTGTTGCTACGATTCCAACTCGATATGGCGAACGAGTAACGATGCGGTTGTTGACACCTATCGCCGGATTGAACTCGCTTGCCGATTTGGGGATGGACGAATTGCAGCTAGCGGTTTTCAGTGAGGCGATTCGTTCGAGCAGTGGCTTGATACTGCTTACCGGGCCGACCGGCAGTGGAAAATCGACGACGCTCTACGCTGCGATCATGCAATTGCTTTCCGCGCGGGGTGGGAATGTCATTACGGTGGAGGATCCAATCGAGTACGAGATCTCCGGCGCGACGCAAGTCGAAGTTGATTCCGCAAACAAAGTCAGTTTTTCGGGTGCTCTACGGAGCGTCTTGCGGCATGATCCCGATGTGATCATGCTCGGTGAAATCCGCGATGCCGAGACGGCGGAATTGGCGATCAAAGCCTCGCTGACCGGACACCTTGTATTCAGTACGTTGCATACAAACACCGCCGCAGGAGTTGTCACTCGATTGGTCGACATGGGCGTTGCCCCCTATTTGGTCGCAGCGACGCTACGGTTAGCGGTGGCCCAAAGACTCGTTCGCCGGCTTTGTCCGAAATGCCACCGTCCATCACCGCTTAACGCAACCGATGCCGCCGGACTCGGAAGGATCGAGCTTGATCGCGAAATGGCTTACCAACCGAACGGTTGTGTTTATTGTGCTGGTAAAGGTTTTCTCGGACGGACGGCTTTATTCGAAATCATGCAAGGTGGTTCGGAGGTGGCAAAAATGATCGCGGGCGGAGCGACCGAGTTGGATTTGAGTGATTTCGCAAAACGATCCGGCTGCCGAACGTTGATCGATGACGGAATCGACAAATTACTCCTGGGGACCACGACGGTCGAGCAAGTGCTCGGCACCGTGGCAACGTGGTGATGCCGGTGCCTCAATACACTTATGTTGCCCGCTCCGAAGCGGGAAAAATTGAACGAGGCGAAATCGCTGGTGCGACTCCGGCTGAAGTTCAAGCGGTGCTGCGCCAACGGGGCCAGCAACTCGTTGGGATCGAACCACTCAATAGACCTACCAGCGGGGCTTGGAAATGGGCTGTTTCGTTTGCGACACCCCAGCGTATTACTCTTCGATCGGCCGAGGGCGAATTACTGCTCCATCAGCTTGCGGCCATGTTGGCAAGCGGGCTGGAACTAACGCCGTCGCTCAAGGAACTTGCGGAGTACGCCCCGAAACCACGCATTCGAAATCTCTGCAATCGGCTCTCGCATGCCGTCGAAGAGGGATCAACGTTCTCCGCAGCGTTGTTGCAATTCAGCTCCTTCCCCCCAGTGGTTGCGAAACTGGCTCATGTCGGCGAAGAGACCGGCGAGTTGCCGGTGACGCTAAAACGAGCAGCCGACTTTTTAGAGAAACGACGTCAAACGATTGGCAGTTTGTTCTCGGCGTTGGCGTACCCCGTCGTCGTCGCCATCGCTGCTTGTTCGGTCGCAGCCTATTTGGTTGGCTGGGCGATTCCAAAGCTTGCAACCTTCTTACATGCGATGGGCCGGACGCTGCCTTCGATGACTCAATCGTTAATTGACCTGTCGCGGTTGGTACAGACCTACGGACCGTTGTTCACGGTACTGATGATTTCAAGCCTAACGGCACTGGCACTCCTCTACCTATCGAAGCCAGGTCGTTACGGGATCGACCGAATTTTACTTCGGTTACCGTTGGTCGGTCGCCTACTTCAAATGGCCGAAACGCAGCAATTGGCAAGTTCGTTGGCGTTGATGCTGCGAAGTGGCGTGCTTCTGCAAGACGCCCTCGATACGGCAGCGAGTTTGCACCGCAATCATTTCCTTGCCGATCGTGTCCGACAACAAAGAATGCGGATCGCAAGGGGGCAAGGATTGACGCAGTCGTTCGGCGACGCCGGATTCGCTCCGATGCTACGAAGCATGGTGGGTGTCGGTGAGAAAACAGGCGATTTGCCCAATGCACTTGAGCATGTCGCGAACTTCTATGCCACGCAAGTTGATACATCCATCAAACGCATGGCAAGATTGATTGAACCTGCAATCATTCTCTTTGTCGGAGGAATGGTGGGCTATGTCTATGTTGCGTTCTTTATGGCATTGTTGAGTACCGGAGGGAATTTTAAGTGAAAAAAGAGATCGTTCTTAAATCGTACGCGAGTCTTGTTGCTGCATTCCTATCGATTGTTGTGGCTCCAACCGTTGTCGCTTTCCAACCCGATCCGACCAAGCCGAGTCCATTAATCGGTGATCGGCTGAGGAGACTCGAAATCGCGGACGAGCAAGTGCATGCAGAGCCTGCGACTGCAAATAACGATATCGTTGTGTTGCCAATGCGACTCAAAGGGATTGTGTTATCCGACGACAACCACGGAACCGCCATCATCGAATACAATCGATCCGATATTTATCGAATACCGTTGCAACGCACTGATCCCAATGAACGCCCCAAATCGATTGCGATCGGCGGAATCAGCTTTTCCGTTGTTGGTTTTTCAGCGAGCCAGGTTGTGTTGCAATGCTTAGCGACGGATCAAATACTGCGGGTCAATTGATCCGCTATCCGACGTCCTTCAGGCTGGATTTTTCGTCAAGGCTGCATCGACTCCACAAGCTCAGTGACTTGCGATTTTTGCGCTAGCCATGCATAGAACACCGGCAAGACCAAAAGGTTCACGATCGTTGCTCCCGCGAGTCCTGTGAGAATGACCAATGCCATTGGGTATTCGATTTCTTGGCCGGGTAGCTCACCGGTATAGATCAATGGAACCAGAGCGAGGCCCGATTATTCGTAGCCTGAAGCTTAAGTTTTGAAGTTGCGCTTTTGAGTGCCGAAGGCACGGTAGGTTATAGCCACGGACGCGAGTCCGTGGTTTCGGTTCCAATCGGAACCGTAAGTAAGTCCCGAAGGGACGACAGGTTTTCGACCTATCACCTGTCGTCCCTTCGGGACTCTCCGAACAGTCGTTTGACGCGAGACCCCGGACTAGCGTCCGGGGCTAAAGCCTATCATCGCTTCGCGATTATCAAATAGCGCAACTTCAAAAAGCGTAAGCGAAGGATCCCCAGAATAGCCTCGCTTACGCTTCGGGTTACGAAAAACAGTCTGCAACTCGGCCTTTTAACGTAAACCTCTGCAAGTCAATCTGTTACGACGATTCTGAGCATCCACGTCAATAATCCGGGCTAGACCCGTGGTGAGTGCCGTCATCATGATCGGAGCCAAGCGTTCTTCGGCACCTCGTAGGATCAATTCGCGATGCGTGATGCTGGGAGCTTCTTCAGCAAGATGACGGTAGTGACTGATCAGCATGATGGCGTTACGGGCGGCACGGCGATACCTTCATCGGTGAAACTCTGGTACGACAGGCCAGTTCTCGTGATGGCATTCCCGGATCGCAGCAAGGCTGCGGTGCTTTGCAGCCGCCAACACCGATCACGATTAGTAGCGCAATCGTAAAGCTTCACGCAACCGATCTTGGCGTTGTTTTGAAAACCATCCTTGGTTTCTCCTGGCTGAAAGCCCGCGTTGCGACAGAAACATCCGCACTACAAAGATCGACTGGTTATTACGGCATGATTAGTAGGAAGGGACCAGCACGAGCGACCGAAACAACCCGAACATTCGGTACATCAATACGATTCGTGCTCGGTCCTGGCGATGATCTCGTCTTGCAGAGCTTTCGACAGATCACAGAAGTAGTCGCTATAACCTGCGACTCGTACAATCAAATCGCGGTGAGCTTGTGGATTCGCCTGTGCATGGCGCAGCAACTCAACGTCGACCACATTGAATTGAACGTGATGACTGTCCATTTTGAAATAGCTGCGAACCAAGTGAGTCATATTGGTCAGTCCTTGCTCGCCTTTGAGCAACCCTGGCGAGAACTTCATATTCAGCAGCGTACCGCCCGTCTTGACGTGGTCCATTTTGGCTGCCGATTTGAATACAGCCGTGGGACCTCTGCGATCGGCTCCTTGAACGGGCGAAATTCCTTCCGAAAGCGGCATCCCACTTCTTCGTCCATCCGCCGACGCTCCCAATACGGAACCAAAATAGACATGGCACGTCGTTGGCAACATGTCGACATGGTATGTCCCACCACGGAGGTTGGGTCGACCATCGACCGCGTCAAAAAAAGTGTTGAAACAACGCACCATGATTTGGTCAGCAGCTTCATTGTCGTTTCCATATTTCGCAGTCTTATTGAGCAGCAATTGCCGTAGCTTCTCTTGGTCTGCAAAATCACGTTGAAGATGGTTGAGCAATTCGCTCAGACTGAGCGTTCGATCGCGAAACACATGCTGCTGAATCGCAGCAAAACTATCGGTTAAACTACCGATCCCCACCCCTTGAATGTAGCTGGTGTTATAGCGTGCACCGCCCGCGTTATAATCTTTGCCCTTGCTGATGCAATCGTCGATGATGATCGATAAAAAGGGTGCAGGTGCATAATGAGCGTACATTTGCTCAAAAATGTGGTTGCCCCTTATCTTTAGTTCAACGAAGTGGTCCAACTGCTTTGTCCAAGCGGCGAATAGTTGGTCGAACGTTTCGAACTCCGCAGGATCGCCCGTTTTGGGTCCTAACTGTTTTTCGGTTCGTGGGTCGAATCCATTATGTAGGGTCAACTCGAGAAGTTTCGGAAGATTGAAATAGCCGGTCAAGACGTAGGCTTCTTTCCCAAAGGCACCCGATTCGACACAGCCGCTCGTTCCTCCCTCTCGAGCATCCTCGAGTGTTTTGCCTTGCCGAAGGAGTTGTTCCACGACTCCATCCGCATTGAAGACAGACGGGAATCCATAACCTTTACGGATCACTTCCGCAGCCGCTTTCATAAACCGGTCGGGGTTCTTGCGAGACAATTGGATATTGTTGCTCGGCTGCAAGATGTGCATCTCATCGATCACCTCAAGCAACAGATAGGACAGATCGTTAACCGCGTCGGTTCCATCACGACGTAGTCCACCAAGATTGATGTTTGCAAAATCAGTGTACGTGCCACTTTCCGCCGCCGTCACGCCGACCTTAGGTGGAGCAGGATGGTTATTAAATTTGACCCACCAACATTCGAGCAGTTCCTTTGCCGATTCGCGGTCCAAAGTTCCTGCTGCGAGTTCTCGCTCGTAAAACGGCCAAAGGTGTTGATCCAAATGGCCCGGATTAAAGGAGTCCCAGCCATTCAATTCCGTGATTACCCCGAGATGAAAAAACCAATAGGTTTGCAAAGCTTCCCAGAAATCTCGCGGCGCGTGCTCAGGCACCCGCTGGCAAACATCGGCAATGCGAAGCAGTTCTGCTTTGCGTCTTGGCTCGGATATTTGGTCAGCCATTTGACGGGCGAGTTCCGCATGACGGTGGGCAAACAGGATCGCTGCGTCCGCTGCAATGTCCATGGCTGTCAATTGTTCGCGTTTCTGAAAAGCTTTGAAGTCTCGCAAATCATCGAGCTTCGCTTTGGCATCGGCAATTTCCTTTTTGAAATCGCGCAAACCTTTCGCGTAAATTTTTCCATCCGCAACTGTATGCCCCGGTGCACGTTGCTCCATGAACTCGGTGAACACACCGGCGGCATAAGCGTCATGCCACGTCTGCGGTAAGAGGGGGAAGACGCGGTCGCGAATCGATCGTCCTCGCCAATATGGAATCACTTGCTGGCGGTAAACCTCGATCGCCTCCGCCGGAACACCATAATTCGTCTTTTCCCGAGTACTGAGAATCTCTAAGTCTTCGACACTATGACACGTTAGCTCCGGGAAGGTTGGTGTTACCGATGGCAGGGGGCCGCGTTCGCCAACGATCAATTCCCATTCGCCAATGTAGATCGTTTTGTGCTCACAAAGATGCTTGAACGCCATCGCCCGCAAAACGGGAATCGAGTACTTGCCCTCGTTGTCTCGGTAGAATTCGGTCAACAAGCGAGCACGCTCGGCACTGATGCTAGGTTTGGTATCGACGCTTTTCTGACGCAGTTTGGCAACACGTTCATTCATCGTTTGAGCCTCCGACAATAACCTCTAACGAACGTGCTCTTAACCGCTGCGCCGCTCGGGCAACGTGCTCATTCGATGGAGGGTCCAATGCTTGTAATGCGTGTTCTTCATTGAGATGCCGATGCTTATCGCTACCGATTCGATGATAGGGAAGTAAGTACACAGGATAGGATCGATCAAGCGACGAAACAAAGGCAGCCGTTTCATCCAGATTGCAATCGTCATCATTGATCCCAGGAATCAGTGGCACTCGAATCCAAACGTCGGCATCGAGCGAACTGAGTAATCGCAGGTTGTCGAGGATCAATTGGTTGCTAACTCCAACGTATTTTCGGTGCTTCTCATCGTCAATCAGTTTTAGATCATAGAGAAACAAATTGGTTAGTGGAGCGACCGATCGAACCGTTTGCCGCGAAGCAAACCCTGCCGTATCGACAGCCCGATGATAGCTCCGCTTTTCACAGGCTTTGAGGCACGACAATAGGTATGCGGCATTTTGTCGCGTACCGAGCGGATCGCCACCCGAGAAGGTCACTCCGCCACCCGATTGCTCGTAGAAGACTTGGTCCTTGTCAATTTCAGCCATCAGCTCCTCGACGCTATAAGGTTTTCCGACCACGCTTCTGGCGTCGGCTGGACAGGCATCGGCACACGTTTGGCACATCGTACAGCGATCCACATCGAAGCGACCGGCAGGGTTCCAATCGAGCGGTTCAGCGACGTTTTCAGGGCATACCGTCAAGCAGGTCTCGCAGCCGATACAGCGATCGGGAAACATGAAAATTGCTGGTTTTCCGTCACGGCTCTCGGGGTTGTGGCACCACCAACAACTCAGCGGACAACCTTTCATAAATACCGTCGTGCGAATTCCCGGTCCATCGTGGACAGAGAAGCGTTGAATATTAAAAATGTTTGCCGTATCGGCTTCGGTTTGCATAACTGCGACAAGTAAGATTTTCGAAAAATCGCAAAATCCGCTTGGATTGAGCATCGGTTTACCATACACCAATGGGTAACGCCCGCAAAGTCAAATCGAACGCGCAGGTTGGAGTCTAACGTTTCGGCGATTCCATGGGGCGCTTGGATCGGCGAAAGTCTGGATTCCAACGAGCTATGTCCCCCGTGGCTTCATGTTCCCCGTGGCTTCAGTCCGTTATGCGTCGCTTTTGCCGATAAGGGGTCACTCGGCCAGTCGTGCTTTGGATAGCGGCTGCGTAAATCTTTGCGAACCGTTTGATAGGTGTTCTTCCAAAAACTGGCTAAGTCATCCGTGATTTGCTGGGGGCGGTGATTGGGGCCGAGCAAATGCAGCTGGATCGTCACGCGACCGCCCGCAATCGTAGGTGTCGCGGCCCATCCAAACAACTCTTGTAACTTCACTCGGACGACGGGCGGCTTGTTCTCTTCATACTCGATTCGAATCGAATTGCCGCTCGGAACGACCATTCGCTCTGGTGCAAACCTTTCTAGCTGCTGTTGTTGAGAATAATCTAATTTCGCTTTCATCGTCGCCAGCCAGGGAGCGGAGCAGAGCTCGGCGATCGATGTGCGTGTTCGGCAAAATTCTTTCAATAACTCATCAACCGCATGATTATCAAGAACAGGTAAATCCAATTCAGGCATCCACCGAGCCAATAAACGCAAGCGAGTAAGAAGCATTTCCGCATCGCTGTTCTTGCTGCGTATCAGTTCGCTGCATCGATGGTGTGAAGCATCAAACAGTCGTCGGCCTACCTGCTCGTTTGGCTTGCACGGAATCGGCCATTCGCTCAGCATCAAGTCTTCATAGAATACGCGACGCCGAGCGATCACCGATTCACGGGACACATCAAACTCAGTCTCTTCGATCTCACGCAGTAAGTGCTCGCTAAGCCAGCTTTGCTGAATGGCAATGGCGATTCGAACATCGGCGTCGGTTCCCTTATCATCGACATCGATGCAAACAAACAGATCGGTATCGAATGTTAACGCTTCGCAGCGAAGTCGGACCCCGCGTCGGCCAACCATCATCGCTTTTTCACTATCTGCATCGCGGCGGCGGGCGACACGGTCTGGGAAGGCGGCCAACAAGGCACGAGACAGCAGCGCTCGGCTTGGCTCGCGACCAACATGCTCGCCGCTCTCCTTTCCACCCAGCGTTCGAATCAACTGTTTTGAAACCTTTTCGATTTGTTTTGCCGCAGCGATTGACAATTCGGCTGATCGATCACCATCAATAAAACGACTCAACATTTCTATCTGATCAAACAGCCCAGGAACTTTCGACTGCTTCGAAAACGGGCTTCGCTCTGTCATCAACGCAGCTGCGAGTGTTGCATCACGAAGGGGAACTCCGCAATCCTCTTGGGCTATCAAAAAGCGCGCGATACGCGGATGCAACGGCAGCGCGACCATTCGTTGCCCGGTCGCGGTCAACCGCCCCTGGTCGTCGATGGCATCCATTCGCTGAAGCAGCTTCTTCGCTTGATCGACGCTCTCTTGACTTGGCGGCGTTAGCCATGGAAAGTCAAACGTTTCGCGTTCACCCCATGCGCAGAGTGTTAGCGCGGCACCCGTGAAATCAGCTCGCTGAATCTCGGGTAAGTCATTTTCTCTTCGTGAAGGGTGAGCCGCTTTTGGCCACAAACGAAAACAAATTCCTGGCTCGGTACGCCCCGCGCGTCCCGCACGCTGGTCCGCCGACGCTTGGGAGATCGGCATAAGTTGCAGCGAAGGCAGGCCGATTTGCGGACGAAACGTCATCACTCGCACTAACCCGCTGTCGATCACCGCTGTCACTCCTGGGATGGTGACCGATGTCTCAGCAACGTTGGTCGACAGGATCACTTTGCGTCGCTGGGTCGACCGGATCACTTCGTCCTGTGCCGAAGCGGATAGATTGCCGTACAATTCAAAGACGTCGTGCTGGGATGAAATTAGATGATTCCGCATCGCTTGATGGACGCGCTTGATTTCGCCAACGCCAGGCAAGAAAACGAGTATGTGACCGGTTGTTTGCTGTAGCAAATCGGGTAACACGTTTAAGATTTGCTGATCGATTGGCTGCTGACTCAACGATGGGCTATAGCGGACATCAACCGGATAGGCTCGGCCCGCTGACTCCACTGCGATGGCGGTTGTTCCAGAGCGGCTAAAGAACTCAACAATCGGTTCGGGTTCAAGGGTGGCTGACATGACAATCACTTTCAGCTCCTCTCGAAGCGTCGTGCGAACTCGCTCGATCATCCCCAAGGCCAAATCGAGTTCTAAGCTACGTTCATGGAACTCATCGAGGATCATGCAGCCCACGTTCTCCAGTAAAGGATCGACCGTCAAACGCCTAAGCAACATGCCAGTCGTCAAAACCAACACTTTCGTATCCGAATTCGCACAGCGGTCGAAGCGAACGTGATAGCCAATCGTTTTGCCAAGCGGCGACCCGTTCAGATGCGATAACCGACTGGCGGCAGCACGAGCGGCGATGCGACGTGGTTGGATCAGTAGAATCTGTCCATCGGGAACCGTATTGTTGCGCAGCAGAGCCAGCGGCACCAACGTCGTTTTCCCGGCACCGGGTGGAGCTTTCAATACGACGGGGTGTGAGGAGGACGTTGCGCGAAGGATCTCCGGCAGGCATTCCGCAACGGGCAAATCGTTGGTACTAATGGCGTTCAAGATCAATACTTCTTCGTCCCAAATTACCGTAGCGGTGGTAGTCGTGCGATATCGATTGCTCGTCGAGATATCGAAGACACTCCATTCGCCCATCGATCACGACCGGGTCGCGAAGGATCGTGACAAAGGCATCCCCCGCGGCCTGTTCAAGTTCTTCGTCAACCTCGCTACGGAGCACGCGAATCCGTCCGATGTTGCCAGCCAGGATACGCGCCGACAACTCTTTCGTCGTTTCTTCGAGTGGATGCAGTAGGCCTGGAAAGAGATCGGCGAGCGAATCGAGTGTCTTCGATAACAGCCGATCGATTCCTGGTTGAATCGACAAGGTGGCTTGCGTTTTGGTAGTGATCGCAGCCGTCAAGCAAATCAGTACGTCTTCGAGAGCATCCTTGGCTTCAATGCGAATGTTCAACCCTTGCGTGCTTCGGTAACGCCGGAGATTGTCTTGTCCAATCAGCTTAAACGTGTCGTGTTCTTTCGAGAATTCGTGCTCCCATGCTTCGTGTTGTAATGCAATCGCCATCTGCATACGCTGCTTCAGCGATTCGTCCAATTCCGCTTGAGCTAGCCAATGGGTCAGACGTCGATCCAGCGCCCCTTGATTGGTTTTCGGTGGTATTGATTCAGCATTCTCGACATGCATCAGGGACAGCACGTAATGCGGGCCGCCCGCTTTCACGCCAGGTCCATAAGCACTAAGTCCGACGCCGCCGAACGGCTGTCGCAGCACGATCGCGCCGGTGGTTGGCCGATTGATGTACAAGTTGCCGGCGTGGATCGTATCTCGCCAAAGGTTGATTTCTCGGTCATCCAAACTCTCGATACCACTTGTCAATCCGTAGCCGGTCGACCGAACGATCTCGATTGCTTCTTCGAGTTTTGCATATCGCATGACGCCGAGAACGGGCCCAAATAGCTCTGTCAAATGCGAAAAACTGCCTGGTTCGATGTTCCACTTCACGCTGGGTCTGTAAAGGTTGGGATTGTCGCCAAGGCGTTCAGGATGGACCAACCACGATTCATCGTTCTCGAGCGTCTTCATGGCGTGATTCAAATCGGCCGTCGGTTTTGATTGCAGCGGTCCCATTCGAGTCGACAAATCCCAACTTGATCCAACTCGGATACTCTCCACCGCATCGGCTAACATCGTTTTAAAACCTTCGTCATTAAAAACTTCTTCCTCGAGTAAAAGTAACGACGTGGCGCTGCACTTTTGGCCGCCATGCCCAAAGGCAGATTGCACGACATGTTTGACAGCCAATTCGCGGTCTGCCATCGCCGTGACGATCGTGGCGTTCTTGCCGCCTGTTTCTGCTAACAGATAGAGATCACGACGGGCCGCCAACATGCGTTTTGCGGTTTCGGTCCCGCCCGTCAAGATGACCACATCGACTTTGGGGTTCTTGATGAATCCCGCTTCGGCCGTCCGTCCGCTGCAAGCGGCGAACTGCAAAGCCGACTTAGGGACTCCCGCATCCCAGAACGCTTCGCAAAGTTTCCAAGCGGTTAGAACCGTTTGTGAGGCTGGCTTCAGAATGACGCGGTTTCCGGCCGCCAAGGCTGAAGCGATGCCGCCCGCCGGAATCGCTAGCGGAAAATTCCAGGGCGAAACGACCGCCACGACGCCGCGTGGACGAACGCGAAGGTTGGAGTTATCGGCCCAGTATTTGGCGGTGAGCGGATAGAATTCGCAAAAGTCAATCGCTTCGCTGACTTCGGGATCCGATTCACTTACCGTCTTGCCGCCGTCGGCCATCATCATCGCGATGAAATCGCCCCGCCGCTCGCGGAGTAGCGACGCCGTATTGCGCAGCAGTTCATGGCGATATTCGAAGGTCGTCTTGCTCCAACCCTCTTCATCGTTTGCAGCTCGATCAACGGTTTGCACGAGTTCGTCGACCGTCAGAGATTGGTAGGTACAGACGGCGAAATCGGGCCGCGAAGGATCGTAACGGGTAACGATTTCGCGATCATCGTTGGCTGTTTCATTCGGCGATTCATCCGTCAGATCCGTGCATCGCTCTTTCCAGCTTTTTAGAACTCCTTCGATCCAATCCATATTCGACGGCAGAGACCAATCGGTATCGGGTTCGTTGACGAACGCTTCCCACGATTCGCCGACCGATGGACGTAGATTTTTTGCAGGCCGTTCCCACTCGATACGTCTCGGCTCGCTGCTGACCCGATCGATCATTTCGAGCGATTTTCGGAAACCGTTCGCCAATCGCTCGAAGTCTTCGCTTCCCGGTTGAAGCTGATAAGCGTGGCGCAAAAAGTTGTCTGGCCCCGTGTTTTCATCCAGTCGACGAATGAGGTAGCCCACTGCGTTGAGAAAGCCATCTTTTAAACACGCCGGTGCGTAGAGCACCATGTCGATATCCTTTTCCGAAATCGCACGGCGTTGATGATTCGCCATCCCTTCGAGCATTTCAAACTGAACATGCTTCATCGCACCGGCCTCGGTCGCCCAAAGCAGAGCCAGAGAAACATCGAACAGATTGTGCGACGCGACTCCCACACGCAAATGTCCTTCGGAAGCCGCATCGATCAACTTTCGCAGCATCCGTTTGAAATTCGCGTCGGTTTCGACTTTCGTTTGATAGGGTGCCGCAGGGATGCCTCGAAGGGATGCATCGACTCGTTCCATTTCCATGTTCGCCCCTTTGACCAACCGAATCGTCAACGGACGTGCTCCTGCGATCACTCGTTGCCTCGACCAACCGATCAATCGCATCATTACGTTATAGGAATCGGGCAGATAAGCTTGGAGGGCGACGCCGGCACGAGCATTTGACAAACCTTCACGGTCGAGCGTTTCGCAAAGGATATCGGCGGTCAAGTAGAGATCTCGGTACTCTTCCATGTCGAGGTAGACAAACTTTGCGTGATTGCCCCCATTTGACTGTTTGGCCTCTTCGTTAGTCGCGAAGCGGTACAAAGCTTCCAAGCGGTCGGCGACTTTACCGATACTATGCTTGCGTGAGAGTGGTGTGATTTGGCTGTACAGGGTTGAGATCTTGATTGACAAACAATGTAGATCAGGCATTCGAAGTGCTTGGTAGCACTGTTTGATTCGGCGCTGTGCTTCGGCTTCGCCCAGGATCGCTTCGCCGAGCAAGTTGACATTCATTTCGACGCCATGCTTTTGGCGGTTCTTTAAGTGATCGGCTAAAAGCTCCGGTTCGGCTGGCAGAATGACATTGGCGGTTTCCTTACGCATTTTCTCTTTGACCAGCGGGACAGCGACACCGGGAAGGTATTCGCCAAACGATTGAAATCCTTTTAGCATCACCTGTTCGACCGGGCTAAAGAAGCGGGGAACCCCTTGCACATCGAGAAGATGGGTCAACTGGTCGGCAACGCGAGCGGCACAATGTGTCCGGAACGCCTGATCGGTCATTTCGACCAATGTGGCTTTGTCGGCAGGATTACTGACCATGCGGTCGAATTCGGATTGTTGCCGTCGCTCTTGAGGCGTCTGCAGCTTGGTCGCTTCGGCGAGCAATTCAGCAGCCAAGGCGATGGCTCGCTCGGTCAAGGATGTCGCCGCAGTTGTCGAAGCTATCATCGGAAAGAGCCCAAAAGTGGTGTTCGAGTGAGGAAGCCTGTTACCAAAATTGTATCAATTCCGCGATGGTTCTGTGCGAGCGTTGCCAATCCGTCATGGGATTCACAGCGTGCCCCGCGGGCCGCCAATCGGACGCTTGGTGCTCGCGCGGCTAAGCTAGGCACGCCGGAAAACAGATCCATGCGCGTGCGCCGCCGGGCATGAGCATCTTGCAACCAAGGGATAAAATGGGAGTTCTGGGGATGCAACCTTTCGTACTTAATCCACTAAGCATAGAATCACTCGAATTGAACCTTTCCGTTTCCCCGTTCTGTCTCGTGATGTCGTCATATTGAGCGGAACAACCCCATAAAGGATATTTCCTAACGATGAGTGCCACCGCGACTTCCCAGCGTGTTTTCAATTTTTCTGCTGGACCTGCCGTGATGCCCGTCTCGGTGCTAAAGGAACTTCAGGAGGAGTTACTGAGCCTTCCGGGTGCGGGAGCTTCCCTTATGGAACTGAGTCACCGAGGCCAAGTGTTTGTTGATGTGCTTCACGATGCTCAAGACACGATCCGATCGTTGTACGGAATAAGTGACGATTATGAGGTGCTTTTTTTGCAGGGCGGTGCCGCTTTGCAGTTTTCGATGATTCCCGCCAACCTGATTCGGGGCACCGCCAAGACGGCTCAGTATCTGGTCACAGGCTCTTGGGGCAAAAAAGCGGTCGGCGAAGCAAAAAAAGAAGGAAAGGTCGAAGTGATCTACGACGCCAAGGAATCGGGCTACGCGCACGTCCCGAGCGACGGTGATTATGCTGCTTCAGAAGATGCCGCTTATCTGTATTATTGCAGTAACGAAACGATTCAAGGGGTCCAGTTTTCGGAAGAACCTGCCTGTCCCGCCGGAGTCCCGCTCATTTGTGATGCCTCGAGCGACATTTTGTCGAGACCATTGGAAATCAGCAAATACGGCATACTTTACGCCTGTGCTCAGAAAAATGCTGGACCCGCTGGGGTGACGGTGGTCATTATCCGCAAAGATTTGCTCAATCACGCCCCCGATGATTTGGCGGGTTATTTGACTTACAAGAACCATGCTGACAACGATTCGGAATGGAACACGCCACCGACGTTCGCCATTTGGGCGCTGGGGAAAATCGCACATTGGTTGGCCGATGACATTGGCGGACTCGATGCGATGCAAAAGCTCAACGAACAGAAAGCCAAGTTGCTCTACGATTCGATCGACGCCAGTTCAGGTTTTTATGCCGGTCATGCTCGTCCCGATTGCCGTTCGAAGATGAACGTTACCTTCAATTTGCCCAGTGATGAGCTGTTGACCAAGTTTGTCAAGGAAGCCGCGACCCACGATTTGGCATCGCTAAAGGGTCACCGCAGTATCGGCGGCATCCGAGCGAGCATTTACAACGCCATGCCGCTCGAAGGGGCACAGACATTGGCTAATTTCATGAACGACTTCGCTGCTAAGAATGGCTAAGGCTTCGCCCTTAATGCTCCCTTTGCCTTCCTCGAGAGGATCAACGATTAGTTTAAAGGAGTCAATAAATTTACTTCCTCTCCCGGGCTATGCCGGGTGAGGTGCAGCAGGCGTCAATGCTTGTGAAACAAGAAGCCGCTCGTGGCTTTCACCCCATTTCCCACTCCCAAATATTATTGAAACCATGCACCGTATTTTAGTTCTTGACGACATCGCCCAAGAAGGCATCGATATTCTGGACGCCCAAGAAGGTATCGATTATGAAATTCGTACCGGTCTTTCTGGTGACGATTTGCGCACCGCCCTAAACGAGTTTGACGGAGCGATATTGCGCAGCGGCGTCAAAATCACTGCCGAATCCCTTGAAGGCAATACTCGCATGAAAGCTCTCGTACGGGCTGGCGTTGGCACCGACAACATCGACAAAGTCGCTTCGACTCGCCGGGGTATCGTTGTCATGAATACGCCTGCGGGTAACACGGTCAGTACCGCCGAACATGCCTTCGCTTTGATCTTGGCCCTCAGCCGCAACATTCCTGCGGCAAATCAAGGGCTCGTCGAAGGACGTTGGGATCGCAAGAAGTATATGGGGACCCAGGTCGCTGGTAAAACGCTCGGCATCGTTGGCATGGGACGCATCGGACGCGAAGTCGCTTCACGAGCGATTGCGTTCGAAATGAACGTCATCGCCTACGACCCATTCCTTACCGATGAACAAGCGTCAGGCCTCGGTGTCAAACGCGTTGCAACCGTCGACGAGATGCTTCCGCAAATCGATTACCTAAC
>JGI12210J13797_10257590_pt1 | contig 16907 bp, 11 predicted proteins | sample ElkSlonscriptome_3_FD_13797 | JGI IMG/M metagenome (IMG submission 13797)
CCCTCGAGGGAGTTGAGCAGCGACGTCTCCTCCCCGCAGATGTACGCCCCCGCGCCCCGCCGCAGGTAGATTCGGACGGTGTGGGACGTGCCCAGGATCCCCTCTCCCAGAATCCCCGCCTCTTCGGCTTCCTGGAGAGCCTCGGCGAGGACCGTCTCCGTCTCCGGATACTCGTAGCGGAGGTAGAGGAAGGCCCGGGGGGCCCCCGTGACGAGGCAGGCGATGGCCATACCCTCCAGCACCGCATGGGGATCGTCGTCCATGAGAACGCGGTCCTTGAAGCAGCCCGGCTCCCCCTCGTCGGCGTTGCAGACCACGGTCTTGGGTCCCCCAGGGGCCTCGCGCACCGCCCGCCACTTGCGTCCGGTCGGGAAGCCGGCGCCGCCTCGCCCCGCGAGGCCACTGGCGTCCAGCAGATCCAGGACACCTTCCGGGGCCATCGCCCGGGCGACCCGGGCCAGCGCCTCGTACCCGCCGGTGGCGCGATAGCCGGCGAGGGTCGCCCGCGCAGGACTTCGGATCTCCCGGAAGACGCATTCCTCGGCCCCGGCTCGAAGGCTGTCCCCCACCACCGGGGGACGGGGCGGGTCCTTGGCAGAGAGGACTTCGGGCGGCGTCACCCCGCGAGGCGCCTCCCCGACCAAGGTCCGGCCGGCGATCAACACAGGCACCGGGTCGTCACAGCGACCGCTGCACGGCATGGGGGACGCGCCGTCGAGACCGGCCATCAGATCCCGGGCACCGTGCATCCGACAGATCGGACCGTCGCACACCCGTGGGGCCGCGAGACCGCCGGGCTCCCTGGCGAAGTGGTGGTAGAAGGTGACCGTCCCGAACAGGTCGGCCAGGGGGATGCGAAGCTCTCTGGAGACCGCCTTCAACGCCTCGTCTGAGAGGTAGCCGTCCCGATCGTGAAAGGCGTGAAGCACAGGGAGCAGAGGCGCCGGCTCGTCCTTCCACGGAGCGATCAATTCCAGGTCGGTCGGCTCCACGTAGCTGTTCAGCGCCCGGCTCATCAGCCTCTCCTCACCGTCGAATTCCTGCAGAAGGGGTGGGGTTCGCCTCTTCATCCTGCCAATAGAAGGGCCCCGCGACCCGGGACCGTGGCCAAACCTCGTCGAGGGTATCGTCGTCGTAGACCCGTCCGTTGAGGACCACCCGGTGGATCGAGGTGCTGGCGCGCAGCCCGTCGAGAGGGTTCTCGTCCAGCACCACGAGATCCGCCAGCTTCCCGACCTCGATGGATCCCAGATCCTGGTCCAGGCCCAGGGCCTCGGCACCGAGGATCGTGGCGATCCGGAGCGCCTCGTGAGGCGTCATGTCCGGCCCCATCCCCATGGCCCACAGCTCCCAATGATAGCCCAGGCCCTGGAGCTGCCCGTGGCTCCCTACACCCGCCCGTCCGCCGGCTTCGACGACCCGATCGACGAAGTCGGCGATCATGGGGAATGGGTACTGGTCGTCCCGGAACCACCCGTTGCCCCCGGCGCCGGTGGGGCCCGGCCGCCGAAGCGCTCGCTGCTGGAGATCCTCGAAGGGGGTGAAGCGGACCATCTTCTCGTCCCCCAGGACATCCTCCCGGGTGTAGAAGTAGTTCTCCGCCCAGGGACCGCCGTAGGTCACCAGGATCGTGGGGGTCGTCGCCATCTGGGACTCCGCTACGAGCTGGACCACATCTCCGTACAGGGGCACGCCCGGAAGGTTGTGCTCCGTGCCGGAGTATCCGTCCTGCGCCATTGTGAGGTTCAGCATCAGGTCGAGTCCCCCCTCTGTGGTGGGCATGAGCTCGAGCTCCCGGGCCGCCTGGATGATCCACTGACGCTGCTGCCGGTTTCCGGCGCCGTACATCTTGATGGTCTTGGTGTCGTAGTAATCGGCATAGCGACGCATCACGTCCCGGGCGTGGTCCAGATCCTGGACGTTCTCGCTGGAGAAGACGCCGGGTCCCGTGGAGTAGATCCGGGGCCCGAGAATCCGGCCGGCACGGACCCCGTCTTCGTAGCTGAGGACGTCGGTGGTTGCGGTCTGGGGATCCCGTGTGGTGGTCACGCCAAAGGCTAGGTTGGCGGCGTACGACCAGGGCTGCGTCCGATGGACGCCGTACGCCGCCCGCAGGTGAGCGTGGGTGTCCACGTAGCCCGGAAGGATGGTCTTTCCGGTCATGTCGAGAACGGTCGCGTCGCCGGGGACGTCCACGGACCCCGAGGCCCCCACAGCCACGATCCGGTTGTCCCGGATCACCACGTCGCCCTGCTCGATCACCTCGTCGCCGTTCATGGTGACCAGACGGGCGTTGGTGAGGGCGACCACACCTCGAGGGGTGTCCCGCTCGACGTTGACCTCCACCCGGAACTCGTCGGGTTGGTAGCCGGGGTCGTCCCCCCTATCTCGGTCGTCGGCTTCGTCCTCACCCTCGTCCTCCTCACGACCGGCCTCAGCAACCTCCACGCTGTCCGCATGGGCCCGCGCGGCGGCCAGGTCGTAGACGACGTGGGCATTACCGATGGACCAGTGGACCGTCTCGCCCTGCGGGCCCCACACCGGGAACTGGGCCCCGATCTCCGTGAGCTTGGTCGCCGGGAACTCCGCTCGCTCCGGGTTTGCGACGTCGACGGTGGGGACATCCCCACCGACCCGCGGCACCGTCACCACGTAGAGGTCGTAGACCACCTGGGCCAAGGCCTTTGAGCCGTCGGGAGAAAGGAAGATCGCGCTGGCCCGCTGACCCTGGCTCCCTCCGGAGGACGGTCGGCCCTGGACCTGGATGATCCCCTTCCGGTCCGTCCCGTCCCAGCGCATCGACACGAGGCCATCGGAGCTGTTCGCGAAGATCCGGTCCGGATCCGAGGTGAAGTGGATGCTGCTCAGCCCCGACGAGGGGGCGATGAGGGTGGCCTCGCCTCCCTCCGACGGAATCCACACCAGCTCGGTAGGCTCCCCGAGATTGCCGCGTTGGATCGACTCCCGGTAGCTCCGGGCCGAGCCTCGCTCCGCCAGGATGCGGGTGCCGTCGGGGGACCACTTCGGGAAGCGGTACAGGGCCTGGGCCACGGTCAGGCGCTCCGGCTCACCCCCCTCGGCTGGAACCCGCCAGAGGTGTCCCCCCTCGTCGTCCCGCCAGGACGAGAAGGCCACCGACGCTCCGTCGGGGGACCAGGTCGGGTGCTGAAGAACCGCGTCCAGCTCCTCGGCGAGGCGCTCCGGTCGCCCATCGGGGACCTCCATGACGTAGAGATCGTTCAGGACGGTGAATGCCAATCGCGCACCATCCGGCGAGGGCACCGCGTCCCGGATCTGCTTCGCTACGAAGGTCGGGGAATCGGAGATCGGGTAGTCGAAGTCGACGATGGGGCCAAGAGGTAGCGCGACCTCGGCACGGAAGGGGATCTCCGTAGGAGACGCTCCGTCCACGGGGATTCGCCACAGTCCGCCGCCGTAGAAGGCCACGACCTCTCTGGAGTCGGGGGTGAAGGCCATCCCGGGGTAGAGATCGCGACTCGCGCCGGACTCCTGGTCGTCCCGCTGCACCGGGTACGCCAGCCAGCGCTCTTCTCCGGTGACGAGGTCCCGGATCCGGAGACCCGTGTCGGCGATGTGCCGGGAACCGTAGACCAGCCAACGCCCGTCCGGGGAGAGGGTGGGACGCATCCCGCTCCCCCACCGGTTGGAGCGCGGTGAGATCTCCCCCGTGTCCCGGTCGTAGACGTGGAGCTGGTAGAGGTCGAGCCCGTTGTTGTACAGGGAGCCCTGAGCGAAGCGGCCCGAGAACCAGACCCAGCGGTCGTCCTCGCCAAATGCAGCGCCCATGGTCCGGAGGTTCCCGGGCTCTTCGATGAGCTGCACCCCTCCCCCGCCCTCCCGGTGCCACATCCACAGCTTCGAGCCCTTCGTAGCCACTACGTAGTCGCCGTCGGGCGTCCAATCCGGGGACAGGTAGCTGTCCCCCCTGCCGCTCGTGAGCTGGGTCGTGTCCGTAAGATCAAGAGAGAGGACCCAGAGGTTCTCGCCCCCGTCCCGATCCGAGACGAACACCACCTCGTCGCCGTCGGGGCTGAAGCGAGGCATGGCGTCGAAGCCCATCCCCCGGGTCAGAGGAGTCGCTTCACCGCCGCCAAGCGGGACGGTCCAAAGGTCCCCCAGGAGGTCGAAGATGACCGTGGTCCCATCCGGGCTCACATCGACGGACATCCACGACCCCTCCGTGGCCGTCATCTCGAGGACCCGGTCCGGGCTCAGGGGAAGAGCCTCTTGAAGGACCTCGACCTGGGCAGAGTCGAGGGCCTGACCCATGGCGGAGTGCGGTAGGAGGACCGCTCCGCAAGAGAAGGCAACGACGGCAGTCCGGCGGGCAGTGGAGCGAGAGGGTAGCATCGACCCGGGGTTGCTCGGTGGTGGAAGGGCGGGGCGCGCCCCCGCGACGCCAACCTACGAGCAGGCAGCACCCGGCGCATCCGCGCCTCGAGGCGTGGGCCCGAGTGGAGTAGGCATTGGACGGCGTTCAGGCCACCGCGGAGCCAACCTCGCAACGGCGGGAGTCTACTCCTTCCAGAGATCTTCCCAACCGAGTCCCCTGAAGAGCGGTCCGGCGTTGGCCTCGCTGTAGACGATGCCGGGGTGGAGCGTGTTCCACTCGAGGAGGGAGAAGTCCCCGCTCCGCTCCATGGCGACATCCCACCCGATGACGGTTGCGTGGGGGAAGCCGTCGTGGAGCCGCGTGCACAGGTCCAGGGCCCGCTCGAAGTCAGGGATCTTCTGCCCACCCCAGGCGACGCCGGTCTCCGGATGCTTGGTGATCCGCGTCCAATCGTGCAGCGCCCCGAACTCCCCCAGAAGGCCTTCGGCGTCCATGATCGCCAGTCGGATGGAGTCGGCGGACCGGAGGATCTCGGAGCCGGAGAACCCGAGCTTGATCATCCCTCCGCGCCACTCCGCCGGCAGGCCCGGAGGCTTGACCGTTGTGATCCGGATCGTCGTCATGTTGTCCGGATTGAATCGGGCCAACCATTCGTGCTGGTACATCATCCTCTGGACCACGAAGTCACCCGCGAGAGCGAAGAGGTCGTCCTGTCCTCGCTCGATCAACTGCACGCCCTTCCCCTGATTCGAGTCGTCGAGCTTGACTACAGCCCGGGGCTCGTGTTCAAAGACCACGTCCTCGACCTCGGAAGGCGCGAGAGCCTGCCCATCGATCCCAACCCACTGCCCTCGAATGCGGTAGGCGAGGTCCGGCAGGAGATCACCGGACAGGGTCAGTCGCCGGGACAGCGTCTTGTACATGCCCAACGGCAAGGCCGGGCCCTGGATCGCGGGCAGCACCACCCGACCGAAGTAGTTGTCGGGGATCCACCCCTCCTGGAATTCACCGTCCCAGGCCGTGTAGACCCGAAGCCAGCCGGAGAATGTGGGGGACCCCAGGACATCCCTGGCGTACGCGTCGATGCGGCGGAGGACGCTCTCGGCAGGCCGTCGACCCGGGTGTTGAGCACAGATCACCTCATAGACACGTTCGGCCGTTCTCTGGTGGATGTCGTCGTACCGATAATCCTCGACCCGGCGGTCCACCCACTGGGAGACCGTGTAGGCAAGCTTGGATATGCGGGTAGCGCCTCTCACGCGCGATCCTGTCCTGAGGTCAGGTCAGCTGTTTCCAGAGGTCCTCCCAGCCCAGGTCCGAGAAGGCCGGACCGGAGGCGGCTTCGATGGCGTGGATTCCCGGGTGGACGCCGTTCCACTCGAGAATGTAGAACCTCCCGTCGTTGGCGATCCCCACGTCCCACCCGATCAGGGTGAAGTGCGGGAAGCCGTCGTGAAGGCGACAGCAGGTCTCGAGGGCCGCTTCGAAGAGGGGGACCTGCACCCCCTCCAACGCCAATCCGGACTCCGGGTGCTCCGACACCCGCGTCCAATCCTCCAACATGCCGTAGTCCGCCATCGTACCTCGCTCGTCCATGATCGGGACCTTCACGTAGCTCGAGGCAGAGATGATCTCCGATCCAGGACGCCCGAGGCGTAGATTGCCTCCCCTCCACCCCGCCGGCTGCCCGACGCTCTTGAGCGTGTTGATGCGGATCGTCGAGAGGCTTCCAGCGTTGAAACGGTCGAACGACTCGTGCTGCCGGATCATACGCTGCACCGAGCAGTCGCCGAGCCCGTCCATCGACAGGAGGTCGTCCCGACCCCTCTCCACCACACGGACTCCCTTGCCCTGATTCGAGGCATCGGACTTCACCACCACCCGGGGGCCGGATTGGAAGACGACCTCCTCCACCTCGGAGGGCCCCAGGGGTCGTCCCTCGACGTCGATCCACTGACCCCGGATTCGGTAGGCCAGGTCCGGCAGGAGGTCACCGGCATCGAGCAGTCGCCGAGCCAGCGTCTTGAGTGAGGCGATCGGGCGGATCGGCCCCTGGATGACCGGCAGGACGACGCGACCGTAGTAGTTGTCCGGGATCCAACCCTCCTTGAATTCGCCGGCCCACGCGGTAAAGACCTTCAACCAGGGCGCGAACCGAGGTGAACCCAGGATCTCCCGAGCGTACGAATCGATCGTGCGCTGGACCTCGGACGAGGGCCGACGGTGGGGGTGCTGCGCACAGATCGTCTCGTAGATCTTGTTTGCACGGCGCCCTTGGATGTCGTCGTATCGGTAGGCTTCGACCTTGCGGTCGGTCCACTGCGCGAGGTCATAGGCGAGGTTGGAGATGCGGGTGGCGCCTCTCATGCCTGTCTCCCGATGGTCAGTTCACCAGAGCGGGACGTCGCACCGGACGTCCGGGCCGGGCGTCCTCGTCCAGCACTCCATCCCGGACCACGGGCACCCCGCTCACGAGCACATGGTGGATCCCCGCAGACGGGGTCGCCGGCTCGGCGAAGGTCGCTCGGTCGATGACGGTGGCTGGATCGAAGACGACCACGTCGGCGTCGGCCCCGACCTGGATACGGCCCTTCCAACGCATGGCGGGGACGGCACCCTCGAGCCGCCGGGCCGGCAGGATGGTCATTCGAGCCAGGGCGTCCACGAGTGCCAGCGTCCCCTCCTCCCGGGAATACCGCCCCAGCACCCGGGCGAAGGTCCCAACGCCCCGGGGATGGGTGCGCCCGTTCACGAAGGGGACCCCGTCGGAGGCGACGATCACCCCGGGCTCCTGAAGCGCCGCCTCAACCGCCTCTTCCGGGATGATGTGGGCGATGATGGGGCCACCGCGACTGCGGAACTCATCCCAGTTGTCGGCATTCAGGCGCTCACCGGTGGCGATCCACTCGATATCGCCGTAGTCCGCGTCCAGTCGTTCCCGCCACCCGTCGTCGAAGATGGCGGACTCGATGGCCGTTGAGGCCGCCGTGTACGGGTAGACCTCCGTGGTGATGTCCACCCCGTGCTCCCGGGCGTCGGCGAGCATCTCCAGGAGGAAGGGCGCCGAGCTGAGGCCGGTACTCCCGATGTGCACCACATGGACGCTGGCCCCCGTGGCTGCGGCGCCGGCGATCATCTCCTGCACGGCCTGAGAGGCGGCACTGGGCTCCTTCACGCCGGCGTAACGGACGTGACAGAAGATCGGCACGCCCTCCTCCGCCGCGAGCTCCATGATCCGGTAGATCTCCTCTCGCGTGGTACCTGGCACGTATTGCAGACCGATGCCGATCCCAAGCGCCCCCTCCCGGAGTTCCTCCCGGAGCCGGTCGACGATGGCCGTGATCTGAGCCGGTTCGGCGGCCCCGTAACGCGCCGCCTCTGCGTCCCCAAGGACCCGACGACGGGCTGCGCCATGGGAGACCGTAGCTCCGTAGTGGATGCGCGCATCGCCCGCACGAGACTCGTAGAAGGGAGCCATTGCATCGGCACCCCCTTCCAGCTCCAGCGCCGTGGTGACGCCGTCCCGGACCTGGAACGAACTGGCCAGGAGATCCTGACCGTGAGCGTGGAGATCCACGAAACCGGGGGCGACAACCAGACCCGTGACCTCGATGACTTCCCGACCCGCGAGGTCGGATTCGGACACAGCCCGGATGCTCCCGTCCAGGATGCCCACGTCCCGGATGGCGTCCAGCCCCGAGGCCGGGTCCACGACACGACCCCCGCGGAGGACCAGATCGTACTCCTGGGCGGTCGCCGGTGAGGGAAGGGCCAAAACCGAGGAGGACAGGATCACGAGCGCACAAAGGGCCGTGCGGAGCAACGGCATGATCACCTCATTCGAATCCATCGAGAAGGAATTCCGTAGAGACGAGAAAGGCGCTACCGTCGTCCCTGTAATTGTTGTCGAAAGAAACCCTGCGGAGCCCCCGATGCGCAACTTCGTCATTCGCCTCCTATGTAATGCCGCCGCCCTCTGGGTGGCCGCCCAACTCGTGGGGGGTGTCTCCCTCACCGAGGAGGTCGGCGGAATCCTCTGGGTCGCCCTGGTGTTCGGGGTGGTCAACGCCCTGGTGAAGCCGGTGGTGATGCTCCTGTCGTTCCCCGTGATCCTCCTCACATTGGGACTCTTCGTCTTCGTAGTGAACGGGTTGCTGCTTTGGCTCACCGCAAGCCTGACCGACGCACTCGCAGTGTCGGGATTCGGTGCGGCGCTCCTGGGCAGCCTGGTGATCAGCCTCGTCGCCATGATCCTCAACGCAGCGCTACAGGAAGCGAAGAAGGACTGACTTGCTCCCCCGGCAGTGGGAGGTCTTCGTCGCCACGGCTCCTGGCCTCGAGACGATCACCTCTCGGGAAGTACAGGAGTTGGGATTTCGCGACGTTCGCATCGAGACCGGCGGGCTTGCATTTCACGCGTCGGACCGGGGGCTTCAGGACCTCAATCACCGCCTCCGGACCGCCTCCCGCGTCCTCGTGCGGCTGGCCTCCTTCAAGGCCTCGAGCTTCGGTGAACTGGAGCGGAAGGCGAAGGGCATTCCGTGGGGGCGGGTTCTCCAGGGCCGTGCGCCAGGCGACGGCGAGGCGGCCCGCTTCGAGGTAACCAGTCGGAAGTCCCGTCTCTACCACACGGGCGCGGTGACGGAGCGTCTGCAGCGCAGCCTCGACCGTTGGGCCGAGGCTCGGCCCCGGGCCCCGTCCCGGCCCGACGTGCCTGCACCCCGTTTCGTGGTCCGATTCGTCCGGGACCGACTCGTCCTCTCGGCAGACGCCTCGGGGGACCCCCTGCACCGGCGGGGCTACCGCCAGGCCGTGGCAAAGGCGCCTCTTCGGGAAAGCATGGCTGCGGCGCTCATCCTTGCGGCGGAATGGGACCCCGGGACACCGCTCTTCGATCCCTTCTGCGGCTCCGGCACACTGATCATCGAGGGAGCGTTGATCGCCGGAGGGGTTCCGCCGGGGGCGGGACGTCGTTTCGCACTTGAGCGATGGCCCGGCTTCGAGGGCCGAGAGGGGATGGGCCCGACCGGCCCACCGGTGACCCCGGAGGCCAAGACCTCACCGCCTCCTACCCTTCTCGGGGTCGATCGGGACCCCGGCGCCGTCCGGGCCGCAACGTCCAACGCGAAGCGGGCCGGGGTCTCCGAGGCGGTATCATGGGCCACGGCCCCCCTGTCCCGGGCGCCCTTCCCTTCCCTGGGCGGGCCGCCCGGCCCAGGCACGGCTGGAGGCGATGAGGTGTCCCGGCGTCCCCGGGGGCTCTTGGCGACCAACCCGCCCTGGGGACACCGGGTCGGGGATGGTCCGCGCCTCAAGAACCTCTACGCCCGTCTAGGGACGCTCCTTGCTGAGCGCTGGTCCGGGGGGCGCGCTGCCCTGCTCTGCCCCGACCCGGCGCTGGTCCGGCAGCTCGGATTCGAGACCCGCACCCTCTTCCGCACCCGCCTCGGCGGGATCCCGGTGGAGGCGCTGGCTCTGGACGTAGAGTGAGGCGCTAGCTCCTGTCTGGGGGACGGCGCCGTTTGATTGCGCCCCCGCCGGACCGGCGTCTATCCTGTGCGATCCCAACGACCATCCCCCGCCCCGACCCGCCATGACCTTCGAGGACCTCCCCTACGACCAGTTCGCCTTCAGGGCCTCGCACAACACCATCGATCGGGCCAGGGACGAACGCGCCTGGTCCATCGCTGAGCAGCTAGGGGGGACCGGAGACGCCGTCGAACCGGTCCCGGGGCTCGAGTTCGACCTCCACCAGGTCCCGGGGATCAACGAGTACCACGTGAAGCACGACCGTGGAGCCGAGGGGCCTCTCCTCCGTAAGACGCTTCAAGAGGTCGTGGACTGGGCCGAGGCTCACCCCGACCACCCGGTCATCACCATCCACCTGGACCTGAAGAACGACCCGGGGGAAGACCGGGACTTCACCGCCTCCTTCGACGAACTGCTGGGCTCCGTCCTCGGCGAGGACCGGATCTACCGACCCAGGGAGGTGATCGGTGATCATGAGGACGTGGTCCAGGGGGCCCGGGCCGGCGGCTGGGCCACCTTCCGCGAGCTTCGGGGGAAGGTCATCCTGATCCTGTCCGGGAAGGAGGGCCGAAAGAAGGCCTACGCGGATCACAACCCCAAGGAGCGACTCTGCTTCGTCGACTTCGGCTCCGACGGGCGGACTCCCCCTCGGAAGGGGAACCGGGTCGTGGCGAACGTCTTCGTCACTCATCAGACCACCCTCGCGGACCTGGAGCCGTGGACCCGTGCAAAGGGACTCGTCGTCCGTGGCTACAGTCTGAACTCCCGCGACGCCTGGGACGTGTGTGTGGCTGCTGGGGTGAACATTCTGAGCACCGACGACCTGGATCAGTGGGACCTGGTGCTCAGCGGTCTCGGCTTCGCCCCCCTCACGACCCTGCCCAAGGCGGTCCGCAAGCAGGTGGCCTTCGGCCGAGCGCGGGGGGGTCACCTGTTTCAGAACTGGTCGCATACGGTGCAGTTCAAGCCCGGTCGCTACGTCGAGCCCCGGAGTGAGGAGGAGATCCAGGAGATCGTGCGGCGCGCGGAGGGGAACGCCCCGATCCGGACCCAGGGCGCCGGCCACTCCTTCTCCCAGATCCTGACGACCCGGGGCACGCTCATGAGCCTCGATCATCTGCACCTGCCCAACCTGGGCCCCAAGCAGATCAGTCGGGACGGGAACCGGGTCACGGTGTCGGCAGGGGTTCGACTGAAGCAGCTGCTGCCCATGCTCAAACGCGAGGGGCTGGGGCTGGCCAACATGGGGACGGTGACCGAGCAGTCGGTTGCCGGGGCCATCTCCACCGGCACTCACGGCACCGGTCTCCGCTACAAGAGCATGCCCACCCAGGTGAAGGCCGTCCGCCTCATCGACGGTCGGGGCAACTTCCAGGCCTTCGATGAGACCACCCCGGAGCTCCTGGGGGCCGCCCGTCTCTCCCTCGGGCTCCTCGGGGTGCTGACCTCCGTCACCCTCGAGGCGGTGGAGGACTACAAGGTCGACTACGACGCCTATCTGTGCGACTTCCAGGACGGGGTGGATCAGCTCGCCTCTCTCGCTCAGGAGAACGAACGGGTGCTCATGTGGTGGATGATGCCCTTCCTGCCCCGGCACAAGGCCATCATCGTCACAAAGAACAAGAAAGGGACGGGACGGGGCTCCCTGAGCGACGCCCCGGACATCGCCGACGGCATCCTGAGGAAGTTGAACCTCGGCCGGGGCGACACCATGCCCATGGATGGGGAGCGCCTGGGCGAGGCGCTGGGCGACGAGGTGAAGCGGACCGGGTTCCGGCGCATCCTGCACCGCACCGGGGGTTACGAGAAGATGCTCACCCTCCCCCTCCTTCCCGTCTTCCATCGCGAGCTCGAGTACGCGGTGCCGGCGGCCAAGGGTGCCGAGGCGCTTCGGGCCATCGACCGGATCTTCGCCGAGGGCTCGGTTCTCCTGAACCTCGGGTGCGAAGTTCGCTATGTTGCGGCCGATGACGACCTACTGAGCGCCACCCAGGGCGAAGACGTGTGCTACATCGGCGTCTCGTCCCTGGACAACGCCATGGAACTCTTCGAGCAGATCGAGCCCATCTTCCGGGAGCTGGGGGGTCGGCCTCACTGGGGCAAGCACTACAACCTGACTCGCGAGCAGCTTCAAGATATGTACGGCGACAACTACCACAGGTTTGTGGAGATCCGGCGGGAGATGGACCCGGACGGCGTTTTCCTGAACACCCTCCTGGAGCGCTTCTTCGCCTGAGGAGGCCACCGCTCCCAGGCCGACGAAACAACCCACCATCCCCGGAGCTTGCAACTGTGTCCGACGAGACCCTCTTCACCCGGATCGTAGCGGGCGACATCCCCGCCGACATCGTGTACCAGGACGAGCACGTGACGGCCTTCCGGGATATCGCGCCTCAGGCACCCACACACCTCCTGGTGGTCCCGAATCGGGCGATTCCGACCCTCGACGACGTCACCCCGGAGGACGACGAGACGCTGGGGCGGATGGTGCGCGTGGCCACGGAGTTGGCCCGGAAGGAGGGGATTGCCCAGGAGGGGTATCGCCTGATCGTGAACTGTCGACAGCACGGGGGTCAGGAGGTCTACCACATTCACATCCACCTGGTCGGGGGTCGACCCCTGGGCCCGATGTTGGTTCTGTGAGATGTCGAGGATCGTTGATATGACCCGGTGATGAGTTCAGGCGATTCCACTCAGAAACGCGCGCCGACCCCATCTGGCGTCCCATCACGCTTGAGTTGAGGGGAGTTGAGCGCCTCCCGTCCCTGGTGAGGCGCCGGGCCGTTGGGGCCAGGGCGCCCCCCCCGGGAGCGGCGCCGAAGAGGACCATTGACCTTGGACGACCGCCCCCCCGAGCGTTGAGGTAGGCTCCTCCTCTCCCCTGCCGGCCCATGCGACCGTTCCGGTCCACTTGCACCTTGGTAGCCCTCCCCCTGCTGATGCTGGCGGGGTGCGTGGGCGATTCAGGCCCCGGCACGCCGGCCCTGGTCCTCCTGGACAGCTTGGCAGGGTTGAACGACGGCCTCGTTACGAGCCCCGTGTACATCGGTCCGGATCTGGTGGTGGGCGCCGGGATGTCTCCTCTGGCTGCAGCGGAGCGCCATTGGATCATCCGCCGCGACGAAGAGGGGCGGTGGGCGGTGACCGACGAGTACGAACACCGGCCCGCCGCGGCCCGGTTCACACCGTCGGAGGCACCGGGCAGTCGCAGTTCGACACACGCCCTCGGATCGGGCAAGGACCCAGGATCACAGGTCGAGGGCGCCGCGAGCGCGGGCAGTGAGCCTCCGAGCGCCTTCCTGGCGGTCCTGGACGGTTGGGGCATCGTTCGCCCTCGCCTCGCCCTCGTGGCGGGGTATTGGGAGCCCATCCGGTCGGCAGAGCGCTTCCGGGAGTTGGCGGAAACGCCCACGGGGCGTGAGTTCTTCGAGGCCACCGGAGAGACCCGGCGGTGGGCCGTCCTTCCCGCCGACTCCGGGTCTGCGGACCCGGAGCCCCTGGTCACCGGGTCGGGCGCCCTCTTCTCACCGGCACCGGACGACTCCGATGTGGGTTGGGGTCTCATAAGCGACCGGAGGGGTCCCCAGGTGGGACACGCCCGACCCGCCGTGACCGGAGTGGTGGCCCCTGCGGGCCTCGCCCTGATCCCAGCCACACCCATCTCGGCGGAGGACCCCTCGGGACAGATGCTCCTCGATACGCTGTCGGTGACCGTGGACGGATGGGGTGGGCCCACCCCCTTCCGCCCTCTGGGCATGCACCGACTGGCGGGCCCGCAAGGACAGGACTGGACCTTCGTTCGCGCCGCTCGCCCCGGAGCGCGGAGCTGTGAGACCGAGGTCCTGGAGGGCTGGGTGCGTGCCGACCAGCCGGACCGGCTGCATCAGTCGGTCCGGGGAACCAAGGAGTGCGGTGGGCCGGACTGGCCCACCTCGCTGCCCCTGGGTGTGCTTCAGACGGGCGAGCGCCGCTTCGCCGTGTCCATGGAGGGCGAAGGCCCGGACGCTCGCATCGGCATCACGGAGCTCTTCGAGACCTCCGTAGGGTCGCGAAGAGGCGGGATCGCGCAGCTGGCCGAGGGACCCCTCCCTGTACCCTCGGCAGAACCGAGCGAGGGGCCCAAGGAGGCATGGAGGGGCTGGCCTATCGTCCTGAGCTACATCCAGCCTACCGCCCTGGAGGGAGTGCCGGAGGACGTGCGGAGTGCCCTGGTCCGGGACGGATGCCTGATCCCCACGCTCCAGTGGGGACACCAGAACGTGGTTCGAGGGCGGTTCGCATCGCCGGACCAGGAGGACTGGGCCGTGCTCTGCTCACGGGACGGGGTGAGCGAGATCCGCATCTTCTGGGGTGGCCCTGCTCGCTGCCCCCAGCCCATCGCGCCGTCACCGGACCGGCAGTGGCTACAGGATCGAGGCGACAGCACGGCGGTTCTGGGGCGAACTGTGGGGCGCTATACCCCCCGGGAGGTCACGGACTGGCTCGACTACTACGAACTCGAGCCCGGCATCGCCTTCACCCACGATGTCCTCTTGGACACTCGGGAGGGACGGCCCGTGACCGGCTTCCGATACTGCGCCGGGGGCGTCTGGATCACAGAGGGCTGAACGGCCGAGCCCCGGCCCTGGTCCATGCCACCCAACGGCGATCGTTGTGGGGGGCGTCTGGCTCGACAGGTCCCGAGGCCGTATCCTCGACCCGAACGCCTTCCCCTAGAGAGCCGGGTCCCGGATCTCACGAAGGCCGCGACCGGGAGCCCGACATGGATCGACGCCACTTCCTCCGGGCCGGCGCCATCGCCGGTGCCGCCACCGCCCTTCCTCGAGGCGCTGCCGCCGCACCTGTCGGCCTCGACCTGTTCGCCCCCTGGCGGGGCGCCGGGACGGTGGACGACCCCCTTCGGCTCAACGCCAACGAGAACCCTCTTGGCCTCGGACCCCGGGCCCGAGAAGCGGCCCAGAACGCCTTCTCGGTGGCAAACAGATACACGGACAACTGGTCCGAGCCCTTCCGTCTCAAGCTCGCCGACCACCTCGGCGTCGAGGAGGAGCGTATCTTCCTGGGGAACGGATCCACCGAGATCCTGCAGATGGCGGTGCAGGCGCTCGGTCGCGACGGCGCTCGCATCGTCACAGCCGACCCCACCTTCGAAGACGTATCCACCTACAGGAGGCCCCTGGGCACCGAACTCGTGCCGGTCCCCCTGGATTCCCGCTTCGCCCACGACCTCGACCGTATGCGGCAAGAGGCATCCCGGGCCTCCGGGCCGGCCATCGTCTACCTCTGCAACCCCAACAACCCCACCGGCACCCTTACGCCCTACGACGAGATCGAGGCTTGGATCGACGAGGACGGCGAGACTTTTTTCGTGATCGACGAAGCGTATTTCGAGTTGGTGGAAGAGACGGGCTTCACCAGCTTCCTCTCCCGGACCGCCGACCGGCCGAACCTCCTCGTCGTCCGGACCTTCTCCAAGATCTACGGTCTGGCGGGCCTTCGAATGGGCTATGGGGTCGCCCACGCCGACACGGTGGGGCGCTTCACCCCATGGATGGCCAAGAACAACACGAATCAGATCGCCATCGCCGCGGCGTCAGCCTCTCTGGACGACCCGGATCACGTGCGCCGTTCCCTCGCGGTGAACCGTCAGTCCCGAGCCCTGGTCCAGGAGACCTTGGACGAGCTCGGCTTCGCCGCTCTACCCTCCCACACAAACTTCATCATGCACGAGATCGGGATGGATGTGGGAGCCTATCAGAGGCTATTCCTGGACGCCGGCATCGCCGTAGGCCGGGCGTTCCCGCCCATGATGCGGCACAACCGTCTCTCCTTCGGCACACCGGAGGAGATGGGGCGCTGGGCCCAGACGGTCCGGGACCTGCGGCGCCAGGGGAAGGTGTAGTCCGACGTATGAATCCGGACCTCATCCGCTGTGTGACACCGACCGGCTGATCTCGTTGTTCGACAGGGCGATAACCCACCCGACGTGATACCGTTGGGAATCGGGAGACCCCCACCAGGATCACAGCCGCCACAAAGCCCCACCACGTTTTGTGAGGGTGCTGTCCCGCGCCCTACGTTCCCCTGGGGTGCGGCTTCCGGAAGAACGCTCACAGCCCGGGGGGGCAGACCCGTGTGGAACACGGGTCGCGACACTGTGTCGGAAGAGGATAGGCGCACCTCGAAATGGAGTGACCGATGGATCCACGCGCCATGAGGAACCAGGAGCATCGCCGTCTGCTCCTGAAGGGGCTCGGCCTCTCGGCCGTGGTCCACGCTATTGCGCTGGGCTCGACCTTCGATGTGGTCGATCCCAGGGGGACGGAGCCGCCCCGGGTCTCCCGAGAGATGTCCCGCCCGCCCCTCATCCCCACCCCTGTACAGATCGTCCGGCTTTCGAGTCGGAGCACCGCTCCAACGGCCTGGCAGAATCCGGCCCCATCTGCGGCCCCGTCCGCGGCCCCACCCTCGACTCCCCCCGAGGAGGCGGCGGCCAGCCCTCCAACGGGAGCGGCGTCCGCAGCCCCTGAGGCCGCGCCTGAGGGTGTAGACCCTTGGGACGCTCCCCTCGAAGCCGGACTCCCCACCGCCGTCCTCGACCAGGTCGCCCTCATCGACGCCACCGCAACCCGGCCCGTCGTGTTCGGTGACCTGAACGTCACCTCCCGCGAACCGCCTGCGGACGGGAGGGGCGAATCAGACGCCGAGGAAGACGACGGCGGGTGGCTGAGCGGGATCGCCGGGATCTTCGGAGACATCGGTCTGTCTCTGGACGGCGGGATCTGCCCGGTCCCGAGCGGGCGCGCGGGTTGGCGCTAGGGTCCTGGGATTCGGGTCACCCGGCTGGGGATCGAGCCGAGCGTCACGGAGTGACCGAGGCCACCGAGGAGCACAGCGAACGCAGGTGCACCCAGGACAGAGCCTGGGTGAGAGGCCCCGGAAGGGGAACGACAGTGACCCGGCTGGGGATCGAACCCAGGACCTACGGATTAAAAGTCCGTTGCTCTGCCAGCTGAGCTACCGG
>JGI12210J13797_10829241_pt1 | contig 16907 bp, 15 predicted proteins | sample ElkSlonscriptome_3_FD_13797 | JGI IMG/M metagenome (IMG submission 13797)
CAGGAGCGACGGCTTCGCTCTCGACCCACTCACACCGGGATACCGTTGGTTCGAACTCCAAGCGGACGGACAGATCGACACCGGCATCGAGCGCACCGACGCCTACCCGGAGACGCTGCACCCGAGCACCCACGGGTACTAGTGCAGCAGTGCAGAAAATCCGACACCATGCCCTTTAGGCCGATTTAACGCAAACGGCATGACAGCGCGGAACCCCGTGCCCACCGCGGCGATCAGCAGCTTCAGATGCTCGCTCCCACGATCGCTGCGGGCATCCGGGACGCTCTAGAAGCAGCGGTGACCCACCCCCTTAACTCGTTCCAAAGCCCTGCAGGTTGCGAAAATCGGTGGGCTCACAGGCAACTCCGGTGACGTTCGCCTGGGGTGGCCCTCGACGTAACCACTCACGCAACTCGCCGACCGCATCTGCAGGCCCGCAGGCAAGCACCTCCACGCGTCCGTCCGACAGGTTCCGCGCATACCCAGTCACCCCCAGCCGCAGCGCCGCTTCCCGCGCCGAGGCACGAAAAAACACCCCCTGAACGTTGCCCGCGACGTGGCAGCGCACGCACACCTTGGCGACGCTTCTTTGTGACGATTCGTTCATTTGTGTTCGTTTGCTCCAATCGCCTTAGCGTTTCGCCTGAGCCGCGTCTGACGTCACGGCTGGTGCCGCGTCAGGCTTGCTCCGCTTGAACTTGGTGAAGGTGGTATCCTTGTAGGCACCCTCGACGACGTAACGACCAAGCAACAGAAACTCCGCACTGTCGCGGGTGGCGCCGGTATAACGGGCCACTATGTTACCGTCGAGATCAAAAAATGCGAACACCGGCGTTGCCCGAACACGGAACTGTTTAAGCGCGAAGTCCTTCTGCGCGGCCAGGTTACCCTGAAAATCCGTCACTTCGACGTCCCCCTCGACGTCTACGGGAAAGATCAGAAAGTGTTCCTTGAAATAGTCCTGGACCTCGGGTTGGTTCAGAACCGTTGTCTTCATGCGATGGCAGAACGGGCACTCGTCCATCTCAAACATCAGCAGAACGCCGGTCTTGCCCTCTTCCCGCGCCGTTGCTAACTCCTCGCTGAAATCGCCGAAGGTTTGATCGAAAAAGTACGCGCCCGGATCGCGAGGCGTGGCGGCCGCGACGACGACCTGCGCGACGAATGGCAGCAGGGCCGCGAACAACAGGGAGACCGATCGGGGCTTATTCATAAGGGATCCTTGGGTTGGCAGATAGCGTTTCGCTGGTAGGCGATGACTCATGGGCGCAGATTGTGCGCAGAACCGGCCAGTATTTCAACGCGAGCGCCTTTTTCGTTCGATCGCTCTGCCCAGTCGCGTTGCGGCAAAGCAGCCCAACAGCGGGCAGATCATCCCGCCAATCGCGCTAGCATTCGCGCCCGACATCAATCCGCTCCGGATGCGCCAGAGAACCGCCAATGTCAAATCTACTCCTGTCCGACGTGCTTCAGGGCCTGTTCGGTCTCTCGGTCTTGCTCTGCTTCGCCTGGCTACTGAGCGAGGATCGCCATCGCGTTTCGCCACGACTCGTGATCGGCGGACTCGGTCTGCAAATCCTGCTCGCGCTGCTGCTATTAAAGCTACCGCCTGCCCAGGCGTTATTCGCGGCCGTCAACGAGGCCGTGCTGGCGATACAACGCGCGACCGAGGCGGGCACCAGCTTCGTGTTCGGGCATCTCGGCGGTGGTGAGACACCGTTCGAGGCCATTTACCCCGAAAACAGCTTTGTGCTTGCATTCCGTGCCTTGCCGCTGGTACTCGTAATCGGCGCCTTGTCCGCGCTGCTGTTTCATTGGCGCGTGCTGCCGCTGTTGGTGAACGCATTGGCCTGGCTGCTGCGCCGCACGCTCGGTATCGGCGGCGCACTCGGGCTGGGCACCGCGGCCAACGTGTTCATCGGCATGGTGGAATCGCCGCTGCTGATCAAGCCGTATCTGCGTGACATGAGCCGCGGCGAACTGTTCGCGCTGATGACCACCGGCATGGCCACCATCGCCGGCACCGTAATGGTGCTGTATGCAACCCTTATCGGCAATGCAATACCGAACGCGATGGGCCATATCCTGACGGCATCGCTAATCAGTGCGCCCGCTGCACTGGTGGTGGCCGGTGTGATGATTCCGGGGCGAGCACCCGCGGCGGCACCGGCAACACCCCATCTCGGACAGCACTCGGGCAGTGCCATGGATGCGGTCACCCGCGGCACCCTCGACGCCATTCCATTGATGCTGAACATCATGGCCATGCTTGTCGTCATGGTCGCGCTGGTCAGCCTCGCCAACTCCGTGCTGACGCTATTACCCGAGTTGGATGGGAGCCCATTGACGTTGCAACGTCTGCTGGGTTGGCTGTTTGCGCCGGTGGTCTGGCTGATCGGCGTCCCTTGGCATGAGGCAGCGAGCGCCGGGCAGTTGATGGGCATCAAAACGGTCCTGAACGAACTGCTCGCCTACCTTCAGCTCGCCGCATTGCCGGCGGAGGCCCTCAGCGAACGCAGCCGCCTGATCATGACCTATGCCCTGTGCGGCTTCGCCAACCTTGGCAGTCTAGGTATCATGATCGGCGGGCTTGGGGCACTGGCGCCGGAGCGCCGAGCGGAGGTGGTCGAACTGGGCATGCGCTCGATTGTTGCGGGCACGCTGGCGACACTGATGACTGGGGCTGTCGTCGGTATTCTGGTCTGAGCTGCATCGTACCTCTGAGACGCAGTAACGCTCGTGTGCTGGCTCAACAAGCCAGCGCATCCACCCATCGGAGACGCTCATCGACGTCCCGGCTGTGGCTGTTCGTCTCGAGCCGCTGATCCTCGCGTGCCGCCCATGCGCGCTTCGAGTCGTAGTGGGCACGTGCGGCAGCCAGATGGTGGGGCACCCTAGCGCGGTGGCTCGCGGGCACCGCCGCCGGGTCTGCCGGCGCGCCCGGCACGGCCTGCCAAATCAGGTCACAGGCCGGTAGCCCAAGACCGTCGCGGGCGCGAGCCAGGTGCAAATCCCCTGCAATGAAAGGGTCATCGCCAATGCCAGGATAGTCGATCCAGGTCGCTACAGACAGCCAGTCGCCATGCCGTAACAGCACATGCAGCGCGTCGCGGGCGTACTCCGTGCGATAGCCCTGAAATTCCTCCAGCCAACGCAGTACCCGGCGGGCGGCGCCGCAGGCATCGGTCTTGGCCTTCGTCGGCTCGGGCAGACCGGCCCGGTGGCACAGCAGCCGCGCTTGCTCCGCGCGCAGGTGATCACCATCCACTTCCTTTTTGACGTCGTCGAGTGCACAACGCCACTGCTCCAGGGCTGCGGCATCGCCAAGCATGAAGCTGGCCTCAGCGAGCTTGATGATGTAAGACGCCTCGGTGAAACGCGGCATGCCGCGATCGCTGCGCTGGTGCTCATAGGCATCGCGGTAGTGCACCAAGGCCGTGGCCCAGTCGCCTCGGTGGGCGGCCACGTTGCCCTCGCTGAGGTCGAGCATGTGCCGCGAGGCGTTGCGTCCGGTTCGCTCCAGGTGCTGCCGGCCCCGCGCCAGCAGGGCACGCGCTTCGGCCAACGGCCGTTCCTCAATGGCGATGGTCAACAAGGTCGAGATGGCGTTGAAGGTATCTTCCGGGTCGGCTCCCGGCGTTTCTTCGGCGGCCTCGGTCAGGGCCGACATCGCCGCATCGGTATCCTTGTTCTGCCAATAGCTCTCGCCCTCCCAGGCGCGTAACCGTATTCGCGCGGCGACATCGCCCTGCCGATCGGCCAACGCTGCCCCTTCCGCCGCAAAGGCAGCGCACTCGGCATAGTGGCCGGCCTTATAGGCTTCCACGCAGCGCTTCTTGATCCGTTCCAGTGCTTGCTCGGTCATCTCAATTCGATCATCGTCTCTGGTTCTACCGCATGGCGACAACACGATCGCGAGACGCCCGCTCTGACCGGCCAGCGTACAGCGATTTGCAGCCACACCACGGCGTTGCTTCGAGTCGGCAAAACGAAATTATACTCATCGCACGTCAGTTTTCGGTTTGTGCCGCGGAGAACCTGCTGGTCTGCCGTGTCTTCCTCGAACCTCGCCCCTCGAAACTCGCTCCTGTCTGCAATCTAAAGTCCCCGCGTGTTGCCGGACACCCGGAAGTCAGTCTAGCGTCGAAGACGGCGCATTTCGACAGTCGAATACCAGGATCTCGCCGCGGACACCATGCGCAACGAAGCTCGCTGCCTGTTCTCAGGAGCCAGACAAAGAAAACCCGGCCGAAGCCGGGCTTTTCTGGCCGACAGCAGGAACACATCCTACTGCCGTCCGGCGGCCGAAGCCGTCGGGATCTTACCAGCGACGGCCGCCGCCGTGCGACGGACGATCGCTCTTCGGCTTGGCCTGGTTGACGGTGATGTTGCGGCCCTTCATGTCGGTGCCGTTCAGCGCCTTGATGGCGGCGTCGGCTTCCGAATTGTTGTTCATCTCGACAAAGCCGAAGCCTTTGGAGTCGCCGCTGAATTTATCCGTGATCAAATTGACCTGATCGACGCTGCCGTATTGGGAGAAGGTCTCACGCAGGTCGGCATCGGTGATACTGTAAGGAAGGTTGCCAACGTAGATGTTCATGTCTGTCTTTTCTCAGAAATAACGTGCATTGGAAAATCAAAAAACTATCGAAAAACACCAAGCACGAGAATTTCTTCGACAGCGGAATACCGCGGTAACGGTATGACGAGGAAGGGAGCTACGAGTCTCGGAGGGAAATCCCAGAACACACCCCGAAGGAGCGCTGGGAAATTTCGTCGAAATAGGCAGATGCCTTGCGCCGGCCCTGGTTGAATGTTGGCCGACATGTCCTCAGGCCGGCAATTTAACAGGTTCGAACCAGGCGCGCACCAGTTATTTTGGGAGCAGCGGCGCCCGTCAGGAGATCCAAATACTGTCGAGCAGCGGATCTGACAGACGACGCCTCGCGCAGGTCGGCGAGGCTTCAGATCAGTGTCCAACCGCCCGCGACAAATCCCAGACCTTCGGCGAGTGATAAAGCCGAGCCAGTTGCAGCTCGCGCTCCAACTCCATTTCACGCGGAAGATGATCACCAAAGCGCGTGAACAGCTCGTCCTGATCGACGGTCTCCTGACGTGCCACCTCCTGGTCGATATTCATAATGGCGAAGAAGTCTTCCGGACTGAACCTCAGCCCATCCCACGTCAGGTCATCCCAGGCCGGAAGCCAGCCGAGCGGACTCTCGATGGCCGACACGCGGCCTTCGCAACGGTCGACGATCCACTTTAGTACGCGCATATTCTCGCCGAAGCCAGGCCAAATAAAGCGCCCGTGCTCGTCCTTACGGAACCAGTTGACGCGGAAAATGCGCGGCGGTGTCGCCACGTTTTGCCGGCCAATGCGCAGCCAGTGCTTCCAGTAATCGGCCATGTTGTAGCCGCAGAAAGGCAGCATCGCCATCGGGTCTCTGCGTACCGAGGCCTGGCCTATGGCGGCGGCGGTGGCCTCCGAGCCCATGGTGGCAGCCATGTAGACGCCGTGCTCCCAGTTGTAGCTCTGAAACGCGAGCGGGAAGTTCTTACTCACGCGACCGCCAAACAGCAGCGCCGAGATCGGCACGCCCTTGGGGTTCTCCCATTCCGGGTCCACCGACGGGCACTGGCCGGCCGGTGCGGTGAAGCGCGAGTTTGGGTGCGCCGCCGGATGGCCGCTTCCTGGGGTCCAGTCGTTGCCGCACCAGTCAATCGCATGCTCCGGGGGCTCGTCCGTCAGCCCCTCCCACCAGACATCACCGTCGTCGGTCAGCGCCGTGTTGGTAAAGATCGCGTTTGCGTCGCAGGAGGCCAGGGCGTTCGGATTAGACTGCTTATTGGTACCGGGGGCGACGCCGAAGAAGCCGTACTCCGGATTGATGGCGTAGAACTTGCCGTCCTCGGCGTTGGGCTTGATCCACGCAATATCGTCACCGACGGTGGTGACCTTCCAACCCTCGAAGCCCTCGGGAGGAATGAGCATGGCAAAGTTGGTCTTGCCGCAGGCACTCGGGAAGGCTGCCGCCACATAGTGCTTCTTGCCCGCAGGGGATTCGACACCGAGGATCAACATGTGTTCGGCCAGCCAGCCCTCGTCTCGGGCCATGACCGAGGCGATGCGCAGTGCAAAGCACTTCTTGCCCAATAGCGCGTTGCCGCCGTAGCCGCTACCGAAGGACCAGATCTCGCGCGTTTCCGGAAAATGGCTGATGTACTTGTCATCCACATTTGTCGCACAAGGCCAGGGCACATCACGCTCGCCTGGCGCCAGCGGCGCACCAACACTGTGCATGCAGGGCACGAACTCACCGCGCTCACCGAGTACCTCCAGCACCTGCTGGCCCATGCGGGTCATAATCCGTTGGTTGACGACGACATAGGGCGAGTCAGTGATCTCGACGCCGATATGGGCGATATGCGAACCCAGCGGCCCCATGCTGAAGGGGATGACGTACATGGTGCGGCCGCGCATGCAACCGCTAAAGCGCTCCCTGAGGTGTTCGCGCATCTCGTTCGGATGCATCCAGTTGTTGGTTGGGCCAGCGTCCTCCTCGCGCTCAGAGCAGATGAAGGTGCGGTTCTCGACGCGCGCGACGTCGCTCGGATGCGAGCGCGCAAGATAGCTGTTCGGGCGCTTCTCCGGGTTCAGCCGGATAAAGGTGCCGCTCTGGACCATCTCTTCGCACAGGCGGTCATACTCTTGCTGCGAACCGTCGCACCAGTAGATACGATCGGGCGCACAGAGCTTGGCCATCGCATCAACCCACGCGAGTAGCTTCTTGTTGCTCGTGCGATGAGCGCCGTCATGTTTCGTCGTCATGGTCGAACTCCTGAAATCACTTGGTGAAAGCCCGTTACAAGGAATGAGCAAAGGCAGGCGCCATGTCAGACCGTCGCGGAGCAGAGAGGACCGCATCACCCGAGCTGCGGTTGAAGCGACGCCACCGGCAAAGAGCACTGTTCGGAGGTTTGCAAAAATAGCACCAAAATTAACCGGGCATTGCCTCAGATGGACGAGCGCAGTCGGGCGTAGACGATCTCGTCGCGTGGCGGCAAATCCGCCAGGCACAGCTCGAGGGATTGGCGCCAGTCCGGTAGGACCAAGCCGAAGGTCTCGCGGAACTTGCTGGTATCGAGCACAGAATAGGCCGGCCGGCGCGCTGGCGCCGGATACTCGCTAGTTGGAATCGGAACCAATTCGCAATCGCTACGCGAGGCGCCACGGATGGCTTGCGCAAACCCGTACCATGAGGTCGCGCCGGCACTGGTCACGTGGTAGAGACCGCGGATCTGCTCCATCTGCAAATCGCCGACGAAGACCCGATGCAGGATCTGCGCGGTCACCTCGGCCAGCATCCGACTCCAGGTCGGCGTTCCGATCTGATCGTCCACCACGCGCAGCTCTGCGCGTTCATGGAACAGGTTGCGCATGGTGAGCAGGAAGTTGCTGCCGCGTACGCCGTAGACCCAGGCGGTGCGCAACACCAGCGCATCGGCGCCGGAGTCGAGCAATGCCCGCTCACCAGCAAGTTTGGTCTCGCCGTAGACACTCAGCGGATTTGGCTCGTCATCCTCGCGATAGGGGCGCTCGGTCTTGCCGGAGAAGACAAAGTCGGTCGAGTAATGCACGACCGGGATACCTGCGCTCGCCGCAAGCTCTCCGAGCAGAGCGAGCGCATCGGCGTTGATGGCCTGGGCCAGATCCTGATCGGTCTCAGCGCGATCGACGGCGGTATAGGCGGCGGCGTTGACAATCGCATCCGGGCGGGTGTCGTCGAACACCTTACGCACCGACGTGGCGCTGAGCAAATCGATGGCCGGCCCCGCCTCCCCGCTCACCGAAGCCGAGATCACCTGGCCTACAGGTGCCAGCGTGCGGCGCAGCTCCCAGCCGACCTGGCCGTCGGAACCGATGAGCAGGACGCGCGTAAGGTCAGACATGGGAGGGTGCTCCGAGGCGGGAGGACCGCCAGTGATGAAGGGCCAGGACTTGGACGCGGTACGTGATCGTCATGGCGAATCGGAAGTGTCGCCGTTTTTCAGAATGGAATGTCATCGTCGAAACCGCCAGCGTCAGGTGGGCCGCCCGATGGAGCTGCCCCAGTTCCCGAAGCGCTGGGAGCGTTGTCGAAGCCGCCGGAACCGCCGGATTCCCTGGTGCCATAGTTGGGGCCTGGCCCTTGGCCAGCCCCTTGCCCCCGGCTATCGAGCATCTGCATCTGGTCGGCGATGATCTCCGTCGTGTACCGGTCTTGTCCGTCCTGACCCTGCCATTTTCGCGTACGCAATTTTCCTTCGATGTAGACTTTCGAACCCTTCTTGAGATATTGCCCGGCTACCTCGCCCAACCTCCCGAACAAGGCCACCCTATGCCATTCGGTACGCTCCTGCGGTTCGCCAGTGTTCTTGTCTTTCCAGGACTCACTGGTGGCGATACGGATGTTCGCCACCGCGGTACTGCTGGGTGTGTAGCGCACCTCAGGATCGGCACCGAGATTGCCGACCAGAATGACCTTATTGATACCGCCTGCCATAAAATTTCCCTCCAAGCCCTGCGTTGGGCGGAATCACCGGAAGCGCAGTCGAACCCGACTGAAGCGACCTCCGGCGCTATGAGCCTGCAGAAACGGCCTGCAATCTTGCCCAATCCAGCCGCCCATTGTCCACCTTCAGATAGGCAACCCCCTCGTCGATGGCGATCACTGCCTCCTCGACGCCGGGAATGGCCAGCAACTGTGCCCGCAGCGTCGGCTCTTGTTCGACGGGCAAGGTCCCGACCGACAGGACATGGCGGCTCAGGTTCTCCGGCGGTCGCAACGTCATGACGACTGCCAGCCAGAGCAACGCGGAGCATCCCGCCAGCAGGTAGACCGCCTCCGGCCCGAAGCGCTCGTGCGCCAAGCCGCCAAGCACACCGCCAAGGAACGCACCGAAGAACTGAGCGCTGGAGAAGACGCCCATGGCGGTGCCCTTGTCGCCGGCGGCGGCTGCCTTCGACACCAAGGACGGCAGCACGGCTTCAAGCAGGTTGAAGACCGTAAACATGACCGTCAGCAGCAGCACGGCCAGCCCCAGCGAGCCGTCGAAGAAAGCAAAGCCGAACATTGCTCCGGACAGCGCCACGGCGGCGCCGACGAGGACCATGCGCACCTGCCCCGCACGCTCGGCGACAATAATCAGGGGCACCATCAAGACGATGGCAAGCAACACCACGGGCAGATAGATCTTCCAATGGCCAGCTGCCGACAACCCGGCACTCTGCAACGACAGTGGCAGCACCACGAACAGGCTCACCATGGTCAGATGCAACAAAAAGATGCCGAGATCGAGCCGCAACAGCGTCGTGTCCGCCAGCACGCCCGAGACCTGGCTCAGCACCGGTTGTGAATCGCGGTGCACGCTGGAGCGGTCCGGTGTCGGCACGATCCAGACCAGCACCAGCATGCCTAGCAGCGCGAACCCCGCGGTGAGCCAGAAAATGCCGTTCACACCGATCAGCTCGCCCACTAGGGGACCAAGCACCAGGGCAGCGGCAAAGGACAAAGCGACACTGATGCCGATGGCTGCCATGGTGCGCGTGCGGACCGATTCCCGCGTCAGGTCCGCCGCTAGTGCGATCACCGCCGCGGCGATTGCGCCGCTGCCCTGCAACGCGCGGCCGATGATGACGCCCTGAATGGAGTCCGCCGTCGCGGCCACGACGCTGCCAACGGCGAAGATGATCAGGCCGGCATAAATCACGGGCTTGCGCCCGATGCGGTCCGACAACAGACCGAACGGAATCTGAAGCAGCGCCTGCGTCAGCCCATAGGCACCGATGGCGAGCCCGATCAGCAGCGGCGTAGAGCCCGCCAGGTCGTGCGCGTAGAGCGCAAACACCGGCAAGATCATAAACAGGCCGAGCATACGCATGGAAAAGATCATCGCCAGCCCAACGGCGGAGCGCCGTTCCAGCGCGGACAGCGGGATCAGATCGGGCCGGTTCTTTTTGATGCGGGACAAGGCGGAAGACCTCTTCTGACAGCGGGGTCGAGGAACAAACTTGACTCGGCCGCTATGGTATCAGCTCAGCACCGATCCATGGCGACGCGATGACCCAAGACGCCGGCGGCGCGGCGACGAACGGCCGAAAAAAGACTGATTGAGGGCGCCAAAAGGTTTGCAGTTTGAGTCGCGTTTTTATGGAGACAACGCGCGTCGGGGCCGAAGGACCGAGTGCCAGGGGCGTGGGGCCGAAACTGCGTAATGGCGCTGGACACCGGCCCTCGGCGCTTGGCCCTCTCAGAACGCCGCAGAGGCGCAGCAACGCAGTGCCATATACTCGTTGGTTTGAGGCATAGCCTCGCCAGCCCCGTCTGGCGCCTCATTCAGTCCAGGTAGCAAATTCCCGCAGCAGCGCCGTGGCATAGCTGCCAGCGGGCAGCGTGAAGCGCAGCAGTAAGTGCGGCGTCGCCGGGGCGCAGTCCGCCCCCGAGTCCGCGCTCGGCTCCGGAACAGAAGCCATGCGCTCCATCACCAGGCCCTCCGGCAGCAGGGGCAAGGGTCGGCGTTCCTGCTTAAGACCAGCCGCGGCAAGTCCGTCGATCCAACCCGGGAATGCGGCGGCGACATCGGCCTCGATCGCCGCGACCTCCGCCGTGGTCAGCGGCTCGCCGGCACCGAATAGCGGCCCGGTAGGTTGGGCATCGCCGCTTTCGACACGCGCACGAATGGCCGCATCGACGGCTTCCGCCAAAAAGTGGGAATGGCTGCCACTCAACTGCAGGCGCTCTCCGGGCAGCGCGTTATGCCAGTCTCCCCGCTCGACGCGCAGCGCCAACACTTCGTTGAACAGTTGCGATCGGGCCGCCGACAGCCACAAGCCCTGCAAATGCCGGCCGGTACGCTGGCGCCGCCGGCCCGAACGGGCGCTGCCAAGGCCGAGCGCTTGGTCGCGAAACAGCTCGTCGGCGCGGTACAGATTGCCCTGGTCGCGGCCGAAACGCTGCGGTCCAAAATAGTTTGGCAGACCACGATTGGCCAGCACATCGATGCGGCGCGCAACGGCATCGAGGTCACCTTGCAGGTCACGCAGCCTGAGCTCGAAACGGTTGCCAGCAAGGACACCACGCCGCAACTTGCGTCGGTGCCGGTGACTCTCCAACACCTCGATGCCCTCGTCGGCCAAGGCGTCCCAGCGTGGCTCCGGACGCGGCCCGAGATGGACCGAAAACCATTGCGTAGTGACGGCATTGCGATCCTTGAGGCCTGCAAACCCAATCGCCTTGGCTGGCACACCAGCGACACTCGCCAGGCGCCGGGCGGCCCACTCCGTGTTGGCGTCGGTCTTGCGCACGCGCATGAGCAGATGTTCACCATCACCGTCCGGACCGAAAGCGAGCACTTCGTCGACGACAAAGTCTGCCGCACGCGCCCGCAGGCGGCAAGACAACAGCGGCTCGCCATGTGCCCGCGGCAGTTCGGCGAACGCGCGCCATTTAGGCGGCTCCGGCGGAGGTGGCGGCGACGTGTGCTCTGGGGCATTCATTCTGACAGCAGCACCGCCGCAAATGCGGCGATACCCTCGCCGCGCCCAGTGAAGCCCATGCGCTCGGTCGTGGTGGCCTTGACGTTGACCCGCGTGCGCGGGCAGTTCAGGTCGGCGGCCAGTACCTCGCACATGGCGTCGACATGCGGCGCAAGCCTCGGTGCCTGGGCGGCGATGGTAAGGTCGACGTTATGTACGCTCAGACCACGCTCTGTCAGGGCCTGAATGACTCGGCGTAACAAAATGCGACTATCGATACCGGCGTAGGCCGCGTCGGTATCCGGAAAGTGCCGGCCAATATCGCCGAGCCCGGCAGCCCCCAGCAGCGCATCGCACAATGCATGGATCACCACGTCGCCGTCCGAATGGGCGGCGAGACCCTGTTCGTGGGCAACCTCGACGCCGCCGAGTACAAGGCGGCGACCAGTTTCGAAGCGATGGGCATCGAGGCCTTGTCCGATCAACATAATCGACCCTGCTGTTGCAAATGGAACCGCGCCAGGGTCAGGTCCTCGGGGCGGGTGATCTTGATGTTGTCGGCCCGACCCGCAATCAGCCGCGGCCTTAGGCCGAGCAACTCGACGGCGCTGGCATCATCGGTGACGATCTGCTCATTGCGCTCGGCCTCCGCCAGCACCCGGCGTAACAGCCCAATGCGAAACGCCTGCGGCGTAAAGGCGCGCCAGAGCGACGCGCGGGGAACGGTGGCGTCCACATAAATTCCGTCCGCGGACTGTTTGACGGTATCGTGCACCGGCACCGCCAACAGCGCGCCGACCGGCTCGTCGCGCAAACCGGCGATCAGCGCGTCGAGGTCGTCGGGATGCAGGCAAGGCCGCGCGGCGTCATGCACCAGCACCCAGTCGTCGGCGGTGGCCTCCGCCGCAAGCAGCTCGAGGGCGTTGGCAACGGAGTGGCAGCGCTCGCGACCGCCTGGGGCCCGGCGGACTCGGGGGTGCGCGGCAAATTCACTGTCCTGCCAGTAGCCGTCATCGGCACCCAGCGCGACGACACAACCGTCGATTGCGGGATGCTCCAGAAACAAGCCCAGTGCATGGTCGATAACCATGCGCCCGGCCAGCTCCGAATATTGCTTGGGCACCGTGCCACCAAAGCGCTTGCCAACCCCAGCGGCGGGGATCAACACCCAGTGGCGGACTTCCCCGTCGGCTTGTCCATTCACGTCGATTCAGCCCCCCTCAAACGTGGCAGCGATTTGCAATCGCGACGCCGGCAACAACGGATGTTGGCGCCGTTCCATCCCGGCTGAACGCCGCTCCCACGAGGGGTCTGTATCCGTAAGCTGCGCCGCCATTCAAGCTGGCAGTGGCATCCGGTTCATTGCTTCGCGTCATCCGTGGGCTTTTCGATGACCTGCAGAAACACCTCACCGCGCTGGATCATGCCGAGCTCGCTGCGGGCACGATCCTCGATCGCTTCCAGACCATCCCTGAGATTCTGCACATCGGCGGCGAGCGCCAAGTTACGCGCCTTCAAGCCCTCCAACTCCGTGCGATAGTCGCTGATTTGCGCCCGCAGGGCATGCAGCTCCTCGAGGCTCCCGTCTCCGACCCATAGCCGGTATTGCAGCAGCCCAAGCAAGACGATCAGACCAAGAATCAGCCAGCGCATAGCGGTAAGCTCGCGATCGGGCCGGCGGTTTGGATATCGGCCACCAACCCGGTCGCGAATGCGCTACAGGAACTTGAACGCCGAGCGGCCGGCATAGACCGCGTCGTCGCCGAGTTGATCCTCGATGCGCATCAGCTGGTTGTACTTGGCGACACGGTCCGAGCGGGACAACGAGCCGGTCTTGATCTGACCAGTGGCGGCGGCAACGGCCAAGTCGGCGATGGTCGTGTCTTCGGTCTCGCCAGAGCGATGGGAGACAACGGCCGTGTAACCGGCCGCATGAGCCATGCGGATGGCAGCCAGGGTCTCGGTCAGGGAGCCGATTTGGTTCACCTTGATCAGGATCGAGTTGGCGATGCCCTTGTCGATGCCCTCCTGCAGGATCTTGGTGTTGGTCACGAACAGATCGTCACCAACCAGTTGCACCTTGCCGCCGAGGCGTTCCGTGTGGTCCTTCCAGCCGGCCCAGTCGCCCTCAGCAAGGCCGTCTTCGATGCTGATGATCGGGTAATTACCGACCCAGTCCAGCAGCAGATCCGTAAGTCCGGCGCTGTCGAGCTTGCGGCCCTCGCCCTTCAGGTTATAGACGCCGTCTTCATAGAACTCGGAGCTGGCCACATCCATACCCAGGTAGATGTCTTGACCGGCCTTGAAGCCGGTCTTGTCGATCGCCTCCAGAATCACCTCGATGGCGGCCTCATTAGACGGCAGGTCCGGCGCAAAACCGCCCTCGTCGCCGACACTGGTCGCCAGTCCGCGGCCGTGCAACACGGCTTTCAGCGCATGGAACACCTCGGCACCGTAGCGGACGGCCTCGCGTAAGGTCGCCGCGCCCACCGGCAGGATCATGAATTCCTGGAAGTCAACACTGTTGTCGGCATGCTCTCCACCATTGATGATGTTCATCATTGGCACCGGCAGACGGTAGTCGCCATCACCCAGGTACTGATACAGCGGCAGCGACTTTTCCTGCGCCGCCGCGTGCGCGGCGGCCATAGAAACGCCGAGGATCGCATTGGCACCCAGGCGCGCCTTGTTGTCGGTGCCGTCGAGCTCGATCATGCAGCGATCCAGCTCCTCCTGTTCCGATACCTCCATCCCGGCCACCGCATCGCGCAGTTCGCCGTTGACGTTGCCGCAGGCGGTCAGCACGCCCTTGCCGCCATAGCGGGACTTGTTGCCGTCGCGCATCTCCAGCGCCTCGCGCGAACCGGTGGAGGCACCCGACGGGACCGCGGCTCGGCCGATTGCGCCATCGGCGGTAATGACATCCACCTCGACGGTGGGATTGCCGCGCGAATCCAGGATTTCCCGGGCACGGACATCGACGATTTCGGACATGGACACTTCCTCCAAGACGAGAACGAATGACGAAACGACTGTGCCGGCAAAAGCCGGAAACTCGATGCCAAGGGGCGCGGCGGCCGTGGGCCGATCAAGCAACCTTTCCGGCGCTCTGTGCCAGGGCATTCTGACGATGCCGAGCCAGCGCCGCATTGATGAACCCGCGAAACAGCGGATGGCCGTCGCGGGGCGTCGACGTGAATTCCGGATGGAACTGGCAGGCGACGAACCAAGGGTGGTCCGGAATCTCGACGATTTCAACCAGCTTCGAATCCAGCGACCAGCCGGAAAAGCGCAGGCCAGCATCCTTCAGCGAGTCGCAATACCGGTTGTTGAACTCGTAGCGATGCCGGTGACGCTCGCGGATCTGGTGTTGTCCGTAGATCGCCCGCGCCAGACTGCCAGGCTCGAGTCGGCAATTCTGCCCGCCCAAGCGCATGCTGCCGCCCATATCGGCCTCGCTGTCGCGGGTCTCCCGGCGGCCGTCGTCGGTGCGCCATTCGGTGATCAGTGCAATCACCGGATGCGCCGTGTCGCGTTGGAACTCCGTACTGTGAGCACCGTCGAGGTCGGCAACGTGGCGCGCATAGTCGATCACCGCGACCTGCATGCCGAGACAGATTCCAAGATAGGGAATGCGTTGTTCCCGTGCATAGCGCGCGGCAGCGATCTTGCCCTCGATGCCGCGTTCGCCGAAGCCTCCCGGCACCAGCACCGCGTCCATGCCCGCCAGACAGTCGGTGCCATCGCGTTCGATCTCTTCGGCGTCGATGTATTGGATGTCCACGCGCGTCGCGGTATGCACCCCAGCGTGCGCGAGCGCCTCGGACAGCGATTTGTACGCCTCGGTCAGGTCGGTGTACTTGCCCACCATGCCGATGGTGACAGCGTCGGCGGGATGCTCGAACCCTTCCAACACGCGCTGCCATTCCGACAAGTCGGCCTCCGGCACCTCCAGACGGAATTGCTTGACTACCAGGGCATCGAGTTGCTGCGCGTGCAGCAGCATCGGTATGCGATAGATGTTGTCGGCGTCCACGGCCGAGATCACGGCATTCTCTGGCACGTTCGTAAATAGCGCGATCTTGCGCCGTTCGTCATTCGGCAGGTGGTGCTCGGCCCGGCACAGCAGAATGTCGGGCTGAATACCGATCGAACGCAACTCCTTGACCGAGTGCTGGGTAGGCTTGGTCTTGATCTCTCCGGCGGTGCGGATATAGGGCACCAGCGTCAGGTGCATGAACAGCGAGTTGTCCAAGCCGACTTCCACCCGCATCTGCCGGATCGCCTCCAGAAACGGCAGCGACTCGATATCGCCGACGGTGCCGCCGATCTCGACCATGGCGATATCCGCATCCGCGGCCCCAAGGCGGATACTGTCCTTGATCTCATCGGTGACGTGCGGGATTACCTGCACGGTACGGCCCAGGTACTCACCACGGCGTTCCTTGCGAATCACGCTTTCGTAAATTTGGCCAGTGGTGAAGTTGTTGTTACGCCCCATACGGGTGCGCAGGTAGCGCTCGTAGTGGCCGAGATCCAGATCGGTCTCAGCGCCGTCATCGGTGACGTAGACCTCGCCGTGTTGGAACGGGCTCATGGTGCCTGGGTCCACGTTGATGTAGGGGTCGAGCTTGATCATCGTGACACGGAGGCCACGCGCCTCGAGCAGCGCCCCGAGCGACGCGGAAGCAATACCTTTACCCAGCGAGGAAACGACGCCGCCGGTGACGAAAATAAACTTGGTCATAGGATTGGGGAAGGAAGGGCATGAACCTGCATACCGAAAGCTTTTAAACGGTAGCAAAATCCCTCGCTCCCCTCAATTGGTAAGAACGCGCCCGTCGTCGCCGACATGTGGAACAGGTGGCGCCGTCCGCGACAGTCTTCCCAAGCCGAAACCCGGCACGTATACTCGGCTCAGTTCGTACTACTACGGACCAGCGCGATCGAAATCCGGGGCTCTGCGCCTCGCCGATCGTCGCCAGAACGCTAACGACTATATGGGAGTGTCAAATCATGCAAAAGCTTGCCAAAGCTCTGGGTGTCGTCGCCATCGCCGGCGCCGCCTCCTTCTCGATGAACGCGGCGCATGCTTGGGGTGGCCCGGGCTGGGGTGGCCCCGGCTACGGAAACGGCTATGGAAACGGCATGGGTGACATGTTGGGCGATATGTTCGGCGACGGTTACGGCGACTTCAACATGAGTATGTCCGGTGGCGGAACTGGCCGTGGCTATGGTCGCGGTCGCGGTTATGGCTACGGCCGTGGCAATGGGTACGGCTATGGCTATCCTGGTTACGGCTACGGTGGCTATCCCGGTTATGGCTACGGTGGCCATCCCGGTTACGGCTACGGCGGCCACCCCGGCTACGGAGCCCCCTATGGCGGCA
>JGI12210J13797_10210357_pt1 | contig 16905 bp, 14 predicted proteins | sample ElkSlonscriptome_3_FD_13797 | JGI IMG/M metagenome (IMG submission 13797)
GAAGATCGGCGCGTCGGGGTCCTTGTTCACGGCCACGATGGTCTGGGAGGTGCGCATCCCCGCCATGTGCTGGATCGCGCCGGAGATGGCCATGGCCATGTAGAGCTTTGGCGACACCGTCTTCCCGGTCTGCCCGACCTGCTCCCCGTGGGGCCGCCAGCCCGCATCGACCACGGCCCGAGAGGCCCCCAAAGCCGCCACATCGTTCCCGATGGCGTCCCGGACTCCCTCCAGGAGGTGCCAGTTCTCCGGCCCCCTCATCCCCCGGCCCCCGCTGACGATGATGGCCGCCTCGGCTACGTCCAGATCACCGTCGGCGGCCTGGAAGTCCACGACCCGGGATGTGGACCCCTCGTAGGGCGCCGGTGCGAAGGACTCCACAGATCCCGCCGCCGACCGCTCCTCGGGGGCGAAGACGTTGGGCCGCAGAGACGCCAGCGCTACGCCGCCCTCGGACCGGACCCTGGCGAAGGCCTTTCCGGCGTAAACCGGGCGGGTGAAGACCACGGCTCCGTCCTCCACCTCGATGTCCGTGACGTCCCCGGCGAGTGGGGAATCGAGGAGCGCAGCGACCCGGGGGGCGAGATCCTTCCCCTGCGCCGTGGCACCGAAGAACACGGCGCTGTACCCCCCGTCCCGGATCACCTGGGCCAGCGCCGCCGCCCACCGCTCGGGGCTGTAGGGCTCGAGGGAGGCATCGGCGACGGTCGTCACCAGCTCGGCCCCGTAGGCACCGAGGGACGCTGCGTCCTCGGGCGCGGAACTCCCGAGGCACACCGCATGGGCAGCCCCTCCCAGCTCCGAGGCAACCTGTGCAGCGGCGGACACGACCTCCCGTCCCACACCTCGAATGGTTCCGCTCCGCTGCTCGACTACGGCCAGAATGTTAGACATGACGATTCCTCAGATGACCTTGGCTTCTTCACGAAGGAGGCGAACCAGCTCTTCCACCGCTTCGGGACCCTCGCCCACGACGCGTCCCTCGGGTCGCGCCGGCGGGAGCTGGAGGGCATCGACGGACAGACGACTCTCCGACGGAGCCGCATCCTTCTTCTCGAGGGGCTTCCGCTTGGCGGCCATGATCCCCTTGAGGGAGGCGTAGCGGGGCTCGAACTCCCCCTTCGTCACGGTGACGACCGCAGGGAGGGCGACCTCCACGACCTCGGTGCCTCCCTCCACCTCGCGGTGGCACGTCACCTGGCCGTCATGGACCTCGAAGGAGGCCACCGCCGTTACGCAGGGGCGGCCCAGCAGAGTCGCGACCATGGGTCCGACCTGCTGCTGGTCGTCGTCCGCCGCCTTCACACCGAAGAGGACCAGGGCGTCGTCCCGGGTTTCCAGCTCCGCAGTCAGCGCCTTCGCGGTAGCGAGGCCATCCATGGTGACGTCTCCCTGCAGGAGAAGCGCTGCGTCGGCACCCATGGCGAGCCCGGAACGGAGCGTCTCCACAGAGTCCTCGGAGCCGAGGCTCACAACCGTGACCTGCCCATCGCCTGCCGCCTCCTTGGTGCGCAGAGCGGCCTCCACAGCCATCTCGTCGTAGGGGCTGACGATGTATTTCACACCGGCGGGATCGACGGAGACGCCATCACCGGCGATGGTGACGCGGGTCTCGGTATCCGGGGTGCGCTTGATGCAAACAGAGATGTTCACGAGAGCTCCGGGACTGCGGATTTCGAAGTAAAGACAGCCTCAAAAACTACCGACCGCACGGGGTACCGTGAACCCCGGGCACCGTTCCGATCTGCTGGTGCACCCCTGCCACGTACCCCCTACAGCGTGAGCCCCAACAGCGCGAAGCCGACCATGGCGATGGCTCCGCTCGTCAGGGCGTAGGGAAGCTGGGTGCGGACGTGATCGATGTGATCCGTTGCGGCAGCCATGGACGAGATGATCGTCGTATCCGAAATCGGCGAGCAGTGATCGCCGAAGATCCCTCCCGACAGGGAGGCGGCGACGAAGGGAGCCAGGGGGAGGCCCAGTGCCTCCGCCGCCGGGACGGCGATGGGGAGCATGATCCCGAAGGTCCCCCAACTCGTTCCCGTGCTGAAGGCGATGACCCCGGCCACGATGAAGACCAGGGGAAGGAAGGCCACGGGCGGCAACACGCCCGAGGTCACCTGGGCCACGTAAGGTCCCGTGCCCAGCGCCGCAGCCACATCCTTCAGCGCCAGGCTCAGGAGCAGGATGAGGGCCAGGGGAATCAGGCCGCCAGCGCCACGGAGGGCCACCTTCATGAGCTCGTCCACCGAGGAACGACGCCCGATCAATTGAAGCGCCCAGGCCGCACCCAAGCCCATCATCACCGCCCACAGGACCGAGGTGCTTCCGTCCCCTTCCACAAGGTTTCCACTCCCGGTGACCAGGAGCCCGAGGGGCATGGAGAGGACCATGACGGCGATGGGGACGATCATGTCCCTGGCCCTCCCCGGCAGCTCCCGGGGGTCCCCTGCGGGCCCCTCGAAGACCGAGTCGTCCATCATGGGCACGGCATCGGGCCAGAGGAGCTCGCCGCCCTGGGTTCGGGTCTCGGCCTTCGCCATGGGCCCGACGTTGATGTCGAAGAGGATGGTGATGAGGGTCAGGGACACCGCAGCCAGTGCGTAGAAGTTGAAAGCGATGGATTGCACGAAGACGCCCAGGGCGTTCTCGACCCCCAACCCCCCCAGGATCCCAAGGTTGTACGCCCCCCATGCGTTCAGAGGGATCAGGATGCAGACCGGGGCCGATGTCGAGTCGATGATGTAGGCCAGGCGTTCCCTGGAAACCCGGTACCGGTCGAAAAGAGGCCGGGCCACCGACCCGGCGACCAGCACCGTGATGTTGGACTCGATGAAGATCACCACCCCGGTGCCCCAGGCCAGGAGTTGAGCCCCCTTCCCCGACCTCACCCATTCGCGGGTTTCCAGCCAGGCCACGAAGCCCCGAACCCCCCCAGAGGACTCCACGGTGGCGATGAGGGCACCGATCACCAGGGTGAACAGGAGGACCTTCGTTTCGCCAGGATCCGTGAAGACATCGACGGTGGCGTCTACCGAGGCTGCGAGACCCACCAGAGGGTTCCACCCATTGAGGATGGTCCAACCCAACCAGATTCCACCGGCGAGAGAGAGGTAGACCTGCCGCGACCAGATGGCCAACACGATGGCCGCCACGGGGGGCAGGACCGAGATCCAGGTGGGATCGGACATGAAGTCAGGGGCTGGGAGGGAGGGCGTCCCGCTGGCCGGGATGAGGAGAGGCCTTCGAGACCCCGGTGCTTCCCCGCACGAAGAAGCGTAGCGGCCACTCTGCCGCCTTCGCGACCCCTACGCGACCCGTGATGGCCACGTCGGCGTCGGCGATGGTCCAACCGGTGAGCAGCTCGAGGGGCGTGTGGGAGAGGTGATGTCCGTTCAGCGAGCCGTCCACGCCCAACGCTTGAGCCGCGCGCCCGGGACCGGCGGCGAGAGGCCTCCGGCCGTGCCGACGGCGCGCCATCGACTCGACGCCCACCGTGGGCTCCACGCCTCGGATCAGGACCCCCTGTCCCTCCCCCTCCGCACCGGTGATCACGTTGAGGCACCAGTGCACCCCGTAGATCCGATACACATAGGCGACGCCTGGCGCCTCGAACATCATGCGGTTCCGGTTGGTGATCCCCGATCGGGTCGAGGCGTGGGAGGCCGGGTCCTCGGGACCCAGGTAAGCCTCGGTCTCCACCACCACCCCCTCGCAGCGCTCGCCTCCCACCGTGGACCGCAGACGCATCCCCAGGAGTCGACGAGCTACCTCTGGAGCTTGTCTCGCCACCAGGTCCTCGGGGAACGCAGAGCGGGGCGCTCCGACATCGTGCCAGAGCAGCCCCGCGCTTCTTGCGTCGGACCTCGTCACAGGTGGGGAGTCAGCGCTTGCCGCCGCGGCCCCGTCCCCGGCCGGAACGCCGACCGCGACGCCGACCGCCGCCTTCACTCCCGCCCGAGGACGTGCCACCCTCGGCCTGTCGCCGCTGCAGATCCTCCTGCCATCCGGCAAGGAGCTGATCGGCCCGGCCCGCAGGAATGAACTCCTTGAGCCGTCCTGGCTCCGTCTGGAGAACCTGGAAGACCTCGTCTCCCAGGCCGTTCACCACCTGCTCGGCGGTCTTCTGTCCCACTCCTTTGTAGGAGGTGAGGTAGCGGACGATCCGCTTCGGCTCGGTGGGAAGGTCGAGCGTGTCGAGGGCGACCTCCGAAGATGCCCCTTCCACGGCCTTCCCGGCCGAGGAGCCCTTCTTGGACTTCCTACCCTTGGAGGGGGCCGCTGCCTTCTTGGAACTCCGCATCGGACGTCCCTGCCCCTCGAGGATCGGGGGCGGCTCGTCGTCGGAGCGGCGTCGCGTGGTTCCCCCCCGGGGACCGAGGCGGCGACCCGGGGCCCCACGGTCGATCACATCCTCGGGCCGGACCTCCTCCGAGATGGCCTCCCGCGCTTCGTCTTCCTTATTATCGGCATCGGACTCGTCAGAAGCGCGGCTCTCGTCCTCCTCGGCGCTCGGCTGGGCACCCTCGGCGCTCGGCTTGGACGACGGCTCGGTACCCTTGGTCTGCGCGGACGTGGTGTCGTCCGCGACCTTCGACTTCGAGGAGGGGATCGAAGCGCCCTCGACGATCTCCACGTCCCAGCTACCCCCGTCCCGCTTGTGGAGCGTCACCAGCCCCTGATCCCGAGCCTCCTTGATGAAGTGGGAGAACTTGCTGAAGCCCAGGGTACCTTCGTCGAAGCTGCTCTGCAGCTCGAGCATCTTCCGCTTCACATCCGAGTCCCGCACCGGGCTGCGCCCGTCCTCCTTCAACTTCCCCAGAGCCTCGGCGAGGAGCCCGAACCCATCCGCAGCGTCACCGGAAGCGCTGTCAGACCCGGATCGCGCCTCGTCACGGGACTGCGCACCCCGATCGGCCTTCGAGCTCTCTCGGCCCCCCTCCCGATCACGACCCCGGCCGCGGCCTCGGCCCCTTCCGCCATCCCGTCCTCCGTCGCGGTCACGACGGCGGCTGTCGCCCCCTCCCCCCGACCCGCCAGAGGGAGACACCTCGTACTGCCCGTTGGGCATCTTCTTGAGGGTGATGATGTTCCGGGATGCAGCCTCCGTGACGAAACGGCTGAACTTGCTGAAGCCGTATCCCCCCTCGTCGAAGGTGGAGTCGATCTCGAGCATCACCTGCTTGAGCCGGTCCGAGCGCATGACGTCGCCCTTGTCCGACATCTTCTTCACGGCCTTGTCGACCAGCTCCCACGGGTCCATCGACTTCACATCGGTCTCGGTGGTCTTCTGCAGGCCCGCGAGGCTCGTGTACGAGTAGTACTCGTCGCAATTCTGAACGAGGATGTCGGAGCTGGACTCCTGGATCCCCACACCGATCACGTACTTCCCGTACTCCTTCAGCTTCAGGACGCAACTCGAAAAGTCGCTGTCCCCTGTGAGGAGGATGTAGGTGCCGATCTCAGGGCGGGTGAAGACCAGCTCGATTCCGTCGATGGCCATCCGGATGTCGGTGGCATTCTTCTTCGAACTCCCGTATGCCGGGGCGAAGATCAGGTCGATGGAATTCTCCGAGAGGGGCACGATGTACTGCGGATACCGTCGCCAGTCGGCGTAGGCCCGCTGCACGGTGACCTTCCCCCGGATCACATCGGACTGGAGGAGCTTGCGGAGGTCCTTCGAGAGATCACTCCGCATCCCCATCGTGACGTTGTCGAAGTCGATGAGGAGTGCCGCGTTGGGGGCGGCCGGTGCCTGGCTCCCCTGTACCTGTACGTGGGGGGCGTGGGCGTGCGTCGTCATGGATGACTCGTGGCGCTGAGATGAATGTTCTCGCCGCGAGACCTCCCGTTCCCAACCACCTTCGTCCGTCGAAACCCTCGTCGGGCACCGCCGGGACTCGGCTGTGGCGTGGGCGGGGAAGCCTGGTGGGTCGGCCCCTCGGGGCGAACACACCGTCGTCGACCATTCGGTCGGCGGAACACGGCCCTGCTTTGACGCGTGGCTTCAGGCGGTTCTGCCCATCTCCTGACGAACCATTCGGGCCACCTCGACCCTCCTGATCTTGCCGTCCCCGGTGCGGGGAAACTCGTCGAAGAAACGCACGAGGTCTGGGACCTTGTGGTCGCTCAGCGTCATCCGGCACCAATCCCGGATCTCTTCGCCGCTGACGAGGGCTCCTTCCACCGGAAGCACACACGCGCAGATGGCTTCGCCGAGAATCTCGTCCTCGGTACCTACCACCGTGGCCCCGATGATCGCCGGATGAACGAGGATCCGATCCTCGACCTCCCGGGGATATACATTGAAGCCAGAACGGATGATAACGTCCTTGTGGCGCCCGACCAAATGGATGAAGCCATCCTCGTCCACCATGGCCAGGTCACCGGTCTTCAAATAGCCCTCGTCGTCGAAGGCCTCTGCGGTCCGACGAGGCTGCCGGTGGTACCCGAGCATGACGCCGGAGCCGCGAAACCGGATCTCCCCGACGCTCTCCACGGGAAGGTCGGCGCCGTTCTCCACGATGCGGTATTCCGAACCGTCCAGAGGACGCCCCACCGTCGTGCGCCGCTTCACCGGCGGATCGTCGGTCCGGCCGATGCAGATGGTCGAGGCCGTCTCGGTGATGGAGTATCCCACGAGCGCCACAGGGCACAGCTCGTCCTCGACTCGAGCCACCAACTCCGGCGCCGCCGGGGCCCCGGCAATCAACGCGACCCGGAGGCTCGAGAGATCTCTGGGGCGGCGCTCCTGGGCCCGAAGCTGTGCCCGGAAGAGGGTGGGGATCCCGTACTGCACCGTGACCCGGTACGTCTCCACAGCATCGAGAAGCCGACCGCCCTCCACGGGGTCGGACAGGACGAGAGACGACCCGGCCAGGACGCATCCGAGGATCCCGGGACCGACTCCGAAGACGTTGAACAGAGCGGCTACCCCGGCCACCCGATCCTCTGGCCGCAGGCTCAGGGCATCCGCCGTGCCCCCGGCCGCGTGGAGTAGATTCGCGTGAGAGAGGGAGACCGCCTTGGGCTTCCCGGTGGTGCCGGACGTGTAGAAGAGGGCCAGGGGCGTGGTCTTCGGGTCGACCTGAACTGCGGGGTAGTCCCGGCCCGTCCCCGACGAGGTCATGTCGGCCCAGGGGAAGATCTGGTCGTCGTACCAGATCTCCGCCCCACCCACAGTCACCAGGTACTGGAGATCGGGGAGCTGAGGTAGCAGCTCGTCGAAGAGCTCCAGGAACTCGATTCCCCCGTACCGCTCCGTGACCACGGCAGCGCTAGCCTCCGAGTGCCTCAACATGTATTGGAGGTCCGACGGAGCCAGCCCCGGATCCAGGGGGACGATGGCGGCTCCCAACTTCGCCGCCGCGAAGAAGGAGATCACGAATTCGGGACACGGCGTCAGGATCAGGGCGATACGGTCCCCCGCGCCAATCCCTCGGGCGTGAAGCCCTGCCGCCAGAGCCTCGGCGCGGCTGTCCACCTCGCCAAAGGTGAGCTGCGCATCTCCGTGCAGCAGAAAGACCCGTTCCGGATCGGTGGTGGCCCGATGACTCAACGCCGACGCTACGGACCTGCCCTCGAAGCGCTCGATAAGCGCCATGTCACCTCGCTGTGATGGGCCCGGGTGAGCAGTCAAGATAGGCGGGGCTGGAGCCGACGCAATCAGCGTGCGCTCCAGGGCAGGTGGGCGAGAATGGTCTTCACTGGCACGGGCCGGGCCCACGCGCCTTCCGACGTCCTCGCCACCTCCCCGACACACGCCAGAAGCACCACCCGCGGCGATCCGTCCCGGACCTTCTTGTCCCTGAGCAACCCCTCAGCAAGCTCGGGACCGAGATCCTCGGGGTCCGCTTCACTCCAACCCTCCGGTCCGTTCTCCAGGTGGGTCGTCAGCCCCACCGACCGGAGCCACCCCACGATCCGGCCCGTCGAACCCGGCTCGGTGGTGCCCTCCGCCTCTCCGATCGAGGCCTCGGCGACCATCCCGAGAGCCACGGCGGACCCGTGAGGCAATCGGTAGTCGGTGACGTGTTCCAGGGCGTGGGCCACGGTGTGCCCGAAGTTCAGGATCTCCCGCAGTCCTCCCTCTCGCTCATCACGACTGACCACCCCGGCCTTGATCTCCACCGAGCGGCGGACGAGGTGAAGCACCGCCTCGGGCCTTCCCGCAAGGAGCGATCCCGCCGAGGCGGTGATCCACTCACCATAGCCTGCGTCCACAATGGCGGCGTGCTTGAGGGCCTCGGCCAGACCGTGGCGCCTCTGGACCTCCGGAAGGGTGGCCACCACCTCCGGGTCCACCATCACCACCCGAGGCGGGTGGAACGCCCCGACCAGGTTCTTGCCCTGAGGCGTGTCGACCCCGGTCTTCCCCCCGACCGACGCATCGACCATGGCGAGGAGTGAGGTGGGGAGCTGCACGACGGGGATCCCCCGCATGAAGGTGGCTGCGACGAACCCCGCGAGATCGCCGATCACCCCCCCACCCAGAGCGATCACACCCCCATCCCGTCCGATCCCGGCCTCGAGCATCCGGTCCGTGACCCAGCCCCAGCGGCTACGGCTCTTCTCTCCCTCGCCGGCGGGAAGGGTGATCCGCGGGCCCTGCACGCCCGAGGCCCTGAGCCCCGCCTCGACCTCGGCAGCGTAGAGGGGCCCCACATGCTCATCGGTCACCAGCGCCCAACTCCGGACCTCCGGTACCCGACGGCGGATCTCCGCCGCGACGGTCCGCCGCAGGCCCGGCTCGATCAGGACGGAGTAGTCATGGGCCCCACCGCCGGCCCGGACCACGATGTCCAGCGGTGAGGTCACTGGCTCGCAAGCTCCACCTGAACGCTGCCGACCTCGGCACCGATTCTAAGCACGGCCCCGGGCCGACCTCCGATGTCGATGGCCCGGAACTCCGTCTCCCGATCCCTGGGGAGGCCTGGCCGAAGGGCGGCAAGGAATCGGTCTCGGGCCGCGACGTCGTCCCATACCGAGTACCAGACCAAGGTCGCTTCACCCCTCTCCCCGAGGAGGACGAACCGATCTCCGTCCCATCCCTCCACAGCGGCACCGGCCCCTTCCCCCGCCCTCTCCTCCAGCAGGATCCGCACCTCGGCGGCCCCAAGACCGTCCTCGTACCGGGCAGACGCCCCTGAGACCTCCACGCTCAACTCGGTGGGATCGTCGGGAGGTTCGGCCAGGAACCTCTCGGGGAAGAGGATCTGCTCCGTGCTCACGGGCAGGATCTCGTTGAAATCCACACGCCCCGCCTCGCTCCAGACGTCGAGGACGAAGCCCGTCCCCTCCAGATAGGGGAGGAGGATGGACTCCCGGATCACCCGCGGCGCCGCCTCGAGCTCGGGGAAGCCGGCTCCGGCTGCAGCCATCATGGTCCGGAGCTGCTCCCGAAACCCGGAAACGCGGGTCAAGTCTACCCCGCGTCCCGCTGACACCTCGAACATCACCAGGGTGGCATGCCCCTCGATCGCTGCCTGAGCAGCAGTGGCCCGGTCGTTCCCGGCAGAGGGGTCGGTCAGACGGTCCAACTCCACCGTCTGGTCCTGGAGCGCGTGCACCAACTCGTGGGCCAGAAGGGGGCGGAGCGCCGATTCGGGTTGATCGTCCAGAACGAAGAGCGCCGTTGAATCCGGGTCGTAGAAACCCGCCACCTGTTCCTGATAGACCGAGAGTAGAAGCCCCCTGAGGTCCACGTCGGAATCCATGAGCCCCAGGGCCGAGTAGACGTCGACGAGGGCCTCGGCACGATCCTCGGAGATCTCCTCGTCCATGCGGGTCCGGAGATAACTCAGCAGCTCGGCTCGGGACCGCCGGGCCAACCGCACCGGCTCGTGGAGCTCCAATCCCGATCGGTCGAGGAGATCGGGTAGCAGGTCTCGAGCCATCTCACGAAGATCGGCGTCGACGGAGACGACCAGGGAGTCGGCGACCCGGGACTGCGCTTCGACGCCGCCGTCCGGGGATCCGCACGAGGCGACGACGAGGACGGCTACGGCCAGGAGGGGTATTCGCATTCGTGCTCCACCCCGTCAGGGGGCCGCCGAGTTGGTGTCGTGGGGGTCCGATGCCGCCGACGGGCGTCAGGGCCCCTCATCCACATCATTGAATACCATCAGGACTTTAGACCCGGGACACCAGGGGACCAGGTCCCCTCGAGCCTGAACGCCGACGCACGCCGCTGACGTACACTCGGGTCGGGCCGGGGGGTCCGGCCGGAGTCGGGGTCGGTTCGTTGCGCCTGTCTCTGGTTCGTTGCGCCGGCCTCTGGTTCGTTTCGGGGCAGCGAGACGGGGCGCCGGTCCATGACCCACCGCCGCCGGCAAAGCTGGCTCGCGGCTCATCGTTCCGGGTGCCCCGGGCCACGGGTCGAGTCCACCGACGCAGGCCCGATTCGTGCAATGAATCAGTGGAGTTGGCCCTCCGCCCACGCTATCTTGACTTATGGACGTGATCAAAGACCTCTTCGCCGGACTCCGCCAGGCCCTCAAACCCGTCTTCGAGGCGGTCGACTTTCGCCTTGTGGCCATGTTGGGGGTCTTCGCCTTCTTCGGCGCCGTCGGCGTGGTCATCGGCACCTGGAAGAACGTGTGCGCCACCTGTCCTTCGGTGGCCCAGATCCGGACCTTCGAGCCGGAACAGACCAGTAAGTTACTGGCCCACGACGGTGAGTTGATCGTTGAGATCGGACGGGAGCGACGCACCCCGGTCTCCATCGAGGCGATGCCGGAGTATGTGCCCCAGGCCGTGGTGGCCATCGAGGACCAACGCTTCTACGAGCACGGCGGCTTCGACCCTCGGGGGTTCATGCGTGCGGTGTGGGGTGTGGCTACGGGGCGGAACCTGGGAGGGGGGAGCACCCTCACCCAGCAGCTCGCTCGGAACATGTTCAAGGAGCGCATCACCTTCGAGCGCAGCTATACGCGGAAACTCAAGGAGCTGCAGGTCGCCTTCGAACTCGAGAAGTACTATTCGAAAGATCAGATTCTCGAAGCGTACATGAACGAGATCTACATGGGGCGGGGCTACGGCTTCCAATCTGCGTCCCGAGCCTACTTCGGGAAGAACGTGACCGAGGTGAACGTCGCGGAGGCGGCGCTCCTGGCGGCGATCCTCAACCGGCCCGGCTACTACGATCCGTACCGGAACCCCGACAACGCCCTCAGCCGTCGGAACCTGGTTCTGAGCCTCATGGCTCGTCTCGGCTACATCTCGGACGAGGAGGCGGAGTACTGGAAGGAGTGGCCCCTCCCCGAAGAGGACCACTCCGACAACGCCGTGGTCGGCGTGGCCCCATACTTCGAAGAGTGGGTCCGGCAGATCCTGGACTCCCGCTTCGGGGACGAGGTCTACAGCGGCGGACTCCGTGTCTACACGACCCTGGACATGGAGATTCAGAAGGCGGCCCATGAAGCGATGGAATGGGGCTGGGACAACGTGGAAGCCCGCCCCAATTTCGCCCATCCCAAGTATGCGGAGTACGACACCGTCGAGGTCTTCGCCGACGGTCAGACGCCCTACGTCCAGGGCATGTTCATCGCCCTGGATCCCGCCACCGGTGCCGTCCGGGCTCTGATCGGAGGGCGCAACTACCAACAGTCGAAGTTCGACCGGGCTCGCCTGGCTCGTCGACAGGCGGGGTCGTCCTTCAAGCCGTTCGTGTATGCCGCCGCCGTCTCCTCTGGCGTTCCCGCATCCCACATCGTCGTCGACCAGCCCGTGGTCTATCCGCAGCCCAGCGGAGAGGATTGGCGTCCCAGGAACTTCAATGAGGAGTTCCAAGGTCCCATCACCCTCCGTGAAGCCCTCCGCCGATCCATCAACATGGTGGCCATCAAGCTCGGTTGGGAGGAGGTCGGGATCGAGACGGTGGCGCAGACGGCGCGGCAAATGGGGATTCAGACGGAGATCGAGAGGTTTCCCTCCACCACCATTGGTGCGGCGGAGGTCATCCCGATCCAGCTCGCCGAGGCCTACACCGGCTTTGCCTCGCTGGGGACCAAGGTCCGACCCTTCCCCATCGTGCGGGTGGAGAACTCCAGCGGCGAGGTTCTGTGGGAGCCACAGCCCGAGCGGACCCAGGTGCTGGACTCCCTCTCCGCCCGCATCATGGTGGACCTGCTTCAGGATGCGGCCAATCGAGGAACCGGAGCCAACCACCGGGTCAGCGAGCGTTTCCCGGGCGGATTGCCCTGGGGAGAAGTCCCGACCGCAGGCAAGACGGGTACGACCAACGACGGGACCGATACATGGTTCATGGGCTTCACTCCGAACCTCCAGGCTGGCGTCTGGTTCGGGATGGACCGTCCAGTGCCCATGGTGGACATCGAGGAGGAGGGTGGACAGGCCACGGGTGGTGGCTTCGCCGCCCCGGTGTTCGGTCGCTTCATGCACCACGTGTACTACGGGATGGAGACGCCGGACGGGGAGGGTCTCCTCCAGGAGCCGGTCCTTCCGATCCCCGACGAGTGGCCCATGCTGTCCGGTCTGACGACACGGGAGGTCGACGCCGAATCCGGGAAGCTGTGGAGCCGTTGGTGCAGCGAAGAGAACAAGTACACCGAGGTCTACGCCCCGGGCACCGAGCCTACCGAGGTGTGCGATGAGACGGGCCGGGGATTCATCCGCTCGCCGTTCCGGATTCGTTGAACCCGCTCTTCGCCTTCGACACGACCCACATGGCGCTGTGGGCCGAAGAGGTGGCCCGGGAGGAGGGGATCCCGGCGGAGGTCGTGCCGGCTCCGCCGGAGCTCGAGGCGCTGTGTTCCCTGGCCCTGGAGACACTCCCCGACCGCGCCGAGGACCTCAAGAAGGGTTTGGAGGAGGCGGGGGTGAGCTTCCATCCCCCCCGCGCCCTCCGCGACGTCAGGAACGCTTGAGGCGCTTCCGAGCGGTCTGCACGGCGTCATCGACCCGGTCCCGGACATCGTCGGTGAAGTCGTCGAAACGGTCCTGGGTATTCTCCCGAACATCCCCGGCGGCCCGGACTATCTTGCGGCGAGTCCGGCGTCCACTCTCGGGCGCCGAGAGGAGCGCCAGCCCCGCGCCGATCACCGCCCCGAGAACGAGACCGGTGAGGAAGGTGGTGACGTGCTGCTCTTGATCTTCGTATGCCATGATGCGCCTCCTGCGGAATTCTGATGTCGACCAATCGAATCATCGGAATCTAAGGCCAGCGGTGGGAAGGCGGCACCGATCCCGAATCGACGGCGAGGGCGCCCCCGTTGGATTTCCTGTGACTTCGTTGGCTCCCCCGCCCCCGTTGCCCATATTTCACACGTCCCTCAAGTCGAACCCGTCGGGCCCCCCAGGCCCGGCAGCGAAGGAGATGGAATGGAAGCCAGTCTACCGCGAGAGGTCGCGGTCCCGGCCCGGGGCCTTACGGAGTTGCGACGCTCGCTTCGTGACGAGGTCGGTCCCCTCGCCTCGGTTCAGGCCCTCCACGCCGCAGGCTACGCCGCGGGAGAGGAGTACTATCGTGGCTTCCTGCACGCGGCGTCCGATGACGTATCCGCCATGGGGAGCGAGGGGTTCTGGCGCCATCTCCGCCGCTACTTCAGGCAGAAGGGTTGGGGTGAGCTCCGGCACGAGGCTCCTCACCCGGGAGTGGGGCTCCTCCGGAGCGGGGACTGGGCCGAGGCCTCGGCGGACTCGGAGTCCCAACCATCGTGTGCCTTCAGCACCGGCCTCCTCTCCAACTTCCTCACTCACGCCGCCGGAGGGGCCGTCGCCGTCCTGGAGATCGACTGCGTGTCGACGGGCAGCGACTGCTGCTCCTTCGCCTTCGGATCCGAGGCCACGATCCAGGAGCTGTACGGTGTACTCCTCGAGGGCTCGTCCCTGGACGACGCTCTGGCTCGATTCTGAGTGCGCATGCTGGGGGTGGACTACGGGATCCGACGTGTGGGAGTCGCCGTGAGCGATCCCACGGGGACCTTGGCCTCGCCCCTGACCACGGTGCGGCGCCGGGCAGGCAAGCGGCCCCCCGTGGCCGCCGTGGCTGAACTGGCCCGGATCGAGGAGGTCGCGGGCATCGTCATGGGGCTCCCCCTCACACTGCGGGGCGAGGAGGACGAGTGGTGCGCCGAGGTCCGGCGGTTTGGCGAATCCCTCGGCGACCGGACCGGGCTCCCCGTCACCCTGGTCGACGAGCGGTTCACATCGGTGCAGGCAGAGAGGGCCGTTCGATCCGCCGGCCTGCGCCGCAAGGAGCGGGAGGACAAGGCCAGGGTCGACTCCGGGGCGGCGGCAGTCATCCTCCAGTCGTGGCTCGACGGGGCGCCGGCTCGATGAGGATCGCCCGGCTCATGGGAGCTTTCGCCCTCGTCGCGCTGCCGTTCACCGCGGCCTGCGGAAATGACGAAGCCGCTGGCGAATCCATGGAGTTGGTGGTTCCGAGAGGGGCCTCCTTCGGGGAGTGGCTCGACACCCTGGTAGCCAGGGACCTGGTGGGTTCCCCGAAGCTCTTCACGCTGTACGCCAGAGCCAAGGGGGCCGATCGCCAGATTCGCTCGGGCCGATACCGGGTCGACGCTGGCGCGTCGTGGGCGGAGCTGGTGGATGTATTCACAGAAGGACGCATCATCCCGACCGCCGTGACCATCCCCGAGGGCTGGACGCTCAAACAGATGGTCCCTCGCGTCGCCGAGGTGACGGGGGCCTCGGAGGACGATGTGTCCGCCCTGCTCATGCAGTCCGGGGACTCGTTGGCGCTGAAACTCGATCTCCCCGGCCCCGGCTTGGAGGGGTACCTCTTTCCGGACACCTACCTCTTCGCGGAGGGTGTCTCTCCTCTGCGCGTGGTCGAGACGATGGCGGAGGCGTATCAGGGCTTTTGGACCGATACTCGTCGAGACCTGCTGGAGTCGACGGGTCGCTCGGAGCTCGAGGTCGTCACGCTGGCCAGCATCGTCCAGGCCGAGGCCGGGAACGAAGAAGAGATGCCGATCATCGCCAGCGTGTATTCGAATCGTCTCGAGCTCGGCTGGCTGCTCCAGGCCGACCCCACGGTGCTCTACGCTCTGGGCGGCCCACGAGACCGTTTGCTCTTCGCAGCCATCGACTCCGTCGCGGACAACCCCTACAACACCTATACCCAGCCGGGCCTGCCTCCGGGTCCTATCGGGTCGCCGGGTCTACGCGCCCTCGAGGCGGCCCTGAATCCAGCGGAGACCGACTACATGTTCTTCGTCGCCGGTCCCGACGGTGGTCACGTCTTCTCCCGGACTCTCGCGGAGCACAATCGGGCCGTGGCCGACTACCGCGAACGGCGCGCCGCCCAGCGCGGGCAGGATCGGGATGGATAGCGGAGACCGCGAGCGCTTCGTCTCACGTCTCCGCCTGCTCGTCGTGACCGACGCTGAGCAGGCGTCTCCCCGAAGCGTCCTGGACGTGGTCCGAGAGGCCATCGTGGGAGGGTGTCGAGCGGTTCAGCTCCGGGACAAGAGGGGCTCGGCTCGCGACATACTCACTCTGGCCAGAAAGCTCCGGGAGGTGACCCGGGCATCGGACGCACTCCTCTTCATCAACGATCGCGTCGACATTGCCCTCGCTGTCGGCGCCGACGGGGTGCACCTCGGTCCGTCGGATCTGCCCCTGACCTGCGCCCGCCACTGGGCCGGACCCTTCCTGGCCCTGGGGTACTCCACCGATGACCCGGAGGAAGCGAAGACTGCCGTCGCCCAGGGGGCTGACTACATCGGGTGCGGCGCCGTCTACGGAACGACGACCAAGGACGTGGGGACGGAAGCGATCGGCGTCGAGCGTCTCCGGGAGGTGGCGATGGCCGTCCCGGTCCCGGTCCTGGGAATCGGAGGCATCTCCGAGGAGAACGTCGACGGTGTCACTCGGAGCGGTGCGGCAGGGGCTGCGGTGGTCGGCGCGGTAATGGCGTCTGCCGACCCCCGGGCTGCGGTAGCCCGCCTCCTGGATCGACTCGGCCGTACGGAGACCGACGCCTAGCGTCTTCGTCGAGGGCTCGAGCCGGGTGCCGAAGGGTGCCGGGGCGTGGAGCGACGATGGGGCGGTTCAAGCCTCACCCCTCCCGTGGATCCGGCTCCCCGGGAACCCAGTCCCGAGCTTCCGCCAGCTCCGTGATGTCCGCCGCCGTAGCCAATACCTGGACCTCGGCCCCGGTGCGCAGGATCGTGCTCCGGTATTCCCAGATCCGGAGAGAGCCGTCGGATCGTCGTGCACGAAGCAGCCCCTCGGTCCAGCCATGTCTCTGGATGTCCTCGAGATACCTCTTGGGGCCATCCTCGGTGACCGGCAACATGAACTCCATGATGTTCCGACCCACCACATCCTGTCGGTCGTAGCCCAGAGCTCGAAGCCCCGCAGGATTCACCTCCTCGATGCGACCGTCCGTATCGTGCACGCACATCAACGCCGGGCTCTCTGTGAAGAGCTGCTTGTACCAGCCGAGCGTGACCCGAAGATCCTGATTGAGCCCGTCCTCCACCGTCCGGGCGTGCTCCAGTTCGTGGTCCCGATACTGCCGCCGAAGGAGGAGAAGGACGCCCACGCCTGCGCAGGCGATCAGAAAGACGGTGTAGTGCGCCCCCAGCCCCCGAACGCCGTACCTCGCCAAGACGACAAGCCAGGAGAAACCTGCGACCCCGAGGAGCGGGAGGTAGACCGTCGACCGGAGGAACCCGCCGAGTAGCACCAGAGCCAGCCCGAGGTGGGTTGCCTGTTCCGGGCCTGGACCCGCGGCCAGGCGGAAGATCGCATTAGCCAGGATGACCCCCCCAACGCCCCCGACCATCCCACGACGGACCTCCCCGTCGGTGACGCGATGAGCCGCCACGGCGATGGCGGCCAGGATGAGGGAGCTCAGTGCGGACACGGCAACCAGGACGCCAACGGACGGGCCCGGTACGATCACCTGGACGAGAG
>JGI12210J13797_10216398_pt1 | contig 16880 bp, 17 predicted proteins | sample ElkSlonscriptome_3_FD_13797 | JGI IMG/M metagenome (IMG submission 13797)
TGATTACCGTAAGTAATCAGTGCGCGGCAATCATATCCAGCATCGGGCGGATCGGACTGATGTCATAGCCCGCCGCCATCGCCGCGTTTGTGATTTCATCGGGATCGCCGCCGGATTTAGCGCTGGCCAGCGCCCATAGGAATGTCGAGCGCGTCCCGGATCGGCAATAGGCCAGGATCTGGCCCTCCGCCTGGTCCATCGCTACGGTCATCTGATCGATTTGCGGCTCGCTAAAACCCGAATGCCCGATCGGGATTGCGACATACGCTATGCCAGCCGCCTTTGCTGCTGCAGCGATCTCATCTCCTTGAGGCGCGGACGGTTCTTCCCCATCGGGACGGTTGTTGATGACCATGGTTATGCCGGCAGCTTTGGCCTCGTCGATATCGGTGTGATCGATCTGGGGGCTGGCAAAGACGGTGTCAGATAGTTTGCGAAAATCGCTCATTAGGGTCCCTCTCTGTGTGGCTCTCGTGGCGCTTCCTTTGCGCGGCTGTGCGGAATTGTGCAACCGGACGACTCGCATAGTCAGGTCAGCCGAAGATGTTCTTTTGGGCCCCTCAACAGGGTGATGTCTCGAGGTCATCGTGAAATTTTAGGGCTCTGAACCGCTCGAAATTGTCACATTTCCGCGTGAAAAGGGGCCTGCCGGTGAAATCGTTCGCCACGACAGGCTTTATACGCTATCACTAGAGTATCGAGATGGAGCCGGTTTGTCCGGTGCGCCATCTGCGCTTGGTGCGGTTCGCTGTTCCCGTCGCCAGTGCATTGGAGGACGGGCAGCGTGACAAGGTACGTACGAAGTTATGGGTTACGATAGAGGACGTCGGCGCGGCCGGGACAAGCGCGACGGATTCGGCGAAGAGGGTTTCGACCCGTTTGGCAGCGGCAATGACGGGTTCCCGTCTCCCAGCTATGGAAATGATCGTGGCGGCGGTGGTGACCGCGGCGGCTATGGCGGCGGCGGAGACCGTGGTGGCTATGGTGGCGGCGGTGATCGCGGCGGCTACGGCGGCGGTGGCGGTGCAAACCGCGGCGGCTTTGGTGGCGGTGGTGGTGACCGCAGCGGCGCAGGCGGCGGTGGTAATCGCATGCCAGCCCAAGTTGTCGGCACCGGCAAGGGCACCGTAAAGTTCTTCAACAGCCAGAAGGGTTTCGGCTTCATCCAGCAGGAAACCGGCGGCGAAGATGTCTTTGTGCATATCAGCGCTGTTGAGCGTGCCGGTCTTGAAGGATTGGCCGAAGGGCAAGAGCTGGAATTCAATCTCGTGGATCGCGGCGGCAAGGTTTCCGCTCAGGACCTTCAGGTTGTCGGTGATGTGATTGCAGCACCGCAAGCCGGTGGGCCTCCCAAGCGCGAGCTTACGGGGGAGAAAGCGACGGGGACAGTCAAGTTCTTCAATTCGATGAAGGGTTTTGGTTTCCTTGTGCGTGATGACGGCCAGCCGGATGCTTTTGTGCATATCAGCGCTGTAGAGCGTTCTGGCCTTACCGCAATCAACGAAGGCGAGCGTTTTGAATTCGACCTTGAAGTGGACCGACGTGGAAAACACTCTGCGGTGAACTTGGTCCCAGTTCAAAGTTAAGTTTTAACCGCCAGTTACGCCGTTTGACCCACAGGTGAAGCGGCTATATCTATGCAGATGGCGGCCCTACCAAGGGTCGCCATTTTGTTTTGCGCTGCTGCGCCAATTTTGATTTCTGGGATTTTGCCGATGTCGATCACCCCGCTTATGCCTGTCTACCCGCGTTGCGGCGTCCGTCCTGTAAAGGGCGACAACTGCCACTTGATCGACGAGGATGGCACGCGCTATCTCGATTTTGCCAGTGGGATCGCGGTGAACCTGCTTGGTCATTCGCATCGCGGCTTGATAGAGGCGATCCAGAAACAGGCCGAGACACTCATGCATGTGTCGAATCTGTATGGTAGCCCCCAGGGCGAAAAGCTGGCGCAACAATTGGTCGATAACACGTTTGCCGACACCGTGTTCTTCACCAATTCCGGAGCGGAGGCGGTGGAAACAGCGATCAAGGCGGCGCGTGCCTATCACCAGAATGTAGGCGAGCATGGGGATGCGAACCGGTTTGAGCTGATCACCTTCGCCAATGCCTTTCACGGGCGCACAATGGCCACCATCAGCGCATCCAACCAGACGAAGATGCATCACGGCTTCTCGCCTCTCCTGGAAGGCTTCAAATATGCTGAGTTCGATGATCTGGAGGCGGCAAAGGCTCTGATAGGTCCGCATACCGCTGGCTTTCTGGTTGAACCGATTCAGGGAGAGGGGGGCATTCGCCCCGCAAGCCAGGAGTTCATGACCGGCCTTCGTGCGCTCGCTGATGAGCATGACCTCATGCTGGTGCTTGACGAAGTGCAGTGCGGAATGGCGCGCACGGGCAAGCTCTACGCTTACGAGCATTATGGAATTGAACCGGACATCGTCGCAACAGCCAAGGGTCTTGGCGGCGGCTTCCCACTGGGTGCTTGCCTTGCGACAGAAAAGGGTGCGCGCGGAATGACCTTTGGCACGCATGGCTCGACGTATGGCGGCAACCCGCTGGCTATGGCTGCCGGAAGCGCCGTGATGGACGCGGTCGCCAATGAGGAATTCCTCGCCGAGGTCACCGAAAAGGGAGAGCGCATTCGCACCCGTCTTGAGCAATTTATCGGCAATTATCCCGAGATGTTCGAACTGGTCCGGGGCAAGGGGCTGATGCTGGGCCTGAAAATGAAGGTCGAGAGCCGCCCCTTCTTTGTCCATCTGCGCGATAATCACCAACTGCTGACAGTTGCAGCTGGTGATCAAACACTGCGTGTGATTCCGCCGCTGATCATTGGTGATGCAGAGATCGACGAATTCTTCGACAAGCTGTCCGCCGGTGCGGCGAGCTTCACAATCCCGGAACCGGCATGACACAAGGTTCTTCGCCTGCGCGGCATTTCCTTGATCTAAGTGATGCGGGGACTGATTCGATCGCGGCGATGATCGCGGACGCGCTGGATCGCAAGGATTCGCGCGCCGGCTCACCAAAAGGTGCAAGCGACGCGGATGCTCCGCTTGCCGGACGGGTTCTGGCCATGGTGTTCGAGAAGAGCTCTACGCGGACGCGGGTGAGTTTCGATATCGCCATGCGCCAGCTTGGCGGATCAGCCCTGATCCTCGACGCGTCATCAAGCCAGCTTGGCCGGGGCGAATCGATTGCCGATACCGCGCGCGTGCTCAGCCGGATGGCGGATGCAATCATGCTGCGCACGGACGATCATGCCAAGATCGAAGAGATGGCGCGCCATGCCAGTATCCCTGTTATCAACGGCCTGACTAATCGTTCCCATCCGTGCCAGATCATCGCTGATCTGCTGACGGTAATCGAGCACGGAAAGGCGCTGCCGGGCCTTGAAATGGCGTGGTTCGGGGATGGCAACAATGTGCTGCATTCCATCCTTGAGGCAGCGGGCCTGTTGAAATTCAACGTGCGTGTCGCCACTCCTGCGGGTTTTGAGCCCGATGCGGAGTTTGTGGAGATGGCGCGCGCTGGCGGCGCGCAGGTGACGCTGACCAACGATCCAGTCACGGCCGCCGATGGCGCTGACGTGTTGGTCACGGACACGTGGATATCGATGGGTCAGCCAGACGGAGCGGAAAAGCGGGCCGCGATGGAGCCATTCCAGATCAACGCATCCCTGATGAAGCGAGCGCAGAAGGACGCGCTTTTTCTCCACTGCCTCCCGGCGCATGTCGGAGAGGAAGTCACCGAAGATGTTTTTGAAGGGCCGCAGTCGATCGTTTTCGATGAAGCGGAAAATCGCATCCATGCGCAAAAATCGGTGCTGCTATGGTGCTTTGGTGTGCTCGACTGATCACGGTCCGTCGTAATCGCCGGAAAATAGGGTCTTAAAGCGGGCGCGGTCGCTTCCCATATGCTGGCCATGACACCCCAAGCTGAGACCCTCTCCGACGCATTGCTCGGATTTACCCTGCCTGCGCGCAACGCTCGTGGACGCGTCGTGCGACTGGATGGCGTCGTCGACGATGTGCTTTCGGCGCATGATTACCCCGCGCCCATCACGCATCTTTTAAGCGAGGCCCTTGTTCTCAGCGCGCTGATGGGCGGGCTCCTGAAGGGGCAGGATGCGCAGATGACGTTACAGGCACAAACCCAAGACGGCGTGGTGAACCTGCTCGTTTGCGATTTTACTGGCGGGCAGATGCGCGGCTACGCCGACTTTGATCATGATGCTTTGCAGGGTCTGGGGGCGAATCCCTCGCTCAAGGCGCTGTTTGGCTCAGGCTACCTCGCTATCACCTTTGAAACCGATAGCGGCACAGGCGTAGTCGAACGGTATCAGGGGATTGTTCCGCTCGAAGGGGATACGCTGGCGCAGGCCTGCGAGAACTATTTCAGCCAGTCAGAACAGGTTCCGACGCTCATTCGTGTCGCCAGCAGTTCGGGAGGCCGGGGGCGGATCGCCGCAGGCTTTCTCGTTCAGCATTTGCCGGATGGCGAGGAAGGGCGCGAAAGACTGCACGTGCGTATGGACCACCCTGACTGGGAGCACGTCTCGATCCTTTCTGGCACTGTCAGCCATGACGAATTGATTGATTCGGCCTTATCAATGGAGGCCATTGTCTGGCGGTTGTTCCATGAGGAAGAGGAAATCCGCATCCAGAAGGGCGCGAAATTGTCAAAAGGCTGCCGGTGCAGCGCGGCATATTACGAGTCCGTGATCAGGCGCTTTCCCCAAGAGGAACAGGCCGCGATGCGCAACGATGATGGCGCGATTCAGGTGGATTGCGCATTTTGTTCGAAGAGTTTTTCGTTGGACGTTTAACGCTTCGCCGACATTAATGCACGCTTCATCGCCTTTAAGCTAATATGTCCAAGTCTGGCCAAGGAATAGCTGTCGGAGTTGATGTCATGAAACCAAGGACTTTCAGATTGTCGAAGACGACGTGCCTCTTGACCGGCGCAATGATGCTTGCCGTCGCTGTACCGGTTGCTGCGCAATCGGACGGACTGAGGATGCTCAGTGCTCTTTCCAAGGGCGAGTGGACGATCAAGTATCGGGACGGGACGCCGGAGCGCAAGGTTTGCGTGAAAACTGGTGAAGAGCTCATTCAGCTGCGTCATGACCAGACGGATTGCAGCCGCTTTGTCGTCGAAGACTCAGCGGCGAAAGTCGCCGTGCAATATACCTGCCCGGGCAACGGCTATGGCCGAACTGCTATCCGCCGCGAGACCGGATCGCTGGTGCAGGTTGAAAGCCAGGGCATCGCGTCGGGGAGGAACTTCCAATTCGCGGCCGAGGCGCGCCGAACAGGCCCGTGCTGAGCGTTTGACCACGCGACTGACCCCGTCCGATGGTTCTAGCATTATTGCGTTGGTGATCGCGCAAGACTAGCGCGGCACGACTATGACTGAATTGAAAGTATCAGACGTAAAGGCGGTCGCAGTGGTCCTGTTGTCCGGCGGCCTTGATTCCATGGTGACAGCTGCCTTGGCGCAAGAGCAGGGCTTCGCTGTGCGCGCGCTGAGCATCGATTATGGCCAGCGGCACCGAACCGAGCTGGAATCGGCAACGCGTATCGCTGATCGTCTCGGACTTGCTAGCCATGTTGAAATCTCTCTGGATATGCGGCCCTTTGGCGGATCGGCCCTGACCGACACCATTGATGTGCCTAAGGGCGGTATCGGTGACGACATTCCTGTGACCTATGTTCCGGCGCGTAATCTTGTTTTTCTGGCTCTCACCACGGCATGTGCAGAGGCGGCGGGATCACGCGATGTGTTTATCGGCGTCAATGCCCTCGACTATTCGGGTTACCCCGATTGTCGGCCAGAATTTATCGCCAGCTTTGCCGAAACCGCGAGATTGGGAACGAAGGCTGGAGTTGAGGGCGCTCCATTTGCAATCCATGCACCGCTCCAACATATGACCAAGGCAGACATCGCCCGGGAATGCGCAAGACTGGGGCTTGATCCATCGTGGAGCTGGTCTTGCTATGATCCGACGTCTGACATGCGGGCCTGTGGTCTTTGTGATTCGTGCCGCCTGCGTAAAAAGGGTTTTGCCGAAGCCGGAATTGTCGATAGCACACCGTACGCATAATAAAGCGGCGCAGATCACGCGTTGCACTAAAGGGATCGGGCAGGGGAACTCATTTGAGCGATAACGTTGAGGTAAAAGAGCCGCAGGTTGAACAACCTGTCCCGGCTTACTCTTGGTATGCGCTCAGCGTGCTGGTCCTGGTCTACGTCCTGAACTTCGTCGACCGCCAGATCCTCTCGATCCTAGCCGAAGATATCAAAGCCTATCTCGGCGTTGACGATTCCTATCTTGGCTTCCTGTACGGGACCGCGTTTGCGGTGTTTTATTCGCTGTTCGGGATTCCGCTGGGTAAGCTCGCGGACAGTTGGAAGCGTGTGCGATTGCTCGCCATCGGCCTGTCGCTTTGGTCCGCGATGACAGCACTGTCCGGCTTTGCGAAGAATCCTACCACTTTAACTGTTGCGCGCATTGGGGTGGGCGTTGGTGAGGCGACTGCCAGCCCCTCAGCCTATTCGCTGATTTCCGACTGGTTTCCGGCTCGCCTACGCGCCACGGCACTCGCGATCTATTCGTCCGGCCTTTACATTGGCGGGGGTCTGTCGCTGCTGATCGGTGCACTTATCAAAGACGGTTGGAATGACGCCTATCCGGATGGCGGTCCATACGGGATCGTCGGTTGGCAAGCGGCTTTCCTGTCAGTCGGCATTCCGGGTCTTTTGCTCGCGATGTGGGTGCTTACGCTCAAGGAGCCAAAACGCGGCGCAATCGACGGGCTGGAAACTCCAGAAGATCCCGCACCTTTCAAAGGCTTCTTTCAGGAGCTGCTGCAGGTCATTCCGCCCCTCACTATTGTCGGCGCAGGGATGCGAGGGCCTGCGCCACTCGCGTTTAACCTCCTTGGGGTAGTGGCATTCGCCGCCATCGCGCTGGGGATGACAATTGTGGCGCCGGCACCGGCTAACATCATTCAGGGTTTCGAGGATGGCAGCTGGAAGGTCTCTGATCAGTGGCTGTTTTTGGCGGTGGGATATTACGCGGTGTTCAGCTGGGCCTCTGGCCTTAAAAGCCGTGACCTGCCGACATTCATGCTGACTTGGGGCTCTCCCGCATTCGTCACTGTGATCGTCGGCTATGGCATGGTTGCGTTCATGGCCTACACCAATTCGTACTGGGGTGCGCCATTCGCGGAGCGCGTACTTGGTGCGACCAGCGCACAAATCGCAATCTGGCTAGGTGCTCCAGGAGCGCTCGCCGGCTTTCTTGGTGTAATTTTGGGCGGCAGACTGGCTGATGCGCTGCTGCAAAAGCGGGAAGATGGCCGGATCTGGGTGATTATGTTCGGACTGCTGAGTCCGACGCCCTTCATCTATTTCGCGTATACGACTGAAAGCCTGCCGGTTTTCTATGTGCTGAGCTTTATCATTAACATGTTTGCCGCGTCGGCGCTGGGGGCCGCGGCAGCGTCGAGTCAGTCACTCGTGCTGCCGCGCATGAGAGGTGTAGCGACCGCAACGTTCTTTCTCTCGACGACGTTGCTCGGGCTTGGTCTAGGACCATTTATGGCCGGGTATGTTTCAACCGTGAATAACAACCTCGGCACAGGGGTTCTATCGACTCTGATTGTAACGCCTATCGGTCTGGCGATGTTGCTTGCGGCGGTAAAGCTAGTGCCCGCGGCGTCGAGAAATCTTGTTTCCAAGGCGAGAGCGGCGGGCGAGGTGATCGAGGAAAACTCGACGTTTTCCTGATCCGTCCTGAGGTAGCTTAAGGTTCATCGACTGTGGAGGCGTCTGCATCGGTGATGCGGACGCCTCCACACCGGCGCGTAAGGCTGGTTGGCGGACTGATAGTCCATCCCAAAAATTATTCAGCGCTATTCGACGCTTTGGCTGCCCTTACGCAAACCCTTCAGATTACTCCGCCGCATTAAGATACAAATGATATGAAATGGTGCGGCTTCAGACAGAGCTTTGGCAGTATAGCTGAGGCGCAGGGCCTATGCGATTGTGAGCAGTGCCAAATTCATCAGAATCGCAGCAACCAAGAGAGGAGCAGGCAACAAAAAAGGGGCCGGATTTCTCCGACCCCTCCTTTAATTGTGCCTTATTGCAGGTCTTACATGCCCGAATTCGGACCATAAGTAACCACAACGCGACGGTTTTTCTGCTCGCGAACGCCATCGGCGGTCGGGACCTGAAGATCGCTTTCACCGAAGGCCTGACCAGTGATCCGGCCTTCAGGGATGCCGCGACCGGCAAGGTATGCACGGACCGAGTCGTTGCGACGCGCAGCCAGAGCCATGTTGTAGGTCTTGGAACCCGCAGTATCGGTGTGACCTGCCAGCATGACGCTTGCTGTGCCGCAATTCGCGTAAGACGTAACCGCCTGATTGAGGATGATTGCTGCCCCATCAGTGATGTCCGACTGATCAAAGTCGAAATACACCGTGTATGGCCCTGTGTTGCACGGCTCAGGCGCCGGCGCAGGTGCCGGAGCAGGCGGCGGCGGAGGAGGCGGCGGAGGTGGGGGAGGCGGCGGCGGCGGCGGCGGCGGCGGTGGCGTCGGCGCACCACCGAAGTTATACGTGATCGAGCCAAGAATCGAGTGCGAGCTCGGATCCGTGCTAAAATCAAGGCCACGAGTGTCGACGAAGTTTACGTCCACGCCGTTGAAGTAACGATATTTGAGGCCCACGTCCCAGGAATCGCTGAGAGGTGCGCGGACGCCTGCGAGCAGTTGCCAAGCAAGACCTGTGTCCGAATCATTGAAAGCGCCCGGACCGCTGAGAGCGACGGTGCCATCGAAATCGACGCGTGCGACGCCGATACCACCACCGGCAAACGCCTGAAGACCATCATCCGGGCCGAAGTCGAAAAGACCGTTCAGCATGAATGACAGAGCATTCACTTCGCCCGATGCGGGCAGCGTGACTGTGTTGACAGATGTACCTGGACCACCAGCGGGGTTGCCCGCCTGAAGACCAAGAGCACCAGCGGTCAATGTATCAAGGTTTGCAGCCTTATAGCTGGCTTCCGTTTCGAGGCGGAACGCACCGAAATCGTAACCTACTGCGACACCGAAATCGTATCCGGCGTCATAATCGGCACTGGCTTCGCCAGCATTGCCGTCTACTTCAAAGGTAACGTCTTCGACGAGCATCGCGCCACCATCACCCTGAATATACCATTGACCTTCACGGGCCATGGCGGGTGCGGTAAGTGCGGTCGAAGCCATCGCCATACCAATGACGAGTTTGCGCATACTAATATTCCCCTTTATTTTTTTAAACTTGAGGCTCTGCCTATCCTCTATCTTTTCCACCGTTGAGTGGCAAGCAATCAATCGTGTCAAACTGTTGCAAGAATGCCGCTTTTGCGAATGGAGATCAAAAAATTTGGGGCTATATTGCCTTTGGTCCCTGGGTCGGTGCTCTTTGTCACGGGACCCAAGTCAGCTCGCCTCAGGCAAGAGCCCATAGATTTTCAGAGCTTGAGCAAGCTCCGTCAACATCGCGCGGGCTTCAACATCTATCACGCTGCCGCCTTGCAAGGCAGTGGGCCTCGCAGCGGCTTCCCAAGAGGATTTGAAAATGAGCAATTGCTGCTGGGCTCTATCAAAAACTGCCATACCGTGGGCTGGGGAGGCGAAGTTCCACGACCCGCTTATCCGGATCGCTATTGCATCGTCGTGCCCCTGCCACTCGCCTGAGGCTGGAGCCACAACGCGATAACACTCCCCGTCTCGAGCTTGGGCAGGAGGCGCTTCTTGCGATGCTTCGACACCCCTTTGCAGCAGTGCGTCGATTGCAAGGGTGGATTGGTTGAGGATGAATTCCTTCTGCGCCTGCCCTGTGAAGAGCAGGGGGAGCGCGAAATTCGGTGAAGAGGAAGAGAAGACAATCGGATCTGCCATGCGTTATTCCTTTGAATTCATGTCAATTGAGCGAGTTGGAGAGCGTTCGAGCTGGAGTAGGTCCCGACCTGCCGGACCCATAGGGCGGCGGGCCCATGATCGGCGACCAGCGCATTGCGCTCGCTTTCGCTCAGAACAAGGCGTTGCTCGGCTACAGAAAACGCGGCGAAGGGTGAAGAGGTTGGGCCATATCCCACAAGGTATTCTTCTGTTTCCTCAACCAACGGGATCTCGCCTTGCGTATCCCATTGCCATTGGCCTCTCGCGCGTCTGATCCAGCAGAATTCCCAAGAACGGTCAGGGTGTTTGCGAATCGCTGGATGGATCGGCACGAGCGGACGTCTCGAGAGACCTGAATTGGCGAGGTCGGCAAAGACTGCTTCCGAATCGCCCCGACCTATCGCAGCAATCCTTGTTGCAGCGATTGCACCGAATGTTCCGGTGTCCAGAACGGTCAAACGATCATCAAGCAACGCGACCGGTGTTCCGGCGGGATGGTTGAAAGCGGCAGAGTCTTCGGTCCCTGCGCGACCGCGTAACAGCCCTGTCAGCTTCCATTTTTGTCCGCCAACAGGCGCGGCCTTCAGGAACTGGAGAACCTCGCCTCCAACTAGCAGACGATTGGTGCCAGCGGAAAGACCGATGACATCAGTGTCCGCGAAACCCAGGTTTTCAGGGACGATTTCAAGCTCAAGGACTGCAGCCTGATCGATTGCCAGCGCATTTGACGGTGCCAGTGGGGACGTGAGGCGCCCGGTTATGGCCCGCTGCGGCCCGGCGCTTCCGATGGGAACAAGCGTTTCCCCTTGCACGACGTACAAAGAAGCCCCTTTCCATGCACTGCCTACAGAACTGGCCGCTGCGAACAGCAGGGGAACAGCCGGATTTGCACTGCTATCTGCCGGTGCTTCGAATGCTAGCAACGAAGTTGGTGTTGGAACGAGGTCCGCCGCGCCGAGCGCCGCACCGGCGTCGCCGTTGCTTGTGATAGCGCCGCCCGGTGCCAATCGCTCCAGTCGCAGTTCGATGCCGCGATCATACCATTCCCAGCTTGTCACGCGCCAAAGGCCGCTCGCATCGGGTAGCTTTACAATACCGCCAAGCTCGATCGCCGGGTCAAGCTCGCCTATGCGCCACGTGATTGTCTCGTGATACCACCGCGAACGGTGAGCGTTGGCGTTCGCGAGGGTCTTCGCTCCGGCCGCCGTCATGGTCGCCGGAAGATCAATGACCGCTTCCCGGCCGTTCGGACGGCTTCCGATCGCGCGTTGAACGCCCGGTTGATAATCGCGCTCCTCATCATAATACCGCAGCGCCATGGGCTCTTGGCCAACTGCACCGGCTCGACGTTTGTGACGATCTGCGCCATCGCTACTGTCAGCGGGAGAGAGTTGTTCCGGCAACGTAATGGGTGCTTGCGGCATTGCGACCGCCGATGACAGCCGCAGACCTGACGCGGTGGTCGCGCATGTCAGAGGATACACGCGGCTGAGCGCAGACAAAGTGGACCCCAATCTGCCTCCCTCATCTGCAAACCCGCGCGTATTGGAGAGCACAAGGTCCCCCGCCATTTCGACAGAATCCGGGACCAATTGCGAAAGGGATACCTCATCATCGTTTTCGGCAAAGACCTCAAAAGTCAGCGCCGGTATCCGGTTGCCGAAATCTGCCAGTTGCAGGCCTTCGAATACGACGTAGGCGGTGTCGCGAAACGCCGGTGCGCTCGGTCCTTTATCTGCGGCTATGAGCGGGTCAATCGCGGCGTCCCCGGCACCGTCATACAGTCGCATCGTGCCTTCTACCTTCAAATCGCCGCTAGCCCCGCGCAGCAGGTTTCCATCAGCCCAGATTCGTCCAACGCCCGCGATCGGCGTACTTGAAAGTGCGACAGCGAAATTTGCCGAATAGCTGTAGGTCGTGGTCTTGGGCTGACCCTTACCTCCCTGTGATGATGAGCTTTCTGCCAGATCGGTCGCCCAGATGACCGTGCCCGCGACGCGAAGCCGACCAAAGTTCCGCGGGATGGGCTGGCCATAGCTGGACGTTGTGACAGCCAGTTCTTTGAGCCTTGGCCCCTCGCGTGAGCCGGAGCCGAGGATGGCTCTGTCGGCCTGCTGGCCTACGAAAGCGCCGATTGCCCCGCCGATCGGGCCTCCGATGGCGGTGCCAACTGCCGTTAGCAAAAGCGTGGCCATACGATGTTCCTTTAAAAGTCAGGGAGCGACGCGCCAATGCGCGTGCACATTGGAGAGCGCGGGAAGAGGTTGGCGGACCACTCTGCGAAGGCCTGCATGGGCGTGGATGAAACTGCCGGAATGTTCCGCGATCATGATGTGATGCTGGTTTGGTCCGGGGGATGTGAGGATGACGTCCCCGGAGAGGATCGGACCGTGCGCGCTGACCAGTCCGGCGTTGCCAGCCAGATGCAGCCATTGATCAATCGCTATATTGCGCAGTCCATATCCGGTTGGCGGTGTTGCATTGCGACCCACTGCCGCAAGGCTTGCCAGCAGAAGCCCGACGCAATCCAGGCCAGTGGCAGGGTCTCTACCGTGTAGCCGGAACCGAACACCAACGAAGCTGGCGGCCGCGTTGGCGAGCCATTCGCCATCGGTCATCCTGATGGCTGCCCGTAGCGGGCCAGAAGATCATTGCCAGGCAGAAACGGCTCTCCGCGAAAATTGGTGGCATTGCCAAAGCGGCCTGCGCAGGTGGATAGAGTGTGGTCGCACCCTTCGCGCACCTCCGCTTTGGCGCCTATCTGCAAGCCATCTGCGATGGGGCGATCCAGGGTAATCCATGCGCCCGAGGCATTGATAATGCCAAAAGCGCCGCCCGTTTGCGGACCGTCCAGAAAACGCAGTTGACCGTCTATCAGGCTATCAGCAGCAGCTTCACTGAGCACATCGCTCAGAGCCAACTGGTTCGCGTCTCTGTCAATGTCGGCAATAACCTTGATCGTGGTGAAACGCACCGCTGACAGGCCGCAGCCCGGCCCGCAAAAGGTTGCCCGACATGTGGGGCTGGTGCGCGGCACCAGATCGAGTTCCAGGACATGTTTTGCGGAAAGCAGTTGTGCGCTGAACCCGTTTGTGTCGTCCTCGATCTGGCCCAATCGGCCCGAATAAAGTGTGTGGTTCTCAAGGGTCTCCCAATCGACCGCACCAATGGCGATACGCGCTTCGTCGTAAAGCCCGGCGGCCAGATCAGTCTCACGAATGGAATCGTGGCTGAGCGCGCCTTCGACTTCCGCGCTGTCGTCGCTGATGTCCGATGTCATACGGATGGCGGCGGGCAACATGCCGGGCGCGGCACGATGACGGATGCCGTCAAACGTGAGATCCCTGTCATGGCTCGTGAAACCCAGAGTAATCCCGTCACGACGAAAGACGCGCCAGAAGGTTGCGACATTATCAAGCTCGCGATCAAAAAAAACGCGCATCATGCAGTCTCGCGCAATTCGATAAGCGGGATGCTAGGTGCTTCTCCGGCGGCGAAATTCACGCCAGAGATGTCGATCCGGTCTTCGGCAAAGCGCACCGGCACATCAAACAGAAAGCCGGCTCGCACCTCTGCCCCCACTGAAGGAGCCTCGCCAAGCGTTAGCAGCCCCCCGTCATTCAAAGTCCAGTCGATGACTGGCGCTCCTTCAACACTCACCATCAGCGTCTCGCCGCGCGGGCGAGTAATTGGCCTGATCTGCGGATCATCGTCCGGTCCATAAGACTTGATCAGCTGGAAATCCGCGCGCGCACCGTCGCCGACACCCAGGAGTTGATCGGTCATCGTTGGCGAGCCCGTCATGGTGTTTGTGCTGAAATCGAACGGATCGCTGATGCGAAAGCCGCGGGCCGCGCCGCGCCGCGCCCGGAAGAAGGCGATGAGCTGCGATAGCTCGGCCTCGGACCGCACGCCAGGGCCCACATCGAAGTTCACGCGCGCATCGGACCACAGGGAATTGCGCCGCTCATGGCCCGAAGCGGTGACAGAAACGGTGGTGGAGAATTCCGGAGCGACCGCAGTGTTGCGGCCAAGCTCAAAAGGGTAGAGCACGTCGTCAAAGGCCTGCATATATTTGTCCTCAATTGTCGGTAGCCTGGTGTATCCATCGCGCGTGATCTGAGGCAGCGCCCAGACATAGCGTCTGGCAATGCCGCGCGCCGCTGCCTCATCCAGACCTGCGTCAATGCGCGCCCAGTATTTTTCGGCATCCTCGGGCAGCAGGACGAATCCTGCGAGATAATCCTGCGCCTCAGTCGGATAGCCAAGCCACACATCGACAAAGTCATACGCTGACCGTCGTGCGGCATCTTTTCCGGACGTCAGCCAGTCATAATCCTCCAGCTGCAACCGGTCGAATGCGGGCCGCGCCCAGCCCAAGGGCAGGTTGGCGCGATAGGCTTCGGGTGTCTGCGGATCGAGAATAGTCGGTGTGAAAGCGAGCAACAGCACTTCGGCAGGGCCTGTCGCAGCGGTTCTGATTGCGGAGGTGAGATCGGCTGTCGATTGTGCCAGCAATGCACCGGCCTGATCGAGCAGCGCAGTCTGCGCCGCATCAAGCGGCTCGCGCATGTCTGTGATGACCGGCGGCGATCCACCGAAAGCGGCGCGCGCAGCATCATCATAGAGGCATATTTCAAAATTATTGAAAGTGGTCCACCACCACGGTTCACCGATCTGCATTCGAACCGGTAGACCGGCGGTTTCCAGCAGATCGACGAAGCGAATTGCGCTGGTTTGCAGCCATGCCATCGCCGTGTTGTTTGCCGGAGACAGCAGCGTGGAAGGCGGCACCCAACCGGTCAGCGCTTGCTCCCCGCTCGCGGTGCGCTGTTTCCAGTCTTCGGGGCAATAGGCGTCGAATAACTCGTAAGAGATCGACCCTATCACCTCCAGATCATTCGCGGCGCATAGTTCGAAGAAGTTGCGGTGCCATTGATTGCAGGGCTCGCGCAATTCACCGACATCGCTAGCCAACAGCGAGCCGTCGCCCTTGCGTTCAAGCCGCATGTAATGGCTCATTCCGACATAGTGGACGAGGTCGCTGCGATAGCCGAGACCGATGACATTGCGCAGCAGGCGCGCAGGCGTCTGATCATAGGCGTCATCATAGGCGGTCGCGATACGCTCCCCATGCACGGGCAGCCGCACGTCACCGATTTCCAGCATTGCGCGTCCGCCATCTGCGTTGATCTGCGAAAGCGTCACCCGCCCATTTGGCACGCGCGGCCAGAGGTTCGGATGAACCCGGCACAAAGTCCGGCCCGACCAGCGAGATGAACATGCGCTCAATCCGTTCGGGATGGACCGCTTCTCCGGGCATTGTGAACCCTGCTTCAAGCGACGAAAACGGAACTGTGACGACCGCATCGGTTGGCGTGCCTTCGGCATAGTTCCACAGCCTCACAAACCACGTCTTGGGCTGATCGACTTCGTCAAATCCCTCGATCGTGAGCGTCGGACCGTTTACTCCGTCAAGCGGGATGATCCCTTCCGATTGCCAGCGGAAACTCAGCGTCGTGTTCGAGTAATTGCGGTCCGTTGTGTACGCGAGAAGGGGGTGGTCAAGCGTATCGACGCTGTTCCAGATCAGGCCGACCAATTCGCCTTCGTGGTGCAATTCGACATCGACTTGCAGCGAGTCAGGGCCGGTTGTGATGACGGAAGCCATCGCGGGACGCGGGAAGTTCACAGTCCAGAACCGCGGGTCAAAACGCTGGACGAAGCTCGATTCCTGTCCGTCGCGCCGGTTGGCGAGCCAGAATGCCATATCTTCGTCCTTTGCTTAGCTGTTGGCGAGCGCCTGGCGCACGGCGCTGGCGACTTGTCGGGAGGACCGCTGCATCGCGGTGGGCGCCGCGGTTGCGCGCGGACTGGAAAGATTGATGGCGACGCGCACATCGCGGCCCCCACCGGCACTGGCAGTACCAGTTTCGACCCGGCCCGCGCTGGTCGGAACAAACACTTCAGGCCCACGTTCGCCGACGATATAGCCACGCCCCGGAGACACGGCCCCGCCGGTAGCGCGCCCGGGAAGCCCTAGTAATGCGCCAAGCGATTGCCCGACGAGCCCGCCTAAGCCTCCCGTGCCCCCTTGCCCGCTGCCGCCACTGAACAGGCTGCCGATACCGGACTGAAGCGCCTTCGCAGCGATTTCGTCCAGCGAGCGCAGAGCGACCCTTTTAAGATCGTCAAAACCCAAGCTGCCCTTGCGCAAGGCAGACACGAGCCCCCGCTCCAGGGTGTCGCCCGCTTTGCTGAACCCGTCGAGCAGGGAGCTGTCGACGGAGCTGCGTATGCCCTCCAGATCAGCGGCGAAGCCTTGTGTATTGGCTCGCACATCAATCACCAGAGTGTCGAAATTATCGTCCATGAGCGTCTAGCTCCATCAATTGGTTGAGGTGATCACGGCTGAAAGCAAGTGCGGTCGTGTCGGCTGGGTCATTCAGGGCCCCGACCAGTTCGCTTGGTGTGGCGGTCCAGAATTCGTCTGGTCGCCAGCCAAGTATGCGTCCGGCGATCCAGCAGGCTCTTCGGGCGCTTTCGGCGAAGGCGGCGGGATCGCTCATGCGCTGCCCTGAAGCACCACGGCAAGGATCGCGCGGACCGGCCCGGTCGCTTTGACGAGACCGAGGTGAAGCACGGCGCTGCCGACAGCTTCGCGCATCGGGCGCTCGTCATCGGGAAGGCAGTGCCAGATAAGGGCTGCGATTTCGGACAGGGTAAGGTTGCCGTCAGCGGCACGCTCTACGAGCGCGAATAGCGATCCCAGCTCGGCTTCGGCAGCGACAAGGTTCTCGAAACTCGGGCGTAGCACATACGCACGTCCGGCAATTTCGAAGGGCACCTCTCCGCGAAGGGGATTGGCGCAGCGGCTCACGCGGGCAACACCGCGCCGGAGCTTTCCAGCTGGATTGTG
>JGI12210J13797_10547160_pt1 | contig 16880 bp, 13 predicted proteins | sample ElkSlonscriptome_3_FD_13797 | JGI IMG/M metagenome (IMG submission 13797)
GTTGATGTGGCGAATCCATTCCTCGTGGTATTCGCCGATGTTGATGTAGACGCGGGTCAGTGCGGCATCGATACCCACCGAGTCGGCACCGTCCCAGAGCACGTGCGGCACGCCGAAGGTCGGTCCATACTCTTCAACCTCGGGCAGTTTGAGCGCACCGCCGGTGCTTGTCTCCTCGCCGAAGCGCTCTGCCGCGCCGAGCCGTGCTTCGACATCGAACACCGCGTTCATCGCGCGTGGATTCAGGATGTAGTCATTGGGAACAAAGGATGTGTCGACGGCGCCCGGCTGCTGGGCCGCGAGGATGTGCCAGATGAAATTGCGCTTATCGACATTGGGCCCGAAAATCCGCCCAAACCAGAAATACTGGGCGCCGATGGTGCCGGAGAGGTTCGCGAACTCCGGATTTTCCGGGTCATCTGGCGGATTCGTCGGATGATGGCTGACATGGCAGAATGAGCAGGCCATGCCGACGCGGTAGGGACGCACTAGATTGCGGTCTTGATAGTAACCTGGATCCGTGTAGTATCTCGGCACGAGTTGGTTCGCCTCTTTCCACTTCGCCTCGGCCTTGTCGTCAAAGTTTGGGTTCGGAAAAAGCCGCAGTCCCAGCACACCGGAGGGGTAGCCGTAGACCTCGGGATCGAATGGGTCTTGAAGGTCTACAGCCTCATCGAGACAGAGACCGTATTGGTCGGGCTTGGTCGGTCGCTGGAAGCCCGGCTCGTTCATGAGACCAAGGTACTCAAACCGGTTATCCCGATTGTAATAAGCGTAATAGTTGCGGACCTCACCTTCCGGACTCTTGGTTCCGCCCTGATAGCCGCTACTGTAGGCAGCCTCGGGCACGTCGGCGGCCGCCTCGCCGTCGAGGCCCGCTAGATAAGCCCGCTGATCGTCGGAGCAGGGAAAGGACGAGATCGTCTTCAGCAGATCGAAGGTGCCGAGACTGTTGTTCGCAAGGTGGTCCCAAAAGGCCTCATTGCCGCCGGTCCAGACCATCCATGTGTTGCGCCCCTTGATCTCATCCTCGGTGAACTGCTCACCGCCATCCATATCCGCGAAGTAATCAGCGGCGGACTCCGGGAAATCCGCCGGTGTCTTGCCGGCCTGTTTCGCCTCATCCTCGGCGGGTCCGCCGCACCCGCCGAGCAGAACGCTGAAGAAAGCGAAGAAAGCAGGCCAAATTAGAATTCGTAAATATTGTGATGCCATCGCGGTGCTTTCCTCAGCCTCTAAAGATTATGGAATAGTGGCATCCAAGAACCCGACTGTCTTGGTCGGGTTCAAGCATAATCCAAAGCGGTGGAAAAGCAACGGGCCTTAAAGGCCGATTGCGACCCTCATGTGTGGTTCCGACTATTGGTGGGGGCTATTGGCTCACCATGGGCCGCGCGGTCGTCTTGCCTAAGTTGCCGGATATTGGCTGGCGCGTCAGGTGCTTTCGTCCGGGCGGTGAGGGCGACCTGAAGCACCAGCGCGATCTGGTCAATGCGCGCGCGTTTCGGCGCATCCTGCATCGCAGCGGGATTGGCGATCAGGAGATCTTCGACGATCCGCGGTCCGTGAGTGCGGCTGGGGCTGCCCGTCTCGGTGATTTCGACAAGGCGTCGACCAGGCCCTCGACCGCCTTGGCCTCGGTGGCGCCCCAAGAGAAAGCCACCTCGGCCTCGATACCGTGCTCGGCGAGGTAGCGTCTGGTTAGGACAGCGCCGCGTGTTGCGCCATGCCGGCCTCGCCGTGCCAATAGCCGTCGCAGGGGCCGACCGGCATCAGCGCGTTGAGCTGCGCGGCGGCCTCGGCCGGGTCCAGCGCATCACGGAGGGACTGGTCGAACAACGCGATGATCTGCTCCATGTGCTCGGCCTGCGGGCTGATCCGCAGGATGTCGGCGCCAAGCTTGCGCATCGCCGGCAGCTCGGCGAGCAGGTTGACCGTGTGCGCTGACTGGGTCTGGATGCCGTTCAGAACCAGGAACTGCTGGTCGTCCTGGGTGTTGACGACGAGGCCGTCGCCGTAGTCGATGCAGGCGTCGCGACAGTCGTCCTTGGGCAGATCCTTGTGGCGGGCAGTGAAGCAGCGTGCCGAATAGGCGAGCGGGAGGCGCCCGTACGCCATGATCTCGGTCTCGACGCCGTCGGGCCGGGCGCGCTGCATCTGCTCGAGGGTCTCGCGTGTCAGCTCCACCGGATAGACCCAGCGCTTGAGCCCCTGGCGCGCCAGCAGCGCAAGGGAGCGATCGTTGTAGCAGTTGACGCTGTGGCCGATCGCGAAGGGGCGCCCGGCGAGTAATTGCACCGCGCCCATATCGTTGGCTTCGACCAGGAAACGCGATTGCTCACAGATCGTACGCAGCCGCTTAAGCTCGGATTCGGCCTCGACCAGTGCCAGCGTCGATAGCACCACCTCCTTGCCGTGCTCGGCGAGGCGTTCGGCGATCGCCATCCAATCCTCGAAGCGGACCTGGTTGCGCTTCGAGCAGATGGTCTCGCCCAGATAAACGATGTCGACCGGCGCCTTGGCGACCATCGCATAGAAGGCATCGACCTCGGCCTTTGGCCAGTAATAGCTGATCGGCCCGAGCGACAGGCGCGGGCGGCGGTTGTTGGGGGTCGCAGCGGTTGAAGACTGTGGCTCGCTCATTGTTGACTCGTTCCTGGGCACATTCCAGCGGCGGCGATCAAGCCGTCCTCATTCAGAATGGCCTGTCAGCTCGCTGTGGGATGGTGGAAGGGCTGCCCGGGTAGAAACGCAGCCGAGTGTCGGCTCGCAGCGCAGCATTTGGGCGGCATTTCGGCATTTCGGCATTGCGTGCGGCAGCAAGGCATCTATTGCCACGGCCGGTGATAGGGGCCGAGCGTGGTCTGGGCACCCTCCGAGACGCGCCCCAACGCGCTGGTCCACTCCGGCTTCGGCGCGAAGCCACTCGGGTTCTTCGCGAAGCTGTCGAGCGCCTCGCGCCAGATCTTGGTGACCTGGGCGACATAGACCGGGCTGCGCTGACGGCCTTCGATCTTGACCGCCTTGACGCCGGCCGCCGCCATCTCTGGCAATAGTTCCATCGCATTGAGGCTGACCGGGTCCTCGATCGCGTGATAGGTCTGCCCATCGGTGTTGAAGGTGCCCTTGCACAGGGTTGGGTAGCCGACGTTCTCGCCTTTGGGATGGCGCTGGATCAGTACGCCGCCGAGGCGGGTGTCGAGCCGCTCGTCGTTCTCGATCCATTCCACATGGCTTGCCGGCGAGCAAGCGCCAAAGGTGTTCGGCGAGCGACCCGTGGCATAGGAGGACAGGATGCAGCGTCCTTCGACCATCACGCAGAGGCTGCCGAAGGCGAACACCTCGATCTCGACCGGACTCTGCTCGATCACATGTTGGACCTGGCTGATCGAGAGCACCCGCGGCAGCACCGCGCGGCGGATGCCGAAGTGCTCATGGTAGAAGCGCAGCGCCTCGTAATTCGTGGCCGACCCCTGCACCGAGAGATGCAGGCTAAGCCCGGGGTGCGTGCGGCTCGCATAGTCCAGCACCCCGAGATCGGCCGCGATCAGCGCATCGACGCCGAGCTCGGCGGCGCGGTCGACGGCCTGTTCAAAACGGCCGAACCCGTCCGGGCGTGGATAGGTGTTGAGCGCGATGAACACCCGCACGCCCTTGCCGCGCGCGTAGCGGATGCCCTCGACCATCTTGTTCGGGGCGAAGTTGAGGCCGGCGAAGTGGCGCGCGTTGGTGTCGTCGCGAAAGCCGATGTAGACGGCATTCGCGCCGTTGTCGACCGCCGCTTTCAGTGCCGGGAGATTACCGGCCGGGCAAACCAATTCCATCGTCTGAATCACTCATGCGTTGAATCTTGCGGTTGAATCTTGAGACAGGCAGAGGCGTCGCCGTCGAGCCCGCTGCCAAGCGTTCGCCAAAGGCCCGTGCCGCACCCTGTGCGCCACCCAATGCCTCCCCCTGTGCGTCAAGGGACACGCGCCAGGCGATTGTTGTAACCGGTCGGTGTCGGGCGCGACCCGGCGTCAGGCGACCCGGACCAGCGGCGAAGCCAGGTGTTCCGGAAGCGGCTCCTTCAGCTGCGCTCGTCCAGGATGCGGCTTCCCCAGCAGCGCGCGGTCGCCCTGTTGGGTGCCGCGGTGACGCAGCGCGTTCTCGATCCCGTTGAGCACGACCCACTTCTTCGAGCACCAGTCCGGGGCGAGCAGGATCTCGCGTTGCGCGGTGCCGGTGACGCGGTGATAGAGCACCTCGGCCGGCGTCCGCTCGATGAGGTCGGCCGCGATCTCGATGTACTCCTCGAGTGCCAGCGGCTGATACCCGCCGCGGTGCCACTGATGGGCAAGCAAGGTGCGCTGAACGACGTGCAGCGGATGCAGCTTCAAGCCGTCGGTACCGACGGCGAGCACGCGTTCCAGGGAACCCAGCGCCGCGTCGCGGCCTTCGCCCGGGAGGCCGATGATCAGGTGGGTGCAGACCGGTATGCCGCGCAGCCGCGCCGCACGCACGGCGCGCCGATAGTCGGCGAAGCTGTGGCCCCGATTGACCCGCTCGAGGGCCGCGTCGAACGCGGATTGCAGGCCGAGCTCGAGCCAGACCTCGTAGCCCTCGGCGCGATAACCGGCGAGCAGATCGAGCACCGCATCTGGCACGCAATCCGGCCGCGTGCCGACCGACAAACCGACCACATCGGGCTCGTCGAGCGCCTCGCGATAGAGCCGGGCGAGCCGCGAGACGTCGTCATAGGTGTTGGTGTATGCCTGGAAATACGCGAGGAAGCCGGTTGCTCCGGTACGGCGGCGCACCACCCGACGGCCGGCCTCGATCTGCGCGGCGACGGTCCCGGCGCCCGGAGCGGTTCCCGATCGCGCGGCCTCGGTCGGATTGAACGAGACGTTGTTGCAGAAGCTGCAGCCGCCGCGACCCTTTGAGCCGTCACGGTTCGGGCAGGTGAACCCGGCGTGGATCGCCAGCTTGTGCACCCGGTGGCCGTAGCGGCGAAGCAGATCGACGCCCAACGTATTGACCCGATCTGCCAATGTCATGCTCGTTCGCGACCCGCCGTCGAGACCCCGCTCAGGAAAGCCTGGAACTCTCGCAAAAGCGCGCTCGACTGACATTGATCACTGTCAAGCTGGTATGACGCTCCTGGCGTGAGGTTCTCCGGCAGTTGGTGAGGATCAGCCCTCGGCGAGGAGTAGGGCCCGCAAGGCCGCCTGGGTAGCGGCTGGATCCTCCAACCGATCCGGGTCCGGCCAGTCCGGCCCGGCGCCGGCGAGATAGGCGTCGCGATAGCGCGCGAGCAGGTCTTCGTGACAGCCCTCGTGCGCCTCTGGTGCAGGCACCGCACCCGCGCGCCGCGCCTTGATCAACCCGACCGCTTCGTCGCTCGGCTGGCCTTCGACCCAGCTCAGGTAGGACCAGACCGTGAGCGGGGCTCGCCCGAGCCCGGCGGTGCAATGGACATAGGTTCGCCGCCCGGCGCGTTGCATTGCGGCAAGCGCCGATACCGCGGCGGGCAGGTGCCGCCGCTGATCCTCGACGACGAAATCGCGCATCGGACGGCGCGACCGCGTGATGCCGAGGGCGTCGGCACGCGCTTGCAGTGCGCCTTCGTCGATTCCCCAGTGGGCAAGGCAGTCGTCGTGCTGAACCGAGAGCACGGCGTTGCATTGGGCCTCGAGATGGATGCGCTCGAGATCATCCGGCGTCATCGGGCAGGTGCCGACGACGATGGTCGGCGTGATCTCGGCCCAGTTCAGACTCCAATGCCACATGCGCGTGCCCTATTACCCATCGCGGATCAGCTTTCGGCGTCTTGAAGCGCGTTCACCGCACCACGCGCGCCGTCCCGCGATAGTCTCGCAGCAACCTTACGCGATCGCCTGACGCAAAAGACTCATCGGCGGCTTGTGTCACCGCAACCGTGCGTCCGTTGTCGAGGAGAACCGTGATCTCGAGACCGCGCTGGCGTGTGACGCCCTCTTCGATCGCCGAGCCGGCGACGGCTCCGGCGATACCGCCGCCGATGGTCGCCAGCGTGCGGCCGGTGCCAGCGCCGACCTCATTGCCGAGCACGCCGCCGATCGCGCCGCCGGCCAGCGTGCCGGCGCCGCTCTTGGTCCCTTCGATCTGCACCGAGCGCACGCTCTGCACCGTGCCGTACTGGACGTCCTGCGCGCTGCGGGCCTGGTCCCGGGTGTAGGAAGAGGCGGACATGCTGGCGGGACAGCCGCTCAGCAGTGTCACGGTCGCCAGGCTCGTCAGCACAAGCAGGACAAGAGATACGTAGCGTTTCATTGGACCAGGTTCCTCATGGCAAGCGATTCTGGATGTTGTCGGAAGCGGTTATTGCGTCGTTCCCTGTGACACAAGTCCGCTGTGGTCACCGGCCGTAGAGTACGGCAGGATCGATGACCGGTTCCGTGATGACCTCGACGCGATCGCCCCGGATCGCGTTGTAGAAGCAGCTCTTACGCCCAGTGTGACAGGCGGGGCCGGTCTGATCGACGAGCAGCAGCAAGGTGTCGCCGTCGCAGTCCAGGCGCGCCTCTATTAGATGCTGGACCTGCCCGGAAGATTCGCCTTTGCGCCAAAGCGCCTGGCGCGACCGCGACCAGAAGCAGACCCGTCCGGTCGCCAGGGTTTCGGTCAGCGCTTCGCGATTCATCCATGCCATCATCAGCACCTCGCCGGTGTCGTGCTGCTGCGCGATCGCCGGGATCAGCCCATCGCTGTTGAGCTTCAAGCTCGCCAGCACCTGCGGCCAGGGCAGACTGTCCCCGACCTGCGCGCGCTCGTTCCGGACGATCGATTCGTCGCTGCTCATTAACTAGAGCTCCATGCTCGGTTTAAACTCAGGGGTCAGAGCCTAGCAGAGGCGCGGGGCGTACGGTGGCCGTTTCGTCGCCCGCAGACCTGATGCCTCCCAACCCTGACGACCGTCCAACTGCTCTTTCTAGGATTATTGCCGAGCGTCATTCACGGAGCGGGTTACTGCGGCTTATGGTGGCGCTCGGCCCCGATTCGATGGTCACCTCAAGTACAGAGGCGCCCCATGATGTCTTTTCGTCCGCTGTCTAACCTCCGTTCAGGAATGTTGCAAAGACCCACCGGCAGCGGCGTTCCCGCCTCGCGCCGACTGCTTTCGTTTGGTTTGCTGTTGCTTTCGTTGGCACTGATAGGGTCAGCCTTCGCAACCACCGCTGACTCGCCAGAGGAAGGCGGTCAGGCTGCCAACGAAGAAGGCCTGCACAAAGGCGACAGCCAAGAGTGCATGCGCTGCCATTGGATGGAGACCATGGCGTACCGCGACCGCGAGACCGGGAAGATCGTCAACCTGTCGATCGACACCAAGGCGTACTCGCATTCGGTGCATGCCGAGCTCGCCTGCGGGGACTGCCACGATCGCGGTTACTCGCGCTATCCGCATCGCACCAGCAGTTCCGACGAGAACCTGCACTGCGTCGAATGTCACGAAGACCGTGAGGACGACGGCGCGCCGAACCTGATCGGACTCAAGCACGAGTACGACAAGAGCGTGCATGTGACCGAGGACGTCGAGGAGTTTTCCTGCTTCTCGTGTCACAACCCGCACAAGTTTCAGCCGGCGCGCAGCGGGGAGACGATCGCCGACGTTGTTGCGCAGACCAACGACACCTGCCTGGACTGTCACACCGACCTGTTGACGCCGGTACCGAAAGGGCACGACTGGCTGCCGAAGCCACAGGCGCATTGGAGCTCGGTCCGCTGCCTGGATTGTCACACGCCGTTGGAAGGGCGCATCCCGGAGCGGCCCTCGCACGATGTCCTCGCGGCTGAGGAAAGCAACCAGCTCTGCGTGGAATGCCACAGCAAGGGCTCGACCTTGCTCAGCCAGCTCTACAACTTCCGCGCCGAGCAGGAGCGCGAGAGGACCGGGTTCTTCTCACAGGCCATCTACAACGACGCCTATATCGTCGGCATGACCCGTAATCCGTGGATGGATCGCATCGGCCTTGCGGTGATCGTGCTGATGATCCTCGGCGTTGCCGCGCACGGCATCGGCCGCTACCTGACCCATCGCAAGCGGGAGACCTCGTCATGACCGTGCTCTACCTATACCCGATCTGGCTGCGGCTCTGGCACTGGGTCAATGCGCTGATCTTCGTGACCCTGCTGTTGACGGGCGTCAGTATGCACTTCAGCTTGCACTGGCTGATCCCGTTCGATGTCGCCGTGCCGATTCACAACACGGCCGGTATCCTGCTGACGCTGTCCTGGGTGGTGTTCGTCGCCGGGAATCTGCTTGGCGAGAACAGCAAGCATTATCGGATCAATCTCCGGACGCTGCCGCGCGACCTGATTGCGCAGACGCGCTATTACCTGTACGGGATCTTCGTCGGTGCGCCGCACCCGTTCCACGTCAGTTCCGAACAGAAGCTCAATGCGCTGCAAACCCTGAGCTACGTCGGGGTCATGTACGGCCTGATGCCGGTCCTGATCCTCAGCGGCTGGTCGTTCCTCTTCTCGCCCTCGTTGCCGGACACCCTGTTCGGGATTGGCACCATCTGGATTATCGCGATGGTGCACCTGGTGGTTGCCTGGATGCTGGCGCTGTTCCTGATCGTGCACATGTACATCATCACCACCGGCGAGAAGCCGACCACGAATCTCAAGGCCATGGTGACCGGATGGCACAAGGAGGAGACGAGCGGTTGAACATCGGCTCCGTAACCGGCGTCCAGGGCAGCTGCAGCCCGGCGGCTGCAACATTGAGTAAAGCCTCCTGTCCAAACTTTCGCGGCCCGTAACGCGTTCCTCGAGACCTAACGCCATGAACATCCGCTCCCTCTTCGCAACCAAGACGCGACGCCGTATCGTGATCGTGCTCGCCGTGCTGTTGGTGCCGGCGGTGCTCTACAAGGTGGTTTATCCCGTCTTCTTCGATGTCTACACCGGCGTCGAGAACGCCCCGCTGACCTACGACACGCGCAAGCTGAGTGATGCCGAGTTTGCACAGATCGCACTCGAGCTGACCGAGGATGTCCGGCGTGAGCGTGCCGCGACTGTCGTGACCGAGGACCGCGACAGCTTCGCGCGCGAGGTCAAGATGGACATCCTGATGAACACGCCGTCGTTCATCGAGCAGGGCGGCTATCCGCACATCGAATATTTCCGCGAGGCCGGCATTCGCGAGTACAAGGGTCCCGAGACCTGCCTCGAGTGCCACGCGACCATCGACATCACCCATGAAGACGGCACCGTGGAGACGGTCGACACGCTCGAGGACATCGTCAACACGGTGCATTTCAAGTTCCAGACCGCGGCCGGCGGCGCGTTCTCGACCTACGGCTATGACGGCCGCCAGGTCAACGCCGAGGGCTCGCGCAAGATCCCGGTCGGCAAGATCAACCGGGCCTGTGGCATTCCCGGGAGCTTCTCCTGGACCGGCTGGGCGGCGCTGGTCGAGGCTCGGCCCGAGCAGGGCGGTCACGGCCTCGATGAGGCGGCCGAGCAGGCGCCGCTCGAGAGCGATCCGGCAACCGCCGAGGGCATCTCGATCGCGCTCAATGATCCGGGCGAGTCCGGCCACGGCGACGGCGGAGGGCCGTCCGACGGCGTCGTGCTGCGCAGCGAGGGCTGCGGACAGTGCCACATCGGCGGCAACTATCATCCGGCCACGGAAAAGATGATGCCGGTCGGGGACGTGCCGGACGAGGCGAAGGAAGGCATCGACTGCCTAATCTGCCACGCCGACAAGTACGACATGAACAAGCGCTACGTGATTCAGGACGAGTACGGGCTGCGCTGGAACCAAGACCGCAGCATGCGCGCAGCGCTGACGGTGGGACGGGCGTCGAATGACAACTGTCTGAACTGCCATCAGCACAACATGGGCGGCGATGCCTACATCCATAACGTCGCCGCCAAGCACCTCGGCGACAAGCATCAGCGGTTGCTGCACACCGGCGCCAAGCGTGGAAACCCGTTCAGCCCGCAGGCCGACGTGCACTCCGCCGCCGGCATCAAATGCACCGACTGCCACGAGCCGGAAGGCCACAAGATCCCGCGCGGACGCAAGGGTGTCGACCTGGTCGCGACCGACCTGCCCGGCAAGGAGGTCAGCTGCGAGAAATGCCACTCGGAAGCCCCGCACAACGTCTCCGATCACCGAGCGCTGCTCAATGGTCATGTCGCAAGGCTCGCCTGCGAGACCTGCCACATCAAGGAGCTGGAGCCGAACAACGTCGTGCTGCGGGACTGGGTACATCCCACCTGGCATCCGGAAGAGGGGCTTTGGGAGCCGACCGACGTCTTCCGTTCCGGGAAGCCCGGCGAAGGCATGATGTACCTGTGGTTCAACGGCAACGGCACCTTCCTGGCCAACGCCTTGGGCAGCAATCCAGAAGGCGACGGCAGTTACGATCCGCTGATGAATCAGATCGCGCGGATCGATAATCCGGACGTGATCGCCGCGGTGCGCGAGAAGGCCAAGGAGCTGAAGAAGCAGTATCCCGACATCAACGTCGACGAGTACGTCGAGATGGCGACCAACCCGCTCTCGCAGCTCTCGCCCGAGATGCTCGAGAAGCGCCGCAAGATGGTTTCCGAAAACCTGAAGTCGGCGATGGAGGAGGGCGAGAGCCGGATCTATCCGTTCAAGCCCTTCAACGCGATGATGTTCGAGGACATGAACAACAAGGGACCTTTCGGCGCGATGATCCTGCCGTTCGATTATGCCACGTACTACGAGACCGGCGACCCGCGCGCGGCGGTGGTCAAGGCGGTGCAGGACCCGATTGTGCTCCGGATGTACCAAGAGCCGTTCAAGCTCTACATGATGGACGAGTTCATGGCCTATTTCGGCGTCGACGGCTGGAAGACGATCTATCCGCTCACCGATGACAACAAGCTCGGACCGCAGGTCGAGCCGCACTGGATGCGCCAGATGGGCACACTGATGGTCAATCATGGCATCCAGCGTGAAGGCCATGACTGCAAGGCCTGCCATCAGCCCGATGGCCTGCTCGACTATGACGCCCTCGGCTACTCACCCGAGCGGGTTGCCGAGCTGACCTCGAACGAGATCATCGAGGAGATCGAGCCCTAAGGGAGCGGCGCAAGCGTCAGGGCTCCCGACGCCGCGGGGCTGGATGTCGGGGCCCCGCGGTGCTCCGCTGCCGGGGGCGGGCAACGACGGGGCGCAAGGTGTTTTCGCGTTCGGTGCTCCGTGTCAGACGGATGAGGTCATCTACCGATCCGCGGCTGTCCAAAGGCGCACAGAGACTCACATGAATCGGATGAAGCGCGCTTCCAGCGTCACCGTCTCCGCCTTCCTGCTGCAAGGCGTCCTGAGCAGTGCGATGGCCTTCGATAACGGCCCGCAAGTCGTCGGCTGCGATTACAGATTCGGGAGTGCCCAACGCACGGACAGCTGCCTCATCGTCGGGAGCGGAATGGGTCAAGGCATCAGCTGGGTGGTGTTCGAGGCTGGCGCGAAGCGATTCCGCTACAGCAGTGCCTCCCCAAACAAGCTGGCGCTGCTCGATGCCGCGAGCGAGGAAAAAGCGGTATTCATGATCACCAATACCACCGGGCAGTGCCGCCCCGGTGGCCAAGACGCCGATATCTACGCCTTCGCGAACGGAGATCGCGTCTGCCTTTATTGGTGATACGCCCGAGCAAAATCTCGGGGATCTCCTGAGCACCGGAGCCCGCCCGGGGTGCTGACGGCCTGGTCGAATTGCTGGTCACGACGGCGCCTGGTGGCTTGCTGCGCCGCAATCGTTTAGACCGACGCTCAAGTACCCGATCGTTGCGGTGCCGGCCCTGCATCGACGAGCGCCGCGACGACCAGGTCTCCCCAGACGTTGAGGGCGGTCACTGGGTAGTCGAAGAAGCGGTCGACGACCAGGTAGATGGCGAGATAGGTCTGCGGTAGCCCGAGCAGATCGAGCATAAAGGCCATCATCGCGATGCCGCCGCCCGGGATCCCGGCGGTGCCGGCGCTCGAGGCCATGGTCAGCAGGACGATCATCAGCGCTTGCCAGAGCGCGACCTCCGCACCGGCCAACTGGGCGATGAAGATTAGCAGGATCGACTGGTAGAGTGCCGAGCCATCCATGTTCAGCGTGGCGCCGAGCGGCAACGTAAAGCTTGTCGTGCGTGGGCTCAGCCCGGCGTTCTTCTCCAGGGCCTGCTTCGAGACCGGATAGGTCGCGGCGCTGGACGCCGTTGCGAGCGCCGTCATCAGTGGGGCGCGGACCTGGCCGGCAAAACGCCAAGGCTGCCGTCCGCTTCCAAGGTAGAGCAGCGTCGGCAGGAACACACCCGCGTGCGCCAGTGCGGCGATCACCACGGCCCAGACGAACGGCCGCAGCATTAGGATGCTGGCCCAGTCCATCCCGGCCAGGCTGGCGTAGACGAGCGCGGCGATGCCGACCGGCGCCAAAGCGAGAAGCGCGCTCAGCATCCGCATCAGCAGCGCATTGACTGCGACGGCGCCGGCTGTGAGTGATTGGCGCTGGCGCGGCGCGAGACCGCGCGCCGCGAGGGCGGCAAAGATCGCGATCACGACAACGTGCAGGATGTTGCCGTCGGCAAGCGACGCGAACAGATTTGTCGGCACCAGGTTGTGGATCAGCCGCGCGAGGCTGAAACCCTCGCCGAGGGCATTCGTCTCGGCGCCGGTCGGGCCCAGTTCCAATAGGTCGGGCTCGACGCCGCGGGCGAACAGGAAGCCAATCAGGGTGCCGGCGGCGGCCGCGAAGGCCGAGGTCGCAAGGTAGAAGGCGAGCGTGCGTGTGCCGAGCCGGGGCAGATCGGCGCCGCCGGCGAGCGCGGCGTAAACCGAGACCATGATCAACGGCAGGATCAGCACCTTGAGCAGCGACAGGAAGATCGCGCCGATCCAGCCGACCCAGGGCGCGCCCTCGGGGGCCAGTGCGGCGAGCAGGACACCGAGGACGAGGCCGGCTGGCGTCGAATAGAACGCGCGCCAGTTCATCGTCGGCTTGCCGCGCGCGGCGATTCTGAGCGGAAACTGCAATCGGTGCGCATCGCGCTAGGGCTGAAGGAAGGGTGACGCCGCTTGCGGGGCGAGCCGGCGGATGCCGATGCTGGTGAGCAGGCGCACCACCATCTCGGTCTGTGCGCGGTGCGCGCCGTGCTCGGCCTCGATGTTGTAGTAATCGCCGCGTCGATGCCAGGCGACGTAGTCCGAGAGCGAGCAGTCGAAGGTGCGCGCGTCGACGGTCTTGTAGACGACATTGAGGCCGGCCGCATTGAGCGATTGGATCTTGCCGAGCGCTCGTTGGTCTTGATGTGGCGGTCGGCGGCCGGCCAAGAACACCAAGTTGTCCTCGTCGCGCAGCGCCCCAGCGCCGCTGCCCGGGAAACTGCGGAGGGTTTGCGACGGCAGGAATAGCGAAATGTTGCCGCCGCCGCCACTGCCGTGCCAGCCGTCGCGGTTATTGTGCAGCGCTAGGATCGGACTCTGACGTCCGCGATAATGGTCGAGCACCGCCGCGGTATAGCCTGGTGCCGGTATGCGCTGACCACGGCAGCGTTCCGCCTCACTGTGCGATCCGCTGAAATTGCGGTTCGGGTCCTGTCCCTGGTACCGGCGTCGTCCATCGCTGTCGACCGCGAGCAGGCCGCCACCGTAGTCGATTACCGCCTGCACGGCGACATCGAAAGCGCTGTTCTCGTCATCGTGCGGAAGCACCCAAAAAGGGCCGTCCGGATGGCCTCGGTGCTCGAGGATGTGGAAGGTCCAGTGGAACGGTCCCTCGTGCACGCGCTGCAGTCGATAGCAGAGCGGCGCCTTGCGGATGCGCGTAAGGTTGCGCCGCACATCGCGCGACTCGGCCTGTGCCGGGGCCATGCAAGGAGTGATGGTCGTGTTGACGCCGGGCGGTCCGCCGGCACAGCCACCGAGCAATTCGGTAGCGAGTAGCGCGATCAGCGGCGCGATCAGCAGCGGTGATGGCGAGCCCTGCTTAAAGTGCGGGAACGGGTCGAGTGCCCGGCTGCTCGGTGGTAGCGTCATTCGGCGGTCCAACCCAGCCGCTGAAGATTGCGCTCGACCTCGTCCTTATCGCTGTACGGGCGCTTGATCCCATGCTGGTCGATGTAGCGCTCGTGACCCTTGCCTGCGATCAGGCCGACCCATGGCTCGTCGTGCGGACGGCGGGCGAGCAGGTCGAACAGGGCGCGCACGGCCTCGGCGCGGTCGACGACGACCTGCGGAGGACGGGTACAGGCCCGCATCCCGGTCAGGGTCTCGTCGATGATCGCTTTCGGGTCCTCGAAGCGCGGGTTGTCCGAGGTCAGGATCACCCGATCCGAGCCGCGGCAGACCGCCTCCCCCATGAGCGGGCGCTTGGCGTGATCGCGATCGCCGCCGCAGCCGAACAGGGTCAGGATCTTCGCCTGCGGAAAGCTCGAGCGGATCGCCGCGAGGAGATTGGCGAGTGCATCCGGCGTGTGCGCGAAATCGACAACGACGGTGCGGTTACGGTAGACGCGGCACTCGAAGCGCCCGTCGACCGGCTGCAGCGCGCGCCACGGCTGCGCCGGTTCGGCGCCGAGCAGGGTCTCCGCAAGTGCCTTCGCCAGCGTATAGTTCTCGCGGTTGTAGCCGAGCGCCAGGAACGGCCGTTCGGCGGTCGCCTCGTCCGGCAATGCCGGCGCGTCCAGCCGCCGGACTCGGGGCTCGGAGCCGCGCTGCGAGCGCAGCCGCTGTTCGACCTCGGCGCTCGTGGTCACGAGCGTCGCACCCCTGGCGAGCTGATCGAGGATGCGCGCCTTGGCCGCGAAGTAGCTCGCCTCGTCGCCGTGGTAGTCGAGGTGGTCCTGGCTGAAGTTGGTCCAGGCCGCGGCGGTGAGCGGCAGCGCATAGGCCCGGCCCTGGTCGAGCGCGTGGCTCGAGACCTCCATCACCAGGGTATCGGCGTCGTGACGATGGGTATGGAGCAGCCGGCGCAATTCGATGTACGGCGGCGATGTAAAGCCTGTCGGCGGCAGCCGCTCGCCGTTGAGGCTGACGCCGAGGGTCCCGAGGCTGAGCACCCGTCGGCCGGCCGTCAACAGCATCGCCTCGCAATACTTGACCGTCGTGGTCTTGCCGTTGGTGCCGGTCACGCCGGCGATGTGCCAGGCGTCAGGCCGAATCGGATAGAAATGGTCGCAGAGCCGCCTCAGTGTCTCTTGCCATGCACCCGGTGCGGTGACGAAGACCGGCCGATCGCCGAGGCGGTCGGCGCCTTCCAGCGGTCGATTGATGACCAGCGCGCCGAAACGGCTTTTTGCAAGGTAACGGTCGATGATCTCAGAATCGCTGCGCCCGTCGTCGAAGCGCTGGAAGCAGAGGACCGATGCCGGCGTGCAGCGATCGGCGCGCCAGTGTATGTCTAGCCACGCGTTCGTGCGTTCGCTCGCGAGCGCCGGTGCGCGCGCGAACGCGCAAGACGCCAGCACCTGCTCAAGGGAGCTCTTGTTCTGGGAAAGATGGCTGCCCGTCTGCATCGAAACACGATTATTACGATTTCTGTAGCAAGATGAAACGCGCGCTCGAGATGTCCTATCGAAAGGCCCGCCTAGCCAGGTTACGCTGCGATTGTTCTGTCCGGTAGAGGGCATTCTGTCAGGCTTCTACCGAGCCGAAGCTGCGTCATCGTTGATGAGCAGCCCATTCGGATGACCTGCGGTCGGCCCCTTCTGTCCCTTCGGCAGGTTCGTCATACTGCGGCAACGACCCCGCTTGCTGCCCGGAGGCCAAACCATGACGCAATCCGACGAAGTCCGCCAGCGCTTGATCCGCTCGGAGCTGCTGCGCGTCGACGGGGTCGATCCGGGCGCGGGCGACGAGCCTTGCAGCAAGCATCGCAAGATGGCGAACAACCCGTTTCGCTTTCTGCGTGGCTCGGCCCATCTCTTTTACGCGGACATCCAGCAGGGGCGTCTCGGGCTGCCGGCGGCGCTGACCGAGATCCCGCCATTGACGACGGTCATGGGCGACTGCCATCTGTCCAACTTCGGCTTCGTCACCGAGCAGGGCTCCCATGGCGACCGGGTCGTCTTCTGTCCCAATGACTATGATGACGCGTGCGTTGGCCCCGCAGTTTGGGATATCGCGCGCTATCTGGTGAGTCTCGTGTTGACCGCCGAGTATTGCCGCGGCATCGTCGAGGGGCGCTATCGCTCCGAGGAGGTCGAAGAGCCGGATCAGCTAGAGGCGCCGAGTGCTGGTGACGCCGAGCAGGCCGGCTATGCCTTTATCGATGCCTACCGCCGCGCCTGTCGGCACTGCGTGCGCGACCCAGAACGACGGCTCGACGCACTGGATGACTTTCCGAAAAAACATGTCCTCGGGAAGGCCTTTCGTAAGGCCATCCGTCGGGCCGCCGGCGGCAAGGACTTCGAGACCAAGAGCACCCTGGCCAAGGAGGTCTGCATCGACGAGGGTCGCCTGGTGTTTCGCGACCGCCCCGATCGCTTCGCGCGCATGGACCCGGGGCGTGCGGACGCAGTGCGTTACACATTCCGGCCGTATGTCGACGACGCGATCCTGGACCTGGTACAGCGTCTCGGTGCGGGTACTGGCTCTGTCGATCTCGAGCGCTTTTATCTGCTTGTCGGCCCCGAAGATTTTGCCGGCCGAGAAGACCTGAAACTCTGCCACGTGGTCGAGGTCAAGCAGCAGCGCGAGGCATCACCGCTTCACTGGTTCCCGGATGTGAGTCCGGTGAACCGGCTGCAGTCCGCGCACCTGACCATCGACTGCCAGCGTCTCATGCAGCGCGCCCCCGATCTCGTTCTTGACGAGGCCGTTTGGGATGGCAGGCCATGGCTGGTGCGCTCCCGGCACCATGCGCGTGTCGGTATCGATCCGGAGGACATCG
>JGI12210J13797_10396531_pt1 | contig 16875 bp, 11 predicted proteins | sample ElkSlonscriptome_3_FD_13797 | JGI IMG/M metagenome (IMG submission 13797)
GGCTTTCCAGCCCGTGTGTCGCATGCTAGGGTTTGTGGTGGAAACAGAAAAGGGACTTTGTAGAATCTAACCTGAACCCAAGACGAAGCTGGAGCGGGTCCACTTGTCACAGTTCAGTCCAGCTGGATGAGGCCGCGCTCCACCGCGGCCATGGCCGCCTGGGTCCGGTCTTCGACTTCCAATTTTTTTAGGACGGAACTGACATGTTGCTTGACGGTCAGCTCGGCCAGCCCGAGGGCATCGGCGATTTCTTTATTTCGTAGCCCCTTGGCCAGTTGCTCGAGAACGTCTGTCTCGCGCTTGCTGAGGGGTTGGCGCGATTTTCCTGACTCGAGGATGCGGCGGATCGCCGAAGGAAAGTAGCTGTCGTCCCGAGCCACGGAGCGGATCGCATCGATGATTTCCTCTCGATCGGAAGATTTCGGCAAATAGCCTCGAACTCCAGCCGCATCGGCTTTGAGCACGTGGTTCTCACTCGTGCTGACGGAGAGAATGATACTGCGAATGGAGGGGCAGTTTTCCTTAAAAAATTCAAGCACGCTGGTGCCGTCGGCGTCCCCCAAATGCATATCGATGAGGGCGACATCCGGCTGCATTTCCAAGCCCAGCTCACAGGCCTCGGCGGCGCTCTCCGCTTCCCCGGTCACTTCGAAGTCAGGCTCTTTGCTAATCGATGCTGCCAAGCCGACGCGGACCATGAAATGGTCGTCGGCCAGGAGGATTTTGATCATTTTCTTTTGCGTGGTCATGATGCTGTTTTCGCGGCTTCCTTCTGCCAAGTTAAACGAATTAAAGTTCCCTTGCCGGGTGCGGTCTCAATGTCCAGTCGTGCGCCAACACGCCGGGCCCGATCTTTCATCCCGACGACACCGAAATGGCCGGGGTGGCGCTTGTGCGGTTCAAATCCGAGGCCGTTGTCGGAGACCGTTAGAACCATCTTCTGATCATCGTCTTGGCTCAGGCAAAGCCGGACATCTTCACCGCCGTGGCGGAGTGCGTTGCTCATGGCTTCTTGCGCGATTCGCAGGATATTTTGAGCGACCCGCCCGGGGACGGCAAAAGAGAGATCGTCTATTTCTATTTTGATCGGGACACTGAACTCCGTTTTGATCCGTTCCCCGAGAATTCGGAGCGCGTTGGCAAAGCTGGTCCGGTCGAGGAGCCGGTCATGGAGGTCTTGAATGGAGCGTCTTGTCTCCGTTTGGGTTCGACGAAGGAGGCGGTGAGCAATGGAGAGCGTTTCGCCGCGCTCTTTCGGATCGTCTGTCGTTCGCGCGAGATCAAGCTGAAGTCCGAGGGCGGCCATTCCCTGTTCGATCGAGTCGTGTAGCTCGCGGGCGATGCGTTCACGCTCCTCGGTGATCCGCTCGTTTTGCACCTTGGCCTCGATCAGCTTGGTCTGTGCGGCGATCCGCCGCCGCATGATTGCGGTCCAGAGAAAAGAGGCCAAGAGGAGGGCTGCAATCAATCCTATCAGGACGATGAAACGACCGGTCGTCCAAAATGGAGGTTCCCGCAAGACGGAAATGTCTGAGGCTTGAGGTATCCAAATTTTGAAGTTAGCCGGTCCAGCATAAGCTGGCGTCCTTGCCCCCAAAACGGCCGTGTCGCCGTCGTCCTCACTGCCAGTAAAGAGGAGACCTGTCACCTGCAACCAGGAATTCAATTCCAGCTTGGATACGAATTCGGCGAGCGCTTCCGGGCAGGCAGCTGAAAAAGTGCGGCTGCCATCATTCAGAAGAAGCAATACCTGGGCCCCGGAGGTAAACCGGTCGACGAGTCGGGCTTCCGTGCGCACCCATTCGCCGCGCCAGGGGCGGCCGGTGAATGAGGCAGGGAGAGCTTTCGGTTCCATCGCTATGTCTGCACTGCGAAACATCCGGATCTCTGCTGCTTCCACTGCAGGGTGGCCATTTTGGATGGTGGGAGAACCCGCCACTTGAACAAAAGTGCCGCGCGGGAATTTTTCGGGCTCACCCGATCCCTCATCGAGAAGATCTATTGCGACCGGCGTCTCCTCCTTTCCCGCTCGAACAAAATAGTTTCCCTGTGGGCCACGTGCCAAGAGGGTTCCTTGGATGTGGATCAGACCGGAAGCCGAGGCCTGGTGGCGCAAAAAGGCGTTCGTCTCGACCGGGAGCTGCTCGAATGCCCGCTCGAACCCATCCTCTTCGACCAAAAACTGCCATTGTTGAGCGACGAGCAACCGCACCCCTCTTAATTCCCCGGACTCTTGGTCGACAAGCCCCGAATAAACTCCGCGAAGTTCCACCAACGCCCCGGGGAGCTTCTTCAGGAAGCTCTCGGGCCATTCGCCCTGCACCACGGCCGCGAAGGAATTCTGCCGAAACCGAACGTTCAGAGAAAGACGCGAATCTTCATAAGAATAGGAGCGTACGAAAGCTTTGGTGCGCACCCTCCGTGCTTCGTATTGTGGATCGAGAAAATTCTCGGGATCCAGATTGACCGGGCGTGGCAACGGCTCCCTGCCTAAAAATCGTGGTGCAGCAAAGGCTCCGTCGCCTAAATAGGGAGCAAAACCTCCTTGCCTTGAGAGGCCTGAGATCTCAAAGACATCCCCGGCCATCGGAGGGCGACCGTCCGGGAGTTCCGCGCCTTCCAAGAGGCTGGCGGAAAAATAGCTTCCCCCTGTTTCATCCTGAATAAAATTGAGGTTTCTCTCGGGATCGAGGTAAGTGATGGTCCCGGTAATTCGGACGGGCAAATTTTCCTCTGCTTCCTCTGGGGAGAGGGCCCTTAAATCAGCTATTTTTGTGATGACTGGCTGTACAACCGGGGCGACTGGCAACCGAGCATCCTCCCCGGGAGCTTGTAAAGAAAGGCAAAAAAGAGCCAAGGTGGCCAAAATCCAGGAACGGCAGGGGTGCCGAAGGCAGGAGGTAAGGATCTCTGCGAAAGTCGGCTCGATGGCTCGGAGAGTCATTTCGCATCCAAGCCTTCCGGTGTCGAGCTAGTCGTTAAACGGGTAGCCTTCACCGTAAATGAGTTCTCCGCCCGTGTGACCCGCAAGAGCAGCCAGGAAAACAGCAATCAAGAGGAAGAAGACTGCGCCCCGGCGCCCGATTTTGAACTTTTTCCGTTCAGCCGCCTCGACGAAGAATAGAGACACCCAAGTGAAGACCGCGAGAACCACGGCCGACCACCGATGTAACCGCACCGTTTGATCTGCATACCCTTCAATATCGGCGAGCAGCCAACCGGTCGCGACCGAGAGGGGGGCGAGGATCGCGGTAAACAAAAGCAACCAGCGAATCGTACTCAACCAGCGATCGTAGCGACGGAGGACAAGCCCAAAAAAACCGATAAAGCCAGCCATCGGGACGGCCGCCACGGGAAAGTGGACGAGGAGGGGATGCATCCTGGCGAACAAGGTTTCGCCTGAGATCGAAGACTTCTCCGCCTCGGGAAGAACGGGCGGTGGCGGCAGGTCGAGCTCTACGCTTTTCTCTTCAACAACGACCTCCGTCTCGACCTCCACTTCGGCCGTCTCGTCCGCCTCTGCTGCAGCCCCGATGAGGGCTTGGGCGAGCAATGCATCGGCGTCCAGATCCTCGGACTTTTTCTCGGCGGAGTCGAGGTCCTCGGTCATTTCCAGCTCGTCGGTCTTGAGGTCTTCGGTCTCGACGGCGACTGAGACCTCCCTAACCTCCGGTTCGCCGAGGGCGATGATCCAGTCGCGGATCAACTTGATATCGGCCTCTGTCGGTTGGTAGACCGAATCATTATCGGGGGGAGGCATCCGTAGGTCCGGATCCTCCTCGATCATGACTGCGTAGACCTCGCTGAAGGCGGGATCGCCGGGAACAAGAAAGTAGTCTCCCTCGATCATTTGCTGAACATCCAAGACGTGATCGAAGTCGCCCTTGTCGCGACGACGCGTCGTGCCATCATGGCACTCCGCACAGCTCGCTTCGAGGATGGCAAGTGCCCGCGGATGCAGGATCTCCAAGGGAACCTCCTCCGCCTTGGCGGAGGAGCTGTTCGCCAAGAAGGCGCAGAGCAGGGTTGCCGTGAAAAGGGATCGCTTCATGGGAGGACCGCCGGATTATCCCAAGCGGTCAATCGTCTTCACTCTTGAATGCCTCGTGCCCCTCGGAACGAAGTTTTTTGACTTCGTCGAAAACGGCATCAGCGGCCTCGAAATCTGCTTCGAGAAGGGCTTCCTCCAAGGCGATCAAAGTTCGCAACGTTTCCAGTTGAAGCTGGCGGTAAGCAAGGATGAAGGCAGAGCGCTCGTCTTCGGGGATCTCCGCCGTTTTCGACGGAATCAGGCTCTTCGTTTGAACCGTCAATAGCTGTAGTTGCTGGGTGTCGTTTAAGAACTCAGGAAGATCATCGGCGGAAGGGCGGCGCAGGCCCCGACCAAGATTGCGGTAGTAACCTTGCATCTCTTCCATCTTCTGGTAGAGTTCGGATTCCTCCTTTTCCTCGTGATTGTCCGCAGAAGCGGTAGACGGCGTGAGAGCGAAGACGAGGCCGATGGAGAAGATAGCCAGGAAAAAACCCGACCGGAGGGAGGCTGATTTTAGGATATTGTTCATAGGTGTTTCCTTTTTAGGTGAATTACAATTCAAGTTTGGAGAAGTGAGTGTTAATAACGTATCAGAGTTAGGCCAGAGTCGAATCAGGAATGATTAAAAATCTGCTGACTCCGCCAAAACCTTACTGGGACCAGGGCAAGGCCGATTAAGAGGAGCTGAGATCCCCAGAAAACGAGAAGCCAGAAGTGACCGGCATCCGTAAATCCGTAGCTGTGTAGACCGATGCCGAGTTGATTTGTGCCGAACCAGCTCCAGGCGGTGATCATGGAACCGAAAAGGGTCAGGACCATGAGTCCGCGCTCGCGGGCTACGCCAGCGATTCGGGCATGGAGAATGAGGGCGGCCCAGAGGACGATCATGAGCGCGCCATTCTCCTTCGGATCCCAGCCCCAGAAACGGCCCCAGCTTTGATCCGCCCAAACCCCGCCGAGGAACGTGCCGATGAAACTGAGAATCAGGGCAAATCCAATGGTGCCGTAAATCATCTGGATGATGGATCGGGAGGCCGCCGCAGAGAATCCCCGGGTGAAGAGACCTCGAAGAATAAATACGATCGCCAATAACGCGGCGATGAACATCGGAGTGTAACCCAGGGTAATTGTGACGACATGGGTGGCCAGCCAGAAGTTTGAGTCCAGGACCGCTCGCATTGCCTCCATTGTGTCGCCCGAACCTCCGAGGCCATGGGCGATGATCAGTGTGCAGAATCCCACCACGCCCGCAATGAGGACACCGAAGCTGTTGCGGTAGATTTGCTCGAGCAAGAGGCCGAGACCACAGGCGGCCCAGCCGATAAAGACAGCCGAGGAGTAGAGATTCGTCACTGGTGCTGGTCGTTCCATGATGATCATTCGGGCCATCAGGCCCCCGCTGTGAAGGAGGAATCCGCCGATAAGGAGGAAGAACGCTGTCTGCCGTAGGGCCTCGGGCAGTCCCGCCTTTTCGTTGATCGATAGCCAACTGGCAAAGATCAAGAGGAGGCATGCCAAGTAGATGATGGACCCGGAGAAGAAGGGCGCGCTCCGGTTGAATCCCTCCTCGAGAGCAATCCGTCGGGTGGAAACAAAATCAGAAGTAGTGGTTTGTATGGATTCCACGGATGCGCGGAAGGCCTCCGGATCGGAATCACGGTAAGCGAGGATCAGGTCTGCGTAATCGCTTACCGTCGGATGCGTGCGGGCAGTTTGGGCTGCCTCAAGCAGGGCCGCTCCCATGGTCTGCCAGGGGGCGTCGCTATAGGTCCCGTGATCGAGGTCTGCTTCCGGATCGGCCGGGGGGACAACAGCGATTCGTTCTCTGGGGCTGGCCATTACTTGAAAAACCGGGACCACGGAACGCAGTATCTGCAGAAATCTCGCGTCCCGCGGGTCGGGGCTTTCTCCCGAATTGCTCGCCGACAACACTCGGGCGGCCACGCGGAGAACATCATCCCAGTTTTGATAGAGTTTAACCAGATCGATCGGATTAATGTCCGGGCGATTAATCCCCGGATGAAAGGAGCTGCTGAGGTTGTTGTAGAGCTCGATCGCGGTCAAAGTCTTTACGAGCTGTTGCTGGTAGACCGAATAATCATTCGGATCGGGAGGGAGTTCGCCGATGACTTTATCAATGCCTTCAAGCCCCGGAACCAGTTCGGCGTAGCTGAAATATTTTCTCTCTTCGGACAGATCAAAGAGGGACTTCACTTCTGGGTGATCGATACGAAAAACGCGCAACTCCGCCGCATCTGCGGGGCGAGCCATGGTCCAGAGTAACCAGTCGATGGCGAAGAGCCTTTCTCCGGAAGGAGCTTCCACCGTTTCCCGTCCCCTGAGTAGTCGTAGACTGGTACGGGCGGCTGTATCCACAGGCATGAGGCGGCCTTCATACTGAACGGGTAGTTCGGCGAAGGCCTCGACATCGAGATCAGTCGGGTGATTGTCCGGCTTGAGACCAAAAGCATAAAAAAGGACGCCGAAAAGAATGAATCCGGCCAGCGCGTAGATCGGTCTCCACGGTTTTTGGGCGACCGGATGTCGCCAAAGATAATAAAGAATCGGCAGGGCGATTATCGCCAGAATGATGTAACTGATAATCCAACCCATCTCAGTCGCCTCCTTTTTGATCGGATTCGGTGCCGCCCTCGAGGGCCCGGGTTCTCACTCCTTTTTCACCTAAGCGCAAGAGCTTCAGGCAGAAATGGATGACAAGCCCGAGACCGACGATTACGATGCTCAGGTACGGAATGAGCCAGCTGGGATTACGGACCACCTGGAGGATGGAGGTCTGATCGTTATTTGCAAAGGAGGCCTGGTAAAAAGTGTAACCGGCGTGGCGGAGAGGACGGTTCATGGAAATGCGAACCTCCCGATTTTCGCCTACCGCCTCGTTCTGAAGGACCACTTCGCTGGCGAATTCGGCGGGAATATCGGTATTCGGGTGGCGCCGGTGAATGAAGTCGAGAAGCTGGAGTTCGAAGGGTAGATATTCACGGGGAAACCGAAGGGCCAGCTCGTATTCTTTGCCGTCGTGGCGAAACGTTTGCGGCGTTATTCCGTCGACCAAATCCAGAAGCGTGCTTACCAGCCAGATACCGAGAATTTCCTCCCCATCGGAGAGTTCGACAACGGCGGTTGAGAAGTTGGTTTCATCGTGCCGGTATGTAGTGGGCACGGCTATCGCGGCGATGTTCTGGCCGGATGCCAGCCCGCGAATTTTTTCGGGATCCACGGTAATCGGATCCTCTCCCGAGAGAGGGGCCAGGAGAATGCCCGGATTCGCCAGCAGATCTGCGGCCCTTTCTTCTCCCGAGGTTCGGATCAGCCGGTTTCTTTGCTCTAGCTCGGCATTCGTCGCGATGTCGAGAACACGGACCTGCAAGCCGGTCCCGGGAACCTCAATCGATTGTCCAGACCGCAGCAAAGAAGAGGGGAGAACATAATGCGTATCGCCGTCGGAGTCCGAAACGTCTACCAACACGAGCTCATCGCCACGGATGGCCGAAATGTGATTGACGGGCCTACCTCCCTCATCGAGGACCATTTGCCACTCTTCCTGGAAGAAACTCCCCAAGAAACCGGAAATGATAAGGAGGATCAGCCCGGAATGGGTCAGGACGATTCCCAAACGCTTCCATCCCGGCCGGTAGTAACGAATGTGTGCGCAACTAAGATTGACGACCAATAAGGCCCCTAAAAGAAGACCGCCGGGAAGCGGGAGAATCGCCCACTCCCACTCGGTAGGATAGGTTTTAAAGAGAACGAGGGCCAGCAGGGAAACGACCGGACTCAGGATAATCCAGCTTTCAAAATACTTTTCCTGGGTATGGTGGATACCGTAGTTCGCCTGGTCCAAGGTTCCGAAGAAGACTACCACGGTGGAGAGGATCAGCAGAACAACCGTGAGGCGAAGGGAGGCGAGACTGTAGAAAATCTTTTTCACTTTTTACTTGATCGAGCGCGGAGAGCGTCCGCTCCACCGCGTTGGGCATCAATCGGCAGCAGTGTTCGAGGAAGTGATCCGCAAGAATTCGCTGCGCGACTCGATTCCCGGTGTTGAGGCATTCTGTTCCTCGATGCTTTCGTGGGTCTGCCGGAGTGGGACTGGATCATCCCACGAAGAGACAAGACCGCGTTGACCACTTCCGGCCAACCCGTCGAAGGAAAATGCATCGACAAAGGCCTGTCTCGAATTGAGATCGCTGATACGCCAAGCGACATAGCGTTGCCAGAGTTCCGAATCCTCCGCATCGAAATGCTCGATCCAGAGAAAGCGTGCGTAGCGGCTGTCATACATATCGCCGAAGATTCCGTAAGGAACGGTGAAGATCTCGTTGGCCTCGATCTCGGTTACGTTTTTGGCAAATTCCGCATGATAATCGGAATGAAACCACTCCTCCGTCGCCCGTTCCGCATCTTCCCTCCGGGTCCAGGCGACGAGAGCGATCCAGGCATCAGCCTCCGCCATGATTGCACCCTCTATGGATGATATGAACCCGAGCGTGGTCGATTGGCGGTGCACGGCGAGCGCGAGCCGGGCGTCGAAATGTGGATCGTTCGGGTTGGAGGAGAGGCGGAGATATTGGAGGATGTTTCCAGTTGGGGGCGGATTTTTCATGGAAGATGTCCTAATTATTTTGAGGCGAGCTCGGCGTCCCGGCGATAGAGAAACTGAGGGCTCGTGAGCGCAGCGCGGATGGCTGCGCGAATGCTTAGATCGTTGCTCCTCATCGCTGCCTCCATCGCTTCTAGAGTAGGTTTGTCCGTCGGGAGAACCGAGCGCCCGAGGGTGTATCCCAAAAGCTTGGTGTTGAAGGCTTCGATGAGTGTGTCTTCGCGCTCGCGAAGATAGTCCTTGAGTCCGGCAATTCCTTCAATCTGCTCTCCGCTGCGGAACTCCCCGGTCGATATGACATCCGCTGTGCCCTCGACCTTCGTGCGCCAGCGTCCGATTGGGTCGAAATTCTCAAGGGCGACGCCCATGGGGTCGAAACGGTCATGGCAGCTGTAGCAGGCGGGATTCTCGCGGTGCTGGCGAAGCTGCTCGACAAAACTGCGGCCCTCTTCGTCGACGCCGTCATCGGAGAGGAGAGGCACGGGGGGCGGTTCTGGCACCGGCAGATCGAGAACGTCCTCGTAGATCCAGAGGCCGCGATGCACGGGACTGGTGCGTAGGGGAGTCGAAGTCTTTGTCAAAAACGCCCCCATGCCGAGGATGCCGCCGCGCCGAGGATCATCCAGCTCGACCAGTCGGAAATCGTCATGGCGAACTCCCTCAATCCCGTAATGACGGGCTAGACGCTTATTGAGGAAGGTGTAATCCGCATAGAATATATCGGTGAGCGGTTTGTCCTCCGCAATCAGGTATTGGATGAAGAGCGAGGCTTCCTGATGCATGTCGTTCGAGAGTTCTTCATTCCACTCTTCAAACTTTTCCTGATCCGGCCCTCCGAATCCGGCAAACTCCGCAAAGTGAAGCCAGCGGCCGAAAAACTCTTCGATGAACCGATCGGCTTTCGGGTCGGCGAGCATGCGGTTGATCTGTGCATCCAAGACGGCCGGATCCTGCAGTCGGCCTTGTCGAGCGAGTTCGAAGAGTTGGGGATCCGGTAGGCCGGACCAGAGGACCGAGGCCAGACGCACCGCGATTTCCCGGTCGTTCAGCCGGTAGGGTTGGGCACTACCAGCACTCTCGGTGAAGCGGTAGAGAGCCTTCGGAGACATCATAACTGCCCGCATCGCAGTCTCGACAGCGGTCTCTGTCGATTCGCCGAGCCGGATCTCGTTGTCATAGACGGCCATGAGGTCATCCATCTCCGATTCAGCAGCGAGGCCGCGCCACGCACGAGCGGCAAATTCTTGCACAGTCCTGCCGGCCTGCGACCGCTTCTCGGAGGCTGAAAGTGATTGGTGGGCCGAGGCGGCAGCCAGCGCAGCCCAGACTTCGCGGCCTTCGACCGTGCGCTTGGAATCAGCGGCGCTGCGAACCTCCCCCGGGGTCAGCGAATACAGGGAGGTCCAATAGTGATTTCGATCAGCGGGAGACTTCTTGGTCACACCGACATAGTTGGTCACGCCCTCCGGAGCATCCACGAAAACATCCTCTACGTCGAAGTCATAAAGGTTCAGAGCGTGGTGATCGAGGTAGGTGTTTGCATGCAGATCCGAGAATGCTTTTTTGACACCCGGATCATTCATCTTCCGGCCGATGACAGCTCGCTCGCCGAATGCCTCTACATAATTTGCGGGCGGCTGGGTGCCGGGCATGACGCGGAGCAGGCGGGCGGCATCTTCGTCAGGCGCGTAGGTCCCGGATACGACAAGCTTCTTCGCCCCCTCGGGAACGGTCATCTTGATATAGCCGGGAGTTTCCGCCCGGATCGAGCCGTTTTGAAAGCGCATGGCACGTCCATCCTGGTTGGTCACGTTGCGGAAGACATTTTCCCACGAGCGTTCCGAGCCATCTTCGAGCGTAACGGTGCCGTCGACCCAGATTATGTTCGGATCAAATTCCCCAGGGTAGGCCCGCCCGGTAGCAGCTAGATAGAGATCTTGGCCAGCGATCTTTGCTAGATCAATAAAAACGGTCCCTCGGCCCTCGTGATAGAAGCCCCGCCTTTCGGAACCCTCCGCTCCGTTGGCGTGCTTGATCTCGATGTCCGTTATATTGAAATTTGCGCTGAACTCATTGCTGTCGCGGTATAATTCGAAGCGGTCATCGATCTTCTTGATCTCTTCTCGCATTGCGAGCGGGTCGGAACTCGTGGCCCGTGGTAGTTCGTTCCAGGCTATCACAGTGGCCTGCATGATGCGGTTATCCGCCCATCTTCGCGTTGCACCGGGGTCGCTATTTTCGAGGATCGCGAGAGTTTTCGATAGAGCGCTGGGAAACAATGGTGGCTCGTAGGACAGCGCGATGTCTTCCACGCTTGCGGAGGGCATTCCCAAGGCTGCACGGTTTTTGTATTGCCATGCCGCCTCGAGATAGGCGCCAAAACCCTCGAAGGGACCATTTCTTCTGAGAGCTCTGCGATGATCGTTTACCGCTGCCTGAAGTGCCTTCTCGTGCCATTGATACCAGCTCTCCTTCAAAAATTCAGCGAGCTCCCCGTCGCTCTCGGGGGCGGCAGCCGGAGTGCTCATCCACCAAACTCCCAAGCCTGGAACCCAGCGAGCTCGGTCAAAGAGCATCTTGCTGACCGACATGAAACTCTCGAATTGACCGATCGAGAGATTTTGACTGGCGCCGACGTTGTAAAACCCCTCACCACCGGCGGTGTCAGAGGTCAAAAAAGCAGAAAGTTCGTAGTCCTTACCCGTAAGGTCCTGGATGGTGTAGTCGAAGTCTTTTGAACTCATCCGCGGCATCACCACCCGACCTGGATCGTTGGGCATAGCGTTTTGAATCTTCATGAGTTCCTGAAGAAACCAAGCTACCATCTCTTTCCGCTCCGCCTCAGTCGGTTGCTTGGGGGCACTGGGCACGGGCATCTCTTTCTCTGCCACAACCCACTCAAGATCTTCCAGCAGGTGTGGGTCGGCCAAATAATCCGCTTCGGTCTCCAAAACCGCGAGATCGAGTGAGCCCTTCTTATCTGCCGGGTTATGACATTCCACGCAGTAGGTCGTGATCAGCTCGTGGGCGCGAGAAAACGGGATTTCCTCCGCCGTGAGGAGGGAGGGAGAAGCGAGGCCTCCAAGAATCAGGAGGTGGGAGAGGATAGAGGTTTGGGCCTTTATCATAGCAAAAGGAGAAGGTCTGTCGACATTCCGGTCGACGAGAGATTGGAAGATAGGATTTATCTGTCTAAACGGAGAGTCCCCTCATTGGGAAATGGCTGTTTCCAAAGTGAGTGAGTGGATCACCGTTCATCCGGGTCCCCCCGATACGCTGGGCGAGGGCCAGGTGCAGGTTGCAGAGCCTGCGGTCTTCGAGTGAATCCGGGCGGATGATTCGTTTGTGCGAGATGTCGCAATTCTTTCCTCCGGCAACAATCAGCGGGAGATCGTTGGCATCGTGTGGATCGCCGTCGCGCATCGTCGAACCGTAGAGGATGATAGTGTTGTCCAAGAGCGTCGAGCCATCCTCGCCCTCTTGAATCCCGCTCATCTTATCCATCATGTAGGCGAGCATCGAGTGGTGGAACTCATTGATCTTCGTGTATTCGCGAAGCATTTGCTCATTTTTCCGGTGGTGGGAGATGCCGTGCATGCCCGTGTTGGACACTCCATTCAGGAAGCTGAAAGTCTTCCCAGTAATGTCATTCTCGAAGAGCATGGTGGCGATCCGGGTCTGATCCATCTGAAAGGCCAGGACAATGATATCGAGCATGAGTTTGAAGTGCTCTTGGGTGTTCTCGGGAATCCCAGCGTCAGGACGGTCAATGTTCGGCTCGGTGATTGATGGCCGCCAGTCGGTAAAGCGATCCTCTGCCGTTGCCAGCTCGATCCGCTGCTCGATGTCGCGGATGGCGGTAAGATACTCTTCCAGTTTTGCCTGATCGTCTTTTCCCAGGCGACGATTGACGTCTTTTGCCTGTTCCTTGACGTAATCCAGAACGCTCTTGTCGCGTACCAGGCCCGAGACATCGAACAAGCGGTCGAATGCCTGCTGGGGGAAGACCTCAGGGAGAACCGGAGTCGTCTTCGAGCTCCACGTCAGGGTGCTGTTTAGGATATTTCCGCCGGAGCTCTGACCGCCGAGGACCAAGTTGCTAATCGGAGTCTTTTTCCCGATGCTGCGGCCGAGGTAGTTGTCGATCGACTCAGCGACCTGAGGGATGTCACCTTTGCGGATAACCTCCCCACTGAGGAAGTTGGTGAAATAGGGGGTGTGAACACCGACGGTGTCGTCGAAGAGATGCATATTGTCGATGAACAACAGATTGTCTCGGTGTGGCTCCAGGACTTTCATCGACGGGGCCAACTGAAGGCCTCCTGCATTTTTCTTCACCCAATACTCGTAGGGATTGACTCCATTTGCATAGACCAAAGTCGCCCATCGACGGGGCGGCTGGGTGACTCCAAACTGCTCTGTCTTGTAGTTTTGCGCCCAGGCAAGGCTTGGGAGAAAGGGGAGAGTCAAAGTCGCTCCCATACCGCGAAGGAAGTTACGACGGGAAACCTGCGAGCGGTAGAAGTTTTCTTCGGAGCGTAGATTCATGGTTTTGGGTGTTTCAGGTCTGCTTATGGATGGCTGGATGGTCGGGTGGTTCATCAATCACCCTATTTCGATCAGTAATATAGGACATTATTTTTTTTTCGCAACGGTCAGAACATCCCCCAATGGTGGGATAGTGAGGAGGACGATGGAAAACGGCCCGGAGAAGGATAGAGAATATCTGAGACGGAGCCGCAAGTCAAACCGGGTCGGGGCCGGAGCGGGCGGAATCGATATCGCTCGTAGCCCGGTCACCCGCTAGCTCCCAAGGGTCATTACGTTGAAGTATTCGGCGAGCCATTCCTCGTTCGCCTCAACGCCCAGACCGGGTGTGTTGTCGAGGTGGACATATCCGTTTTGAATCCGCTTTTCGAAAAAGTTAAAGAAGGAAGGAAAGTTAAAAGAAAGTTAAAGGACACCCAGTGCACCGCTTCGCGGCGCACTGGGTGTCCTTTAATTTTTTTAATTTTTTGGGTGCTTTAATTTTTACTCTTCTCTGAAAAAATCACCATATGAACCATCCCTATCTTATGAACCATCCCAGACGCATCCGCTCCGTCTCGTTTATTTTCGCGCTTTTGGCCATCGCCTCGGCTTCCGCCCTCGGTGAGATGCCGGGCTATTCCCCGGAGGACGATCCGGCACTCGAAGAGATTATTCCTGCGGGCGTAACGCCCGATCCAGAGCAAAGAGCCATCGTTCTCGAAGCGGTGCCGCAGGTTTATTTGTGCCGGGTGGAGTATAATGCTGCGGGGAATGTGCGGGCGATTTACCTCAGCAACCATCCGGCGCTGAGCAATAGAAAGAAGGTGATCGCCGCTTACGGAGAAGAGACCCCGGAACGAGCGGGGATTGATGCGGCCACCTTGGCGCGATTCGCGGCGTTCGGGGATTTGGAGGAAATCATTATGCTGCACCAAAACCCTGGGGCTGAGGGTTTTGTCGCGCTGGACCATTGGCCGAACCTGATCAGCTTTCGCGTGGAGTACATCGATCACGCGGATTTTATGCCAAAAATCAATGCGCTCCAAAACCTGCGGTGGCTGGAGTTGAAGCACTTGTTCGGGCTGAAAGAGACCCGCGTCGACGAGCTGGGCACATTCCCCTATCTGGAGCGCCTGGAACTCGACAACGCATCGGCTCAGGAGGAGGCCCTGACATTCCTCGCACGGAATCCGAGCATCCGGGATTTCGAATTGCACCGCTCCGGCTTGGACAACGAGGATATCGGGACCATTGTGGATTTACTGCCCAACTTGGAGCGTCTCTGCTTGAAACCCCAGGGTGCAAATCATTTTGACGCGGGCGCACTCGTCCATGTGAAGCGGCTCGAAGGTCTCAAAGTCTTCGGGTTTCACCAGTGGAGTCCGGACATGTATGTATGGGAGGACGGCATCGAGTACTTGGCCGGAATCCCCTCCTTGCAATCGATTGAGGTCGCGGCCCGGCACGATCCGGCGGTCATTGAAATGCTCTTGGCGGAACGTCCTGACGTAAGCGAAGCTAAAGGGAAGAATGAGTTGATCCTGACCGATTGGAGCATTGAGCGAAAGTGACCGTAGTGACACACGTTCATTACCTCTGATCATCAAGAGTGTCTGGGCCTGCCCGCGAAAAATCCGGAGGGCTGAAATGATGATGAATAATGAAAAATTTACTTTCTGTAGACTACAGCCCATGAAATTGCCCCATCTCCGTGTATTTGACTTCATCCGTTGACACGAGGACCAAATATTTTGGGAGGACGGCGTCGAGCACCTCGTCGATGTCCCCAGCCTTAAGAGCATTGGAGGCCCTGGGACCACCCGGCTATCGTCAAACTCCGTCAGGCCCGCCCTGATATCCGCAAGAAGGAAGGCCGCTCTTATGCCGTTACATACGAATATCAATCCCAGACCCGCTGGTACCTTATGTCCTAACGAGAAAAAAGGTAGTTTTTGCAAAAAAATGAAAAGGTTGAAAAAGCCCCTATATTGCTTTATCATAACTTGAGAATTATTAATCGTCTTGGCTCCATTGTCTTATGAACGATTTACCAACTAACCATCATACTCCCTCCGTCACCCGCCGCACGATGCTCAAGGGTCTCGGTGCTTCACTCATGCTGCCGTGGTTGCCGAGCCTGGCTTGGGCGCAGCGCAAAGAGAATCCTGCGCTCTTCGGGGTCGATGTTCCACCCCGCCGCTGGGCGACCGTCATCTACGCCAATGGCGTGAATCCCTATGATTATTGGGTGAAGGCTGGCAGCAACGGTCTGGAGTTGGCACCCTCTCTGCGGGCACTGGAAAGGCATAAAGATAATTTGCTGTTCATCGACAACATGCACCTGTTCGACGACACCGTAGGAGTGCACACGCCGTATTTTACCAACTTTCTGAGTGGCGAGGTCATTCGCAAGGGCGACATTCCGCAGGTTGCGGAAACCATAGACAATTACTTGGGGCGCACCATCGGTCGCAATACCCCCATTTCCAATCTCAATCTTGCGGGCCAAAGCGCGGGCGGGAACGTCCTCAACAGCACCTTGACCTGGAGTTCCGAAATCACCCCGGTCCTTCCCGAAGTCTTTCCCCGCCAAGCATTTGACCGTCTTTTTGATGTGTCTGGACTGATGCGCGATAAAAGTGTTCTGGATTATGTAAAAGAGCAGGCGAAGGATGTGAACCGTAAGCTGGGCCGCACGGATCAAGCGAAGTTGGATGAGTATCTGACCGCGATTCGCGACATCGAGCAGCGCATTGAGCTGGCGACTTCGAAAGACCGATTCACCAACTGGCGGCCTTCGATCTCCGAGCCCACGATGGACCGTCCGGAGGCTGGCTTGCCGCAGAACACGAGAGAACATTACCAGTTGCTCCTTGATATCATTGTGCTGGCGTTCCAAATGGATCAGACTCGCCTCGCCACCATGCATTTCCAAAATGACGTGACCGGCATGCCTTTTAATTTCATTGATGGGGTATCCAATACAGGGATGCACAGCATTTCCCACCACCGCAAAGCGGAAAAAGCCCTTAGAGAATACACCAAGATCAACGAATTCCACCACTCGCTACTCGCATCCATGATGGATAAGATGGCGGCGATCAAAGAGGGGGAAGATGGTTCCACCCTGCTGGACAACACCATCATTCTTTACGGCTCTACGATGCGGGATGGCGACCCGCACGATGCCAACGACCTTCCTTTGATCATTGCTGGCGGTAAAAACTGTGATATCCGCCATGGGCGTGCGCTTCGGCCAGAGAGCTTGGAGGACCGGCGCTTGTGCAATCTCCACTTGGCACTGGCTCAACGGATTGGTGGCCGGTCCACCCAGGGTGGTCCTCTGCAGCAGTTTGGTAACAGCCATTATCCCTTTAAAGGGCTTTCCTGACCTGGATCGGGCATACCCGAGCTTCTAAAGATTCTCCCATGAAAACTCTACGACTTGCATGTACACTTGGTTTGCTTCTCGCAGCAGCCCCCTCGCTGCGAGCCGAAGTGTCCTTTGCCCGCTTCAACGAACTTTCTCAGAAATACTGCGTGGAGTGTCACAACCCCGCAGACGAAAAGGGCAGCCTGGACTTGGCGGTATTTGAGTCCGAAGCCGACTTCAAAGCGGACGTTCATCTGCTCGAAGACCTCGAATGGGTGATCGGAGAGAAGGAGATGCCCGTTCCTTCGGCGCCAAAGC
>JGI12210J13797_10636284_pt1 | contig 16875 bp, 10 predicted proteins | sample ElkSlonscriptome_3_FD_13797 | JGI IMG/M metagenome (IMG submission 13797)
CCCGGCCGAGATCGGCGCTCAGGCCCTCGAGCGCTCCGGCTTGGACCCGGCGCTGCTGGACCCCGGGATGGCGCCCACCACGATCGACGCGGACCCCACCCTCCTGCTCCGCGCACTGGCGAACCTGATCGAGAACGCGGAGCGTCACGGCGAGGGCCTCGAGAGTCTAGAGGTGCGCGCCGAGGACGGCTCGGTGGTCTTCGTGGCAAAGGACCGGGGCCCCGGTCCGGGATCGCGCAGCGAGGCGCCCGGTCTCGGGCTCGGCCTGCCCCTCGTCGAACGCATCGCTCAGGCTCACGACGGAACCCTCACGCTCCGACCACGCCCGGAGGGGGGCGCGCGCGCCGAGCTCCGAATCGCCGCGGCCTCATCACCAAAGCTCAGCGATTAGAGCCGTTTACAAAACTTCACTTGCCGTCGAGGCCCGACCGCGCCACAACCCGATAACCCGGAGTCAGTGACTGACCGCGGGTCATTTGACGGACGGTCATCGCCTGACCGTCGGTCATTTCCCGAGTAACTCGACCGCCCTCCCTGCGACGTAGGGGCGGACCGGCGACCCGAACACCCCTTCCCATGTCCGTGAAGAACCGACGAGCGCGTGAGCGCGAAGCCCGCCGCGCGGCCATTCTCGACGCCGCCGAGCGCGTTCTCGAGGAGGTGGGCTACCGAAACCTGCGGATGGAGCAGGTCGCCGAGGCCGCCGAGCTCTCGAAGGGGACGCTCTACCTCTACTTCGAGGGCAAGGACGCGCTCTGCGCCGGCATCGCCGAGCGCCGGATGAAGACGATGACCCCGGACCTGCAGTCGGTGGGCGCGTCGGCGCCCAACGGGCTGACGGCCATCGGCTGGATGTCGCTGCGCTTCTTCGAGAACGCCCGCCAGACCCCGCACATCCTCCGGGTCGCCATCGACTGGTTCCAGGCGCCGAAGCTCGACGACGCGAGCGATGATTTCCGCCGCTACCGCGAACGAGTCAACGACGTGCTGCGAACGATGATGGACACCATCGAGCGGGGACAGGCCGACGGCTCGATCCGCGCGGACATCGATCCTTTCCACAAGGCGGTCCAGTCCTGGTCCTCGTCCATCGGTGTCCATCTCTTTCTGCTCAACGCCGAGAGCATGCAGCAGCGCATCGGCCGCGCCTTCGAACCCGAGGCGCTCCGCCAAGAGCACGTCGCCTCGGCACTCCGCTCGCTCGCGAGCAGCCCCGACGCCGCTCGCGCGGCGATCGAGGCGACCATCCGACCCCCCACGGAGCCTTCGCTCCGAAAGGCAGCCGGCGACCGATGACCCGCTCGCTAACGATCCCTCTCCTGACGTTCCTCGCCGCGTGCGCGACGGTGGACGACCCGGTCCCCGCAACGGCGCTTCCGGCCAACTACCAGACCGGTGGCGACGGTCCCGAGGCCGCCTCCGAGCCCGTCGACCCCGACCGGCGCTGGTGGCTCGCCATGAACGACCCGCAGCTCACCGCCGCCATCGAGGCCTCGCTCGCGCAGAACCTGTCGATCGCCTCCCGGCGCGCTCAGATCCTCCAGGCCGAGGCCATGGTCGACCAGGCACGCGCCGGGCGCTTCCCGCAGGTTCGGCTCAACGGCAACGTCGGCTTCAGCCGGAGCGTCGGCGCCTTCGGCTCGATCACCTCGCAGAGCGCGTCGGTGTCGGTGCCGGTCAGCTACGAGCTCGATCTCTTCGCGCGCTACGCCCGGAGCCACCAGGCCGCCGAGCGCGAGATGGAAGCGACCGTCGAAGACTTCCGCGCGGCGCAGATCGCGACCTCCGCCCAGGTCGCCGAGGCCTTCTACGACGCCGTCTTCGCCCGCGCCCGGGTCGCCGTGCTGACCACCCAGGTAGAGGTGAACGAGCAGTTCCTGGAGCTGGTGATGCTCCGTTTCCGCGAGGGGCTGGTCGCTAGCCTCGACGTGCACCAGCAGCGGCAGCAGACCCTGGCCGCGAAGGCGAACCTCGAACTGGCCCAGGGGGAAGTGGTGCTCGCCGAACAGCAGCTCGCCGCCCTCCTCGGGACGCCGAGCCTGGACCCGGCGCTCGCCCCGACCGGCCGCACCGAGCTGCCCGAGCTGGGCCCGGCGCCCGCCCCCGGCGTGCCCGGTGCGCTCCTCGACCAACGGCCCGACGTCCGCGCCGCCCGCAAGCGCATCGAGGCCGCGGACCGCCGGGTGGCCTCGGCCATCGCAGCGCGCCTGCCCTCCATTCGGCTCAACGTCACGCCGGGATACACCTGGAACCGCAACGAGTTCGGCTCCGATTCCCCCATCGGTGGCGGCATGCCGAACGTCTCGTCCGGCTGGACCTTCAACGCCGGCGCGACCCTCGACATGCCCCTCTTCGACGGCTTCGCGACCCGCGCGCAGGTCGACGTGAATTCGGCCCAGCTCCAGGTGCAGATCGAGACCCTGCAGAACCTGGTCATCACCGCGCTCATCGAAGTCGAGAGCTCACTGGTCCGAGAGAAGCAGCTGCGCCGGAACGTCGAGATCCTCCAGTCGCAGGTCGACGTCGCCGAGGAGACCCTCGAGGCCGCGCGCGAACGCTACCGCTCGGGGTTGAGCGACTTCCTCCCGGTGCTCACGGCCATCCAGAGCTCGCAGAGCGCTGAGCTCGCTGTGCTCCAGGCCCAGCGGAACCTGCTGAGCGCCCGTATCCAGCTCTACCGAGCCCTCGGCGGGACCTGGCCCGAGGACGTCGAGCTGGCTCCACCGCCGAGTGAGATCCGGGAGGAAGATCGATGAACGAAGATCGCCCCATCACTTGGATTCAGGTGGTCCTCGCCATCCTGATCGTCGGCCTCGGGGCCGCCGTCGTGGTGGCCTTCAAGATGAGCAAGCCGGAGCCGGCGACCAGCGAGAGCGAGAGCCGAGGGCTGTTGGTCCAGACCGAGCGCGTCAGCGCCGGCGACCACGAGGTCCACGTGCGCGCCCAAGGGCAGGTCATGTCCGCCCGGCGGGTGGTGCTCTCGCCCCAGGTCGCCGGGAAGATTACCTGGGTCAACGACGAGCTCGTCCCTGGTGGACGCATCGCGGAGAACGCTCGGCTGCTGCGGCTGGACGGCCGCGACTACCAGCTGGCGCTTCAGTCGCGGAGCGCCGATGTGAACCGAGCGAGCCTCGAGCTCCAGCTCGAGCAGCGTCGGCAGGCGATCGCCGAGCGGGAGTGGAACAACTTCGGTGAAGAGTCGGCGTCCGGAGCCACCGAAGCCGACGATCCCGGCCGAGCGCTCGCGCTGCGTCAGCCGCAGGTCGAGAACGCCGAGGTCACGGTCGGTGCCGCCGAGAGCGCCGTGCAGCAGGCGCGGCTGAACCTGCAGCGCACGGCCATCCGCGCGCCCTTCAACGCCATGGTGCTCAGTGAGTCGGTGGACGTCGGCCAGTACGTCGCGCCCGGCTCGCAGCTGGCGACGCTCGTCGGTACCGATGAAGCATGGGTCCAGGTATCGCTCCCGGTCGAGGCGTTGCCCTCCATCTCCTTCCCCGAACGCGACGGCGAAGGCTCGCCGGCGCAGGTCCGCTTCGACGTAGGTGGCCAGGAAGTGGTCCGGCAGGGCCGCGTGCTCCGCCTCTTGCCCGACCTCGACGCCTCCGGCGGCATGGCGCGAATCCTGGTCGCCATCGACGACCCCTTCGCGCTCGAGCGCGAGGGCGAAGACGCGCCGAAGGTGCCCCTGCTCCTCGGGAGCTTCGTCACCGTCGACATCGACGTGCCGGCGCTCAGCGACGTGGTCGAGGTGCCGCGCCTCGCGGTCCGGGAAGGCGGCAAGGTCTTCGTGATGAACGGCGAGAGCCAGCTGGAGATCCGCGAGCTGCAGATCGTCTGGGGCCGCGAGGACTCGGTGCTGGTCCGTGAGGGCTTGGTCGACGGCGAGCGGGTGATCACCAGCCGGGTCCCAACCCCGGTCGCCGGCATGGTGCTCCGCGAAGAGGGGACCGCCGAGACCGATCTGCGCGCAGAGGCGAACGCCCGATGAGCGAGCGCCACGACGAGCAGGAGCCCACCGGCCCCGGCGACGGGGAGCCGCCCCGGGCCGCCTCCGGCGTGCTCGCGTGGTTCACGAAGAACACCGTCGCCTCCAACATCATCATGTTCGTGCTGCTGCTCGGCGGCGTGGGCATCGCCTTCCAGATCAAGCAGGAGGTCTTCCCGGAGGTCACGGTCGAGCAGGTGCTCATCAACGTGCCCTACCCCGGCGCGAGCCCGGCCGAGGTGGAGTCGGGGGTGGTGCTGGTCATCGAGGAAGCCGTCCGCGGTCTCGACGGCGTCAAGGAAGTCCGCGGCACCGCCGCCGAAGGCACCGCGGTGGTGGCCGTCGACCTGCTCACCGGCACTGACGTCGACCGCGCGCTCAACGACGTGAAGGCGGCGGTCGACCGGATCACCTCGTTCCCCGAGGAGATCGAGCGACCGGTGATCAGCACGCCGACCACCCGCTCGCAGGTGATCAGCCTCGGCCTCTACGGAGACGTCGACGAGAAGGTGCTCCACGAGCTCGCCGAGAGCGCACGGCAGGACCTGACCTCGCTCCCGGACATCACGTACACCGAGGTCAACGGCACCCGCCCGCTCGAGATCTCCGTCGAGGTCCCGCAGGCCAAGCTCCGCGAGCACCGGCTGACGCTGGCGCAGGTCGCCCAGGCGATTCGGCAGTCGTCGGTGGAGATCCCCGCCGGCGGCATCAAGACCCGCGGCGGCGAGATCCTGCTGCGGACCGCCGCCCGGGCGGAGACCGGCAGCGAGGTCGAAGACATCGTCCTGCGCTCGAACCCCGACGGAACCCTGCTGCGGGTCGGCGACGTCGGCACCGTCAACGACGGCTTCCGGGAGATGGACCAGGAGACCTACTTCAACGGCAAGCGCGCCGTGCTCGTGAACGTTTTCCGGGCCGGTGACCAGTCGCCGCTGACCATCGCGGACCACGTCCACAGCTGGGTCGCCGAGCACGGTGACGACCTGCCCCCCGGCGTCGAAGCCGTCGCCTGGAACGACTCGTCCGAGATCTACGCGGACCGCATCGACCTGCTCCTGCGCAACGCGATGATCGGCCTGGCGCTGGTGCTCTTCGTGCTCGGGCTCTTCCTCGAGCCGCGGCTCGCCTTCTGGGTCACCCTCGGCATCCCGATCAGCTTCGCCGGTTCGATGCTCTTCATCCCGGCGGCGGATGTGTCGATCAACATGATCAGCCTCTTCGCGTTCATCGTGACGCTGGGCATGGTCGTCGATGACGCGATCGTCGTCGGTGAATCGATCCATCAAAAACGCGCGGAGGGCATGCCCCGACTGCAGGCCGCGGTGGAGGGCGCCAAGGAGGTCTTCGTCCCGGTCTGCTTCGCGATCGTGACCACCTGCGTCTTCTTCGCGCCGATGCTCTTCGTGCCCGGCGTGAGCGGCAAGTTCTTCCGGAACATCCCGATCGTCGTCATCGCGGTGCTCCTGATCTCGCTCATCGAGTCGTTGCTGATTCTCCCGGCGCACCTCTCGCACAAGATGCCATGGTGGCTCGAGGTCCTGCTCCTGCCGGTGCTGCTACCGCTGCGCTTGCTGCAGAAACTCAAAGTCGAGAAGGGGCTGCTCACCTTCATCGACAAGATCTTCGCGCCCTTCCTGCGGCTCAGCATGCGCTGGCGCTACGTGACCCTCGCGGTCGCCTTGCTGATCTTCCTGAGCGCGGTCGTGGGACCCCTCGCTGGCGGCCGCATGAAGTTCAACTTCATGCCGAAGATCGAGGGCGATCTAGTGGTCGCGCAGCTCCGCATGCCCGTGGGCACCGCCTTCGAGGAGACCAAGCGCTACGAGCAGCGAATGACGGAGACCGCGCAGGCGATCATCGAAGAGAACGGCGGCGACGACATCCTCCGCGGCATCTTCGCCCAGGCCGGCGCGGCCACGGCGATGGGTGGGCCACGCGGCGGTTCGCAGAGCAGCGGTTCCCACCTGGCGAACGTGATGGTGTGGATGGTCCCGGTCGACCAGCGGCCGGTCACCGCCTCGCAGATGGCCGAGCAGTGGCGCGAGCGGCTCGGGGAGATCCCGGGCGCCGAGCTGCTCAGCTTCACTTACAGCCTCGGCGCGAGCGCCGGCTCGCCCATCGATGTGCGCCTCTCGCACCCGAACAACGAGGTGCTCGAGCAGGCCGCCCAACGGCTCGCCCGAGAGATGGAGTCCTACGAAGGGCTGCGCGACATCGACAGCGGGGTCAGCGCCGGCAAGGAGCAGCTCGACCTGACGCTCACCGCCGAGGGTCGTGCCCGCGGTCTGACCGAGGCGGGACTCGCCCAACAGGTGCGCAACGCCTACTACGGGGCAGAGGCCGTGCGGCAGCAGCGCGGTCGCGAGGAGCTCCGGGTGTACGTGCGCCGCCCGGAGTCCGAGCGGGTCTCGATGGACGACGTCGAGCGGCTCATCATCCGCACGCCCGACGGCGGCGAGATCCCGCTGGCTCGAGCGGCCCACATCGAGCGAGGCCGGGCCTACACCTCCATCTCCCGCGTCGACGGCCGGCGGGTGGTGAGCGTCACCTCCGACATCATCGCGGGCGTCGGCAACGCGACGCAGATCGCCACCAAGATGCGTAAGGCAGAGCTCGAACAGCTCATGGCCGACATCCCGGGGCTCACCTACGAGATGGGCGGGGAACAGAAGGAGCAGGCGGAGTCCCTCGGGAGCCTGCTCAGCGGCTTCGGCTTCGCGCTCTTCATCGTCTTCGGTCTGCTCGCCATGCCCTTCAAGAGCTACGTCCAGCCGATGCTGGTGCTCTCGGCCATTCCCTTCGGATTCGTCGGCGCGTTCCTCGGCCACTTCCTGCTGGGCTTCGACCTGAGCATCATCAGCATGATGGGCATGGTGGCGCTCAGTGGCGTGGTCGTGAACGACTCGCTGATCCTCATCGTGGCGATCAACGAGCTGCGGGCGAAGGGCCACAGCATCTGGGACTCGGTGGTCGAAGGCACCAAGCGGCGCTTCCGCCCGATCCTCCTCACCTCGCTGACGACCTTCTTCGGGCTCACGCCGATGATCCTCGAGCCGAGCGTCCAGGCGCGCTTCCTCGTTCCGATGGCCATCAGCCTCGGCTTCGGCGTCCTGATGGCCACCGTGGTGCTCGTCGTATTGGTCCCGAGCCTCTACCTGATCCTCGAGGACATCCGTCGAAAGGGCCAGCGACTGATGGCCGGCATCGGGTCGGTACTCGGGGTCGACGAAGACGAGCTGCCCGAGCCCGCCGGTCTGCGCGAGTCGGACCTGCCGCAGGCCCCGAGCGAAGCGGCGCCGCCGGCCGCCGCCGAGTGATCGGCCCACCGACGGTCTCCGTTCCGCCTACTTGCTGGTCATCGACGTGGAGCCGTTCCACTCGGCGGGGGGCGGCTCGGCGGCGAAGGCGCGGGCCTGTTCGGCCATGAGCGCCGGCGCCAGGTCGCCCTCCCGGATGGGCCCGGCGGCGTCGAAAGCGTCGGCGGCCTTCTCGAACTCCCGCTCCCGGTAGAGCTGCAGCGCCCCCTCGTACTTCGCGATCGCCCCGAGCACCTCACCCGGCACCTCGCCCTTGCGGCCCACCAGCTCGTGGATGAGCACCGCGTGGCTCTTGCCCTTCACCGCCACCCACTCGAGCGGGCGCAGGACCATGTGTTCCTTCACCAGCTCCGCGGTGCTCTCGCCGAGCATGATCCGGGTGCCGTAGCGCTTGTTGAGGTTCTCGAGGCGGCTCGCCAGGTTCACCGCGTCGCCCATGACCGTGTAGTTGAGCCGACTGGTCGCGCCGAAGTTGCCGACGAGCACCTCGCCGGTGTTGAGCCCGATGCGGGTCTGCAGCTGCGGCAGCCCCCGCTCGGTCCAGCCCTCCTGCAGCTCCTCGAGCTTCGCCCGCATCGCGAGCGCACCCTCGCAGGCGTTGAGCGCGTGGTTCACGTCTTCGCGCGGTGCGCCCCAGAAGGCCATGATCGCGTCGCCGATGTACTTATCCACCGTGCCCTGCTGCGCACGGATCGCGTCACTGAGGCCCTCGAGGTACTCGGCGAGGATCGCGACCAGGTCATCGGGGTCCATCTCCTCCGCGACCGAGGTGAAGCCGGCGATGTCGCTGAAGAGGATCGTCAGCTTCTCTTTGCGCCCGCCGAGCACGGCCTCCTCGCCGCCGAGGATCAGATCGCGGACGACCTCCTTCGGGATGTACTTGCCGAAGGATCGCAGGCTCGCCTTCATGCGCACCGTGGTGTCCCGCATGTCGTTCACCTCGCGGACGAAGCTCTCGGCGGTGCCCAGCTCCCGGTGCTCGAGGTCGAAGGCGCCGATGCGCTCGAGCTCGTCGGCCAAGACCCGCAGCGCCCCGGAGATGCGGCTCGAGAAGAAGACGCCGCAGAAGATCGCGAAGAGCGCGGCCACGATCGCCACCAGCGCGGTGGTGCGCGCCTGCTCCCGGACCGGCGCGAAGAAGTCCGCTTCCGGCACCGCCACGAGCACGTTCCAGTCGATGCCCGACTCTTCGGGAAAGGGCTGGCTCATGACCAGGTACTCGCCGGTCTCCAGCTCGCGCGGCTCACCGAGGCCGGCGGCGCTGACCGCCTCCCAGGCGGCAGCGAGCATCGCGTCGGAGTGGCCGTCGGCCTGGGCGATTTCGAGCTCGCCGTCGATCTCCACGGTGGTCTCGCCGGCCGGGTGGCCGACCACCTCGCCCTCCTGCGTGACCACGTAGACCTGCCCGTGGTTGCCGACCTCGAGTTGCGAGAGGAACGCGGAGAGATCGCTCATCTCGTATTCGACGGCCCAGACGCCCTGGAGCGTATGCTCCGGGTCGCTCGGGTCTTCGCTGCGGTGGGCCCGGGCGTACATGAAGCCCGGCTGGCGCACGGTCGCGAAGACGAAGGGCTCGACCCAGACGCCGCCCTCTTCGGCCTCGGCCGCCGCGCGGTACCAGGGCCGGACCCGCGGGTCGTAGTCGCCGTCGTCGCGGCTCTCGACGACGCGCCAACCCCAGCGCTGTCCGTCCTGGACGTGGTCCGGATCCGGCACGAGCTCCCGCATCCGGGTGTGCTCGTCATCGAGGGGCGTGCGCCAGACGCCGCGAATCGCGCCCTCCGGATCGCGGTGCACCGCGATATAGGTTCCGTCGGCGGAGCCGAAGCTCGCCCAGGTGAACTCCGGGTGCGCCTCGATGGCGGCCCGGAAGTGCTCGAGCATCGCCTGCGGCGGCGCGGCCTCGTTGAAGGGTCCGAGATCGAGCCGCGAGTCGAGCGCCGAATCGCGGGTCAGCGAGACGTAGGGCGCCGCCGGTTCGAAGTAGCGGAGGGTCCGCTGAGTGGTCGCGGCGGCGAGCTGGTCCGCGTAACCGGTCCAGAGGTGGTCGACGATTCGGACGGAGCTCACGTAGGCCAGCAGACCGACGCCGCCGGCCCCCGCGAGGATCAGCAGCACGACCACGCTCACGAGCGTGGGCCGCAGCGGCAGTCCGCGACGTCGCGACGAAGCACCCTTCCCCATCGGCTTCCTTCCTACCACGGCCCGGCGTGGCTAGGGGGAACAGCCGACCAGCGTCGTGCGCCCGATCGCCGCCGTGGCCGAGCTCGTCCGCTCCGCCCTCTTTCACGATCTGGACGCGCCGGCGACCATCGAGGTGAACGCCGCCGGCGCCTTCCTCGACGTACCCATCCTGATCGAGAGCGCCGCCTGGTATTCGCCTCAGCAGATCGCCTTCGGCGCGACCTACACCCTCCTCGATACGGTGACCTTCGCCTTCGACTTCAGCTGGCAGGACTGGTCGAAGCACCCGGGGCCCTTTCTGGTCGTCACCCCCAACAGCCCGCCCGGCGAGATGACCGTGGCCGATGGGCTCGATTATCCGCCGCGTGAGGACTACGGCTTCCGCGACGCCTTCGTTCCCCGACTCGGAGTCGAGTACCGGACGCTGGAAGAGAAGAACCTCGCGATCCGCGCCGGCTATTCGTTCCGCAACCAAGTGGCGCCGCTCCCCACCCAGACCTCGAACCTCCTCGACTCGGCGATGCACTCCGTGAGCCTCGGCGCCGGCTACGCCTTCGGCGACGACCCGAACGCCGCGAACGAGGCGCCGGGCAGCCCCTACGTCCGCGGCGTCGACGGGCGGCTCAACATCTTCGTCCGCGTCGGCCACATGAAGAGCCAGACCGTGGAGCGGCCGGACCGGGCCGCCGCCGGGATGGCACTCAGCACCTACAGCTTTGGCGGCAACGTCGTCGACGCGGGCCTCGAGCTGACCCTCGGCTGGTTCTGACGACGCGCGTTTCGCGAACCTCATTGCGCTGTTGCTCACCACCGTGCAGAGGCCCATGGTTCGGCCGTGACCGAGTCAGCACCGGGCTCGCCCGCGCCGAAGGACGAGGACGCCATCGTCCTCCGCGCGGCCGAGGTCACGAAGGTCTACGCGATGGGCGAAGTCGAGGTGCACGCGCTGCGCGGCGTGAGTCTCGACCTGCACGCCGGCGAGCTGATGGTGCTCCTCGGCGCCTCGGGCTCGGGCAAGTCGACCCTCCTCAACCTCATCGGTGGCCTCGACACACCGACCGACGGCCACATCTACTACCGCGAGCAGGAGCTGACCGCGGCCAGCGACCGCGAGCTCACCCGCTATCGCCGAGAGAACGTCGGCTTCATCTTCCAGTTCTACAACCTGATCCCGAGCCTCACCGCTCGGGAGAACGTCGCCCTCGTCACCGAGCTCGTCGACGAGCCGATGACCCCGGAGGAGGCCCTCGATCGCGTCGGGCTCGCGGACCGGATGGACCACTTCCCCTCCCAGCTCAGCGGCGGTGAGCAGCAGCGAGTGGCCATCGCTCGAGCGGTGGCCAAGAGGCCCGCGGTCCTGCTCTGCGACGAGCCGACCGGCGCCCTCGACTACAAGACCGGCGTGAAGGTCCTCGACGTGATCGCGCGCATCAACGCCGAGCTCGGGACGACGACCGCGATCATCACGCACAACGTTCCGGTCGGCGCGATGGCCGAGCGCGTGGTCACCCTCTCGGACGGCCAGCTGGCCAGCGATGTGCGCAACGACTCGCCGGTCCCCGCCACGGAGCTTCGCTGGTGATCGTCTCGCCGCTGCAGCGCAAGCTCCTGCGCGATCTCGGCGGCATGCGGGGCCAGCTGATCACCATCGCGCTCGTCGTCGCCAGCGGCGTGGCCGCCTTCATCACGACCCGCAGCTCCCTCGCGACCCTCCGCGACGCACGCGAGAGCTTCTACACCGACAGCCACTTCGCCGACGTCTTCGCGAGTCTCCGGCGCGCGCCGAGCTCGGTCGTCGGTCAGCTGGAGTCGGTCGAAGGCGTCGCGCGCGTGGACCCACGGATCGTGGCGCAGGGCAGCATGCCGCTCTCGACGATGAGCGAGCCCGCGGTCGCCACCGTCGTCTCGCTCCCGCTTGCGCTCAACCAGGTGCACCTGATCGAGGGGCGCTTCCCCAGCACCGGCCACGACGACGAGGTGGTGCTCAGCGACGCCTTCGCGGAGGCCCACGATCTCGGTCTCGGGGCGGAGGTCCCCCTCGTCCTGCGTGGGGTCCGCCGGGAGGTGCGGGTCGTGGGCATCGGCCTCTCCCCGGAGTACGTGATCGTGCTCAGCCCGAACGACATGGCGATGGACGCCCGCCGACGCGGCGTGCTCTTCATGAACCACGAGGCGGTCGCCGCGGCCAACGACCTCGAGGGGGCCTTCAACGACGTCGCGCTGGCCCTCATCCCCGGCGCGAACGTCGAGGCGGTCAAAGACGCCGTCGACCGTATCCTCGAGCCCTACGGGGGCTTCGGTGCCATCGCCCGGGAGCGACAGCTCAGCCACTACGTGCTCAGCCAGGAGCTCGCCCAGCTGAGCTCGATGTCGACGCAGGTCCCGCCGCTCTTCCTGCTGGTGGCCGCCTTCCTGCTGCACGTCGTGCTCTCGCGCTTGGTGCAGCAGCAGCGCTCCCAGATCGCCACCCTCAAAGCGGTCGGCTACACGGACCGGCAGATCCTCGCCCACTACCTCCAGCTGGCCGGTCTGATCGTCGTCATCGGCGCGGCGCTCGGCGTGGTGCTCGCCGCCTTCATGACCCGCGGGCTGGTCGGCCTCTACGAAGCCTACTTCCGCTTCCCGACGCTGGCGGCGCGAGTGGACCCGCGCACCGCGGCGATCGCGCTCGTCGTCAGCTCGCTGGCGGGGGTGCTGGGCACGGTCACGAGCGTGCGCTCGGTGCTCCGGCTCTCGCCGGCGGAGGCGATGGCCCCGCCGGCGCCGGCCCGCTACCGGCGTGGGCTCCTCGATCTGGCGGTCATCCGGCGCTTGCTCGGCACCTCGGCGCGAATGGTGCTCCGGGAGGTGCGCCGGCGGCCGACGCGCACCGTGCTGAGCGCGCTCGGCATCGCGGTCGCCGTGGCGATCCTCGTGCTGGCGCGCTTCTTCACGGACGCGATGGACCACCTGGCGAACGTCGAGCTCCACGAGAGCCAGCGCTGGAGTGCGCAGGTGGCGTTCGCCGAGCCCCGGGGAGCGAGCGATCTCGGCGCGCTCCGGGCGATCCCGGGCGTGCTCCAGGTGGAGCCCATGGATTCGGTCCCGGTGCGGGCGATCCACGGCCACCACCGCCGCGACGTGGTGCTCAACGGTTACCCCCGAGCCGGGATGGGGATGCAGCGGGTCCTCGCGGGGGGCGAGCCCGTGCACCTGCCCGAGCGCGGCGTGGTGCTCACCGACATCCTCGCCGAGGCGCTCGAGCTGAAGGTGGGCGACCAGCTCGAGCTCGAGGTGCTCACCGACGACCGGCAGACCATTCACGTCCCCATCGCCGCGGTGGCTGCCGAACCATTCGGGATGGCGATCCACGGGCGCGCCGACGTGGTCGCGGAGGCCCTCGGTCGAGCGCCACGAGCGAGTCAGGCGCTCTTGCGCATCGACCCATCGAGAGCCGAGGCGATCGATCGGGAGCTCGCGGAGCTGCCGGACGTCCTCTCGGTCAACCACATGGACCGGGTGATGGAGACCTTCCGCGAGCAGAGCGCGGGCAATATGTTCGTCTTCTCGCTCATCCTGACGCTCTTCGCGGCGACGATCGCGGTGGGCGTCGTGTACAACAACGCGCGCGTCTCCTTGAGCACGCGCTCGCGCGATCTGGCGAGCCTGCGGGTGCTCGGCTTCACTCGAGCGGAGGTCGCGGCGATCCTGCTCGGTGAGCTCGGCCTACAAGTGGCGCTGGCCATCCCCATCGGCCTCGCCATGGGGCGGGGCCTGGCCTTCGCCATGATGCGAGGCGCCGCCGATCCGGAGGCGTTCCGCCTGCCGGTGATCATCAGCTCACGCACCTACGCTTTCGCGACGGTGCTCACCATCGCGGCCGCGCTCTTCAGCGCGTGGCTCGTGCGTCGAAAGATCGAACGCCTCGACCTCATCGGGGTGCTGAAGACTCGGGAGTGACCGTGGCCAAGAACAAGACCAGCCGAATCGTCCGCCGCGTGATCGGGAGCCTCTTCGCCCTCGGCGTGGTGGCGCTGATCGTCGTCGCTTCGCTGCCCAAGCCGGTGCCGGTCGACACCGCCGAGGTCGCCAGCGGCCCGCTCGAGGTCACCGTCGACGAAGACGGACGCACCCGCGTCGAGGACCGCTTCGTCGTGGACGCGCCGATCGGGGGACGGGTCGGTCGCCCCGAGCTGCAGGCCGGCGACCCGATCATCGAGGGTCAGGTGCTGGCCCGGATCGCACCCTTGCCCCCACAGCTGATGGACCAGCGCTCCCGGGCTCAGGCCGAGGCTCGAGTGGCCAGCGCGCGCGCGGCTCAGCGCCAATCGCGCGCCTCCGTCGCCCGAGCGCAGGCGGCCGCCGAACAAGCGGACGCCGACCGCGACCGACAGGCTCGACTCTCGAAGAGTGGCGGCGTGGCGGCGGCCTCGGCCGAGCGCGCGACCTTCGAGGCGCGGGCCCGCGCCGAAGAGCTCACCAGCGCTCGCTTCGGCGTTCGGGTCGCGGACTACGAAGTGCGGATGGCCCAAGCGGCCCTCGGCCGTCACGGCGAGACCGGCGACGACCAGATGGAGGTGCCCGCGCCGATCGACGGTCGCGTGCTGCGCGTCCTCCAGGAGAGCGAGGGCGTCGTCCAGGCGGGCACGCCCCTCGTCGAGGTCGGTGATCCGGCAGCGCTGGAGATCGTCGTGGACGTGCTGACCAGCGACGCCGTTCGCATCGCGACCGGTGCGCCCGTGCGGATCGAACGCTGGGGCGGCGACGCCGTGCTCGAGGGGCGCGTGCGGCGCATCGAGCCGTCGGCCTTCACGAAGACCTCGGCCCTCGGCGTGGAAGAGCAGCGGGTGAACGTGGTCATCGCCATCGAGTCCCCCCGCGAGGAATGGGAGCCGCTCGGCGACGGCTACCGCGTCGAGGCGCGCATCCGGGTCTGGCGGGACGAAGACGTTCTCCAGGTCCCCACGAGCGCGCTCTTCCGCAGCGACGAGGGCTGGGCGGTCTTCGTCATCGAAGGCGGCGTCGCGAAGCGGCGCTCGGTGGAGGTCGGCCGGCAGACGGGCGTCGAGGCCGCGATCGAGTCTGGGCTCGAGAGCGGCGAGCGCGTGATCGTGCATCCGAGCGACCAGATCACCGACGGCGTGAGCGTCGAGCCTCGCTGACGCTCAGCTCGCGGGCGGCGGCGGAGGCATGGTCCCCGCGACGGCTCGAAGCGCCGACTTCATCTCGGTGGCGTTCCGGAAGCCCCGTTCGGGATCGGTCAGCGTCGCGAGCCAATCGTCGAACGCTCGTCCGAGGGCGGGCCGGAAGTAGGACGCTCTCGGCGCCCAGCTGGTCCACTCCTCGCCCGTGATCTGTTCATAGAGGATCGCGGCGACCGCCCCGAAGTCGTTCGCCTCCGTCGTGCCCGCCGGCGCCTGACCGAAGCCGACCAGCCCCACCGACTCCCCGACGATCACGTGGCGGGACGCCAGCCGGCCGTGAACCACGCCGCGTTCGTGCGCGTGCGCCAGTACCTCGAGGAGCCCCAGGCCGATGCGGAGGGCCTCCCGAGGACCGTCGGCCCTGCGGCCGAGGTCGAGCATCGAGAGAGGAGATCCGGGCAGGAAGGTGGTCACGAGCCCCGGCCCGTGGTCCGGCACCGCCACCACGCTCACTTCGCGGCGGAGGTGGGGGCTGTTCAGCTTTCGCAGCGCTCGGCGGCGGCGAGCGAGCTCGTCCGGGTCGAGGAGCATCAGGACGCAGTCGCCGATGGACGAGTCGATGGCGCGCCAAGCGTCGTCGCCGAGCGACCCTACGGTCGTGAGCTTGGCGTTCGTTCGGGCGGGGCTTCCGGTGGGCATGGCCAAGAGAACTTCACGTACCGTGCCGGCCGCGGGCCGAGCGAATCGGGGGCAGACCGTGGGGCTCTCGCAGGGCACAGTGGCGTTCCGTCACGGTCGTCGACGGCCCTTGCACGCACCCGAACGGCTGCGTTGCGATGCGTCTCATGGCACCGCACACTGCCGGCCGATGGGGAGCCGACCTGGACTCTGGGCGCTGATGGCCTGCGCGATCGCGGCCGGCTGCCTGCCCGACACCAGCGACTTCACCATCGCCGATGCCGGAGCAGAGACCGACGCCGCGGAGTTCGATCTGGGTGCGGACGCCGCCGTCGATGGCGGCCAGGACATGTTCGTCCCGCAGTCGTGCACCAGCGAGGACGACTGCCGCTCACCCCGTAACGGCTGCCAGAACAGCCCCGGCAGCTGCGAGAGCGGCGAGTGTGTCTACGAGTCTCGCACCGGCGAGGGCTGCGACGACGGCGACCCTTGCACCACCGGCGATGTCTGCGAGGCGACCGGCTGCGTCGGCGCCTCGGTGACCTGCGCGCCGCCGGCGCCCCGTTGCGACGGAGGGGAGCTGGTGACCTCGAGCGGTGGACGCTGCGAGGCGGGGGAATGCAGCTACGACGAGAGCCGTGAGCCCTGCTCCCTCGGCTGCTCGGCGGGTGCGTGCGAGGTCGATGTCTGCGTGCCCGCCCCGTGGTCGCTCACGGACATCACCGCGGCAGCGGCCGTGGGTTTCAACGCCGACGCGGACCACCGCACCGACGACGGCGGCAACGACCACATCGTCTACGTGTCGGACGGCGGGCTCCGCTACCTCTTCCGCCCCCGCGGCGGCAGCTGGGTCGACGAGCAGGTCGAAGGCGCCGGCCCTGGCACGCTGCCGAGCGACCCCCAGCTCGGCTTCGACGCGGCCGGCGCGCCCCACATCGTCTTCAGCCGCTGGAACGACGAGGTCGTCCACGCGGTGAAACCCGGGGGCGCCTGGGTCGCCGATCGGGTCGCCGACGGAAGCGTTCCCGGCGTGACCGGCACGCCCGACGGCGCGATCCACATCGTCTTCGAGAACTTTGGCCTCCGGCACGCGGTACTCGCGAGCGGGGCGACCGACTGGGACATCACGGCAATCCGCCGCACCGACGGTGGCTTCACCCGCGCCGCCAACGCCGACACACTCCGATTGCTCTCGGACGGGAGTGGACAGCTCCACCTGGTCTTCACCGACTTCGGCGAGGACGAGCTGAGCTATGGCCGCTTCACCACCGAGTGGACCCTCGAGACCGTCCACCCGGCGCTGGTGCTCCCCTCCGCCTTCGACGCGACCATCGACACCGCCGGCGGCGTCCACGTGTCCTTCTCCGACGACGCGGGCCGCGACCTTCGCTACTCCCATCGCCCCCCGGGCGCTGGCGTCTGGTCGCCCACGGTCGTCCATGCCGCCGTGGAGCGAATGGGTGACCCCAGCGCCATCGCCGTGACTCCGAGCGGCGCCATTCACATCGTCTACCGGGACGAAGATCGGCGGGAGGTGCGCTATGCGACCCGGCCGGCGGGCGGCAGCTTCAGCCACGACGCGCTCGAG
>JGI12210J13797_10011777_pt1 | contig 16870 bp, 13 predicted proteins | sample ElkSlonscriptome_3_FD_13797 | JGI IMG/M metagenome (IMG submission 13797)
CGTTTCGCGAGTGCGCGCGGCTGGCGGAGCACAGCCACCAGAAGACGCACCAGGGGCGGGGCCTGCTCGGCATCGCGCAGGTCCTCGCGCAGCTGGACCGGCTCTCCGAAGCCAAGGAAGCCTTCGCCCAGCTGCTGACCTTCGCCGAGGCGAACGCGGAGGTGATCGCCCCGGCGCTGGTTCGCGGCCGGCTCGAAGCCACCGAGGCCATGATGGCGGCGGACGCGGCGGCGCGCGAGATTCGCTCCCGGCGCGAGCAGCGGGCTCGGGAGAACGCGGCGGAGGACTCCGCGGCCGCCGACGCCGAGGACTGAGCCGTGGACGCCCCCTTCTACGCCGCCGCCCTCGTCGGCGCGTTCGCCCCCTTCATCCGTTCGCTCGCCTGGGGCGTACCGATGTGGATGTTCACGTGGGGGATGGCGCTGCGGGCGACCCTCGGCGCCGGGCTCGTGACCCTGATGGCCGGGCTCATTCCCCTGGTCGCGGTCGATCACTGGACCGCCGGCGCGATCGGTCTCGGGGTCGGCGGAGCGTTGATGGTGCTCTCTGCGCGGCGGCTGCGGCACCTGCGGGGCGTGATGCTCCTCTCCTGGCGGCTCGGGTCGGTGGCCACTCGCGACGACGCCGCCGAGCGACTCATGAAGCGGCTCCGCTCGGCCCGGAAGCTCGGGGCGACCCAGTATGCGCCGGTGGCGCTGGTCGCGGCCGGTCCGCTCTCGTCCGTGGAGCGCTGGGAGGACGTCCTGACGGCGCTCGAGGGCCTGACGACTTCGCCGCTCCCCAAGGCGCTCGCCGAGCGCGTGGCCCAGGCGCGAGCGACCGCCCAGCTGGCCGTCGGCGACCTCGAGGGCGCGACCGAGTCCCTCGAGAGCGTCGACCGTCCGGCCGAGGAAGGGATCGAGCGTTGGCTCCGGGCCACAGAGGCACTGCTCCACGCGGTCCAGGGGGGCGCCGACCAGGCGCTGAAGATCGCGAACGAAGCGAGCGATGCCGACGCGGCGCTCGGCGCGAGCTACGAGATCGTGCGGGCTCACGCGCTCGCGTCGAAGGGCGACGAGGAAGGCGCGAAGGCGGCCCTCCGCAAGGTCGAGGGCGTCGCCGGGGCGCCCGGGCTGCAGCGAGCGGTCAAGCCCGTGGGGCCCGCGACGGACATCGCGCGCTCCATGCTCGTCGCCGGAATGCAGCCCGAAGGCTGAGAGCTCAGCGGGCGAAGTCGCCCAGGGGGGCGTCTTCTCGGGCGTTGAGGACGAAGTTCTTCCCGCTGGCCTTGAAGTACTCGCCGTCGCCCGTGGATGCGACCAAATCGGTGGTGGCGAAGACCAGCCGATCGCGGGCGTCGAGGCTCCGGGGATCGCAGTCGTCTCGGACGCAGACCGGCGTGGGCTCGCCGTCGTCGAGGCGCCAGAGCCCGAGGCGGCCGGCGGCGATCCAGGTGGCGCCGCGCCACCGAGCCATCGCGCGTAGATCGCCCGGAAGCGCCGAAGGCAGCCGGCCGACTTCGTCGAGGCGCTCGTCGCCGGAGAAAAAGACGCCGGTCTCGGAGACCGCGAAGATGCGTCCGTCGCCGACGGCCGCCGCCACGAGGGGCGCCTCGTCGTCGATCGGGATCGCGCTCCAGCCGTCACCGGTCCAGCGCTCGGCGCCGCCCTCACCCACGGCGACCAGCGTGCTCTCGTCGCCCACGACCGCCTCGATGTGGACGTTCGGGGAGGGCAGGCTCTCGAAGGAGGCGCCTTCCTCGAGGCTCGATCGATAGAAGGAGTGGGCCGCGCCGACGGTGCCCCAGACGTAGACCCCGGCGTGCGGCCCGGTGTCGATCCCCATCATGCCGCGGGGGTGGGTGCCGAGCTTCTCGCGCTCCCAGCGGGTGTCGGGCGGAGCGTCGAGCGGGCGATGGCCGACCCAACCGCGATGGGCGCAGGCCCAGACCTTGGGGACGGCGGCGTCCACCGTTCGCCACACGCCCGTGTAGTGGCCGCGGGTGCCGATCTGGGTCGCCATGCGGGCGCGGTCGGACCCCTCGGGCAGACGGGCGGTGACGATCAGGGACTCGCTCTCGCCCGGGATGTAGCCCTGCGCCACGTCGAAGCGGCGCGCGATGAACGCGCACTCGAGGTGAGAGGGCCCGGAGGCCGCGTCGTGAACGGTCTGGAACTGCACGGCCGGAGGATAGCGTCGTGGGGCGGCGTTGTGTTCGCCGGATCAGCGCACGATGCGCAGACGCTTGGCGTTCTCGGCCTTCGGCGCCTTGTCGCCCCCGGAGCGCGCGAAGTGGAGCTTGGCGATGAGATCGGTGAGCTTCTCGGCGATCTGGTGCAGCACGTCGCCCGCAGGGGAGCTCGGCGCGGCCTGGACGATCGGCAGCCCCTCGTCGCCCTGCTTGCGGACTTCGGGGTCGATGGGGATCTGTCCGAGGAGCGGGGCCCCGGCCATCTCGGCGACCTTCTCGCCGCCGCCGCTGCCGAAGAGCTCGTGGCGAAGGCCGCTCGGGTCCTCGAACCAGCTCATGTTCTCGACGACGCCGAGGATGGGGATCGAGAGCTTCTTGCACATCGACACGCCCTTGTAGACGTCGGCGAGGGCGACCTCCTGGGGGGTGGTCACCATCACGACGCCCGTGATGCGCATCTTCTGCGCCAGCGTCAGGGCGACGTCGCCGGTGCCGGGCGGCAGATCGACCACCAGGTAGTCGAGCTCGCCCCAGGCCACGTCGCGGACGAACTGCTGGAGCGCGCCGTGGAGCATCGGTCCGCGCCAGATGACCGCCTGCTTGGGGTCCTCGAGGAGGAAGCCGACGCTCATCAGCTTGAGGCCAAAGCGCTGCATCGGCTCGATGGTCTTGCCGTCCTTGGAGGCCGGGTGGCCCTGGATGCCCATCATGGTCGGGATCGAGGGGCCGTAGAGGTCGGCGTCGAGGAGGCCGACCCGGCTGCCGAGGCGCCGAAGGGCGAGGGCGAGGTTGGTGGCGACGGTGCTCTTGCCGACGCCGCCCTTGCCGCTCATGACCAGGATCACGTTCTTCACGGTCGGGATCGGGTCGTCGCTGACGGTCTCGCGGGTGGGGACGCGGACCTCCCAATCGACGGCGACGTGGCCGGGCTCGAGCGGCGCGAGGGCACCATCGATGCGCTCGCGGACCTTGTCCCGGAGGGTCTCCGAGGGGGACGCGAGCGCCACCTTGCAGGCGACCTTGTCGCCGTCGACCGTCAGCTCGAGCAGGGTCCCGAGCTCGCCGATGGGCTTCTCGAAGACCGGGTCGATGACCGCCTCGAGAGCCTCTCGGACGGCGCTTTCAGTGAGCGAAGACATGGTTGTCCTATGGCGTCAGGGCCCCGCCGGGTCAACGCGCGGGCCGCCGCGGGGTCGCCGCGGGGCTACCGGAAGATCGACGAATCGCGGGTTTCGGGTAGGCTCGGCGCCGCCGATGGCCGATGAGCCCACAGACGAGGAGCGCGAGGATCCGGAGACGGATCCGTCGTCATTGGCCGGGAGGCCGTCGGGGGACGCCGGGCCGGGCCTCGCGCAGAGCCGCAGAGACGCTGAGGACGCAGACGACGCAGACGACGCAGAGGGGGAAGAACGAGAAGAGGCGTCGGACATCGGTTCTCGGGATTCGGAGTCGGAGTCGGAGTCGGAGTCGGAGTCGGAGGTCGGTTCTCGGGATTCGGATCCGGAGGTCGGCGATCGGGAGTCGGCGCCGGACTCGGAGTCGGTGCCAGAGGCGCCCAAGGCCAAGCGCCGCTGGGTGCTGCCGCTGCTGGTCTACCTGGTCAGCGCCAGCGTCTACGTCGGCCTGCTCGGCGACCGGGTGCTCGAGAACAGCCCCGACGATCACTACGCCCACCTGGCGCAGGCGTGGATGGATGGGCGCCTCGGCATCGAGGGTGACCCGCCCGGGAACAACGACTGGGCCTGCTACGACACGGAGCTCGAGGACGTCTGTCCGAACAACCGCTGGCACTTCGCGGACCAGGAGCGCTACCGCTGGTACGTCTCCTTCCCGCCCTTGCCCGCCCTGGTGATCCTGCCGGCGGTCGCCGCCTTCGGGGTCGATCTGCCCGACCGGCTCTTCTGGGCATTGCTCGGGGGCACCGCGCCGCTCTTGCTCTTCCTGCTGCTCGGCCGGCTCCGGGCGCTGGGGCTGAGCGATCGCAAACGCTGGGAGGACCTCGCGCTCACCGCGCTCTTCGCGTTCGGGACCGTCTTCTTTTTCGTGGCGGTGCAGGGCACCGTCTGGTTCGCGGCCCACGTGGTCTGCGTGCCGCTGATCCTCCTCTTCTGCTGGTTCGCGCTCGGCGGCGAGCGACCGCTGCTCGCGGGGCTGATGCTGGGCCTGTGCTTTCTGACCCGGCCCACGACTGCCGCGCTCTGTCTCTTCTTCGCCCTCGAGGCGCTGCGCCGGCATCAGCGCGAGGACGCTGCCTTCGATCCGGAGGCGTCCTGGATGCGGCGGGCCTGGCAGCTGCTTCGCGACGCCGACAAGAAGAAGGTGGTCCGCGACGGCGCGCTCTTCTCGCTGCCCATCTTGGCCTGCGGCGCGCTGATGATGTGGATGAACGACGCCCGCTTCGGCGACCCCTTCGAGTTCGGCCACACCTATCTGCAGATCCGCTGGCGCCCGCGCATCGAGACCTGGGGCCTCTTCAACTTCCACTACTTCGCCAAGAACCTGGCGGTCTTCACCAGCTCGCTCCCCTGGCTCAGCGCCGAGGAGCCCTACATCAAGATCAGCCGTCACGGGTTGGCGCTCTGGGTGACGACCCCCGCGCTCTTCCTCGTGCTCTGGTCCAAGCCGAAGAACCTGCAAGCGCGCCGAGTGATCGCGTTCCTGCTGGTGGCGGCGCTGCCGGTCGCGTTCTGGAACCTCTGCTACCAGAACAGCGGCTGGGTCCAGTTCGGCTACCGCTTCGCCCTCGACTACCTGCCGCTGCTCTTCCTGGTCCTGGCCCTCGGTCGCCGCCCCTTCCGGCTGGGCTTCTTCGTTCTCTTCGCCTGGTCGGTCGCCATCAATCTCTTCGGCGCCATCACCTTCGATCGGGCCTGGGCCTACTACGACAACGACCCGACCCAAAACGTGATCTTCCAGCCCGATTGAGCCTCCTGCCGCTCTCGCGTGTGGGCCATGGGCTCCCGTCCGCAGCCGAGAATTCCCCGTGCGAGCCGGGTTCCGGTAAGATCGCGGGTGGATGGGTGAGCAGAGCGCGCGAGACGTGAACGGGACCGAGAGCGGTCGCACCTTCATGAAGGCGCTTCTGCGCGACATGCGGGCCCTCGAGACGATGCTCGAGCGCGGCATGTTCGAGACGCAGAAGCGCCGCATCGGTGCCGAGCAGGAGATGTTCCTGGTCGACCGCGACCTGCGCCCCGCGCCCGTGGCGGCGGAGCTGCTGAAGGACAACATCGACCCGCGCATCGTCGGTGAGCTCGCTCGCTTCAACCTCGAGGCGAACGTCAACCCACGCCTCTTCGAGGGGCTCTGCTTCTCCCAGCTCGAGACCGAGCTCCGCGAGGTGGTGCAGATCGCGCAGATGCGGGCGGCCAAGCACGACGCTCGGGTGGTGCTCGCGGGCATCCTGCCGAGCGTTCGCCTCGAGGATCTCTCCCTCGAGAACATGAACCCCCGGCCGCGCTACCGGGCGCTGAACGACACGCTCCGAGCGATGCGCGGCGGCGACTTCAACATCGCCATCAAGGGCATCGACGAGCTGAACATCACCCACGACAACGTGATGTTCGAGGCCTGCAACACGAGCTTCCAGATTCACTTCCAGGTCGCGCCCGACGAGTTCGCCAAGCTCCACAACGTGGCCCAGCTCGTGTCCGCGCCCATCCTCGCGGCCGCCGTCTTCTCGCCGGTGCTCTTCGGCTCGCGGCTCTGGCACGAGACCCGGATCGCGCTCTTCTCGAGCTCGATCGACGAGCGCTCGAACGCCCCGAAGCAGCGAAGCAAGCGGCCGCGGGTCACCTTCGGCGACCAGTGGGTACGCGACGGCGTCCTGGAGATCTTTCGCGAGCAGGTGTCCCGTTTCCGGGTGGTCCTCGCGGCCGAGACCGATGAAGACCCGGTCGCGGTCGTGGAGCGTGGCGAGACGCCGGATCTCTCGGCCCTCAAGCTGCACAACGGTACCGTCTATCGCTGGAACCGCGCCTGCTACGGCGCGACGGACGGAGTGCCGCACCTCCGCATCGAGAACCGGATCCTGCCGGCGGGCCCCACCATCGTCGACGAGGTCGCCAACGCGGCGTTCTTCTTCGGCCTGATGAACGGGGTGCTCGAGGAGCTCGGCGACCCGGCGCAGTGGATGGAATTCGATGCGGCCAAGGACAACTTCTTCGCTGCCGCACGCCACGGCCTCAAGGCGCAGTTCACCTGGCGCAGCGGCGAGACCGTCACGGCGGCCGACCTGATCCGCACCGAGTTGCTCCCGCTGGCGCGCGAGGGTCTGCGCCACTCGAAGGTCGATGACGGCGAGATCGATCGTTACCTCGACGTCATCGAGGCCCGGGTCAAGAGTGGCCAGACCGGCTCCGCGTGGGTGCTCGGATCGATCACCGCGATGGGCAAGAAGACCAGCGTGGACCTGCGGAACCGTCGGCTGGTGTCGGCGATGATGGAGCACCAGAAGCGCGGTACGCCGGTGCATCTGTGGGAAACGGCGGAGGTCGAGCAGCTCACCGAGAGCTCCGAGGAGTGGCGTCGGCACCTCCGGAAGGTCGGCCAGTTCATGACCACCGATCTGTTCACCGTGCGCCCGACGGACCTGGTCGACCTGGCCGCGAGTGTGATGGAGTGGGAGCACATCCGGCACGTCCCGGTGGAGGACGAGGAGGGGAAGCTGGTCGGGCTCCTGACCCACCGGGACCTGCTGCGGCTCGTGGCGCGCGGGGGCCAGAAGACCGAGGTCCTGGTCGAGGAGATGATGATTCGCGACCCGATCACGGTGTCCCGACACACCCCCACGCTCGAAGCGCTGCGGCAGATGCGCGAGAAGAACGTCGGCTGCTTGCCGGTCACCGAGGACGGTCGGCTGGTGGGCATCATCACCGCGAGTGATTTGATCCGCGTGTCGTCGAAGCTCCTCGAGCGCTTCCTCGAGGTCGAGGAGTGACACGGGCCTGGGTGCTCCTGGTGTTGGTCGCTTGCTCGGGCGCGGAGTCGCGGTCGGAAGCGGAGACCGATGAGTCGGAGCCGGAGCCCGAGATGGCTCCGGAGGCCGAGCCGGAGCCGGAGACGCCGGCGGACTCGCTCGCTCGGGAGCTGTGGCGGAGCGCGGGTGGCGAGGGGCTGGACGAGGTGGCGCAGATCGACTTTCGCTTCGTCGTGACCGACGGCGACGAGACGGCCTTCGAGGCGGCCCATCGCTGGGACCGGCGCGGCGCGCGCGATCGGGTCACGTGGACGGACCGGCAGGGCGCCGTCCAGGACGCCGTCGTGAACCTCGAAACCAAGCGCGCCTGCGGCCACATCGATGGCCGCGCCGTGGGGGGAGACCCGCTCGCGGCGCTCGGACAGAGTGCCTACGGCCGCTGGGTCAACGACGCCTACTGGCTGATGGTGCCGCTGAAGGTCCTCGACCCGGGGGTGAGCCGGCGGCTGCTCGAGCCCGAAGGAGAGACCCGGCGCCTCGAGCTCACCTTCGCAGACGTCGGTCTGACGCCGGGGGACCGCTACGTCCTCGAGATCGACCCGGAGGGCCGGCTGGTCCGCTGGGAGATGGCGCTCGAGGGCATGGAGGCGGGCGACGAGCCCACGGGCGTCACCTTCGAGGGTCACACCACCATCGGGCCGCTCACGCTCCCGCTGGAGCACACGGCGGAGGGCGACGATGGCACGCGGCGGATCCTGCTGAAGGACGTCGCCGTCCACGAGACCGTTCAAGAAGAGGTCTTCGCGATTCGCGGCTGCGCGGGCTGACCGCCTCGAGAGGCCTCGAAGAGCTCGGGCGCGGGCTCTCAGTCCTCTCGATCGTCGAGCCGCTCTTGCTGCTCGGCCTCGATCGCCTCGGCGGCGACCTCTTCGTCTTCGATGTCCTCGACCTCCTCGGTCGCGTCCACGGCCTCGGTCTCGTGGAAGCGCGTGAAGTCGATCATGAGCCGTCCGTCGGCGAGCTGGCTGATCACGTCGACGAAGCGTCGGCCCACCTGGACGTCTTCCGGGTAGTAGATCTTCCGCGCGTGGATCGTCTGGGCGAGGGTCCCGTCGTAGCCGGTGAGGCTCACCACGATGGAGAAGATGCGTTCGCTCAGCCGTTCCGGGTCGCAGTCGTGCAGCGGCGAGTCCGCGTTCAGCGGGTGCATGACCGTCCAGCTCAGGGTGAAGAGCGGGGAGCGGCTTCGCACCAGCGGCAGGTCGACCAGCCGGCGCAGGTGCTGCCCCTCCGGCGTGACGTGGACCATCACCGCCGTGACCGAGATGGTGGCTGCGACCACGTCGTTGCCGCGGGCGTTGCCGGCCCGAAAGCGCAGCGTGGGCACCCCGTCCATGGGCGAGAGCACCATGCGGTCGCTGAAGAGCACGCTGGTGCTCGGCCGCGATGCCTTGGCGAACATGATCCCGGTCGCCAGCGCGACGCCCAGGATCCCCAACCCCGCCTCCGCGGTGACGAGGACGTCGCCGTAGGTCGAGCCGGGGCTCATCGCCCCGTAGCCGATCGTGCTCATGGTCTGCACGCTGAAGAAGAAGGCGTCGGCGAAGGAACGCGGGCGCGCTCCATCGATGGCGCCCGGCTCCAGCACGAAGAGCCCGGCGAAGAGGAGGTTCACCGCCAAGTAGAGAAAGAAGAGCACCACGAAGAGACGGAGCCAGCTGCCGTCCATCAGGTAGGAGTAGAGGTCCCGCCGCAGCCGCGGGGGCGCGCCGCGCCGTAGCGCTTCGCCGAGCTCGCGCCGCGGGCTGGGTTCGGCCGGCTCGCCCTCCTCGAGGCGCTCCCGGTCGATCTCCGTGATCGAGCGCTCGTCGTCCTCATCGAACTGGGCGTGTTCGATGGGCGCCATCATCAGGTCGAAGACCACCTGTGCCAAGCACAGGGCGGTGATCACGATCAGGAATACCTGCCCACTCATCGCACCAGCGGCGGCCGCCATCACGAGCACGAGCACACCGGTGAAGGCGCGCGCCGACACCCGGGCTGCATCGCTGAGCTCCGCTTGGCGGCGCTCGGTCACCGAGTCGACGATGGCGACGCTGAAGAAGACGGCCGCGGTCGCCCCGCCGAGCAGCCAGCGGTCCGCGGTGGTCGGTGGCTCGTCCATGGTGAACTGGGTCGCTCGGCCGAGCGCCGCCCCGAGGACCACGAGCCCCATCTGCAGCGGCAGGTGGCCGAAGAACCAGACGATCCAGCCCCCTTTCTCGCTGCGGATCCGCGAGCCACCGACGTCGTCGAAGTAGACCCACCACACGCAGAGCGTGATGGTCAGGGCGACGCAGGCGTCGAGGTACGCACCCATGCCCTCGCCGGCGATTCGCCCGAGGACGACGAGGAAGCTCTCGCCCATCACGATGATGGTGAGCAGCCCGTAGCGCCTGGACAGATGCTCGAGATCGATGGGCCAGGCGGCCGCGAGCCTTCGCGACTGACCGCTGAAGGGGGCCACCAGGGTCACCAGGCCGGCGCCGACCCAGAGCACGTAGGTCCAGAGCGTCGGGGTGAACGCAGCGAGCCCCCACAGGAGCGCGACGACCAGGAAGACACCGCCCCAGAAGAGCGAGTAGCCGCGGGCGGCCGGGACCTGCAGGAGCGCGCGTAGGTACATCAGCACGACGCAGATCTGGCTGGCGGCCGCCGCCAGGCTGAACGCCGAGGTCTGACCGTCCATCGCATCGCCGGCGGTGAGCGCCATCGCCCCGATCGTGAACATCTGGGCGAAGACGAGCAGCCGGTGGACGAAGTCGTCGAGGGCGAAGCGGTTCTCGAAGAAGGTGAACCCGGTCCACGAGACCCAGAGCGGGAGGAAGACCGCGACGAAGGTGCCGACCCGGGGACCGGTGGGGTCCGCCGCCAGGCCGCTCCCGACCTCGATGAACGCCGCGACGAAGGTCAGGTCGAAGAAGAGCTCGAGCCAGGTGACCTCTTTCGACCCGCGGTCCGGCTCGTGCGCGACGCTGTGCAGGCGAGGGCGGTGGAAGAGGCGACTGCGCACCGCGGCGACCATAACCAATCCACCGGAGGGGGGCACGGTTTGGTAGCGTCGAAGCCGTGAAAGAGCTGGGGGATCGCCACGTGCAGACGGCCGAGCCGTTGCCCGATTGGCAGTTGAAGACCTTCGAAGCCTACCTGCCCCATGTGCTCGGGGTGACCGGTCCCGAGCACGCCGAGCAGGTGCAGCAGGCGACGCGCCGCTTCGATGCGTACGTACGGGCGTTGCCCGTTCACGAGAAACGCGCGCGGGACAAGCTCTACAGCCTGCTGCTCTGGACGGCGATCCACGGCACCTTCGTCGGTCACGGCACGCGCCCCTGGCACCAGAGTCCGGCCGAGCGACAGCGCTTCGTCGAGCGCTTCTTCGAGAGCGACGACAGGCCGGCCGACCGCTTCTGGGACGTGGTCGGCAAGCTGGTGCCGCACGCCATCGAACGAGCGACGATCCGCGACCTCGCCAAGAGCCTGCGCGAGGTGATGGGGCTCGCCTTCTACTCGAGCCCGGGGAGCGATTCGATCACCGGCTACGAGAGGATCTGGCAGCGCGAGCCACGGCTTCGGGAGCGCGAGGACGTCGACACGCTGCGCTTGCCGACGCCCCGGCCCATCGTCTTCGATCCGCAGGAGGTCGCCCGGGTCCACTTCCAGGGCCACCCCTACCAGACGGACCGGCTCTTTCGTGGCGACGGCCGACCGAAGGTGGCCGTGATCGGCAGCGGCGCGGGCGGCGCGGTGGTGGCTGCGCGGCTCGCCCAGAGCGGCCGCTACGACGTCGCGATCTTCGAGGCTGGGCCGCGCTTCCGACCGGCGGACTACCCGCTCGATACGTTGGTCGGCATGAGTCAGCTCTTCGAGGACGGGCTGATGACCCTCAGCCGCAACCTCGACCTGCACCTGCTCCGAGGACGGCTCGTCGGCGGCGGCACGGTGATGACCTCCGGGCTGAGCGTGCGACCGCGCAAGCGAACCCTCGAGGCGTGGACCAGCGGCCTGAACGAGGGGACCTTCCTCGGGTTGGCCTCGGCCGACATGGACATCGCCCTCGATGCCGTCCGAAAGCGACAGGCGCTCGGGACCATCAACCCGTCGCTCTTCACCGACCCCTCCCACTTGCTCGAGAAGGGTGCCGACGCCCTCGGCGGCGGCTACCGCTTCGACAGCGAGGAGGCGCTGAACAACGTCATGATGCAGGCCGGCCAGCGGCCCCACCCGACCCCGGATCAGAACGGCGACTACTGCCTCGGCTGTGGCCTCTGCAACTACGGCTGCCACTTCGGCCACAAGCTCTCGATGGACCTGACCTACATCCCCGACGCCGAGAAGGCGGGGGCGCAGGTTCATCCGAACCTGCCCGTCGAGCGGCTGGTCGGTGATTACCTGGGCGACGGTGAGATGCACGTCACCGCGCTGGAGCTCGGTCGTGGCTCGGGTCAGCGGGTGGCGGTCGATCACGTGGTGCTCGCCTGTGGGGCGGTGGGGTCCCCGGCGCTCTTGCTCCGGAGCGCGAAGGCCGACCCGGCTTGGGACTTGCTCCCCTCGTTCCGGAACGGCTGGGTCGGGACCCACCTCGGCTTCAACTACGGCTCCGGCGTGGCCGCGCGTTTCCCCGAGCCCTTCGAGAAGCCCGGCCAGCACGGCTTTCAGATCAAGTACATCGCGACGAAAGACCCGGACGAGGACTTCACCCTCACCGGCCACCACGGAGCGCACGTCACGCGCTACGTGATCGAGAACGCCTTCGTGCCGCCCGGGCTCCTGAGCAACGTGGTCCCCGGGGTGGGCGCGACGCACAAGGAGTGGATGGCGAGCTACGACCGGCTGGCGATGTGCGCGACGACGATCGGATCACCGCTCCACGGGACCGTCGACCCCGACCGGGACGTTCACTACCGGCTCTCGCCGAGTGAGCACGATCTCAACGTCCGGGCGCTGGCGTCGATCGTGCGGCTCTACCTCGCCGCCGGCGCCAGCGAGGTCGGGCTCAGCGGCGTCCGTCAGGGCCGAAAGCGAGCCGGGCTCGGCGTCGGACTCCGCCTTCGCCAGGAAGAGTTCGGTGACGCGAGCGAGAAGCGCATCTACGACGAGATGCGCGCGATCATCACCGAGCCGGAGCATCTGATGCTCTCGAGCGCGCACCCGCAAGGCGGGCTGCGCATGAGCGCCCATCCGGACAAGGGCGCGGTCGACGGCGGCTTTCGCCTCCGAGGTGCCCAGAACGTCTTCGTCTCGGACGCGTCTCTCTTCCCGACCACCATCGTCGTCAACCCTCAGTGGACGATCGCGGCGCTCGGTTGGCTCGCGGGAGCGGCGATCGATGCCGATCTCTCGAAAAAGGCCATGGCGGCCGAGTGATTCGGCTCCATGTGCGTCCCATGACGGGTGCACGAACGGCGGAGCGATGAGCCTGCAGTGGCGTGAGCGCCTCGAGGTCGAGCTCGGGGAAGCCGGCGGCGGAACCATCCCGAACCCGGCGGGTTGGGTGAGCGAGCTGGACGTGGAGAGCCTCGTCGCGCTCGAGGTGGCCGTGCGCGACGAGGCCACTCGGCTGCCGACGCCGCTGGACGAGCGAGCCAGCCAACCGGAGCGTCGTTACCTCGAGCGGGTCGCCGGCTGGTGCGAATGGCTCGCCGGCGGCGAGAGCGGACGGCTGGAAGCGGCCGAGCGTGTGGTGTGGCTTCGGGGCGGCACGCCGCTGCCCTACCTACGGGTCCTCGCGGAGGTCGGCGACCTGATCCACGCCCTGCGCCTCGCCGAGGCCTTCCTGGAGCGTGCGCGGCCGAACGACCCGCAAGCCACCGAGGTCCGGGAGTTCATCCGAGCCGAGGACGTGGTGCCCGAGGGCTTCGACGAGGCCATCCGCACGGCGCTCCCGGACCCGGACGCCGTGGAGGCGGTGCTCGCGGACACCGAGCCCGACGACGTGATTCGACTGGTCTGGCGAATGACGAGCCTCGCGGAGGACGCGGGACTCGAAGGCGACGAGCTCTTCGTCGTCGCGACGCTCGGCGGCGCCTCGCCGCAGACCCTCGCGATGGTCGAGAACGGCGAAGTGAGTGCCGGCGCTGTCGAATCCGCCGCGACTCGCTTCGCCGGAACGCGCGCCGAGGGGCTCTGGTACGGCCTGGCGGCGCGCGCGGCCTGTCTCGCGGGCGACCATCTGGGCACGCTCCGGTTGCTGCGCATCGCGGTGGCCAAGGCGGACCCGGGGCTCCCGCCGGAGATGGACCTGGCCTTCGTCTGGGAACACGCCGGTGAAGAGCTCCGAACGATGCTGGTGCAACAGCAGCTCGCGCCGCCCGAAGCGATGCGCTGATCAGCTCGCGACGGGCGCGCTGCTGGGCTGCAGGTCGTCGATGAGCGCGCGGAAGTGCGGGATCTGCGCTTCGAAGCTGGTGTGGTGGGCGACCAGCACCGAGCGCACCACGGCGTCGAGCGGCTGGTCGTGGAAGTGGGTGAGGTTGCGGAGGATGTAGCGGTCGGCGCGCAGACGTCGGATCGTCTCCGGGTCGGAGGCCACCTCGGGCACCGACTCGTCCTCGAGCTCTTCGAGCACGCGCTCGGTACCCTTGCGGTAGGCCTCTTTTTCGCGGGCGCCCCACTCGACGTGGATCAGGGCGAACACACCGGCCCGGACCAGCCGCCGATACGAAGGCAGCTGGTCGAGCACCAGGTGGTAGCCCAGCTCGAGCGCTTCATCGTCGGTGAGGTCCTCGGCGAAGCCCCAGCTCCCGGCCCCCTCCGGATCCTTGCCTCGAAACACCACCAGGGCGTCCTCGTGGTCGTGGGCCTTCAGGGCGCCGGCGATCTCGTGGTCCAGCTCGCCGCCCTGGTGCGCCTGGCGCAGCTGCTCGAGCCGCTCTCGGCCGACGCGGACCGTCTCGGTAGGGGTGAGCACCAGCGCGATGCGTTCACCCGAGTCGGTCGCGAACCGATGTTCGCTCAGCTGAACCCCCATGGGGAGACACCCTAGCCCGGATTCGTCACCAGTCGACCCGCCCTCGCCCAAGCCCTCGGGCCCACAGCGTATTTTGGCTTCGCCACAATACGTACCGTATTGCTTGCTTCGCCGAAATCCGCTGTGAACCCGAAATCTTGCACGATCATCACGCCGCGTGGTGACTCTTCCGGGCTAGCAGGGCCAGCGTCGATGTCGCCACGGTTCCGGCGGGGCCCTGCGATCGGGTATGGTGGCGCGCGCATGGGCAGCGAGCGCGACGACCCGACGCAGGAGATCCAGCTCGAGGAGCTCGGAGAGGCGACGGATCCGGAGATCGAGATCCCCCCGGAAGGGGCGGGCGCTGCGTCGTCGCGCCCGAGCATGCCGCCGCCGCTACCCGGCAAACGCGGCGGTCCGCCTCCCCTGCCCGGGGCGTCTGCGTCCCCGACGGCTGCGACCGACCCCGCGCCACCGAAGTCACCGGTCCCCGCCCCGGGTGAGCCGCGAAAGCCGCCGGCACGCCTCGGTCGCTCGGTCATGCCGTCGCCGCCCTCGGGTCCGGCGCGACCGAGCGCGCCACCGCCGGTCGCCGCGCGGACGCTCAAGACGACGCTCAGGATGAAGAAGGTCGGCGCCAGCTTGCCCAAGCCGCCGAAGATGCCGAGCTCGTCGAGTACGCCGCGGCCCATGGACGGTGTCGCCAAGGCCTCGGCGTCGACGCCCGCACCGGTGTCGACGAAGCCCGCGACCGGCACCGCGCCGAAGCCGGCGACGGACACGGCTCCGAAGCCGGCTCCGAAGCCGGCGACGGAGACGGCTCCGAAGCCGGCGAGCACCCCAAAGCCTTCGACGACCAGCACGGCGCCGAAGCCTTCGACGACCACGGCTGCGAAGCCTTCGACGACCATCACGACGCCGAAGCCGTCGTTCAGCCCGGCGCCGAAGCCTTCGACGACCAGCACGACGCCGAAGCCGTCGGCGAGCGTTCCGACCAAACCCGCGGCTCAGGGGTCGTTGACCCACGGTACGCCCACCAAGCCCGAGCGACCGCGGAGCACTCGCTCGGGTCCGCCGGTGCCGACGGTCACCGGCTCCTCGCGTCCGGCTCGCTCGCTCCCCAGCGAGTCGATGACCGTGGTCGCGCTGCAGGCGAGGGTCCGCAGCGTCGAGCTGGACAGCAAGGAACAGCGCTCGGCCCTCGAGAAGGTGGAGTCGCTGCAGGCGGCGCTGGCCAGGTCGCTCGACCGGCTCACCAAGCGCGTCGACGATCTCGGCGACGCCGGTGGGGACAAGGCCAAGGCCCGCATCGAGGCGATGGAGGCCCGCGTGGCCGAGACCACCCGGATGCAGCTCGAGCTCGCGGCCCACGACGACCGGATCGAGGCGCTCGAAGAGGGCGTCCCCGGCGCCTCGGGTGACTCGGGCGACGAGCTGCTCTCGCTCGACGGCCGGCTCGGCGCGCTCGAGGCTCGACTCGGCGAGAGCGACTCCGCCGAGGAGCTGGAGCGGCGGCTGCAGGCGGCCGAAGTGGGTCTCGCCGACGCACAGCGTGCGCTCGGGGCCGCGCAAGTAGAGCTCGGACGGCGCGACGCGACGATCGCCGAGCTGGTGACGCGTCTGGAGGCGCTCGAGAGCGGCCGCAAAGCGCCGGTAGGAGCGCCCGGAGGGTCGAACTCGGACTCGGCGTCCGGGATCGGAAGTCGGGCATCGGATTCGGAAGTCGGAGGTCGGGAGTCGGACTCGGCGTCGGAGACCCAGAGTCGGGAGTCGGACTCGGAGATCGGACGTCGGAGGTCGGCGTCGGAGATCGGGAGTCGGGCCTCGGAGTTGGAGTCGGATCCCGGAAGTCGGGAGTCGGGGTCGGAGTCGGACTCGCCATCGGCGTCCGGGCCCGCGCCGTCTACTCCAGGAGCCCAGCCGGCGGGCGATCCCGTGTCACTGACCGACGTCAAAGGCATCGGCCCCAAGCTCTCCAAGAAGCTCTCGGCGGCAGGCCTCGACGACGCGCGCCGGCTCGCGGCGATGGACGACGCCGGGCTGGACGCGCTCGCGGACTCCTCCGGCGTCAAGCGCGGACGGCTCGAGCGGCTCCGCGACGCCGCCCGAGCGCTCTGAGCCTCAGCGTCCGCGCCACTCGTCGGCGGGGTATTTCTCGCGGTTCTTCACCAGCTTGGCGTGCATCGCCTCGGGCAGGTCCACACCCACGCGCTCCGCGAGCATCGTCAGCGTGATCGCCACGTCGGCGATCTCGTCGATCACCGCTTGGCGATGCTCGGGGTCCCGGCAGTGGGCGTCAGCCTCGCCGCCCTCGATCCAGCGCAGCTCGCTGAGCAGCTCGCCCGCCTCCGACGCGACCGCCATCGCCAGGTTCTTCGGGTCGTGAAAGGGCTCCCACTCGCGCTCGGCCACGAAGGCGCGCACGTCGGCCAGTACTTCGCTCCAGCGGTCCGGATCGTCGCTCATGGCCGAACTCTACCGCGACGCTTTCGGAGCCGGAATGGCGCTCGACGTGGGGGGCGTTGGCGCCGGGGGGGCGTTGGCGCCGGGTGACCATCGCCGATCGGATTCACGGGGCGCTGCTCGGCACGCTCATCGGCGATGCCTTCGGCAGGCCCTTCGAGGGGAGTTGGGCCAACAGCTGCGGGCTCACTCAGCGCTTGCGGCGGAGCGTCAGGCCGAGGGCGGCCAACAAGAGCAGCGCACCGGCGGCGCCGCGTCCGTTGGTCGCGCAGCTGGCGCAGCCGCCGTCTTCGGTGACGGGTACTGCGTTGGGGGCGGGCTGGGGCTCCGGTTC
>JGI12210J13797_10155209_pt1 | contig 16868 bp, 12 predicted proteins | sample ElkSlonscriptome_3_FD_13797 | JGI IMG/M metagenome (IMG submission 13797)
GCCGTCGGTTGAAGCCATCCAAGCCTGGAACATCGACCTTGTCAAACGCCGTTTCTCCGAGTCTGGATGTACGGAAAGAAGTCCCCGGGTCCGTGCCCTGGACTACGACGGGGCCAACCTGAAGAGCGCGGCCATGCCTACCCCCGGTCGGGGTCAGGATGACGGAGCGGGGAGCGGGTACCCGGGGTCCACCTCGAATTCGCGGCCAAAGATCGGCGCGGTCGGCCTGCTCATCGACGGCTTCGCCGAGCGACGCGCTCGGCCGTACACCGCCGCGCTCGAGGCCCTCGCCGCCGAGAGGAGCGGGGGCCCCTCGCCGCCCGGCTGAGGGTCCCCGGTCCGACGGATGGTCGGAATGGAGCGCCCGCGGATGGCCTCACGCTCCTTCGTCGAGATCACTTGGATCGATGCGCTGGCAGGCTGCTAGGCTCGGTGCATGTGGCGGATCGACAACCGCACGTCGTACGCCACGGAGCGCAACTGGGTTCGGGATCAGCACGGAGCCCACCACTGGATCATTGCGGTCAAGGCGACGTTCCAGGTGTCCGAGCGAGGGACGCTGTCGCTGGCCGACGAGCAGCCCGCTCCCCTGTTCGCACCGGAATACAACGGCGAGGACGGAGCCTCCAGCGTGCGATACGAGACGGACCTGTGCCTGCTCAAGCCGGCCACGGACGTGTGGGTCAACGGGCACGCGATCGCCCCCGGTGACAAGCCGGTCACCGAGCTGCCGGTGTCCTTGCGGTTCACCGGCGTGAGCAAGACGCTGCTGGTTCGCGGCGAGAATGTCTTCTACTCGGGAGCCTCCGGCCTGACGACGACCAAGCCGCGGCCCTTCGTGCGCATGCCGGTCGTCTACGAGCGCGCCTACGGAGGCTTCGACACCACCGACCCCGATCCGAGGCGGCACCGAATGGACGCGCGCAATCCCGTCGGGGTGGGCTTTGCGACCCGAGCGGCTCACCTGGAGCATCAGCCGGCGCCCACGGTGATCTACCCGGGCAAGGACCCCGCCAAGACTGGTCCTGCGGGGTTCGGAGTCATCGCGGGGCATTGGTCGCCACGCGTCGAGTTGGCCGGCACTTACGATGCCCAGTGGATCGAGAAGCGACGGCCGCTGTTACCCGAGGACTACGACCCACGATTCGTGCTGTGCGCACCGATGGATCAGCGCAGCAGCGCGCGCTACGTCGCTCCCGGCACCCGCTTCGAGCTGGTCCACATGACGCCCGGCGGAGTGATGACGTTCGAGCTCCCCGAGATTCGATTGCGCTTCACCACCCGCTTCGGCACTCGTCGCCAGGAGCACCCTGGGATCCTGGCCAGCGTGATCCTCGAGCCGGATGACGAGCTGGTCCAGTTGGTGTGGCAATCGAGCCTCGCGGTGCCGCCGACCCGAGTGGACGCCCTCGACGAGACGGTGGTCGAGGAGGTGCGCTCCTGATGCCGGGGACCGCTCACATCGTGGCCTGGGGGGCCCGGACCGCGGTGGGGTTGGTGCCCGAGACCGCCGCGGCGGCGATCCGAGCCGGGATCTCGAGGGTCGGCGAGCATCCGTACCTGGTGGATACGAGAGGAGAACCACTTCGAGTGGCTCGCGAGCCCACGCTCGACGAGCGGCTCCGTCCGGTCGAGCGCATGGCGACCCTGGGGGAGCGCTGCCTCCAGCAGCTCGCGCAGCGGGTCCAGCTCCACTCGTCGGTCTCGCTGCCGCTGTTGCTGGCGCTTCCCGAGACCCGGCCCGGCTTCTCCGACGCTGACGTCACGGAGATCGAGCGGCACCTGGCCCGCATCGAAGACGGCCCGCCCCTGCGCTCCATCCACACCATCGCGCGCGGTCATGCGGGCGCGCTGAAGGCCCTCCAGCTCGCCGCCCAGCTCGTGCCCCGCTCGCCCGAGGGAGCGTGCATCGTCGGGGGCATCGACAGCTACCTCGATCCCCGCACCCTGGCCTGGCTGTCCGGTCACGACCAGCTCGTCCAGCCCGACTCGCGCTCGGCCTTCTTCCCCGGTGAGGGGGCCTGCTTCGCGCTCGTGGTCGGCCCGGCTGCCCTACGTCAGCTCGGCCTGCCGTCGCTGGCCGCGATCCGCGGGGCGGGTGTGGCAACCGAGACTCGCCGGATCAAGGGTGACCTCGACAACCTCGGCCACGGCATGACCGAGGCGGTCACGCTGGCCTGCCACGACACCGGTGGCTTGGGCGGGGTCATCGACACCGTGTACTGCGACATCAATGGAGAGCGCTACCGCGCCGAGGAGTGGGGTCTCGCCATCCTGCGGACCGCCACCTGGTTTCGCGATCCAGCCGGATACATCGCTCCCGCCGGCCAGTGGGGCGACCTGGGGGCAGCCACGGGCACTGCGCTGGCCATGCTGGCCGCCGCGGCCTGGCAGCGAGGCTATGCTCGGGGTCCGCTGGCCATGCTCATCGCCGGCTCCGAGGCTGGCCTGCGCGCAGCCGTCGTCCTCGAGCACCCACCGACACCATGACCACGACATCCGAGATCGTCGAGCAGACCCATGGGTAGCGTAGCCATCAACCCTCCCAAGTCCCCCGTGACCAAGGGCAGCAACGGCATCGCGGCCGCGACCGTACCCAACGTCTGCAAGATGCCCGGCCCGCCGGCGCCCTTCGTGCCCGCGCCCCTGCCCAACATCGGCAAGAGCGGAGACTCTCCGAAGGGCTACAGCAAGAAGGTCAAGGTCGAGGGCAAGACGGTCGCGATCAAGGGGGCGACCTTCAAGAGCATGGGAGACATCGCGTCGAAGGGGACCGGCGGCGGTCTGGTCTCGGCGAACACGCACGGGCCCACGAAGTTCCTCGGGCCGGGTTCGCTCGACACGAAGATCGAGGGCAAGAACGTCCAGCTACTCTCGGATCCGATGCTCAACAATTGCGGGGGGAGCGGCAACCCGCCGAACTCAGCCACGCTGGCGGGGGTGCTCCAGGCGCCCGTGCTCGCGGCCATCGAAAAGAACCCGGGCAACGCAGACGAATGCGGGCCCGGCAACCACGTCGACAAGGTGTACTTCCCCGACGTCCCCAAGGACGAGGTCAGCGTGCCCAATCGCATCGCCAAGCTCCGGAAGATGGCCCAGGACAACCAGCAGCTCTACGAGGCCACCGCGGCGGCCCACAACCACGCCGCCGGTACGCTCGACCACGGCAATCAGATCTCGCGCGAGCTGACCCCGGAAGAGCGCGCGGCCGGTCACCATCCCGACTCCCAGAAGGTCCTCGCCGTGTGCAAGGTCTGCGGATACCGACGAGAGATCGACCACGCCGAGAAGGACGGCAAGCACACCGTCGAGGCCAAGTACAGCGGAGGAGCGATCTCGTCGGGATCTCAACGCAAGAACAACGTCGCCTTCGCGGCCAAGCCGGGCCACGGCGTCACGTACAAGGCCCCCACGATCGGTGGCTCTACGGTCGGTGCGCTCAAGAACCTCGGGCTCGGCGTGATCGCCACGGGAAGGTAGCGCCGCGGATGGGAACGCCGACCTGCATCAAGTTCTCGCGCGTCCAGGGCACGCCGGAGCAGGCCTACCAGCGGCTGGTGGAGGAATTCCTCGAGCCACTCCACCTCGAGCGCCCCTCCTTCGTTCGACTCCGCCGCTCGGACGATCCCTGGTACGCCGGCTACGAGCAGGAGGACGAGCCGAGCCCGTGCTCCTCGACCGAGGACCTGCTCGAGCAGGTCGCCCGTCACCGCCTGTTCGGCTCCATGCACCTGGTCCCGTACATTCCCGGCTATGTCTACTTCCACGTGGTCGACGTCGACGAGCAGGGCTTCACCTTCACGGCCGAGATCGACACGGGGCTGGTCGCATGGGAGAGCGACCGCTACCCGATGGGCCAGTGGTTCAAGATGATGCTGACCACCCTCACCTCCGCCCTCCGAGCGGAGGTCTGTGGATACGGGCGAGCCCACGAAGTCGGCTACGACCCCCTCGACCCCACGCAACTCCTCGACCGTGTACGATCAGGAGCGCTGTTCGAGACCTGGTACCCGACATACCACGCCATCTCGACGGAGCTCATCGACCACGACGAAGTGATGGCCGCCTTCGAGAGACGCGAGACGACGCTCGCCACCCAGGATCTACGCCACGAGGTCTCGGTGCTGGGGTATCACCTCCTGTACATCCTTCCCTAGCGAGGTAGCGGAGGAGGGATTCGAAGACCGCGCTCGAGCAAGCCTACCGGAGCGCTCGGATCACTCCACGCCGGATCCCCCGCCAGGTCGTGGCCTGGGACGAGCTGGGTGAGCCCCGCGACCCTCGGCCGTGGACGAGGGCTGCCGTCGCGGGCGCCACGGTCGACGACCTCGAGGCCTTTGTCGGGCCCCTGGCCGACGCGCCGGTCGTCATCACCATCGTGGGAGACCGCGAGCGGGTGGGGCTCGAGGCGCAGGCGAAGATCGGAACCGTCCACGAGGTCCAGGCCGAGGACCTGTTCGGCTACGGACCGTTCCCGCCGGTGGCCGAGGACGAGAAGGAATCCCCAAGAGAACACTGACCTCGAACTCGACCTCGGGCGGCTGACCTCGGGCTGGGCAAGGGTCGAGGTTCAGTGTGAGGGCGTGGGTACTTCGCGGCCACCTCGAATTCGCTGCGCATGTTCCCTACCCGCAGGGCGTTGATCCCCATGTCCTCGAAGTAGCCTAGCCCTCCCCCGTTTTGGTGGACACCTCCGACGAGCAAGCGATCCTTCGAAGCGCCATCAGGATTCGGTTCGTCGTTGCAAAGCTCCGTACACTCAGCACGAAGCGCATGGATCTTGCAGAAAATTACCGGGGGGAGGTTAGCATGGGGGAGATGGGGAACATCGTATTCAGCTCTTATCACCGAGGGTCCAGTGATCATAGCCTCGCATGCACGCTCGTCCTCCTCTTGGCACCTTCGGGCTGCAGCGGCGACGAACTCGAGGTGGTCGCACGGGGTCGTTACGTCGAGCTCGCTACCGCACATGATGAGCCCATCTGCGGCGGGACGGTGTCCTTCATGGATCAATACGTCGAGGGGGTGGCGGCGCTGCTAGGAGAGCCTCTGCCCGACCGGATCTTCGTGCGGTACGAGTGGATCGACGTCGAGCACGGGGTCACGACGAAGGTCGGTGATCAGCGTGTCGTTCGCGACGACATGTTGCTGCGCCCGCACGAGCTCGTCCATGCCGTGCATCGCGAGGTCTGGCCCGCGAGCCGCCCGTTCATGCACGAGGGCTTGGCCGTTCTGCTCGACAGCGAGGGCGTGGCGCCGTACTCGTGGCCCGAGGGGGCTGCACTCGACCCGATGTTCGAAGCGGACCGTTCCGAAGATCTAGAGTACGTGCAGGCTTGGTTCTTCGTCTCTCAGGTCGTCCGCGATCATGGATTCGACGGCTTGCGCGAGCTGTGGCACGCCGTGCCGTTCGACGCGACCGCATCCGAGATCCGCGATGCCTATCGAGACAACTTCGGTCGGCCCATTACCGCGCTATTCGAACCCGAGATCATGTATCCGGGTGAAGACTTCGAGATCGAGGTGGCACGCCATACGTGTTACTTCGCGGTCTGTGTCGGGGAGCAAGTACCATGGCAGGGCGACACCTGGTCCGGCGCGGCCCCCCGCGACTGCGAGGACGATCCCGTCGCGGTGGGTCCGAGCCCCACGAATTTCCTCGCCCCCGTATGGCGCCCCTACGTCGTCGAGCTCGGCGAGAGCGAGCACCGCTTCACCACGTCCGATTCCGTGGGGGCATTCATCCGCCCCTGTCAGCTGCGCTGCTCGGTCGATGACGATCACTCGTACCTTGGGCTCGACGGAGCACGCAGCACCGACATCGGTCCCCACGTGCTCACCGGCCCGGTTCGCATCGAGGTCGGCCGAGAGCTTCACGACCTTCCCGCCGACCCTCCCGGAACCCTCGTCATCGAGCGCCTGAGCCCCTAGAACGAAGAGCGGAGCCGAAGCGGCCGAGATACCGACCGCTCCGCTCCGCTCCGGATCTCCCCCCCCGCCGCATCGCGCGGGGAGGGTCGTGGCTTCGCCTCAGGCGGGGTGCAGCCGCGTGATGACCACGTCGTCGACCTGCACGCCGCCGGTGCCGGCGTAGTTGTACATGTCGACCGCGAACGAGCCGGGCGCGTTCTGCAGCTCGAAGGTGCTGTCGACGATGTCCACCAGCCAGGTGTCGGGCTCCATCTGGCCCTCTTCCCACACCCGAGCGCGCAGGCGGGTCTGGCTGCCCAGCGAGAAGCACTGGAAGCGGACCCGGTAGGGCACCCCGCTGGCGTAGTTGCGCGCGGTGATCGACTCCTGGGCCAGCGGCGTCTCTTGGCCGTCGAGCTCCCGCCAGATCCCCACGTTCTGCAGGAAGCCGCCCTCCATGTAGACCGTGTAGCCCTCGCCGTTGATCGGCGTCTCCTCGAGCACGCCGCCGTTCTGGCGGACGTAGAAGCCCACGCCCTGGGCGTAGTAGTCGTCGTAGGACACGGTGAAGGCCACGTCGACGTCGTTCTCGTAGTAGCCCGGCAGCATCATGCGCGCCACGCTCTGGGGGTCGGCGCTGAGCTGGCCCTCCTCGTTCGACAGCTCCGAGGAAATGATGGCCGCGTTGCCCTCGTACCAGGGCGCGGGCCAGGAGGCGCCGTCGAGGCCCTCGAAGCCCTCGCTGTACAGCTCCTCACCGACGATCGGCTCGGGCCCGTAGCCCGGGTCCTCGCCGCCTCCGCCCCCCGCTCCGCCGGGATCACTGGCCACCCGGGTGATGACCAGGTCGTCGATCTGCACGTCGCCCGTGCCCGAGTAGTTGTAGAGATCGAAGGAGAACGCGCCGGCCGTGTTCTGTAGCTGCGGCGTGGCGTCGAGGATGTCGACCAGCCAGGTGCCGGGCTCGACCTCGCCCAGCTCCCACACCCGAGCCCGCAGCCGAGTCTGGTTGCCGACCTGGAACGCCTGGTAGCGGACCCGGTAGGGCACCCCGCTGGCGTAGCCGCGCGCGGCGATCGACTGCTCGGTCAGCGGCGACTCGACGCCGTCGACCTGCCGCCACACGCCGAGGCTCTGCTGGAAGCCGCCCTCGAGGTAGACCGCATAGCCCTCGTTGAGCACGGGCTCGAGGTTCTGGCGCACGGTGAACGCCAGGCCCTGCGACGCGAAGTCGTCGAAGGTCACCGTGAACACCGCGTCGACGTCGGACTCCAGGAAGCCCGGCAGGGCCATGGTCGCCAGCGCGTTGGTGTTGCCGCTGAACTCGCCGCTGCCGCCCGCCAGCTCCGAGGAGATGACCTGGCCGTTGTTCTGCATCCACGGCACGGGCCACGCCGCGCCGTCGGGGCCGTCGAAGTCCTCCGCGTAGATCTCGTCGAGCAGCTCACCCGGACCCGGGCCCGGGTCCCCGCCGTCGCCACCGTCTCCGCCGTCGCCACCGTCACCGCCGCCGGGGTCGCCGCCCTCGGGGGTCTGCACCGTCACCACCAGCTGGTCTCGGTCCCACTGGCCGTCGGCGTCGACCATGGTCACCTCGAACACGTACACGCCGGGCACCGAGGGGAACACGGTCGCGTTCTCCGTGGTGTCGTCGAGCAGCGCCGCCGCGGGCCCAGCGGTCTGCAGCCACTGCACGTCGTAGGCGCTGTCGTCGATCGCCGTCGCGCTCATCATGAAGTCGACGTCGTCGATGTTGACCACGAAGTTCGGCTCGGCCTCGATCTGCGGCTTGTCGTGGAGCAGCAGCCAGTCGTACATGCTGATGTCGTACGGATCGTAGGCCGCGTCGACCGCGTCGTTCATCCCGTCGGGGGGGTTGAAGGTCCGCGTCCACACGTTGTGCCCTGCGTTGAGGTACATGGTCATGCGCGCCTGGGGCCGGGGCGCGGGGCAGGCGTTGAAGTTGGCGATGAACTCGGCCACCGCCGACGGCTGGAAGATCGCCTCCGCCCCGTGACCGTCGTTCTCCCCGTGGAACGCCCAGAACGCGGTCTGGGTGAGCGGGCAGGGGTTCTGCAGCTGGCTGTAGCTCACCGCGCCGGCCGTCATCACGTTGGCGGCGAAGCGGCTGGGATCGTGCTCGAGGTACAGCAGCGTGGAGCGACCGCCCTGGCTCATGCCGGTGAGGTACATGCGACGCTCATCGATCGCATAGCTGTCCTCGACCCAGTCGAAGAAGTCGTCGAGTTCGAAGACGTTGTAGGCCGACTGCACCAGCGGGTTCTGCGGTGCGATCATGATGAAGGGCCGATCGGCGTCGAGCCAGTACGAGTCGTTGCCCGTGTTGATGGAGCGCCAGATCTCCCGGGGCGGACCGTGGCGCAGGTTGTTGCAGAGGTTCGCCGTACCGTTGAAGCTCGGGCCCGCGGTCGGATAGGGGCACGGCCCGGCGATCGTACCCGTGCCGACCTCACCGATCCCCGTCAAGAACACCAGCACCGGCATCGGGGTCACGCCGTCGTACGCGGGCGGGAGATACTCCCAGTAGCCGAAGTTGTTGCCCTGCGAGTTGATCTCGACCGGCGTCAGCGTGCCTTGCGCAGCGTGCGCGTCGCTCGGTTCGAGTACCCCTAATGTAATTAGGGTAGTGAATAGGGGGATGTATGCAGACCGACGCATTGGTCGGGAGCATCCCCGTATTTTCGTTAGGGTCAAGCACATAAATTTCAATGTCGCTCTAGATCCGGGGACGGCCTCATGAAACCCTTTTCCCGGACGCGCTGCCCCATGGTGGGGCACCAGAACATCATCATGCGTCGAATGCGATGGGCTCCATTCTCGACGCGTGATGAGCGAAAGAGAGCATCGATCTACCTACGCAGCGTGGGACGAATGATCTCTTCGCGACACCGTGAGCGCGGATTCACCCAAGATCGTCGATACGACCGATGTATCGTGCCCCTACGGATCGGCCCATCGGCCGTCCATCGTTCCCGAGCGACGCCAGCGGAAGCCGAGCCCGAGGCGCGACACCGAACACCACGGGCTGCTAGGCACGACTCGCCGACGACATCGAGTGGTGCGGCTGAGCAGCCGAGCGTCGCCCCGACCGGTCAGTCGGCCGGACACGATAGATCGAGCTCGACCGCGTCCATGCCCGGCGGGGGCAGCACGGGACCAAGCTGCCACCCGCTGCTCCGCCCCCAGCACCACAGCCGCCCCGTGTCGGCCCGGCCGCAGATGTGGGCCTGACCCAGGCCGAACTCGACCAGCGGCTCGGGCAGCTCCTCGACGGTGTGCACCCGCTCGGGCACCAGCAGCTTCGTGCCGTTGGCGACGTCCGTGCCCAGCGAGCCGCCCCGCTGGTCTCCCCAGCACCACAGCGACTCGTCGGCCAGCAGCATGCAGGTGGTGTCCTCCCTCGCGCTCATCGCGATCACGGCGGAGGATGGCTGCGTGTCGATGGCGGTGGGGAACTGCCGGTTGTTGGTGGTGCCGTCGCCGATCTGGCCCTGCACGCCCTGGCCCCAGCACCGCACCGCGTTGCCTTGGTTGATCGCCGCGCAGTTGTGACGATCGCCGGCCACCAAGAACACCGCGTCGCTGGGCAGCGACACCGGCGTGGGGTCGGGGGTGGGGCCGTCCACCATGTTCTGGCCCAGCTGCCCCACGTTGTCGCGGCCCCAGCACCACACCTGGCCCGCCGCCAGCGCGCAGCTGTGCTCCAGGCCCAGGGCGAGCTGGTCCACCGGGTTCATGCCCGGCACGGCCCCGTCCACGGGCTGCGGGCCCCCGCCGCCCAGCTCGCTGTACTCGTCGTTGCCCAGGCAGCGCACGCCGGTGCCCTCCGCATCCCCCACGCAGGTGTGCTGTGCGCTCTGCCCCAGCGCGCCCGGGACCCCCTCGAGCGGCAGCGCGGTAGGGCTCAGCGACCATCCGGGCGATGCATCCGGGGTGGTGATCTCCCCGTTGTTGTTGTCACCCCAGCACCACACCACGCTCCCGGCCCCGCGGGCACAGTTGCCGTTGGTGCTGGCCTGCACCACGTCGATGATCTCCTCGCCGGGCAGCGGCACCAGCAGCGGACCAGGGAGCGGACCACCCCCCGGCCCCTGCCCCAGCTGGCCCTGGCTATCGGCGCCCCAGCACACCACGCGACCGTCGGTTCGGGCCACGCAGGTATGGTTGTTGCCGACCGCCACCGAGCGCGCGCACGGGCAGGGATGATCGCCACAGCTGCCGCCGCCGCTGCTCGAGGAGCCGTCGCTGCCGTCGGAGGTCGAGCCCGACGTCGACGAGCCCTCGCCCGACGTCGACGAGCCCTCGCCCGACGTCGACGCCGGTGGATCCGGCGGCGAGGTCGAGCCCTCGTCGGGCACGCTCGCGCACTGGCCGGCCAGCGCGTCGGGCACGCTGGGCTCGTACCAGCGATAGCCGTCGTCGCAGGTCGCGTCCGGGAACGCGCAGTAGCCCGGCGACAGGCACCGGCCGAGGCTTCCATCCAGCGCGCACTGCGAGTCTTGGTCGCAGGGAAAGGCGCCGATCTGGACGCACGCGACCAGCGTGCCCAGGCTCGCGCCCGCGCCCCACGCCCGCCAGCTCACCCGCCAGCTCACCCGCCCCCTCGCGCCGTACCGCTGCTGCACCCGCTACGAGTGTCGGACATCCCGGCCGGAAAATCACCCGGGGCGCGCGACCCGGCGCCGAAGCCCCTCCGTTCCCGCGCTGCTGCGCTGCCGCGGGATCGACCTCGCCTCGCGGACCGACCGTCTCGCGGCGCGGAGGTCTCCCGCTCGTCACGATGATCGCGCGTGTGCCCTCGCGCCCGAAGGGCATGGATGCAGGGCGGGCGAGCGTGAATTCGTCCGGGTCTCGTGAGCGCCGGCGCTCACTCGTAGCGCAGCCCCTCCACCGGCCGCAGCTTCGCCGCCCGCAGCGAGGGCGGGATGGTGGCCACGAAGCAGATCACCATCGTCAGCGCCAGCACGGCCCCCACCTGCACCACGCTCACCTCCACCGGCAGCTGCTCGATGAAGTACACCTCGGGATCGAGCGTGTAGCCGTACAGCTCCACCACCCAGCACAGCAGCAGGCCCAGGCCCACCCCGGCCACGCTGCCCACCGCGCCGATCGTCATGCCGGCGAACTGGAACACCCGGGCCACGCCCCCCTCGCTGGCCCCCATCGACGAGAGGATGGCGATCTCCGGGGTGCGCCGCACCACCATCGTCCACAGCGCGGCCAGCACGTTGAAGCCCGCCACCGCGCTCACCAGGCTCAGGATGATGGTGAGGATCGATTTCTGGGTGCGGATCGACTGGAACAGGTTGGCGTTGAGCGTCTGCCACTCGAGGATGCCGTACGCCTTCGGCCCCATCGCCTCGCGCAGCCGCCGGCCCACCGCGGGCGCGTCGTAGGGATCGGCCAGGCGCAGGTCGATGCCCAGCACCTCGTCCTTGCCGCGGTACTTGAAGTACTGGAGCTCCTCGATGTGCACGTACACCAGCCGGGTGTCGTACTCCTGGAACCCGGCCCGGAACACGCCGGCCACGCGGTAGTGCCGGAACTCGGGGGGCTCGCTGCTGTCGAAGGTGGCCCCCGGGTCCACCAGCATCACCACGTCGCCGCGCTCGAGCTCCAGCTCGCGGGCCAGGGTGATGCCCACGAACATGGTGGGCAGGTCCTGCTCGGACAGCGCGATCGAGGCGTCCTGGGCGTCGACCTCGAGCGGCCACCCGTCGAGGTCCACCGCCACCACGCGCCGCCGGCCGTACTTGAGGTGATCGGGCTGGGCTCGGTAGGCCCGCAGCGCGTCGGCGTAGGCCTCGGGCCCGCGGGGATCGGGGATCCGGGCCACGCCCGCGGGCAGCTGGTCGTCGTCGCGATCCCGGAGGGGCTGGAGGCGCAGGCGGCTGACCAGGTCGCTCAGCTCGACCGGCGCGTCGCTTGCGTCTCGCAGGTGGGCCTCGAGATCGATCACCTCGCCGGCCGAGGCGGGATCGATGCCCTTCACCAGCACCGTGGCGCGGCGGAGATCGCCCTCGCGCTCGCCCCCCGGATCGACCGGCGCGAGCGCCATCGCGTAGTAGGCGAAGGGGCTGGCCCCCACCACGCCCGGCACCGTCCGCAGGAAGCGTTCGAAGCGGCGGTACTCGGAGATCCCGGCCGAGCGCGTGACGTTGACGTGCGCGTACACGCCCAGCACCCGCCGCTCGAACTCGTGCTGGAAGCCGGTGGCCACCGACTGCACCACGATGAGCGCGGCCACCCCGATGGCGATGCCCACCATCGACAGCGTGGCGAACACCGCGAAGCGACGGACGAGCACCACCACCATGAGGGTGCCCACCGCGGCCGCCACCACCATCGCCACCGAGGCCGAGCGCACCCCGAGGTGGAGCGCGAGCAGGCCCGCGGCCGCCACCACCACCGAGCCGGCCGCGATCCTCCCCACGCGCGGCGTGGGGCCGGGCCGCCGGAGGATCCGCTGGCCGACCACGCGCTCGTAGCCGCTGAAGCCCCCGATGGCCCACCCGGCCACCAGCCCCGCCGCGAGCACGCCCCCCACGGTGCCCGCCACGCTCGACCATGCGGGCGACGATGCCCCCAGCGCGCCGGCGACCGCGAACGCCCCCACGGAGGTCATCGCCACCCACGGCAGCACGGCCTCGAACCACCGCGAGCGGCGAGCGGGCCCGGTGGGGCCTCGGTGCGTGTCGGATGCAGGCTCCACGGCGCGCGGCAGGTCGCGGGCCCACGCTAGCAACGAAACCCCGCCCCGAGCCACCGGGCCCGCCGCCCACGTCCCGGCGGGGGCAATATTCAAGCCAGCCATGTGACTTGGAGCCCACGAAAGGCGATTATTTCCGCTTGAAAGGGATTCTTATTTGGTCAAAATGACTTTTATTAGGTCACAAAGACCAAAAGAAGGAACCCTCCTCATGTCCAAGATCCATCTGGTCGTCATCGATCCCCAGAACGACTTCTGCAACCCCAGCGGGTCCCTGTTCGTCCCCGGCGCCCACGAGGACGTCGAGCGGCTCGCGCGGCTGGTCGACCGCCTGCGCGACCGCCTGGTCGACGTGCACGTCACCCTCGACAGCCACCGCAAGGTCGACATCAGCCACCCCATGTGGTGGCGCGACGCCAAGGGCCGCACGCCCGATCCCTTCACCACCATCCGCGCGTCCGAGCTGGCCGACGGCCGCTGGACGACCACCCAGCCCGGCGCGTTCGATCGCTCGCTTTCGTACCTGCGCGCGCTGGAGGCCAGCGGTCGCTACCCCCACGTGGTGTGGCCCTACCACTGCCTGATCGGCGACGAGGGCCACAACGTGGTGCCCGTGCTCGCCGAGGCCATCCATCGCTGGGAGGACCGCTTCGCGATGGCCGACGTGATCACCAAGGGCAGCAACCCCTGGACCGAGCACTTCTCGGGGGTGCAGGCCGAGGTGCCCGACCCCGAGGACCCCTCCACCCAGGTCAACATCGGGCTCATCCGCACGCTCGAGGAGGCCGACGTGGTGCTGATGGCCGGGCAGGCGCTGTCGCACTGCCTGGCCAACACGGTCCGCGACATCGCCACTCAATTCTCCGACCCGAGCATGATCGCCAAGATCCACCTGCTGCGCGACGCCACCGGCTGCGTGCCCGGCTTCGAGGCGCTCGGCGACGACTTCGTCCGAGAGCTGAAGGCCAAGGGGATGAAGATCACCACCACCACCGAGTTCATGGCCGCCGCCTAGCCCAAGCCCTCACGACCCAGGAGACCACACCCATGCCCCTCTTCACGTCCAAGACCATGCACACCCAGCCGCTGCGCGCGGGCTTTTCGTTCTCCGGCACCCGCGTGGGGGACCTCGGCGCCACCGAGTACACCCTAGTGGGGGTGGCGGCCGACACCAGCTCGAGCGTGCACGCGTTCGCGCCGCGGATCGAGCAGTGCATCAAGGAGGTGGTCGGCGCCTGCCGCCGCTCGCCTCGCGCCGACAACCTCATGCTGCGGCTCATCACCTTCGACTCCACGCTGAGCGAGGTGCACGGCTTCCGCCCGCTGTCGGACTGCCCTCAGGCCAGCTACGACGGCTCCATCCGCTGCCAGGGCATGACCGCGCTGTACGACGCGGCCACCACCCTGGTGGAATCGGTGGGCGCCTACGGCAAGACCCTCAGCGACGCCGACTTCGACGTCAACGGGATCGTGTTCGTCATCACCGACGGGGGCGACAACGCCTCCACCCACGACGCCAAGGCGCTGGGCGACGCGCTGGCCCGGGTGCGCAGCGCCGAGCACGTGGAGTCGATGGTCTCGGTGCTGGTGGGGGTGAACGTGGCCGACCCCAAGCTCCAGGGCTACCTGAGCGACCTGGCCCAGACGGCGGGCTTCACCCAGTTCCTGCCCATCGACGACGCCAGCGAGAGCTCGCTGGCCCGGCTGGCCCAATTCGTGTCGCGGTCGATCTCCGCGCAGTCGATGGCGCTGGGCACCGGCGCTAGCCAGCCGATCGGGTTCTGAGCCCCAGCCCAGAGCCAGCCCAGACGAGACGAGACGAGACGAGACGAGACGAGACGATCATGCATACCGACGCCTGGTTCGCCATCGGTGACACCCACCTGGTCTGCGAGGACTTCGCGCTGGCTGGCCGCACCGCGGCGGACGAGGCGTACGCCGTGGTCTGCGACGGGTGCTCGTCGTCGCCCGAGACCGACGTGGGGGCGCGGCTGCTGGCCGCGGCCGCGCGGGCCGAGCTTCGGCGGGACCACCTGCCGGGGGCCGAGGTGGTGGCTGCGGCGGCCCGCTCCACCGAGGCCCTCGGGCTGCCCGCTTCGTGCCTCGACGCCACGCTGCTGGTGGCACTGACCCGCGGCTCGCAGTGCCACGTGCGGGTGTTCGGCGACGGCGTGGTCGCGGCCCTGGGGCGCGACGGCTCCCTGGAGGTGCACCGCTTCGAACAGCCCGACCAGGCCCCGCCCTACCCCAGCTACCAGCTCGATCCAGCGCGGCAGCAGCAGTGGCGCCGGTGCTGCTCGCCGATCCTGGTCGAGCACGTCGACGGGCCGCAGCCCGCCCGGCACGAGCACACCGAGCCACCCCGGCTGGTGTTCGAACGCGACCGATGGGAGGCCATCACCCTGGGCTCGGACGGCCTCGACGCGTTCGTGCGGGTGCACGACGGCATCGCCTCGCCCGTGCCCCCGCGGCAGGTGCTCGAGCGGCTGCTGAGCTTCTCGTCGCCCCGGGGCCGCTTCCTCGCCCGCCGGGGCCGTCGATTCCTGCGCCGCGAGTGCGCCGCCGAGGGCTGGCGCCCCACCGACGACGTCTCGCTGGCCACCATCGTGTGGCCGGAGCCACGCGCATGACCACGACCGCCGCTGCATCCACCTCCACCGACCGCGTGGTGTTCACCGAGGCGGGCGAGCGCGTGGAGCTGGGCTCCGCGCACTTCGTGGCCAGCGGAGGCGAGGGCGACGTGTATGCGATCGGGGCGCGCGGCTTCAAGCTGGCCCACGACCCGGCGCATGCCTGCCCGCCGGCCAAGCTGGCCGAGCTGCGCCGCATTGGCGATCCGCACGTGCTCGCCCCCACCGGGGCCCTGCTCGCCCGCCCCGGCCGCGGCGGCCCCCCGGTGGGGCACGAGCTGCCCTTCGTCACCGACACCTGGTCGGCTTGCGAACTGGTGCCGGTGGCGTTCCGCCGCCGCCACGCCCTGCCGCCCACCACCATGCCCGCCCTGGTCGCCGCCCTGCGCGAGCGGGTCGCGGCCGTCCACGCCGCGGGCTGCCTGGTGGTCGATCTGAGCGAGGCCAACGTGCTGGTCTCGCGCGACTGCACCATCCCTCGCCTGATCGATGTCGACAGCTTCCAGACCCCCAGCTTCCGCGCCACCGCCATCACGCCCACCATCGCCGACCCCACCCGGGCGGCGGGCGACTTCGATGCGTCGACCGACTGGTTCTCGTTCGCGGTGCTGGCCTGCTCGCTGCTCACGGGGATCCACCCGTTCCGCGGCAAGCACCCGCGGGTGAAGGGGCTGGCCGCCCGCATGAAGGCCGGCCTGTCGATCTTCGACCCCGCGGTGCGCCTGCCTCGGGCCTGCCTGCCGCTCACCTCCATCCCCAACCCCTGGCGCGACTGGCTGCACGCCACGCTCCAGCACGGCCAGCGCTCCGCCCCGCCGCGGCCGGGCGGGGGGCTCACGCTCGGCGCCGCCACCGGGCCGCGGGCGCTGGCCGGCAGCCTGCGCATGCTCGAGCGCGCCCACGCGCCCGCCGACGTGCGGGCGGTGCTCGAGGCCCACGGCCGGCTGTGCGTGCACGCGGGCGGGCAGGTGTGGATCGACGGGCAGGCCCGGCTCGATTGCCGCGAGGCGGTGGCGCTGGGCACCACCGCCGCCGGTGGCTTCGTGGCCGCGTGGGCCGAGGCGGGCCGGCTGCACCTGCACGACCTCGACCGCGGCGCCGCGATCCCCTGCCAGGCGGCCGCGCACGCGGTCACCTCGGTGCGGGGCACGCTCTACGCCACGGTCGGCGAGTCGGTGGCTCGGGTGGAGCTGGTGGCGGTGGGCGGGTCGCTGGTGGCCGGGCTGCGCCCCGCCGTGCGGATCGCCCCCCGGGCCTCGCGGCTTCACGCCGGGTGCGTCGTGCAGCAGCTGCTGGGCGCGACCACGGTCTCGCTGCTGTCGGAATCGGGCGGGGCCGAGCAGCGCCGCATTCCTCAGCTCGACGGGCAGCGGATCGTCGACGCCGTGCACGACCGCGGGGTGCTGGTGGTGGTGACGCGCGTGGCGGGAGAGCACGAGCGCTGGGTGTTCCGCTTCCGCCCCGGGCGCGGCCATGCCGTGCGGCACCAGACTGGCCTGCCCGCCCACGCCGCCTCGCTGGTGGTGCTCGACACCGGGGTGTGCGTGGCCCTCGACGCGTACGAGCGCCTCGAGCTGTTCCAGCGCCACCCCGATCGC
>JGI12210J13797_10006536_pt1 | contig 16867 bp, 14 predicted proteins | sample ElkSlonscriptome_3_FD_13797 | JGI IMG/M metagenome (IMG submission 13797)
AGGCAATCTAATTTTCGAGCTATTTTAGAACAAGTCGAATTTTCCAATGTCTTATATTTTGGTTCTGGTGATCGCGTAAAAATTGGTGATATTAATTTCTGTAACGAACATTGTCCTTATCCCAAAACAAAAAAACAACGATCGCGCTCCTCAAACGCCACCAGCCACAAACCCCAAAAACGCCACGATTTAACCGAAGCACCGGAGTGCGATCGCGTCTACAACCGCACCACAGAACTAACGACTCTCAAACAGTGGATACTCCAAGAAAAAATCCGCATCGTCACTATCTTTGGATTACCGGGTATCGGCAAAACCACCATCGCTAGAGAACTCATCGAACAAATTAAAGATAATTTCGATTATATCCTCTGGCGCAACTGTACCGAAACCCTGACACTGAAATCTCTAAAAACCAACTTAATTCAGTTCTTTTCTAAAGATCGAGAAACCCAACTCCCCTCCCTAATCGACTATCTGCGATCGCATCCCTGCCTGATCATCCTCGACGACTTCCAAGAACTCTTTGCCAGTGGTGAATTAGCAGGCACCTATCTACCAGACTGTGAAAATTACAGGAAATTCTGGCAACAAATGGCGCGAACACCTCACCACAGTTCCTTCCTCCTCATGAGTTGGGAAAAACCCACAGAAATTGCCATCTTAGAAGGAGAAAACCGCCACTGTCGCACGTTACAACTTGGTGGTTTGGCAGAGTCGGCGGCGGAACTCTTGACGAACAAAAGGTTAACCGATGAGGATAAATGGTGGGAACTTATCGAACGTTACGGCGGCAATCCATCCTGGTTAAATATAATCGCTTCTACCATCCAAGATTTATTTAACAGTAGCGTTGATCGCTTCTTATCCTATCCCAATCTATTTCTGGGAGACTTAGAACCCAGATTAAAGGCACAATATCAACGATTATCTGAATCTGAGCAAATGGTAACGCTGTGGTTAGCGAACCAAAACGCGGCAGACATTTCCCTTAAACCCGCCGAGTTAGCATTGTCTGACTCTGATTTTTTGAAGGCGGTACAATCTTTGAGGAAACGGGGTTTAATTGAAAAAATAACCGATAACGGATCATCGCTGTTCGCCGTTCAAGCTTTAGTTAAAGCGTATTTGAAAGAGAGATAGACTTCTCTCCGAAATCTATCGCAAAAACCCGGTTTCTAGCCCCCAGGCGGAGAGATAGTCTCCGTTGGAGGGTACTACGATTCTGGCTCAGAAACCCGGTTTCCTAATCCTCCAGACCACTATAATAAGATCGATCAGCCCCAATTTGGCTACGATAAACTGCTTATGACTGTACTCATCTCAGACGAAATCCTGCAAGCCTCTCAGCTTACCCCAAGCGAGTTTCGCCAAGAAGTAGCATTACACCTGTTTCAAACCGGGCGTTTGACCTTGGGCTATGCCAGTAAATTGGCAGATATGCCCGTCCCTGCTTTTCGCCAACTTCTGAAACAACGAGATATCCCGCTTTACTCCTACGATGTGGAAGATTTTGCCTTAGATATGAAGAACTTACGGGAGTTGGGACGATTGTGATTGTCATTAGTGATACATCAGTAATCACTAACTTGGCGGCAATTCACCACCTAAAACTTCTATCTCAACTTTACAATCAAGTCACTATCCCTGAAGCTGTGTATCGGGAACTCGTTGATATCGAGCCTCCTGTACCAGGAACTCTGGAAGTCCAAGGGGCAGCCTGGTTGGAAGTCAGAGCATTAGTTAACCGTGGTGTGGTTGAACATCTTGAAAATGACGTGAGGTTAGATCCTGGAGAAGCGGAGGCGATCGCTCTTGCCATAGAGCTTAATGCAGATTTGCTCTTGATTGATGAGCGTCGTGGTCGAGCAGCGGCTGACCGTTTAGGCATCAAGATTACTGGATTGCTAGGCATTCTGGTTGAGGCCAAGCAGAAAAATTTAATTACTGCGGTCAAGCCTCTTATGGATGCTCTGATTGCTACGTCAGAGTTTAGAGTATCTTCAGCTTTATACAACCAGATTTTGAGCAGGGTCAATGAAACTTAATCGATTTCATAAAGACAACTCAATGAACTGTTTTTCCGGGGTGACTAAGCCTTTTATTTGTGGGCTGCAAGTCATGAGTACCATTCACCCCTGTTATCAGATTATGCTGTTAGCCGGGACAGTATGTACTCAGACAAGGAATCGTAGCATCCTAAACGAAATTAAGTTGAGACGGAACAAATTATAGAATAAAAAGATAAGAGTAAAAAAACGACTCCTCATTTAGAGGCAAAATAGAGATAAACGCTGAATTGCCAACTACCCCCATGAGTTACTGTCTCAATCCTAACTGTACCAACCCCCAAAATCCCGCCGGAACCAAATTTTGCCTCACCTGTGGGTCAAAAGTACGCCTCAAGGAACGATATCGCACAGTTCAACCCTTGGGACAAGGCGGTTTTGGGCGAACGTTTTTAGCGGTGGATGAGGATAAACCGTCTCATCCCCCTTGTGTGATTAAGCAATTTTTCCCCCAAGCCCAGGGAACCAGTACGGTACAAAAAGCGGCGCAGTTATTTACTCAAGAAGCAGTACGGTTAGATGAGTTGGGTAAACATCCCCAGATTCCCGAACTGTTGGCGTATTTTTGTCAAGATAATCACCAATATTTAGTGCAAGAGTTTATTGAGGGTGAAGACTTAGCCCAGGAATTGGCAAGAAAAGGCGTATTTACAGAAGCCCAAATTCGCGATGTTTTGAATAATTTGTTGCCTGTTTTACAATTTGTTCACCAGCATCATGTGATTCACCGCGATATTAAACCCGAAAATATTATTCGTCGAAATCGGGATAAGCAACTGTTTTTGGTCGATTTTGGCGCATCAAAAGTGGCGACAGGGACAGCGTTAGCCAGAACCGGGACGGTAATTGGTTCGGTGGGGTATGTCGCACCGGAACAAAGTATCGGGAAAGCGGTGTTTGCAAGTGATATCTATAGTCTCGGCGTGACGTGTATCCATCTGCTGACAGGAATCCATCCCTTTGACTTGTTTGATGTGAATCAGGGGGTTTGGGTATGGCGACAAAGGTTGAAAAATCCAGTCAGCGATCGCGTGGCTAAAATTTTAGATAAGATGTTAGTCAGTGCGACGAATCAGCGCTATCAATCGGTGGCGGAGATACTCCAGGATTTAGAGTCTCAAACCCCTGTGGCTAAGGTTAAATCAGTAAAACCACCCCCTCCAGCTTCAGCGCCAATGAAGCCCCAGCCAAATTCGCCTCAATATGGGAAAGGGTTAGATAAAGAATTAGCGGATTTGAAGTCTGAGTTTTTGCAGCCACCGACATCTAAAAGTAACCCACCCAAATCGACACCGCCGACTAAAGGTTCTGCCAATACTCAAAAAACTAAAAGTCAAATGGACAGGGAATTAGAGGAAATCAAGTCTCAGTTTTTGGAAGAATAGGTTGTCGCTGACCAAGAGATTTTGAAGCAGCCAGTGGATGCTTGGGAAGCTGAACGGAATCAGGCAGATTCCCAAGTTAACTGGTGTTTTACAACCCAAGATGCTCGAATTAAACTCAAGCGCCTTTATCCATCTATTGAATCCGAATAAATGTAGTTCAGTAACAAAGTAAAGGGTACGCTCCAGCAACTTTTGTAAAAATCCGCGATCGCGCTCTTGAGTTTAACCTCTTCTCCTATACTGAAGTTCCCAATACAGCGCAAGCGGCATCGAGATAATGCCGCTCGCTCAAAAGAAATCTGGCTTCTTCTGGTTAAGTTGACACCAATGGGCATTGCCGTGTCCCTGCTTTCTGCCTTTTGCTATAGAATATACGTTCTCTAAAATTTGGCTAGGTGATTACCGATGAAACCGCCAAGTTCTACTGGTGTCCCGTTTAGGGAGGATTTCTGGATTTGCCTCATCCATACTAAGATAGTAGCTCCGATAAAAAGATAAGTTTTATCAATGATTGACGTTAGCATTTATCTTTGAAGTTAATGATTCAGATGAATTACTTGATGACTCTGTAGAGACGCGCCATGGCACGTCTTTATCTGAGAACTGCTAACTGGGGTTATTGAATCGATGTTCCCCCAGTCGCTGTGAGAAAAATTGAGAGGTTATCGTTGTGTCTGATTCCCCGACAAGTTTAATTGTGGCAGAACCGAAAGCAACCTATCAATCCGGTGGTGATCATCAGAATTGCTGGGTGGAGACGCTGGTGGATTGTCCGGGACTCGAGGGACTGTTGACGTACCGCATCCCGGCGGATTTGTCGGTTAAACCGGGAGATATTTTAACGGTGCCATTGAATAACCGACAGGTGGGGGCGATCGCAATTCGGTTACTGGCTTCTCCCCCTGCTGATGTGCCATTGGCGAAAATCCGGGAGGTGGAGGATGTTGTCTGTACTGGGTTTTTTGGGACATCCTATTGGCAGGTATTGGAACGAGTGGCGCAGTATTACTGCACACCCCTGATATCCGTAGTTCGGGGGGCATTACCACCGGGATTGTTGATGCGATCGCAACGGCGAGTTCGTTTGCATCGTGAAGCGCTTCCCAATGGCGCAGACAAGTTTGTTGGTGGAACGGCGCGTCAGATTTTAGCACTCCTAGACACCCAACCCGAAGGGGATTACAGTGTCGCCTATCTACAACGTCAGGTGAAAGGGGCGCGTCACGGGGTGAAAGATTTACTCAAACGCGGCTGGGTGGAAAGTTATTTGAAACCGCCCCAACCCTCACGCCCGAAGCTGAAGAAAGCTGTCACTCTCGTCGCGGATGGCTTTGAATCTGATATCACCGAACGACAACGGGAAGTATTAGATGTACTGCGGCGTCGGGGTGGGGATATGTGGCTGAATGAGTTATTGCAAGTCTGTCATGCTACGTCTTCTATTGTTAACAAGCTGGCAGAAAAAGGGTATGTCGTCGTTGAATACCGGGAAATTCTCAGAACCTTGGATCAGCCAAATGTGGCAGATGATCGCCCTAAAGTATTGACAGATACGCAAACCTATGCATTGAAAACGATTCAAAGTTTGGATGAGTATAACCAAGTGCTATTGCATGGGGTAACGGGTTCCGGGAAAACCGAAGTTTATCTACAAGCGATCGCGCCGTTGTTAAGGGCGGGAAAATCAGCCCTGGTATTAGTTCCAGAGATTGGGCTAACCCCGCAACTCACCGACCGATTTCGCGCCCGCTTTGGTAAAAAGGTGAACGTGTATCACAGTGGGTTATCCCATGGGGAACGTTATGATACCTGGCGACAAGTATTAAGTGGAGAACCCCAGGTCGTCATTGGTACGCGATCGGCTGTTTTTGTGCCGTTACCCAAATTGGGTCTAATTATATTAGATGAAGAACACGACTCCAGTTTCAAGCAAGACAGTCTTTCTCCCACCTATCATGCCCGTACCGTTGCCCAATGGCGGGCGGAATTGGAGAATTGTCCTCTAGTTTTGGGTTCAGCTACCCCGTCTCTAGAAACCTGGGTTGCTGTCAACGGTCAACAAGCCAATCTCAACACAGACGCCCCCTGTAAAACCTATTACCTTTCATTACCCGAACGCATCCAATCTCGCCCCTTACCCCCTGTGGAAATTGTGGATATGAGACAGGAGTTAAAGCAGGGGAATCGTTCTATTTTCAGCCGTTCTCTCCAAGATGAGTTACAGCAGTTGAAACAAAAGCAGCGACAAGGGATTTTATTTATTCCCCGTCGTGGACATAGTACGTTTGTCTCCTGTCGCAGTTGCGGCTATGTGATTGAATGTCCGGACTGTGATGTGTCCCTGTCCTATCACTATGCTTATGAGGGGGCAAATCAACTTTTACGTTGTCACTATTGCAACTACACAACCGCCCATCCTAATAATTGTCCCGAATGTGGTTCACCTTACCTTAAGTTTTTTGGTAGTGGCACACAACGGGTGGAACAGGAGTTGGCTAAGGCGTTTCCTGATTTACGGGTAATTCGCTTTGATAGTGATACCACCCGTAACAAGGGGGCGCATCGAACCCTGTTAACTCAGTTTGCCAATGGGGAAGCGGACTTATTAATCGGGACGCAAATGTTAACCAAGGGATTAGACTTAGCAGGAGTCACCTTAGTCGGCGTTGTCGCAGCCGATGGATTATTACACTTATCTGATTATCGGGCAGCCGAACGAGCATTTCAAAGCTTAACCCAAGTCGCAGGTCGGGCGGGTCGGGGGGATGAACCGGGTCAGGTGATTGTCCAAACCTATTCACCCCAACATCCAGTGATTCAGGCGGTGAAAACCCATGGGTATGAGGTGTTTACTGAGGCGGAATTGGTACAACGGGAATCGTTGAATTATCCTCCTTATGGGCATCTGATTTTGTTGCGGTTAAGTGGGTTGGAGGAGATGGCGGTTGAGAAGGCGGCGGAGATGTTAGCGGATTGGTTGAGTCAAGCGGGTTCCGGGTATGAGATATTAGGACCCGCCCCAGCGGGGATTATGCGAATCGCCCGTCGTTATCGGTGGCAGATTTTGCTCAAGTTTCCGCCAGATGTAGCGGTAGGATTACCCGATGTGGCGGCGTTGCAGCGGATTTGTCCGCCGGATGTGAGTTTGACGATTGATGTTGATCCATTGAATATGATGTAAGGGGTTATTTGTCATTCGTCTTTTGTGCTTTGCAGTCCGCCTACGCGGACTTTGTTTGTGTAGCAGCGATTTCAATCGCCCTAGCAAAAGGGGCTTCCTGTCATCAGATTTGGTATCAAACGGTTGGGGAAATAACTTATTTTTTTTAGGTAGTATTATTAGAGTAGAGATTCCCAATAAAGCTACTCGCAAATGTAACAAAATTAGTAGAATTTTAACAAAAATGAATCATTTATAGCTAAAAATAAAAAATAAAAATATGCTGGATATATTACTGGTTTCAGTAAGGAGAAGGTTTTATGAATATTTCGTCAAAAGGTATAGCCCTAATTAAACGGTATGAAGGGCTTAGATTAAAAGCTTATCTTTGTCCTGCGGGAGTTCCGACTATTGGTTACGGCACGATTCGCTATCCAGATGACCGTCCGGTTCAGATGGGAGACCAGATCTCTGAGCAGCAAGCTGAGTTATTTTTGATTGAAGAGTGTAATGCGATCGCCAAGCAACTGGCAAAACTGGTTACAGTTTCTCTGAACCAAAATCAAATCGATGCTTTGATTTCTTTCTGCTATAACCTAGGTTGTGGGGCTCTAAGTTGCAGCACTTTACTCAAGAAGCTCAATCAAGGGGACTATCCGGGTGCAGCCCAAGAGTTCTCTCGGTGGGTGAACATCACAGAGAATGGGGTGAAAAAACCCCTAGAAGGTCTGATCAAGCGCCGTGCAGAAGAAAAACGCTTGTTTGAAACGGTGGGGGATGAAGGAGAACCTATCTTAGTTGAGCCATCGCCCCAAGAGCAAGTCACTTGGTTGGAGGCGTACCGCAGTAATCAAGGTCAGACAATCATTGCAGCTTGGAAGGATTCAGAACTGGTCGAACTGGTTACCCTAGATCGTGCTGTTAAGGAGGATTTGATTTCAGTTCTTTCACTGTACAAGAATGCACGGAATCTGCATGTTGCTCCACCAGAGAAACCGATTCCTGAAGCAGAAATAATCAAGTTTTTGGGCGCAGAACCCGAAACGTCTCAACCGTTTGCACCTCAACCCGCACTCGATTCGCTCTTAGTTCGTGGGAGTGAGGGCGAAGAGGTTAAGTGGCTACAGAAACGACTACAGGAACTGGGTTGCTACGACGGTGAAATCGACGGTTGTTTTGGTCCAATTACAGACAACGCCGTCAGAGTTTTCCAGGCGCATGTATTTGGATCACCGGAAGCTGATGGCAAAGTCGGTCCTCTAACCTGGAAAGCCTTAAGCGGAGAGAGTCCAATAGTTCCACCAGAGCCATATCCAGATGCGGGGGGAGGAACCTATCTGCGTCTGACGAAAACCAATGCCTTTGATAAAGTTTGTCTGCGTAAACTCCGTTTAGCCTATATTAAGAATGGAAAGGAGGTTGATCATATATTTGTTTGCTCCGGGATTAAAAGCAAGCAAAACTTCCGAATTGGCAAATGTAGCCAGTCCGGTTCCTATGAACCTTTACCTGAAGGTAAGTGGTATATTCATGATATGCTATGGGTTAATGGAAAGGACAACTACAATGCAATTTGGTCAGACGGACTAGGACCTGTCAAGATTAATTTAGACTACAAGGGTCCTGACTATACAAAGCGCCGTTATATTCAGATACACATTGATTGGAATCGCTTTAAACGTTATCCCGGTATGGCTAAGTCTCCGGGGACAGCGGGATGTATTGGTGTTTATCATGAGGCAGATTTCAAGCGCTTAGCAACCTGGCTACGGGAGACTGATCCTCGTGATCTCTATGTTGATTGGGGACTAGGCACTTGTCCAAAACCAACCGTTTCCGTCCAACCGATTATGACATAGCGTCAGTAAAGTTCTCAAAAGAGGATGTCCGAGATCAAGACATGAGTATGAAACGGCTGAGAGTGCAGTGTTTTGATGATTAGGAGTAGAGCGATCGCGCCACATATAAGAGCGATCGCTCTTATGTGTGGCTTCTTAATTGATACTTTCTCGGTTTCTTTGGTAAGAAAATCTTAAAAATACATGGGTACGAATCGAGGGGCTAAATTGCTAAAATGCTTACGCAGTAGGGGTTCATTTCCCTGTAGTACATTTGAACTGGGTGAACTTCAGCTTAAAAAGCTCTTCTGCCTTTTGCTATAAGGCAGAAGTTGGCACTCCAGGTACGCAGAGGAATTTAAATGAAATGACAACTACGCCGAATTTTCCAACGCTGCAACGGGCAAAGGTTCGGGAAAGACTTCAGGAGAAAACATTTCCCACAATACTTTGAAATAGGGTAAAACAAGCGAAATTTGCTGCTGAGACAAACGTTTACCAAATTCCAATCCTAACAGATGAATCATTTGCCGGACTAATTCCCACCCTACATTTAAAGTAGGGTAGAGCATGACACACAAAGGAAACAATTCCTGTTGGATGGGCGCAATACTCCTTTCCAGAACACAAAGCCACAGGTAAATCTGGAACATTTCCACATCCCGAATACTGGCAGATTTTACCGTAGGGTTCACTAAGCTACCACTATGACAGTGATAGTGTGGATGTAAATCGCTAATTCGCGTGGCAATTTGTTGAGCAATTAATGCCTGATCCGGTAAAAGTTGCCGTAGAGATACTAAAGCTAATGATTGATGATCATAATTGGCGGCAGTTTTATAGAGTCGTTGTAAGGGCATATACAGACAATCATCAATCACCTGGAAATAAACACTCACTGTAGCTTGTTCTTGAGGTGACAGTGATTTCAGTAGTAACTGACCACTATAATGAAACTGCATACTAACAAACGCAATCACTCTGGGATCAATTGCTGTATAATTGTGTCGAATGCGACCTAAATCTGATGCTAAAAATAAACATAAACGTTCGGGGATGACTTGATCGGCATAAGCCAGCAATACTTTCTCATAGATTGAGTAAGTATCTTTAGTAATTTGCCAAGGATCAATTAAACGATAGTTAATACCTTGTCGCTTGATTTGTTGGCAGAGTAAGGCTTCGGTTTTTGCCCAAGCTTGAATCGTTACCGATCGCAAGGAATCAAGCAACCGCTGCGCTATAACGGCTCGTAATCCTGGAGAATTCGACTGCCACGTTTTGTCTGATGTACTGTGTTGTTGGACATACTTTTTTGCCCAGAGTTTGGATAGCTTTCTTGCCGTCGCGATCTTCGCTGTCTGCGACGGTTGAGAATTACCTCGCTTATCCTTTGTACTCATGACACACCCCTTGTTTAGAACGTCAATGCAGTCCGTAAAATGGCGGTAGCGATAAAGCCAACAGTAAAAAAAGGCTGTTTGGTAGCTAATGTGACAATTTTTAATTAAGTCGGATGACTAAATCGGTGTTCTAGCACGCTGGCTCACCAATAGCTGCTTGTTCCTTGCTTTCCAACTCTCTAATTATCTACTCACCAGTCAAAGGATAGTCTTTTTTGAAAAAATTCTCAATAGTCATTTTTTCAGGGATTGCTGAATAAGTCTTGTGGTGAGGTGAGGGAACAGGGAACAGTGAATGAGAGAGATGGGGGAACTAGGGCAACAAATGACGTAGCTTGCTTCTCACTCCCTTGAGTATGACAAATGACGAATGACAAATGACAAATGACGAAACTAAACCGAATGCTGTGCAATCCAATCCTGTAAAATAGGATTAACCACCTCAGGGGCTTCATCTTGGGGACAATGACCTAAACCGTCTAAGGGAACAAATTGTTCCACGGCGGGATAATTGACCCATTCTTTTGCTTCCGCGATGGGTTCCCAAGGATCATCAGTTCCCCACAAAATCAGTGTGGGACACTGTAACTGAGGTAATAAGTCTTCGGCTAGAGGTCCTGCGGAATAGCGGGTAAATGCGATAAACACATCAGCCGCACCCACATCAGCCGCCGGTTTCATCAGCAAGTCGATTAATTCATCAGTCACTGCCTCGGATTTGCGATATGCTTGCAATAAAATTTTCCGCACTACCTGTGGCTTCGCCAGTTGAGCAAAAAAGAGTTGTCCCACCCACTTAACTCCCAGTAACTGTTGTACCATGGGTGCGCCGATGCGACGATGCCAAGGTAACGTCACTCGTTTGCGATCGTGCAGCATCCGCAGGGAACAGTTGATCAGGGTAACGCCCAATACCCTATCTGGACAATCTACAGCCGCTTGCATCGCTACAATACAGCCAATTGAATTCCCCACCAAAAACGCTGGAGTCTCTACGACTTCCCGGCAAAAATCAATGACTTGTTGTCCCCAGGTTTCAAAGGTATACTCCACTTCAAGTCCCGGCATCGGTTTGGCAGAGGCTCCAAAACCAATTAAGTCAATGGCATAGCATCGACAGGATTCTGCTAATACAGGTAAATTCTTACGCCAATGTCCACAAGATGCACCAAAGCCATGCACCATGACAACGGCTGGTTCAGAATTGCCGTGGACTTGATAGGCAATGGGAAAACCCCGCCATGTCCAGATGTGAGTGTCGCGTTCAGGGCGTTTGGGTAGGGTGGAGGAGGGAAAGGTCATGAGGATTCCAAGAGTACAGGTTTACTGTTTATATTTTGTAATAAATTAACTCAGACGTTCTGGCGAAATATCTCTACTTCTTCTCCAGCACTAACCCCTATGACTAGACTGACGTTCTAGAGACGCGCCATGGCAGGTCTCTACACTCAAAACTCGTCTTGTGTCAAAATTAACCTTAAGAAATTCTTTGGTGCGTCCCCTATGTTGGTGCAAACGTCTGCTGCTGTTATCCCGTTCCTGGGATCGGAAATTCAGGCATCCTACAAAGCGTCACGAGTGGTTATTTTGCCAATTCCCTACGAGGCAACCACAACCTATCGTAAAGGTACAGAAAATGGACCTGATGCGCTCTTGGAGGCGTCAATCCAGCTCGAATACTACGATGATGAGTTGGAACGGGAGATTTGTAAAGACGCTAGGATTTATACTCACGGCGCGATCGCAGATACCAAAGGCGGACAACGGATTTCTGCCCAAACCATGCTGAGAGAGACTCGCGACACCATATCTGGGCTTATCGATGATAGTAAATTTGTAATTGCGATCGGGGGTGAACATAGCATTACCACGGGAATTGTAGACGCCTACCGCCAAAGGAGTAGCGAACCCTTTACCGTAGTGCAAATAGACGCCCACGGAGATTTACGCCACGAATACGAAGGCTCAATTTATAACCACGCCTGTGTGATGCGTCGGATAGTGGATATGGGATTACCAACATTACCCGTCGCCATTCGGAGTCTTTGTCAAGAAGAAGCCGACTTAATTAAACAAAAATCTATCCCCGTAATTTGGGCGCGACACATTGCCCAAAATCCCCACTGGATAGAGGAAGCGATCGCGACTATCCCAACAGAGCGAGTATTTATTACCATTGACTTAGATGGCATTGATCCGGCTTTAATGCCAGGGGTTGGCACTCCTGAACCGGGTGGGCTGAATTGGTATGCACTCCTAACCTTTTTGCGACGATTGTTTGAAACCCATCAGGTCATCGGTTGCGATGTAATGGAGTTAGCTCCCGTGGTTGATTCAGTGGTCTCCCAATTTAGTGCCGCTAAACTGGTTTACAAACTCATCGGCTATCAAACTCTGGCACAAAGGTAGTAGCGATGGCTGAAATTCACTGCCTGATCCAGGATGATCGGCAAAGGGGAACGGGAAAAAGGAAAGTACGAACACATTGTCAAACACACACCGTAACACGATATGAGTCTGAAGGAAAAACACAGCACACCCATTGGCAGTTATGCTCCAGATTTTGAGCTTTTAGGCACTGATAAGGATGTTCATCACCTATCCCGGTATCTGGAAAAGTGGCGAGGAGTGGTGGTAATTTTCTTGAGTAATAACTGTCCTGACTCTGCCGCTTATGTAGACAGACTCAAACAACTGCAAACCCGATTTAGGGAACAGGGATTTATCCTGATTGGCATTAACTCCAACGATGCTAACCAATCTCCCGAAGATAGTTTTAGTCAGATGCAGCAGTTTGCCAGTAGTAGAGGGTTGAATTTTCCTTACCTGTGGGACCCAACTCAGGACGTGGCACAAGGATTTGGCGCTTCAAAAACCCCAGAAGCCTTTGTTATTGATGGACAGGGAGTCTTGCGCTACAGGGGTCAAATTGACGATAATAGCCAACATCCCGAAGCCGTCAACGAAGCTTACGTCAAGAATGCGATCGCCGCGTTACTGGCTGGGGAAACCATCTCACCCCAATCAACTCCCACCTTGGGTAGTCCGCTAGTATGGCGTCGCTAGTGATCGCAGAGAGCCAGAGCAGCGGAGGAGCTAGGGAGAATCAGTATTTGAAGCCACCTGACACCAGCAATAGTTAACTGGAACTCGTGAATACCATAAGAATTTGTATTTTAGTCTGTCAGAATTATCGGTAGACTGTTATCGTATGGGCAAGGCAATAGTCAAGAAAGAAAGAGTCGTAGCATGGGGATGAAATACCGACGGGTTTTACTAAAAGTGAGCGGTGAAGCCTTGATGGGCAAACTGAGCTACGGCATTGATCCAGGAGTCGTTCAGGACATCGCTGCTGAAATAGCCGAAGTCGTGGCAAGTGGCATCCAAATGGCAATCGTTGTCGGTGGTGGCAACATTTTTCGCGGTTTAAAAGCGGCTGCTGGCGGAATGGATCGGGCAACGGGTGATTATATTGGTATGATTGCCACAGTCATGAATGCCATGACTCTACAAGATGCCTTAGAGCAAATGGGAATACCTACCCGTGTGCAAACCGCGATCGCGATGCAAGAAGTGGCAGAACCCTATATCCGTCGCCGTGCCATTCGTCACCTGGAAAAAGGGCGAGTGGTAATTTTTGGCGCAGGTTCGGGGAATCCCTTTTTCACCACGGACACGACAGCAGCTTTGCGAGCCGCCGAAATTGATGCGGAGGTGATCTTTAAAGCCACGAAAGTCGATGGGATTTATGATTGTGATCCCCAGCTAAATCCCCAGGCTCGCCGCTATAATACGCTGTCCTATAATTATGTCCTAGCTCAGGATCTGCGGGTGATGGATAGTACCGCGATCGCCTTGTGTAAGGAAAATGATATCCCAATTATGGTATTTGATTTGACAGGGCGGGGGAATATCCGCCGTGCTGTTCAAGGAGAATCTGTCGGAACAATTGTGGGAGGTTTTTGTGAAGTTAGCTGACGCTGAAAGCCAAATGAAGAAAGCCGTTGAAGCAACGCAACGGGGTTTCAATACCATTCGTACCGGTCGGGCGAATGCCAGTCTGTTGGATCGAGTAATGGTGGAATACTATGGTAGTCCCACCCCGCTGAAGTCTCTGGCAAGCATTAATACGCCAGATGCTACCACGATTACGATTCAACCCTATGACAAGAGTACGCTGACTCTGATTGAAAAATCGATTTCTTTATCGGATATTGGCTTAACCCCCAATAATGACGGTCAAGTCGTGCGACTGAATATTCCTCCCTTAACGAGTGAACGCCGCCAAGAATTTGTGAAGATGGCGGGTAAGTTAGCTGAGGAAGGGAAAGTTTCTATCCGTAATATCCGCCGTGATGCAGTTGACTCGGTTCGTAAACAGGAGAAAAATAGCGAAGTTTCTGAAGATGAAGCCCGTGATCTGCAAGACCAGATTCAGCAATTGACGGACAAGTACACGGCTAAAATTGATGACTTGTTAGCGGCTAAAGAGAAGGACATTACCACGGTTTAGAAGATTGCCGCCACATCCCATTGGGGTAAAGTTGCAGCAGTAGTGCGGGCATCTTGCCCGCTGCCGCAGTCTGATGGGGAAGATGAGGGAGATAGGGAAGGAAAGGACAAATGACGAATGACCAATGACCAATGACCAATGACCAATGACCAATGACCAATGACCAATGACCAATTCCTCAGTTTCTTGGTAAACTATGTCAGGGGTTCAAACTTAAACTATTACAGTAATACCTCCTAAGTGCACTCATGAGTTTCTCAATCCATAAAGCCTAATGTTTGACTGCATTATCGTTGGGGCAGGTCCTGCAGGGGGAACCGCTGCCTACCACCTCGCCAAGCGAGGGCGATCGGTACTGATTCTAGAAAAAGACTCGTTACCCCGATATAAGCCCTGTAGTGGTGGTGTGTCTCCAAGCGTGCAACAGTGGTTTGATTTTGATCTGGCTCCTGCGATCGCACTCAATGTCAGCCGAGTTCGCTACACCTGGCAAATGGATGATCCGGTGGAGGTCAATCTCAAAAAACAAAAACCCGTCTGGATGGTACAACGGGATGTTTTTGACCAGTATTTGATTGAACAGGCAAAAGAGCAAGGCGCTCAACTGCAAGACCAAACCACTGTAACAGGTATTGAATTTAAAGGCGATCGCTGGCAGGTTAACACAACCCGTGAACCTCTAGAAGCCCGGTATCTAATTGCGGCGGATGGTGCTAATGGTTCCATGGCAAAATGGTTAGGCTTTAAAGATCGTCCCCAACGGATGGCGGTGACGCTAGAAGCCCCCAATCCCGCCCCCACCAGCAGTGACCCCACCATCCATTTTGACTTTGGGCAAGTGAAAAATGGCTACATCTGGAATTTTCCCAAAACCGATAGCTATTCGGTTAGTGTGGGGACGTTTAAGGGGAATGACAAGCAGGATTTACAAAAGATAGGCACGAAGTATATTCAGCAACTCAATGTTGATCCCAAACTCTGTCAAGTTCACAGTCATCCAATGTGTTTGTGGGATGGGAACCAAAAGTTACACGGGCAAAACGCGCTATTAGTTGGTGATACCGCTTGTTTGGCTGATCCGTTTACGGCTGAAGGTATTCGTCCTTCTATCTATAGTGGTGTCAAAGCAGCAGAGGCAATTGATGCGGCTTTAGGCGGTCAAACCAACGCACTAACCCAGTATACCCAGGTGATTCAGGACGAATGGGGTAACGAGATGGTTTGGGCGAAACGTTTAGCTGGTGCCTTCTATGGTTTTCCAAAAATTGGCTATAAGGTAGGCGTGAAGCGACCTTCAGCGACTCTGATTATGCTGCAAATTTTATGCGGGGAATTGAAGTATTCAGAGGTGGCAGGTTTTGCTCTTAAACGTTTGAGTGGCGGATTCTTCTCACGATAGAGTATTTGTCATTTGTCATTCGTCATTTGTGGAAATATACCGTAGTAGGGTGGGTTGAGCGAAGTCGAAACCCACCAAAATTAAAAATCTCACGGATCACTTGACCGTGAGATTTCGTTACCTCGAAAAAGTTTTATGAGAAAAGTCCGGCTAAGTTATGCAAATCTCTATCTTGAGAGGCTGCATATCTTAGGAAGTGAAGCGTTAGCTTAGAGAAGCGCGACTGCGATCATAGCTAGTCCGGAAACCAGAATTGGGTTTGCCTTGAATCGAATCCCAGTGGCTGATGTTATCAACATCTAAACCGACTTCGTTAGCTGCTCGATTGAGCATCGATTGTTGCCTGTTCTTGACGGCGTGGTGATGACGCATCATTAAGGCTCTGGCTTGTTCTTGAGTAGACATTTGTTGATTCTCCGATTGCTTTAGTGAGATTTGATTGAGTTTTTTCTGCTTAGAACTTTAAAACATTGTTTAGCTTAGGGAAGCACGGCTGCGATCATAGCTAGTCCGGAAACCAGAATTGGGTTTGCCTTGAATTAAATCCCAATAGTTGACGTTATCAACATCGAAACCGACTTCATTAGCTGCTCGATTGAGCATCGATTGTTGTCTATTCTTGACGGCGTGATGATGACGCATCATTAAGGCTCTAGCTTGTTCTTGAGTAGACATTTGTGTATCCTCCGATTGCTTTAGTGATATTTCACTGAATTTTTCCTTACAAAATAACTATAACAGGAATTTTCTGTAACAATCACTACAGAATGGCTTTATTTACGAATCTTAATGTTATAGTTTTGAAACATAACCGCCTGAAACAGACAAGTTGTCTGATCACTAAGACAAAGTAAGCTAGATCACAGCAAAGGATGCGAGGATTGGGAAAAAACTCTTCGCTCTATATAAGTAGGGGCTACTGAATAAGTCTTGTGGTGGGGAGAGGCAATAGGGAACAGGCAATAGGCAACAGTAAAGATTTGATACCTACGCTCAAGGACATAGTTTTGAATTATAATTCCTTATCTCCCCCAGCTATCCCCAGCTTCCCCAGCTCCCCCAGCTTCCCCAGCTTCCCCAGCTCCCCCAGCTTCCCCAGC
>JGI12210J13797_10355887_pt1 | contig 16865 bp, 13 predicted proteins | sample ElkSlonscriptome_3_FD_13797 | JGI IMG/M metagenome (IMG submission 13797)
GCCGCCCCCGGATCGCCTGCATGGACCGCCGAACTGTTCCGCGCCCGCAGCCACGCTCCCGGAAAATGGACCCTGAGCAATGACAAAGGAAACCTGTCGGTCCACCGACCAGACGGCTCGCATACCCATGACCGGGACGCGTCCCGCGCGCCGAATCATGGCGATATGGTGCGCCCGACTGTCGGTCGATCGCTGGCGGCTGTCGCAAGAGCCTGACGCCCACGAGGCCGAACCCACCGGAACCGCGGATGACGAACCGCTAGCGCTGATCACCGAAACCGCGCATGGCCCCCGGATCGAAGCGGTCAACGATGCGGGTGCGCGGGTCGGGGCGCAGCCGGGCATGATGCTGGCCGATGCGCGCACCGTCTATCCGCAGATCCAGACCGCCCCGGCGGATCCGGCCGGCGATCTCGCTTTTCTCGAACAGCTTGCCGTCTGGGTCCAGCGCTGGGGTCCGTGGAGCGCGCTCGACCAGCCCGACGGCCTGCTGGTCGACATCACCGCAGCCGCACATCTGTTCGGAGGCGAGGAACGATTGCTGGCCGATGTCGAAACGGCATTCGCACGGCGCGGACTGGCCGTGCGCACGGCCATCGCGCCGACCGCCGGGGCAGCCTGGGCGCTGGCGCATTTCGGTCCCGCTCGGGTGGTCCTTGGTCCCTTTGAGGACCCGATGCGGCGACTGGCCGATTTGCCCGTGTCGGCGCTGCGGCTCGACGCCGATGTCATCACCGTACTGCGCCGCCTGGGTCTGAAGCGGCTCGGCGATCTCGTCGGAGTAGCGGGCGGGATTTGCGAACCCGGCGAACCTCTCGATTCCGGCGATCCGGGCAGCGAGATATCGGGCCGCGACGCGCTCCATCGCCGCTTTCGCAACCGCAAATCGCCCGCTGCCAACCCTTTGATCCGGCTCGACCAATTGCTCGGCCGCGTGCCCGAGCCGCTGCTGCCGGTGATCCCGCAGGCGATGCCGCTGGTGCAACGCCGGTTGATGGAACCGATCCGTCACCGCTCGCTGCTCGACCAGGTGCTGGGCGATCTTGCCGCCGACATGGCGCGCGAACTCGAAGGGCTGGGCGAGGGCGCGCGGCGCCTCGAACTGGGTCTGTGGCGAGTCGATGGCGAGGTGATCGTGCGCAGGCTCGAACTGGCGGCGGCTACCCGCGAGCCCGAACACATCACCCGGCTGTTTACCGACAGGCTCGACGATGTGGATGCGGGGTTCGGGATCGAGACGGTGCGATTGCGCGCCAGCTGGGCCGAACCGCTCAAGGCGCAGCAGGGCGACGTCGAGCAGGCGGCGGAGCGGCACGGCACGTCGCTTGCCGCGTGTATCGACCGGCTTACGGTGCGCCTCGGCGCGCAGGCCGTTCGCCGCCCGGTGCCCCATGCCAGCCATCTGCCGGAGCGCGCGGCGCGGTGGCAGCCCCCGCTCGAACCGCTTCCGACTTCGCAAGGTATGCTCGAATTCCATGCCAGACCGCTGAAATTGCTGGATATAGCGGAAAGAATAGCCGTGCTTTATGCCTCGCCCGACGGTTATCCGCAGCGCTTTCGCTGGCGCGGCGAGGTGCACGAGGTGGTCCGGGTCGAGGGGCCGGAACGTATCGCGCCCGAATGGTGGCGAGAGAAATCCTGCGTGCGCCTGCGCGATTATTACCGGATCGAGGATGTCGATGGGCGGCGATACTGGATTTACCGCCATGGCATTTCGGGAGACGGTCGCGGGGGCGCGCCCGACTGGTATTTGCAGGGGCTGTGCGCATAGCTTCCCGCGATCGGATCGGATGAGTCGGGCCGGAAAACCTGACTTTAACGTTTTGGTGTCACCGTCCACCCATGGCCGCGCATACCGAATCCGAACATGGCGAAGATCATCGCTCCACACGACGCCGTCCGCTTGGCATATTCGTCAGAAGCCGGATGAATTCGCGCGAGATTTTCGTCGATGTGCTCGACATATCCGAGACCGGCTGCAAACTCAGGGCAAGCTCCGGTTTTGCCGAGGTCGGCGATCGCGTAACCATGAAAGTCGGCGGCGTACACGCGCCTGTGGGCAGGATCGCATGGGTCGATGATCGCCGCGCCGGCGTGACTTTCGAAGGCGAAATTCACTCGGCCGTGCTCGATCACCTTTGCTCCGCGAACGACGCTATCCACAAAAAACGATAAAGGGGCACATGAAGTCCATGCAAAAAGGGGTCCGATTTGAAATCGAACCCCTTCGGACTTCCCATTCAGCGTCAAGCTAACACAGTCGCGACATCCTGGCCTAAAGTGTCATGTCTTCAGGCATGTCGAAGAAATCCACTTTGCCTTCATCCAGATCGTAATATGCTCCGACAACCCGCAGATTACCAAGTCGCTGCGGTTCGAGCATGATCGGGTCGGAGCTTTCACGAAGGCCCTTTACCACTCGGCGAACGTTCGAGCGAACGGAGTTGTCGAGCAGGTCTCCCTGTTCGCTCTGCGCCTGTAGTACCGCCGGGATGATCGGCTCCACCATCGGGCCGATCGCTCCGGGGAAAGTGGCGTTTTCGGTCACAACCTGCGTTGCAGCCTTCACCGCGCCACAGCTTTCATGTCCCATCACCACTACCAAAGGCACCTCAAGAATTGCGACCGCGTATTCGATCGATCCCAGGGCCACCGTATCCACGGTATTGCCCGCGTTACGAATGATGAACAATTCTCCGAGGCCCCTACCGAAAAGGAGTTCCGGCGGCACCCGGCTGTCGGAGCAGGTCACGTATGCAGCAAACGGGTTCTGACCCTGCGCAAGATCGATGCGGCGCTGGCTACTGGTAAGGAGGCTGGTTTCTGCACCTCGCAAAAAGGCATCGTTGCCTTCGCGAAGAAGTCTTAGCGCCTCGATCGGGGTCAATTCGGACGCAGCAGGAGCAGGAGGCAACGCACGCAGACTTTCCTGGCTCGAAGCTGCGTTCGCGCAACCTCCCACCATCGCGGCGGCACCTGCGGCACCCGTGGCACCAATCATCGAACGGCGAGACAACATGAAACTTCTCCTATCGTGAACATATTCAACGGTGGTCCGAGCAATATGTAGGGTAACTCGTTTGCAGGTAACAAAATGCCAGTCAATCGGTGCGGCTCAATCGGTGCGGCAAGGCTTTCAATAGATATGTTACAACAACCCCTTTGTATCGACAATTGCATTGATTTCAATTGGCAAATCGCAAGGTGGAACATATATAGAACACAAAGGAAATGCGATGACTCGACCGACCCTGCGCGACAAGCTCGAAATTCTCGCCGATGCGGCGAAATACGATGCGTCCTGCGCGTCGTCGGGAACGTCGAAGAAGAATTCGCTCGGCGGGAAGGGGCTGGGCTCGACCGAGGGGATGGGGATCTGTCACGCTTATGCGCCCGATGGGCGGTGCATTTCCCTGCTAAAGGTGCTGCTGACGAATCATTGCATCTTCGATTGTCACTACTGCATCAATCGCAAGAGCTCGAACGTGCGCCGCGCGCGCTTCACGCCTCAGGAAGTGGTCGATCTCACGCTCAATTTCTATCGCCGCAATTATATCGAGGGGCTGTTCCTGTCCTCGGGCATTGTCAAAAGCTCGAATCACACGATGGAGCAGATGGTCGAAGTGGCGCGGATCCTGCGCGATGAGCACGATTTTCGCGGCTATATTCACCTCAAGACCATTCCCGAAGCCGACCCCGAACTGGTTCACCAGGCCGGCCTTTATGCCGACCGCGTTTCGATCAATGTCGAATTGCCGACCAGTGCCGGCCTGACCCGCCTCGCGCCCGACAAGGACGAACGCCAGATCGAGGGCGCCATGGGCAAGACGAAAGCGCGGATCACGCAGGCCACGGACGAACGCAAGCGGTTCCGCCACGCGCCGCGGTTTGCTCCGGCCGGGCAATCGACGCAAATGATCGTGGGGGCCGACAGCGCAAGCGATATCGACATCGTGGGCAAGGCGAGCAGGCTTTACGGCGCGTTCGGCCTGCGGCGCGTCTATTACAGCGCCTTCTCACCCATTCCCGATGCGTCCGCCGTGCTCCCGCTGAAGCGTCCGCCATTGATGCGCGAACACCGGCTGTATCAGTCAGACTGGCTGATGCGGTTTTACGGCTTCGCTCCCAAGGAGGTGCAGCAGGCGGCCGAGCCGGATGGTAATCTCCCGCTCGATATCGATCCCAAGCTTGCCTGGGCGCTGAAGTTTCGCGGATCGTTCCCGGTCGATGTGAACCGAGCATCGAAGGAGCAATTGCTTCGCGTGCCGGGCCTGGGGACGACATCGGTGGCGCGCATCCTGGCGGCGCGGCGGCATCGCACCTTGCGGCTCGATGACGTGGCGAAGCTGACCCAGTCCATTGCGAAGGTCCGGCCGTTCCTGGTGGCCGCGGACTGGCGGCCGACTGCGCTGACCGATCGCGCCGATCTGCGCGCGCTTCTGGCGCCGAAATCCGAGCAGTTGGAGCTGTTCTGATGGGACGCACGCAACGCGGATTGGAAGGGGTGAAACTGGGCACCTACTACGTGGTCCAGCTGCCCGAGCCCGACGATTTCGCCTTCTGGCGCGAACGCGCGCGTGCTCTCATCCAGTGCGACGTTCCGCCCGATCGCATCGCATGGGTCGAGCCGGGCGGGTCGGGCGACCTGTTCGCACACGGGGAGCGGCGTTTTCCGGTGCCGGACGAGAATGCGCGACCCGTGCGCGCAAGCAAACGCTTCATGAAGCTTGCACGAAATGCCGCGCTTCATTCCGATCCCGAGCGGTTCGGTCTGCTGTATCGGGTGTTGTGGCGGCTGCAATCGAACGTGCGTTGCATGGAGGACAAGGCCGATGCCGATGTTCGCCGGATCGAGGAGCTCGACAAGGCGGTGCGGCGCGACAGTCACAAGATGCACGCCTTCGTCCGGTTTCGCCAGGTCGAAGACGCGCAAGGGGTAGAGCATTATGTCGCCTGGTTCGAGCCCGATCACCACATCGTGCGGGCCAATGCCGGGTTCTTCATGCGCCGCTTCGCCAACATGAACTGGTCGATCCTGACGCCGCAGGGCTGCATCCACTGGGACGGCGAGACCATGCGCGAAAGCGGCCCGGCACGGCGCTCCGATGCGCCACAGGACGATCCGGTCGAGGAGCTTTGGAAGTCCTATTATGCATCCATTTTCAACCCCGCGCGTTTGAAGGTCGGGGCGATGCTTTCGGAAATGCCCCGCAAATACTGGAAGAACATGCCCGAGGCCGCGCTCATCCCCGAGCTGATCGCCGGGGCGCAGGCAAGGGAAGCGGGAATGGTGAACGCAGGCACGCTGGAATTCGAGGACCGGCCCGAAACGCTCGAAGCGATCGATGAAGCGATCAGTCGCTGTCGCAAATGTCCGATCGGCGAACTCGACAATCACGCGGTGATGGGGGAGGGTCCAAGCGACGCGGCCCTGATGATCGTCGGCGAACAGCCGGGCGACCAGGAGGATCGCAAGGGCAAGCCGTTCGTCGGCCCAGCTGGGCAATTGCTCGACGATTATCTGGAACGGGCCGGGATCGAACGGCGCGAAATCTACGTCACCAACACCGTCAAGCATTTCAAATACGTTCAGCGCGGCAAGCGTCGGATCCACCAGAGCCCGGCGGCCAAGGAGATCGATACGTGCCGCTGGTGGATCGAGGCCGAGCGCGCAATCGTCGAGCCGCGCGTGATCCTCGCGCTTGGCGCCAGCGCGGCCCGCGGGATGCTGGGCAAGACGGTGAGCATTTCAAAGGCCCGCGGGCAGCCCATCGCGCTCGACGATGGCAGCGAATTGTGGGTCACCGCACACCCGTCCTACCTGCTGCGCCTCGATGGTGAGGCGCGCGACAAGCAGGCGGCCCTGTTCGAAGCCGACCTTGCCGCGGTGAAAGAGCGGCTCGCGGAGCTGGGGGAGGCGTCCTGAACCCGTTTCGATACCCGTCCTGACACTTGCACAGACACATACCCGGATAGGGCGAACAGGCCCGACACAATATGCCCGACGCCCCGCTCACACCTGAAAAGCGCACGCTGGAGATCGATCCTGACCTGATCGAAACCCCTCCGCGCGCGCCCTTCGTCGAGCTCGGGCTCGTCAGCTGTTTCAGCTTTTTGCGCGGCGCGTCCGATGCGGTCGACCTGGCGATGACGGCGCGTATGCTCGGCTACGATGCGATCGGCATTGCCGATGCGAACTCGATGGCGGGCGTGGTCCGCATCCATACCGAGACAGCGACCTTGAAGCTGCGACCGGTGATCGGGTGCCGGATCGAAACGGTCGAGGGACTTGCATTCCTCGCCTATCCGAAAACCCGCGCCGCCTATGGCCGCCTCACCCGCCTGATCAGCGCCGGGCGAATGCAGACGCTGAGCGGCGAGTGGCAGGAAAAGGGCGTATGCGAGATCGATCTCGCATTGCTCGCGCAGCATGGCGAGGACGTGCAACTGATCGTGCTACCGCCCGAGGAACCGGAGAGCGAATTCACGATTTGCATTCCAAGCAATGTCGTGCCGTTTCCAAGGCTGCGCGACGATGCGGACGCGCAAGGGGCGGCGCCGGATCCGGACGCGATCGAAGCGGGCCCGGACGATGCCACTTCGCCTTCTCCGACATCCCGGCGAGGAACATTGGCACACACCGCGTCCTTCATCGAACTGCTGCCACATCTCGTGCGCCAGCTTCCCACGCTGCGACATATCGCCGCGTCCTACCTCTATCGCGGCGATGACATCGCCCGGATTGACCGGATCGACGAACTCGCCAGTGCTTGTGGCCTGACGCTGCTCGCCACCAATGACGTGCATTATCACGCGCCCGATCGCCGACCGCTTCAGGACGTGATGACCGCCATCGCGAACAAGACCACGGTCGCGCGGGCGGGGCATCTGCTTCACGCCAATGCCGAACGGCACCTCAAGAGCCCGCAGGAAATGTGCCGCCTGTTCGCCCGCTGGCCGCATGCGATTCGAGCCGCGCGCGAGGTGGCCGATGCCTGCGATTTCAGCCTCGACGAACTGGCCTACGAATATCCGGAGGAAATCTATCCTGACGCGATGACGCCGCAGGAATATCTGGAGATCGAAACGTGGCGCGGGGCCGAGCGACGGTACCCTTCCGGCGTTCCCGAAAGCGTATCCGATACGCTCGAACGGGAACTGGCGCTGATCGCGAAACTGGATCTTGCGCGCTATTTCCTGACCATCAAGGACATCGTCGATTTTGCGCGAGGCGTCGATCCTCCGATCCTGTGCCAGGGGCGCGGATCGGCGGCGAATTCGGCCGTTTGCTACTGCCTCGAAATCACGTCTGTCGATCCGGCGAAGCACCAGTTGCTGTTCGACCGCTTCATTTCCGAAGAGCGCAAGGAACCGCCCGATATAGACGTCGATTTCGAGCATGAGCGCCGCGAGGAGGTGATCCAGTACATCTATCGGAAATACGGTCGGCACCGCGCCGGGCTGACCGCGACAGTCGTGCATTACCGTCCGCGAATGGCGATTCGCGAGGTCGGCAAGGCGATGGGCCTGTCCGAAGATGTCACCGCATCGCTCGCGCAGACCGTATGGGGCGGTTGGGGCCGCGAGATCAGCGAGAAACACGCCGCCGAAACCGGCATGGACGTTGGCGATCCGCACCTGAAACGCGTGCTCAAGCTGACCGAACAGATGATCGGCATGCCGCGCCATCTGTCTCAGCACGTCGGCGGTTTCATTCTGACGGACGGGCCGCTGACCGAGACCGTGCCGATCGGTAATGGCGCGATGCCCGATCGCAGTTTCATCGAATGGGACAAGGACGATATCGAGGCGCTCGGCATTCTGAAAGTCGACGTGCTGGCGCTGGGGATGCTGACCTGCATCAAGAAATGCCTCGACCTGCTCGAAGCGCATCACGATCGCCAGCTGACTCTCGCCAGTGTTCCGCGCGAGGACCCCGAGACCTATGCCATGCTGCGCAAGGGCGATTCGCTTGGCGTGTTCCAGGTCGAAAGCCGGGCGCAGATGAACATGCTTCCCCGGCTGCGCCCGCGCGAATTCTACGATCTCGTCATTCAGGTCGCGATCGTTCGACCCGGCCCGATCCAGGGGGACATGGTGCACCCCTATCTCAAGCGTCGGCGCGGCGCGGAAAAGGTGCAGATCCCCGCGCCTGCACCTGCACATGGACCCCCGGACGAACTGTCGAGCATCCTCGAACGCACGCTCGGCGTTCCGATCTTTCAGGAACAGGCGATGAAGATCGCGCTCGATGCGGCGAAGTTCTCCAGCCTCGAGGCCAATCGGCTGCGCAAGGCGATGGCGACGTTCCGTTCGCGCGGCATGGTCGACGAATTGCAGGACATGATGGTCGAACGGATGGTCACGCGCGGCTACGATCGCGATTTCGCGGAGCGATGCTTCAACCAGATCCGCGGCTTTGGCGAATACGGTTTCCCCGAAAGCCACGCGGCGAGCTTCGCGCATCTCGTCTATGTTTCGAGCTGGCTGAAATGCCACTTTCCCGGGGCATTCGCGGCGGCATTGCTCAATTCACAGCCTATGGGATTCTACGCGCCTGCCCAGATCGTGCGCGACGCACGCGAACACGGGGTCGAAGTGCTGCCAGCAGACGTCAATGTCAGCCAGTGGGATTGCACGCTGGAAGAAATCGGCTGCGGAGGCGAGACCGAGCGTGAGACAGGTCGCTTGGACCGGCATATCGCCCTGCGGCTCGGCCTGCGCCAGATCGACGGGCTGCCCGAACACGTTGCCGCGCAATTGATCGCTGAGCGGGTGGAGAACGGCCCCTATGACGATGTCGGCGCTTTGCGGGAGCGGGCCGGGCTGTCGCCCGCTCATATCGAGCGGCTCGCAAGCGCCGATTGCTTCAATTCGATGGCCCTGTCGCGCCGGCAGGCGTTATGGGATGCGCGCAGCCTGATTGCCGGCCCGGACCTGCCGCTGTTCCGTGCGGCCGCTGAACGGGACGAGGGAGAGGAGCGTACGAAAACCCAGCTGCCCGTAATGCCGATGTCGGAGGAGGTCGTCGCCGATTACCAGACCACGCGCCTCAGCCTGAAAGCGCATCCGATGGCGTTCCTGCGTGCCAGTCTGGCCGAACGCGGCTTCGTGCGCGCCTGTGACCTGCGCGCCAGGAAATTCCGCAGCATGGTTCAGGTGGCGGGCGTGGTTCTGATCCGCCAGCGGCCCGGCAGCGCAAAGGGCGTGTGCTTCATCACGCTGGAAGACGAGACCGGCGTCATCAACCTAGTCGTATGGCCGGACCTGAAGGAGAAGCAGCGCCGCGTGGTGATGGGTGCGCGATTGATGGAGGTGCGCGGACGGGTGGAATACGATGACGAGGTGATCCACGTCATCGCCCACCACATGACCGATGCGACCGACCAGCTCTATTCGCTATCGGACGACATGCTGAACGCGCCGGTCGCACGCGCCGATCACGTCAATTCGCCTCTGCCTTCGCAGGTTGGCGGCAAGCGGGTCGTCAATCCCCGGGACGACCTGATCGAGAGCGATCCAAGCGCCATCCGTCCGCGCGATCTGATCGATCAATTGCCCGATGCGGATGGCGGGCCCAAACGCGGCATTCGCAATGCCCCCAACACGCGGGGCCATCCGCGCAATCTGCGGATCCTTCCCGGTTCGCGCGATTTTCACTGACATGGTACGGACACGAAAGAACCGACGCATTTCTCGCCGGGTCGGACGGTTCCGCGCCGAACGACGCCTGATCCTGATCGCGATCCTTGCCCTGACAGCCTATGCCGGGTGGATCTGGATACAGGCTCATCCCGAACATAATCCCGCCGCTCCGCTCGACCTGCGCGATCCGATCGGGCTGGCGACCGCTGGCAAATTGATCGCCCTTCGCGAGGATGTTTCGCAATGCCGCGCCGTGCTGGAGCGAAGTGACGTGGAGTATGTTGCGCTCGACCCGGCGGGGGAGGGGCCATGTGCGCGACCCGACCGAACGCGGCTCAGCGACTTTCCGTTGTCACCGAATTCGCCCGCCGTGACCTGTCCTGTCGCGACAGCACTCGAGTTGTGGCGAACGAAGGTGGTCGAGCCTGCCGCGCAGGACATGTTCGACAGCGAAGTGGCGACAATCGAGCATCTCGGCGCCTTCTCCTGCCGCCGTCTTTACGGCGCCGACGAAGGAGCATGGAGCCAGCATGCGACCGCCAACGCAATCGACATATCGGCCTTCGTTCTGGAGAACGACCGTCGTATCGAAGTTCTCGCCGATTGGGGCGGCGACGATGACGAGGCTCGATTCCTGCGCAATGTCCGCGACGGTGCCTGCAGCGTATTCGCGACCGTATTATCGCCGGAATACAACGCCGCGCATGCTGACCATTTTCATTTCGACCAGAGCGGGCGCTGGTTCGGCGCGTGCCGCTAGGCAGCTTCCAGAGCGTATCCGGCCGATCGGACCGTGCGGATCGGATCCTTCGCCCCTTCTATGCCGATTGCCTTGCGCAACCGCCGGATATGCACGTCGACCGTGCGCAGTTCGATATCGGAACCGGTGCCCCAGACGCCGTCGAGCAATTGTCCACGGCTGAACACCCGACCCGGGCTTTCCATGAAGAATTTGAGCAGTCGATATTCGGTCGGGCCGAGTTGCAAGGCGCGGCCGCGCCGCTGCACCTTGTGCGCGACCGGGTCGAGCCGGATATCGCCCACTTCGATGGTTTCGCCGGCGAGTACGGGCCGAATTCGGCGCATCACGGCGGCGACGCGTGCCAGCAATTCGCGAGGGCTGAACGGTTTGGTCATGTAATCGTCGGCGCCGATTTCCAGGCCGCGTATCCGGTCGTCTTCGGCTTCTCGCGCGGTAAGCATGATGATCGGTACGTGCGCCGTTTCCTTGTCACGGCGAAGGCGGCGACAAACCTCGATGCCGCTGGTCCCTTCGATCATCCAGTCGAGGATGATGAGATCGGGAACGTCCTCCGATGCGAGCACCATCGCCTCGTCCCCGTCATCGGTGCAGCGAACGTCGTACCCTTCGTTCTGGAAGCGATATTCCAGCAACTCCGACAGTGCGGGATCGTCCTCAACCAGCAATAATTTGGCAGCGGCCATTGCAACGTCTCCCCAATTTTCACCCCGAAAGCACGGGCGCGATCCCATTCTCCCCCGGTGTGTCATCCCGGCGACAATTTCGTGACGGTCGGCGAAGTCGCGTCTGGTCGATCGTCGCCATGCCGTCAGAGCTTATCGTTCCTCTTCGGGCGGATAGACTCCGGTGGCGGCGAAATGGACCATCTCGGCCACGTTGGTCGCGTGATCGCCAATCCGTTCGAGGTTGCGAGCGACGAAAAGCAATTGCGCCGCACTGGAAATGGTTGCCGGGTTTTCGACCATGTGGCTGACGAGATTGCGAAAAATGCTGTTGTAGAACGCATCGACCTTGACGTCGGTCGCAATGACTTCCCGCGCGAGGGCAGGGTCGCGTGCGGCATAGGCGGTAAGCACGTCGTGGACCATTTCGCTCGCCAGTTCTCCCATCGCAGGCAGGAGAGTGAGCGGTTCGAACCGGTCGCGGCCCTCGATCATGCCGACACGCTTCGCGATGTTCTTGGAATAATCGCCGATCCGCTCGACCACGCCCGCGATCTTCAGCGCGGCGATCACCTCGCGCAGATCGTCGGCCATCGGCGCGCGCAATGCGATGATGCGCACGGCAAGCTTGTCGACCTCGGTTTCGAGTGCGTCGATCTTGGGGTCGCGCGCGACCACGCTGTCACCAAGCGCCACATCGCCCCGTATCATCGCTTCGAGCGCTTCGTTTATGGCCACTTCCGCAAGGCCCCCCATCTCCGCGATCAGGCCGCGCAGCCGGGTGATGTCCTCATCGAAAGCCTTGACTGTATGATCAGGCATCAGCCGTATCGTCCTGTAATGTAATCCTTGGTCCGCTCTTCGATCGGATTGGTGAAGATGTCGGAGGTCGGTCCGTATTCGACCATTTTACCAAGGTGGAAAAAAGCGGTTCGCTGGCTGACACGTGCAGCCTGCTGCATGGAGTGCGTAACGATCACTATGGCGTACCGGCCCGACAGGTCGTCGATCAGTTCCTCGATCTTCGCCGTGGCGATCGGGTCGAGCGCGGATGCCGGCTCGTCCATCAGGATGACTTCCGGATCGACGGCAATGGCGCGCGCGATGCACAGGCGCTGCTGCTGTCCGCCCGACAGGGCCGTACCCGAATCATCGAGCCGGTCCTTCACCTCTTCCCACAATCCCGCCCTGGTCAGCGAGCGCTCGACGATGACGTCGAGATCGGCTTTTTTCTCTCCCAGGCCGTGGATCTTGGGGCCGTAGGCGATATTCTCGTAAATCGATTTGGGGAACGGATTGGGCTTCTGAAACACCATGCCGACCCGTGCGCGAAGCTGCACCACGTCCATCGCGTTGCCGTGAATGTCTTCACCTTCGAGTTCGATTGTTCCGGTAACCTTGGCGGCCGGAATCGTGTCGTTCATGCGATTGAAGCAGCGCAGAAACGTCGACTTGCCGCAACCCGATGGGCCGATGAAAGCTGTCACATAATCCGGCGAGATGTCGATCGACACATCGTCGATCGCCTTCTTGGCACCGTAATACACGGTGACATCGCGCGCGATCATTTTCGCGTTCTTGTCGCGCTCTATTTTCTCGTGGATCAGTGTCACCAGGTTTTCTCGAACTTGTTACGAAGATAGATTGCCAGGCCGTTCATGACCAGCAGGAACAGTAGCAGGACTATGATGGCTGCGCTCGTACGCTCGACAAAGCCGCGATCGATTTCGTCCGACCACAGGAAGATCTGGACCGGAAGCACCGTGGCCGGAGAGGTAAAGCTGTCTGGCGGTGTGGCAATGAAGGCTCGCATGCCGATCATCAGCAGCGGCGCAGTTTCGCCCAGCGCGCGGGCCATGCCGATAATCGTTCCGGTTAGAATGCCGGGCAGCGCAAGCGGCAGGACATGGTGAAACACGACCTGGATCGGGGACGCGCCCACTGCCAGAGCCCCGTCGCGGATCGAAGGCGGAACCGCCTTGATCGCGTTGCGACCCGATATCACGATTACCGGCATCGTCATCAATGCAAGCGTTAATCCGCCGATCAGCGGGGCGGAGCGATAATTGGGAAAGACCGACAGGAACACCGCAAGCCCGAGCAATCCGAATATGATCGAGGGGACCGCGGCGAGGTTGTTGATCGAAACCTCGATCAGGTCGGTCCAGCGGTTCTTGGGCGCATATTCTTCGAGGTACAGGGCCGATAGCACTCCGACCGGAAAAGCGAGGGCGAGCGTGATCGCCATCGTCAGCAGCGATCCCTTGAGCGCCCCCCAGATGCCGACCTGTTGCGGACTGGTCGCATCCGAGCGCGAGAGAAAGCCCAGATCCCAGTTACTCGCCAGCAGACCCTGGCTTTCCAGCTGGTCGGCCAACGCCTGCATCTGCGGCGATCCTTCCCCCGCGAGGCCGGCTGCGAGATCCGATGAAGCCGCGAGGTAGAAGGTCCTTTGGCCGTTGATCAACAGCGGGTCCTCTGCCAGCGCGGCCACGACATCGCGCCATGCATCGCGGCTGAGCTGTGCCGCGCCCGCTTCGCCAAGAGCGCGTTCGGCATAACGATCGACGATTTCGGGAAGGCCCTGTATTTCCAGCACGGTGGCTGAACTGGGCGCGGTGAGCGAAACTTCATCGCCGATCAGCCCGCTTTCGGCGAAATCGATCGGTACCGCCAGTTCGGCGCGTTGGAAGCCGCCGATGCCATTGATCAACATATTGCCGAGCAGGAACACGAGGACGGCGATGGAGAACACGATCGCGCCCTGTCCCATGCGTTTGAAATTGCGCTCGGCACGATAACGTTTCGCCAGACGCCGTTCGAATTCGGGCGTTCGCGTCGGGCGACGCTGTTCGTCTTCCAGTCCCTGGCCGGTCATGGTCGTGGTATCGGCGGTTGAGCTAGTCATAAGCTTCCCTGAAGCGCTTGACGACGCGCAAGGCGATGAAATTGAGAGCCAAGGTCACGAGAAACAGCACGAAACCCAAAGCGAATGCGCTGAGCGTGGCCGGATGGTCGAAGCTGCCTTCGCCGGTCAGCATCTTGACGATCTGAACGGTGACCGTCGTCATTCGCTCGAGTGGATTGGCGCTGAGATTGGCGGCGGTCGATGCGGCCATCACGACGATCATGGTTTCCCCGATCGCGCGGCTGACCGCCAGCATGACGCCCGCGACGATACCAGGCAGCGCGGCAGGAAACAGGACGCGGGTGATCGTCTCGGACTTGGTCGCGCCCATGGCGTAGCTGCCATCGCGCATGGAACTGGGCACCGCAGCAATCGAATCGTCGGCCATCGAAGATACGAAGGGGATGATCATCACCCCCATCACCACGCCTGCCGCCAATGCGCTTTCGGTCGATGCGTTCTCGATCCCGATCGAGACCGCCGCATCGCGGATCATGGGTGCGACGGTCAGCGCCGCGAAATAACCGTAAACGACCGTTGGCACGCCTGCCAGGATCTCAAGCGCCGGCTTGACCCACGTGCGCACGCGGGGATCGGCATATTGCGTAAGATAGATCGCACTCATCAGGCCGAGCGGTATCGCTACGATCATGGCAATGATTGCGCCGATGAAGATCGTGCCCCAGAACAGCGGGATGGCTCCATAGCGCGATCCATCCGGGTTCTGCGGATTGCTCATCGGGTCCGGACCCCAGAACGTTCCGAACAGGAAATCGACCGGCGACACCATTCCGAAAAACCGGACGGTCTCGAACACCAGGCTCATGAAAATTCCGGCCGTGGTCAGGATCGCGACCAGCGACGCCAGCAACAAGATTACCATGACCACCCGCTCGATCCGGGTGCGGGCGCGGAAATCGGGGCGCAAGCGCATGAAGGCGAGCATTCCTCCGGCGAGCCCGATCAGCGCGGTCAGCACATACCCGATCACGCTGTATCGCGCGTTAGCCTCGCGGAAGGGTTCGATCAGCGCCTGCGCTCCATCGTTGAACACGCCGGGTGCATTGCCGTTTGCGACCGCTCGCGCTTCGGCCAGCCAGCTTTCGCGCTCGAATCCGAAGGCCGGGAGATCGGCAGCACCGGGCGAGGCCAGCACGCTCTGGGTCACGAGTTGCGGGGCAAGGATGGACCACAGCACGACGAACGCCCCGACAGGGATCGCAATCCAGACTGCGACGTACCAGGCGTAATAGACAGGACGCGCGGCCGGACGGACCGCGGGATCGGCTTCCTGGAACGTCCATGCCTTGGCGCGCCCGGCAAGCCACCCTGCCAGGCTCAGGCCGATGGCTATGAGGATGAGAATGATCGGCGACATTGACTGAAACTGTTCTCCCTTGGCCGACCTGCAATGGCCGCACCGAACCGCCGCGAGAATCCAAGAATCGGATCTACGGCCGAGCCGGGCGAATGCTCAAGAAATAAGACAGTCTGACGACATTGACGGTCCTATGATGCGATCCGGGACCGGTCTTCGCTGTCGGATGCGCGCGGCTCACTGCGCTTTTCCGCAGGGTTGGACCCGGTTTTCGCGGTTCGATCGTCTGCAACCGGTATGCGAACGGCAATGCGCGTACCCGACCCAAGGTCGCTTTCGATATCGAGCCTTCCGCGATGACGCTCGACAATGTGTTTGACGATCGCAAGTCCCAGGCCCGTACCGCCCGAAGCCCGGCTGCGGCCCGGATCGGTGCGATAGAACCGGCGGGTCAGAAGCGGAATCTGTTCAGGTGCGATACCCTCGCCATGGTCGATCACGGTTATCCGGGCCTGACCGTCCTGAGTCTGGTCCAGCCTGACTGTTACGGCCTTATCGGATGCGCCGTATTTCAACGCATTGTCGACGAGGTTGCGGATCACTTGTTCGAGCTGTTGCTGATCACCGCGCACGGTCGGATATTCGCGTAAATCCAGTTCGACCTGATCGATCCGGCGCGCCCCTGCGGCATCACAGGCCGCGCGTTCGACAAGCGGCCCCAGTTCCAGGATGTCCTGCGGCAGATCATGCTTCTCTGCTTCGACACGCGACAGGCTCATCAGATCGTTGATGAGGTTCTGCAGCCGTTTGCCCTCACGATGAATTGTGTCGAGGAATTTTTGCGAGGTTGGCGAATCGAGGCTGTCGCCACCTTCGCTCAAAGTTTCGACGTAGCCCAGGATCGATGCGAGCGGCGTGCGCAGTTCATGGCTCGCATTGGCGACGAAATCGGTGTGGGCGCGGCTGATATCCGCTTCCGCGGTCTGATTGATCAGCTCGATCACTGCGAGGTCGTTGTCGACTTTCTGACGATTGATTTTCCAGATATCCTGCCGACGAACTAGCCCGCGCACGATGGCCTTTCCGCTGCGATCATTGCTCAGGAGCGAGATCGCCTCAGGCTGACGAAGCGCGACGCGTGCGTCCTGGCCGATCATGTGCTGGCCCATCACCCGCCGCGCTGCGCGATTTGCGATCGCGATCTTGTTGCGCTCCGTCACGAGGAGGGGCGTGGATGCGTTCTCGATCAGTCCGCGCATGGAATCGAGGCTGAAGGGCTTTTCCGCCGTGCGTTGCGGACGTTCGGGCGGTCGTCCGGCAACGACCAGTAGCGAACCGACCCAGACCAGCAGCACCGTGCCAGCCGCGATCGCATCGACCCCAAGGAGCCACAAGGCGAGCGAAGTGATCAGGGCCAGAGAGATACCGGCCACGGGGGTGGTCTGAATGCCCATTACCAATCGCTCTAAAGCGTGTCACGAACAGGTCAAATACTGGATGGAAATTCGCCATTCCCGCCGGAAAGGCAGGGAAGTGGTGACCCCTACGGGAATCGAACCCGTGTTTCAG
>JGI12210J13797_10114203_pt1 | contig 16852 bp, 14 predicted proteins | sample ElkSlonscriptome_3_FD_13797 | JGI IMG/M metagenome (IMG submission 13797)
GCCAAGCTGGGGCCGAGGCCAAGCCGGTCCGCGCCGAGCTGTGGATCGCGCCGGTCGCCGACGAGCACCCCTGGGTCATCGCGCTGGTCACGAGGATCTCGATCGAGCGCCCGCCCGGCGCCGACGCTCGGCTCGAGGGCCTGGCCGGACCCGCGGCCATGCGGAGCTCCGATCCGGTCCCCGATCCGATCATCGAGGCCGAAGACCGCGAGGCCCTCGCGGCCTTCCTCGCCGACTACGAGGCCGCGCACCCGCGCCCGCCCGAGCTGCGCCCGGTCTGGGAGGCCGATCCCTTCGGGCCCGACGCCAAGGTCCGCGCGCGGCTGTTCTTCATCGATCGCAGCCGCGGCTTCGCCGTCGACGATCAGGCCCGGGCGAGCCTCCGACGCCCGGATCCCGAGCGCGCGTTGGGGCCGAGCGTCCGCGTCGAGCTCGGCCCCGATCAGACCCGCGCGCTCGCCGAGCTCAGCGCCGAGATCGTCGGCCACCGCCTCGGCTTCGCCCTCGGCGACGAGGCCCTGATGCTGCCGGTCGTCGCGGAGCCGATCCCCGACGGCGACGTGCAGCTGCTCACCCGGACCAGCGAGGATCCCAACCACACCGCGCCCGCGCTCCTGGCTCGCCTGACCCGGGGCAGCTGACGTGCTAAACCTCGCCGGCCATGGCGAGCCCGAGCTCCGAACCCGAGCTGATGCAGAAGATCGTGTCCCTGTCCAAGCGCAGGGGCTTCGTGTTTCAAAGCTCCGAGATCTATGGCGGCCTGCGCAGCGCCTACGACTACGGACCGATGGGCGTCGAGCTCAAGCGCAACTTGATGAGCGAGTGGTGGACGGCCATGGTCCACAGCCGCGAGGACATCTACGGCCTCGACGCCTCGATCGTCATGCACCCCGAGGTCTGGAAGGCCAGCGGTCACCTGGCCAACTTCAGCGATCCCCTCGTCGACTGCCTCGTGTGCCAGGAGCGCTTTCGGGCCGACAAGGTCCCGGCCCAGGCCGAGGGCGAAGACGTGACCATCGAGCTCGGCGACAAGGGCCGGGCCAAGGCTGCGCTCGCCGCCCTCGCCGAGCAGGGCGTCGAGCTCGAGCGCAAGGGCAAGACCCTGCGCGGGGCCAAGGCCGGCGATCGCGGCTACGTCTGCCCCAATTGCGGCTCGCCCTTCTTGTCGAAAGAGCGCGACTTCAACGGCATGTTTCGGACCAGCCTCGGCCCCGTCGACTCGCTCGCGAGCATCATCGAGGCGGTCAAGGCCGGGGTCGCGCGGGGCGAGGACGACAAGGCCCTGCGCCAGGCCGTCGACGCCGCCGTGGCCGAGACCGCCGTGTACCTGCGGCCCGAGACCGCCCAGGGCATGTTCGTCCAGTTCCTCAACGTCCAGCAGTCGATGTCGGCCAAGGTCCCCTTCGGCATCGCGCAGATGGGCAAGAGCTTCCGCAACGAGGTCACCGTCGAGCACTTCATCTTCCGCTCGTGCGAGTTCGAGCAGATGGAGATGGAGTACTTCGTCGAGCCCGGCAAGGGCCGCGAGGCCCTCGACTACTGGAAGGACCAGCGCATGAAGTGGTGGCAGCGCATCGGCCTGAGCGCCGACAAGCTGCGCCTGCGCGAGCACGACCAAAAGGAGCTCGCCCACTACTCCGACGGGACCTTCGACGTCGAGTACGACTTTCCCTGGGGCTGGGACGAGCTCGAGGGCATCGCCTCGCGGACCAACTACGACCTCGGCGCCCACGCCGAGGCCTCGGGCAAGAAGCTCAGCTACCACGACCCCGAGGCCGTCGATCCCGAGACCGGCAAAAAGGGCTGGCGCTACGTGCCCCACGTCGTCGAGCCGGCCGCGGGCGCGACCCGCGGGGTCCTGGCCGTGCTCTGCAACGCCTACAGCGAAGAGCCCGGCGACGCCGCGGGCAAGGGCGCGCGCACGGTCCTGCGCCTGCACCCGCGCCTGGCCCCGATCAAGAGCGCGATCTTGCCGCTGGTCCGCAAGCAGGGCATGCCCGAGACCGCGCGCAAGGTCGCCGACGAATTCTTCCGCCAGGGCGTCCCGGCCAAGCTCGACGAGCAACACTCGATCGGGCGCCGCTACTCTCGCCACGACGAGATCGGCACGCCCTACTGCCTGACCATCGACGGGCAGACCGCCGAAGACGAGACCCTCACCATTCGCTACCGCGACGATCGCCGCCAAGAGCGCATCAAGATCGCCGCCGCCGTCGACATCGTCCGGGACGCCCTGCGCGAGTCGGGTGGCGAGTGAACATGCTAGACAGGACCCAGGAGTAAGCCGATGAACGAGCCGCGCATGGTCAACTGCATCAAGCTCAAGCAGGAGCTGCCGGGCATCCCCTTTCGCCCCTTCCCCACGCCCTTTGGCCTCGAGATCTACAACAAGGTCTCGATGCAGGCCTGGCAGATGTGGCTGCAGGAGTCGCCGCGCTACATCAACACCTACCGCATCGATCTCCAGACCCAGGAGGGTCGGGACTTCCTCGAAAAGCAGATGAAGGTGTTCTTCGGGTTCGAACAGGGCGACCTCGCCGACACCGCCTGGCGTCCGCCGGAGGAGTAGGCGCTCGTCAGCGCGCCGGGACCGTGACCTGGCGGGCGACCTCGCGCCGGCGCATCGCGAGCACGATCGGCGTCATCGCGATGCCGAACAAAAACCCGAACAGGTGAGCGAACCACGCCACGCCCGCGCTTTGGCTCTCGAACAAGCCCATGACCGCCTGGAGTCCGACCCACACGAACAGGTAGATCCAGGCCGGGAGCTTGAGCTGGATGAACAGCACGACCTGAAACAGCTTGTTGCGCGGGAAGCACCACAGGTAGGCGGCCATGACCCCGGCGATGCCGCCCGAGGCTCCGACGATCGGCGCGAGGGTGTTTTGGGTCAGCCAGACCTCGGCGAGGCCGCCGACGAGCGCCGCGCCCAAAAACAAGATCAAAAAGCGCAGGCGGCCGAACAGGGTCTCGACGTTGTCGCCAAAGATGTACAAAAAGTAGCAGTTGAACAGCAGGTGACCCCAGCCGCCGTGGATCAGCCAGTGGGTCGCGAGGGTGTAGTAGCTGCCGAGCGAGATCGCCGACCAGCCCATCTCGTGCCACTGCTGGCGCAGCGACCCGGCGACCGGGGCCAGGCATAGATCGCGGATCGTCGCGCCGTCGGCGAAGTCGCCGAACATCGCCCCGCGCGGGAGCCCGCCGCGGCCGGGCGCGCAGTTGGTCGCGATGTCGAGGATCCCGGCGAGCTGGAGACCGAACGCGCCGCACAGCAGCGCGATGATCGTGATCACGATCCACGGCGTGGTCGTGACCGGGTTTTCGACCTCGACCGGGACCGGGGCGAGGAGCTGCGCCGCCCAGATCGCCCCGCGCCGCTTGAGCTGGGTCGTCTTGTCGAGCTGGCCCTCGCGCGTGGTCGACTTGGCCAGCTTGCGGCGCTCGTGACCGTCGAGCCACACGCCGCCGCATGTCGAGCAGTGGTCGACGGGCGTGCGGATCTGTCCGGGCATGTCGCGCTCGCGCATGATCCCGCAGCCGCGCGGACACGCGCGCTTGGTCGGCCGCCCGACGGGATCGAGGGCCGCCTCGATGTCGGTGATCTCGCCCCCGGCGAGCAGATCGAGCTCGCCCGCGTCGAACCACGCGCCGTTGCAGACCGGGCAGGCGTCGATCTGCACGTGGCCGGAGCCGTTTTTGATCTGAAACCAGCGCCCGTTGCCAAACCCGAGCGCCATCGGGACCAGCTTGTGGAGGCGACACGCCGGGCATTGGGCGTCGACGTGCTCGTGACTGGACGCTGTTTCCACGTAATCGCGCCGACTATACGCTCGCGACCGTCTGGGGACCACTGGCCGTAGATCGCTCTTCAACGACGTTTCGAGTGATGATTGCGGCGAGGCGGCTCCGCTTGGCCGGCGGGTCCTTCGGCGCCCAGGTCAGCTGGGTCGGAGAAGATCGGCAAAATATCTCACTGTGGGTAGCGTCGAAGCGCGCGGCACGAAATAATCGCCACACGAGTCCACCATGCCCAAGACCGCCGCCGTCCGCCTCCCTCTCCTCGTCGCCTCTGCCCTGCTCCTCGCCCTCCCGGCGTGCGGCAAGACCGGCAACACCGCCGCCAACAACAAGGACAAGGCCAAGCAGGAGCGCACGGTCTCGGTCAAGATCGGCGGGGCCGCGGCGCCCAATGCCGTGACCGCCAACGTCGCCGAGTTCGATCCCAACGCCGACGTCACCGTCGACCTCAACGGCGGGAGCGAGCGGCCCGACGAGTACGCGATCCAGCAGGCCTTCTTTGGCCAGTTCGGCGCGATCGACGAGTGCGTGTGGAGCTACAAGGACAACGAGCGCCTCGACGAGCAACTGCCCGGCGACGTCGCCCTCGCGGTCAAGCTCAACCCCACGCAGTCGCGGCCCTACGGCGTCAACGCGACCATGCCCGAGGGCTTCGAGGAGGCCGCCAAGCTCAAAGACTGCCTCCGCGAGGCCGCCGCGGGCGCGCCCTACCCGACCTACGACGGCCCGCCGGTGGTCGTCGACTTCGAGTTCGAGCTCGATCCCGGCTACGTCGAGGAGTAGGGCGGTCGGGCGCGGGGCGGGCTCAGCTGGCGAACAGCTTTTGCAGCTCGCCGCTGTTGTGCATCTCGGTCACGATGTCGCAGCCGCCGACGAACTCGCCGCCGACGTAGAGCTGGGGGATCGTCGGCCAGTCCGAGTACGCCTTGATCCCGGCGCGCATGTCGGGATCGGAGAGCACGTTGAAGGTCTCGAAGTCGACGCCGTGGTGCTTGAGGATCTGCACGACCTGGGCCGAGAACCCACAGCTCGGGAACACCTTGTTGCCCTTCATGAACAACATCACGGCGTTGTTCTTGACCAGTTCGTCGATGCGTGCGCGGGTTTCGTCTTGCATGGGGATACCGTCGTGAGCTCGCGCGGGAGCCGCGTGGCTGGGCCATAGATAGCGCCGGTGTTCGGCGCCGGCAAGCGCGGCGGCGCCGGCGTCGTCGCCCCCGTCTCGTCGTCGATGGCGGCGCAGCGAAGCGCGCATGCGATTTTTACTGAGATATTCGGTACTTTTCAGTGGGGGAATGACCATGCGTATCGACTCGGCCTATTTATCTCGCTCGACCTTGTTGCTCTCGACCTTGACCTTGGGTCTCGCCTGCGGCGGCGCGGCCGGTGAAGGTGAGGACGGCGAGACGACTGGCTCGTCGACGGGGATTCCGACCACCGGCGAGACCCAGACTGGCGACGGTGACGGCGACCCGACCGGCGATGGGGACGGCGAGGGCGACGGCGACGGCGACGGCTCGACCGGCGATGGGGACGGCGACGGCTCCATGACCAGCGGCACCGGGCCCAAGTTCGACGTGTTCAGCAGTCCCGACAGCGGGGGCGGCGACGGCTGCGGCGACGACATCGGCGACGCGACCTTGCAGGGCACCGTGTTCGCGCCCAACGGCACGATCCCGGTCTCGGGCGCGGTCGTCTACGTGACCAACATCGAGCCCGAGGGTATCCCCGACGGCGTCTATTGCGAGGACTGCGTCGAGCTCGGCTGCGAGGCCGACGTGACCACGACCGACGTCAACGGTTACTTCTCGCTCGGGACCCACTCCGGCGGCGGCAAGTATCTCGTGGTCCAAAAGGGCCAGTTCATGCGCATCACGCCGATCAACATCGCGCCCGGCGTGAGCGTGCTGCCCGACGAGGACGTCGAGCTCCCGCACGAGTGGGATCCGGTCGCCGGGACCTACATCCCGCGCATCGCCGTCGCCAACGGCGGCTACGATCGGATCGAGGACGCGCTCGGCAAGTTCGGCCTCGCCGACACCGTGATCGCCAACTTCGAGGAGCGCAGCATCGCCGGGACCGAGAGCTTCGAGCTGTGGGACAACGGCGAAGACCCGGCCGGCGACGGCTTCGTGTCCCAGGGCAACATGGGCCAGCTGGTGTCCTCGATGGACAACCTCAACCGGTATCACATCATCTTCGTGCCCTGCTCCTACGACACCTACTCCGACTCGCTGACCCAGCAGCAGATCGACAATATTCGGGCCTGGGTCGAGGCCGGCGGGCGCTGGTACGTGGCCGACTGGTCGGCCGAGTGGATGAGCGAGGTGTTCCCCGAGTACCAAGACTTCTATGGCGGCAACAGCCCCGACCTCAGCGTCTACGACTCGCTCGCCGACATCCTCGACGACGGCATGCTCGAGTGGCTCGAGGCCCTGCCCGATCCGCTCAAGGACATCAACCCGCTCAACGACGAGGATCACCCGACCCTGTTCGAGCTCCCGCAGCTGCTGACCGTCGATAACTGGTCGGGCATCCAATACCCGCTGCCCGAGATCCTCGTCGACGACGGCATGGGCGGCGAGGTCGACGTCGGCCACAAGGTCTGGCTCGAGGGCCCCGGCGGCGGCTCGATCCCCGTCAACGACATCCACCCGCTGACCGTCACCGGCCAGTACGGCTGCGGCAAGATCCAGTTCACCAGCTATCACACGGCCGAGTTCTTCGACTATGTCGGGCTGTCGCCCCAGGAGCTGGTGCTGATCTACACGATCCTCGAGATCGGCGTGTGCCAGGACCCGCTGCCGCCGCCGGCTGGCTAGAGCGGCGTGATGGGCTTCACCACGGGCTGCTAGCGCGAGCCGACCAGGGCCTCGATGTCGTCGGGCTGTTTTTCGAGCGCGGCGGTCAGAACCTCAGGGCCCTCGGCGGTCACGAGCACGTCGTCTTCGATGCGGATCCCGCGGACGTCGGCGAATTTGGCCAGGGCGTCCCGGTCGAGGCTGCCGTCGTCGTCGAAGGCCTTGGTCTGGGCCGAGCCCGGCGCGAGCAGGGCGGGGATCTGATAAAAGCCCGGCTCGATCGTCACGGCCATGCCCGGCTGCAGGTCGCGATCGAGGCGCAGGAAGCTGAGCCCGAACTGGGTCGAGCGCTGGCGGCCGGGGGCGTAGCCGGCCCGATCGCCGAGGTCCTCCATGTCGTGGACGTCGAGGCCGATCAGGTGGCCGAGGCCGTGGACGAAGAACAGCGCGTGGGCGCCCCGCTCGACGAGGCCGTCGACCTCGCCGCGCAAGATGCCCTCGTCGACGAGGCCGCGGGCGATGACCCGGGCGGCGGCGAGGTGGAGGTCGCGGTAGCGGGCCCCGGGCGCGACGGCCTCGATGGCGGCGAGCTGGGCGGCCAACACGAGCTCGTAGAGGGTCCGCTGGGTCGGCGAGAAGCGGCCCGAGACCGGCCAGGTCCGGGTCACGTCGCCGGCCCAGCCGCGGTTCGAGGCGCCGACGTCGGCGAGGAGCAGATCGCCAGCGGCGATCGGGTTGTCGTAGCCGCGCGAGTGGAGGATCTCGCCGTGGACCGTGACGATGCTCGGGTACGCGGTGACCATGTCGCGGGCCAGCAGCGGGCGCTCCATCGCCGCGCGGACGTCGGACTCGCGCAGGCCCGGGCGGGTCGCGGCCATGCCCGCGCGGTGGGCCTCGACGGTCGCCTCGGCCGCGACCCGCATCATCGTCAGCGCGGCGTCGTCGTGGATCGTGCGCAGGGCGATGATCGCGTCGGCGAGGCTGGCGTCGCGCTCGTCGAGCTCGACGGTCACGCCGGGCTCGGCCCACGCGCGGTCGAGCATCCGGCCCTGGGCAAAGCGCGTCGTGGCGTCGACGGCCGGCAAGGTCGCGGTCGCGGCCGCATCGATCGCCGCGTCGAGCTCGGCGATGTCGCGGATCTCGCTGACCCCGGTCGCGCGCTGGATGTCGGCCCAGCCCGGGCTCGGCCCGTGCCAGACGACGTCGTCGGGATCCTCGGGTGGCATGAACAGGACGTCGCGCTGGCCGTCGACGAGCACGGCGGCGTTCTCGATCCAGCAGCCCGTCAGGTACAAAAAGTGACTGCTGGGCCGGAAAGGGTAGACGTTGGCCGGGTAGTTTTGCGGGCGCGGGAGGCCAGAGAACAGCAGCGCGGGGCCGGATACGCGGGCGCCGAGCTCACGGCGACGCTGGACATAGGACTCGGGCGACTGGGGTGGGAGACCGGCGCTCATGTCCGAGGAGTGTACCCATGATTTGAGGTCGACTTGGCGTCTCGCACGCACATGGTCGGCTGCGCGCTGGAGTCGCTGGGCTACTCGATCACGCCGAGCTGCTTGCCGATCTTGGTGAAGGCCGCGAGCGCCCGGTCGATCTGCGCGCTCGAGTGCCCGGCCGACAGCTGCACGCGGATCCGCGCCTGGCCCTTGGGCACGACCGGGTAGGAGAAGCCGATCACGTAGATGCCCTCGGCGAGGAGCTTGTCGGCGAACTCGACGGCGAGCCGGGCCTCGCCGAGCATGATCGGGACGATCGGCGTGTCGCCGGGCTTGATCTCGAACCCGGCCTTGGTCACGCCCGCGCGAAACTGCTTGGTGTTGGCCTCGAGCTTGTCGCGCAAGGCCGTGCTCGCGCTCAGGGTGTTCATGACCGCCAAGCTGGCCGAGACGATCATCGGGGCCAGCGAGTTCGAAAACAGGTAGGGCCGCGAGCGGTTGCGGAGCATCGCGACGATCTCCTTGCGGCCCGAGGTGAACCCGCCCGAGGCCCCGCCGAGGGCCTTGCCGAGGGTCGACGTAATAATGTCGACGCGGCCCATGACGTCGCAGTACTCGTGGGTCCCGCGCCCGGTCTTGCCGATGAAGCCGGTCGCGTGGCTGTCGTCGACCATGACCATGGCGTCGTACTTCTCGGCGAGGTCGCAGATCTGGTCGAGCTTGGCGACGTAGCCGTCCATGCTGAACACGCCGTCGGTCGCGATCATGCGCAGGCGCTTGTCTTGCGTGGCCTCGAGCTTGGCCTCGAGCTCGGCCATGTCGGAATTGGCGTAGCGGTGGCGCTCGGCCTTGCACAGGCGGATGCCGTCGATGATCGAGGCGTGGTTGAGGGCGTCGGAGATGATCGCGTCCTCTTTGGTCAGCAGGGTCTCGAACAGGCCGCCGTTGGCGTCGAAGCAGGAGCTGTAGAGGATCGTGTCTTCGGTGCCGAGGAAGCGGGTCAGGGCGTCCTCGAGCTGCTTGTGCTTGTCGAGGGTGCCGCAGATGAAGCGGACGCTGGACATGCCGTAGCCGCGCTCGTCGAGGGCCGCGCGGGCGGCTGCGATGGTCTCGGGGTGGCTCGACAGACCGAGGTAATTGTTGGCGCAGAAATTGAGCACCTTGTCGTCGTCGCCGGCGACGGAGATCTCGGCGCCCTGGGGGGACTCGATGATCCGCTCGTGCTTGTAGAGGCCGGCTTGCTCGATCTCGGTGAGAATCTTGGTGTAGTGGTCTTTGGCTTGGGCGAACATGGGATCCTCTGGCGGAGATCTAGCATGTTTGCGGTGGGGTTCGCTTGGGTGGGGGCGACGCGGCGGGGCGCTCAGCGGGTGAGCTCGTAAAGTAGGATCGCCGTGGCGGCGGCGACGTTGAGCGAGTCGGCGTCTTGGGCGATGGGGATGCGGACTTGGTCGTCGGCGAGGGCGAGGAGCTCTTGGGACAGGCCGGCGCCTTCGTTGCCGACGAGGACGAGGCGCTTTGGGGGGATGGGCAAGTGGGGGAGCTCGCGGGCGCCGTCGGCGGGGGTGGTCGCGAGGACGGTGGCGCCAAGGGCCGCGCGGAGCTGGGCGACGGTCGCGGGGAGCTCGGGGCTGACGAGGGTCGGGACGCGAAATACGTTGCCGACGCTGGCTCGGATCGCGAGCCGAGACAGGAGGTCGGCTCCGCGCTGGCCGGCGATGACGAGGTCGGCGGCGAAGGCCGCTGCGTTGCGGACGAGGGCGCCGAGGTTGCGGGGGTCGGCGAGGGCCTCGGCGACGACGATGGTGAGCTGCTCGCGGTGGCTGAGGCGGTCGAGCTCCCCCGGGTCGAGCGCGGCGCGATCGGGCGGGCGACGGGCGCAGGCGAGGACGCCGCGGTGGAAGTCGAAGCCGGCGAGGGCGGCGATCTGTTTGCGTGGGCGCTCGAAGATGGGGCAGCCCGCGGCGGTGAGGGCAGGGCCGAGGTGGGCGCGCTGGCTCGGGGTGCAGACGATCGACTCGAGGGCGTAGTCGCTGGCGAGCAGGCGCTCGACGGCGAGCACGCCCTCGACGATGAAGCGACCCTCGGCCCGCAGCGTGCGACCGCGGAGGTCGCGGTAGGGGGCGAGGCGAGGGTCGTCGGGCAGCGCGGGCTCGCTCACCCGACTCGGCGACCAGCGGCGGCGGCGATCGCCGTGCCGACCTCGCTGCACTTGGCGGCCTTGTCGCGGCCGACGAGGTCGTAGGTCAAGGGCGCGCCGGCCTCGAGGATCTCGATGACGGCGGCCTCGATCGCGGCGGCGGCCTTGGTCAGGGCCTCGTCGTCGTTCCGGCCGCCGAGCCACTCGAGGCCCTCTTTGACCGAGAGGATCATCGCGATCGGGTTGACCTTGTCCTTGCCGGCGTGCTTGGGCGCGCTGCCGTGGATCGGCTCGAACATCGCGTGGTCCTTGCCCGTGTTGGCGCCGACGGCCATACCCATCCCGCCTTGGAGGGTGCTGGCGAGGTCGGTGACGATGTCGCCGAACATGTTGGTCGTGACGCAGACGTCGTACCACTCGGGCTGACCGACGAGCCACTGCGTGAACGCGTCGACGATCGCGGTGTCCTTCTCGATCTCGGGGTACTCCTCGCCGATCTCGAAGAAGATGTCGCGGAACATCTGGCAGCCGTGGAGCACGTTGTCCTTGATGATCGCGGTCACCCGGAGCTTGCCGTCCTTGGGCGCGCCCTTGTTCCGGCGCTTGCACAGCTCGAACGCGTGGCGGATGACCTGCTCGCTCGCGCGGCGGGTGATGACCCGGGTGTCGATCGCGACCTCGTCCCTGCCGCCGGGGCTGAGCTTGCCGCCGGTCGGGGCGTAGAGGCCCTCGGTGTTCTCGCGGATGATGACCATGTCGACCTTGCCGGGCTCCCAGATCTGCTTGTGGCCGCCGTGGATGCGGTGGCGGACGCCGGGGTAGAGCTTGATCGGCCGGACGTTGGCGTAGAGGTTGAGGTTGATGCGGTTGCCGATGACCGGCGAGAACCCGGCCATCTTGTTGTCCTTCATCAGGACTGGGCCGCCGGTACCCTCGGGGTCGGGCCAGCCGACGGCGCCGAGCAAGATCAGATCCGAAGCCCGGCAGCGCTCTTGGGCGTCGGCCGGCCAGTCGAGGTCACCGTGCTCGAGGTAGTACTGGCCCCCGCAGGGGATGTCATCGATCTCCCACTCGACTCCGAGGGGCTTGCTGACCGCGTCGAGGACCTTGAGTCCTTCGGCCATGACTTCGGGACCAGTTCCATCTCCACCGAGCGTGACGAGCTTGTAGGGCATCGCTGCGACACTAATGAATGGCGGTCTGCGCAGGATCCCCCCGGCGGGTGAGGATTCTCTTGGCCTAGCTCGCGCAGGTCGCGAACGCGAGCAGCATCGCCGCGGCGACGAACAGACCCGCGCTGAGGACGTAGGGCAGCGAGCGTGTGAGCTTGGATCGAGGCTCGCGCGGCTCGGGAGGTGGCGGCGCGGTCGCGGCCGCCTCGACGGCGTCGCGCAGCTCGATGACGCTCGCCGGTCGCTCGTCGGGCTCGAGCGCGAGGGTCCGGGCGACGATCGCCGAAAAGCGCTGATGGATCCGCGGCAGCGGCAGGTACTCGGCGCGCAGCTGGAGGCCGATGGTCGCGGCGGCCGTGCGCGCGACGAAGGCCCGGCGGCCGGTGAGCATGAAGTAGAGCACGGCCCCGAGCGCGTAGACGTCGGTCCGAGCGTCGACCTCGCCGGTCTCGTTGATCTGCTCGGGGGCCATGAAGCCCGGGGTCCCGAGGACCTGGCCGTCGAGGGTCAGGCCCTCGGCCTCGGCGTCGTTGGCCTTGGCCAGGCCAAAGTCGAGGATCTTGATCTGGGGCTCGGGGCCGGCGTCGACGACGAAGATGTTGGCTGGCGAGAGATCGCGGTGGACGAGGCCGCCTTGGTGGGCCGCGTCGACCCCGGCGCACAGCTGACGAAACAGGGCCAGGGCCTGGTCGACGGGCAGGCCACCGTGCTTCACGTGGCGATCGAGGCGGCGGCCCGCGAGCAGCTCCATGACAAAAAACGAAGCCCCGCGCGGGGCCTCGCCAGCGTCGAAGACCTGGACGATGTTGGGGTGTGACAGGTGGCTGACGAGCTCGATCTCGCGGCGAAAGCGGGCGTAGGCGCCGGGGTTGTGGCGACGGTCGAGGCGGATCAGCTTGACCGCGACCTCGCGCTGCAAGGACAGCTGCGTGGCCCGGTAGACCGTGCCCATCCCGCCCCGGCCGATGCGCTCGTCGAGGCGGTAGGCGTCGGCGAGGACCGTGCCGACGCCGGGCTCGGTCGCGCGGCCGAGGGACCAGCTGCCGTCGGGATCGTCGTCCATGTCGAGGTCGACGTCGGTCTCGGTCGAGGGCAGGCGGACCGTGGCGATGCGCTGGCCGCCGCTCGGCTGGGCCCGGGCGGCGGCCGGCTCGTCGTCGCCGCGCGGGCTGCGAGGGCCGAGCTTGGTCGCGGTCGCGGCCTCGGCCCGCAAGACCGCGGTCTCGACCGCGGTCTGAAACGCATCGATGTCGGTGAAGGCCGTAAACCGTCCGCCGGTCGCCGCGTTGGCGGCGTTGACCGCCATCCGCTGGAGCGGCGAGCTGAGCAGGACATAGACCGCGTCGATGTGCTCGTCGTGGGCGGCGACCCACTCGGTCCAGGCCTTGCGATAGGCGGGGGTCAAGGTCCGCGCGCGCGAGATGTCGGAGATCAGCGTCAGGCGCACCCCGGCCGCGACCCGCTGGTCGGCGAGCGCGATGACCGGGGCGAAAAAGGCGTCGTGCATCGCGTCCTCGTACTCTTGCAAGATCACCCCAGGGGCGAGCTCGTGGACCGAGATCCGCCCGCTTTGATGCTCGAGCTCGAAGCCCGAGGGCAGCTCGCGCCTGACCGTTTCGCCCGCCTCTGTCACCCCAAAGACCCACGGGCAGGTTAGCAGCTAGGTCTCGGCGGGGCGAAACAGCTGGCACAGCTGCTCGTGGTGCTTGGCCGCGTCGGCGTAGCCGAGCTCGATCAGGCGGTTGATGAACTCGGGATCGAACAGCACGTAGGACGCAAGATCGCTCTCGCCGGCCTCGACCCCGCGCTCGTCGGCCTCGATCGAGCGGCGGATCAAGTTGGGCATGACCCCGTGGTAGCCGGCCATTCGCGTGTCGCGGACGACCTCCCACGCGATCCGCCCGAGGTCCTCGCTCGGCTGGATGATCAGGGTCTCGACCTCGTGCCACGGCGCCCGGCGGCCGACGGCGCCGCTGAGCCGCTCCGCGAAGTCGGGGCCGAATTCGCGCGCGCCGGCGTCGAGCATGGTGTTGGTCTGGCGGATCCGATCGAGGTCGGACTCGACCTTGTCGAGCATCAGCGAGTTGAGCAGCTTGCCGAGGAGGAAAAAGGCGTTGGGGTACACGCTCTCGACCTCGGCTCGCTGTCGCGCGCGCCGCTCGACGACCGACTCGGCGTGGCGCAGGCCGATGACCAGCATCCGCTGGGCGCCGAGGCGCAGGGCCGGGCGCAAGGGCGTGTTTTGGCGCAGGGCCCCGTCGACGTAGAACTGGTCGCCGATACGCACGGCCGGAAACAGCACGGGGATCGCCGCCGAGGCCAGGGTGTGGGCCGCGGTGATGCCGGTCTGAACTACGACCTCGTTGACGCTGCCCTTCCACGACTCGACCCGCCGGCGCCCGGTCTGGACGTAGACCGTCGAGATGCCCGTGGCGACCTCGGTCGCCGAGACCGAAAACGCCTGGAGCTGGCCGTCGACGAGGTTTTGGGTCAGCTGGCGCCAGGGGATCCGCTCGCGGACGAGGCGCTCGAGCGCGGTCGAGTCGACGAGCCCGCCGACGCGCCCGCCGTGGGGCGTCTTCGGCAGCCGCCGGCCAAACAAGACCCGCGGCAGCGCGCGGATCTGATCCCAGCCGAAGTCGTAGACTTGGTCGATCGTCAGCCCCGACCAGATCGTTTGCAGGGCCCGAGCCTGGGCCCGGGGGCGGTGGCAGGTCGCGGCGACGTAGGCTCCGTTGATCGCCCCGACCGAGGTCCCGGTGACGATGTCGAAGTGGGCGGGGACGCCGAGGCGCTCACGGACGTAGCGGAGGACCCCGACCTCGTAGGCTCCCCGCGCGCCGCCGCCGGACAAGACCAGCGCCGTCGTCGCGCGATCGGCTCGAGCTTGGCTGAGACTCACGAGCGGAGCATCCCACGCTCGAGCCGAAGGAAGCCCAAAAATGGGTTGCCGCGCAGCTCGGCCTCGAGCGTCGTGACCGGGCCGTGGCCGCTGTGCACGCGCAGCTCGGCCGGGAGATCGAACAAGCGCCGCAAGCTCGCCCGGGCCAGGGCCGGATCGCTCATCGGAAAGTCGGTTCGGCCGACGCTGCCGGCGAACAAGGTATCGCCGACGATGATGTCGCGGTCGTCGTAGTAGCAGCCCTGGCCCGGCGTATGTCCGGGTGTCGACAAAAACCCGAGCTCGAGCTCGCCGAGGGTCACCCGCTCACCGTCGTCGAGGTAATGGTCGATGCGCCCGCAAGGCCGGTTGAGCTGGGGCATGCCAAACCAGTCGCCTTGCTCGGGCAGGGCCTCGAACAGCGGGAGCTCGGCCCGCGGCAGGTAGGTCGGGACCTCGTAGCGCTCCTGCAGCCAGGTCAGCGCGCCCGCGTGGTCGATGTGGCCGTGGGTCAGGAGGATCATCTGGATGTCGGGCGCCGGGTCGAGGGCGGCGAGGCGCTCGACGAGCTCCGGCGACTCGCCGGTGTCGACGATGGCCGCGGCTTTGGTGGCCGGATCGGTGATGAGGTAGGTGTTGACCTGGAACAAGCCGACGGTGAAGCAGCGGATGTCCACGGGGCCGCAGCATCGGCCGATCACCGCGATAAATCCAGCTGCTCGGGACCGGCGCAGCCCGTCGGGCTATTGGCTTGCGTGATCGATCTTGCACGCTGGGTGCGAAGGGTCCCGTCCTTGCTCTGGGAGGGTCACGCGCGGATTGACCGGGGGTGTGCCTGTCATGTAACAGTCATCAAGCTTGCCCCCATACTCGGCGACGGCCGGGTCCACCTTGCAAGACTTGGAGACGAATGATGCGAACGCTTTCTACCCTGCTCGGCACTGCCGCGCTGTTCATGGGTCTCGCTGGTTGTATCAGCACTGACCCCGACGACATCCTCACCACTGTCACCTCGGCGACGCTGAGCGCCACCGACACCAACTCCAGTATGGGGACCGAGACCGGCTCCGGTGACGGCGACGGTGATCCGGCGACCGGCGATGGTGACGGCGAGGCCTCCGGTGATGGCGACGGCGATGGCCCGACCGGGTGCTTCAATTGCCCTTGCGGACCCAACGGCGAGTGCGACGAGGATCTCGAGTGCAACCCCGACACCATGATGTGCGAGCTCGGTGGCGGTGACGGTGACGGCGATCCGACCACGACCACGACTGGCGGGGCCATGAACGAGTCGTGGGATCCGGCCGAATGCGATCCCATGAGCGTCATCGGTATCATGGGCATCGATGGCAACTTCTGCACTAATATCTGCACGGGGCAGGGCAACGAGGCCGCTGAGTGCGCCGTGCCCCCGGCCGGGACCCAGGCCGGATGTGTGCTCAGCGATGGCATGGGCACCATGTTCTGCGCGCTGATCTGCGATCCCATGAACGACACCTGCCCGATGGGCTCGAGCTGCAAGGATCTGATGGACCCGATGAACCCGGGCCTCGGTCTGTGCACCTATCCCTAGCAGTCCAGCCCACCTAGCAACCCGCGCGCCTTTAGGCCCGCGGGTTGTTTGTTTTTGTTCGGTCGAGCTCGACCGCGGCGCTACTCGTCGATGACCGTGTAGAACATGTCGGCGAGCTCCTGGTGACCGCCCGGCGTCGGGTGGATGCAGGTCAGGTCGAACCAGGTCTCCTGGTTCGGCCCGCGATAGCAGTCACCGCTCTCGTCGTCGGCCCGAAACCCGTGGCCGCAGTAGCCCTCGAACATCAAGACCATGTCGGTCCCGGTCTCGGCGGCGAGCAGCGCGAACTCCGAGTTGATGTAGGTCATCATGTCGATCAGCAAGGCTGGATCGTCGGGGTTTTGGTCGAAGCCAGCGAGGCCCGCGGCCGGGCATGAGAGCAGATCGGCGGTCCCGTCGGTGAATTCGTAGACGTTGGCGAATACGATGAACACGCCGTTGGGGAAGGTGTCGGGGTCGTCGACGAGGCCGTGGACCATGTCGCGCATGTAGTTGAGCATCGACTCGACGTCCTCCCACAGCGCGTCTTCGGCCACGCCCTCGATCGCGTCCTTGGCGATGGCCGAGATGTCGTTGCCGCCCATCGTGGTGATGACCAAGGTCCGCTCGTTGAAGTCGTCGCCCATGAAGCAGTCGCCGACCTGGGCCGGGAAGTCATCGGTCCGCGCGCCCCACTCGGCGCACGCGGCGAAGTCGCCGTCTTCTTGGATGAGGGCCTTGCCGTCGATCGGGTTGGCGGTCTTCCACAGCCCGCTCGGGGCGACGAGGTCAAACTTGAACGCGAGCTCGTCGGCGAGGACCGAGCGGTAAAAGTCGTTGCTGCCCGTCGGTGGGCTGCCGACCGTGACCGAGTCGCCGATGAACACGACCCGCTCGACGTCGGTGATGTCCTGGTGGTCGGTGCCCTGGCAGTGCGAGCCGAGGGTGATGCCGGTGCCGTCGTAGCTGAGCTGCGGCGGTCCGCCGTTGACCCACTGATCGGTGATGCAGGCGTAGGGATCGGGGTCGCCGTCGCCGTCGCCGCTCATGTCGCCGTCGCCGTCGCCGCTCG
>JGI12210J13797_10698738_pt1 | contig 16850 bp, 10 predicted proteins | sample ElkSlonscriptome_3_FD_13797 | JGI IMG/M metagenome (IMG submission 13797)
CGGTGCTGGATATAACGATACTACCAAGGTAACCGTGATCGGATTAGAACGTACTTCAGCTCAAACAGCTATTGTTTCTGCTAGTGAATTGGTAAGCTTAGAGGCTGTTCCTGATCCGGTACCCGAACAAAATCTGTTCGATCGATCGGATAATGTGAATTTTGCCAAATTGGGCGTTCCTGCCGTGACATTTGCTCCCGGAATGAGCGACTTTGGCCCGGAAATCATGAAGTATTACCACCAAGTTACTGATGAAGTCGCCAGTTTGAACTTCAACTACGTAGAGCAGTACTGTAAAGCCTTTGTTCAAGCTGCTACCAATATTGCTAATATGGATCAAGCACCCACCTGGCAAGAAGGCGATAAGTACGAAGAGGCAGGAAAGCAGTTGTACGGACGTTAACTCCACGGGATGGTACAGGGTTGAAGGTGCGGGGTAAAAGGTTGATTATCTATGCCTTCCGCCCCTTTCACCATTTACCCTTCACCCTCTACCTTAAAAAAACCGGAACGTAATTTGAACGTAAAATTAGATACACTCACCAATCTGATTTTGCAATGATCTACCTAAAATATTTCTCCTGGGCTCTGTTTGCTGCAGTGTTCATAAGCTGTACGGTTGGCTATCTTCCTGATCGTACTAGTCGAGATTTACTAGTAGATTTTCCATTACTTCCCCACTCCGATGAAGTAACCGTTTACTTTCCCGATGACTCACTGCCTGCCGAAGCGCACGTCCGAGTAGGAGTATTAGAAGTTAGGGGCGGTGAGTTCACCACTTATAATGAATTGCTTCGGCGAATGCGAGTACAGGCGCAAGAACGAGGAGTGGACGCTATACGAATTCTTAACCGGCAGCATTATACCGATAAGTGCGAATGGTGCTGGGACGATGTAACTACCATACTTTCGGCAGTAGGCTTGAAGTTTGTTAAGAACTTAGACTACCTAAGCGACTATGTGAAAGCTCAAGAAATCTACGCACTTAACGCTAGTAGCGATCAACTGGGTGAGTGGAGTGCCAAGGTATGGTTTGATTTTGATGGAATTGCCACAAGTGTAGAAGGAAATAGGAATCATGCAGAATTTGTTGAGCGGTACTCACTAGATTATCTGCTGCACCAACAAAACCGACGATGGCGTTACGCACCGGATGAATACGGGCGAACGCGCGTACGGGTGCGTACCCACGCTTCTGGCACTCCTCATTTGCGAGTTTGGTTTACCTACGATGCGGTACGCCCTACTTTTGTTCGGATTAAAGACCTTCAAACTAGGGAAGAATCTTCTATGCAATTAACCTATGACTTTGGAGGTATCTTACTGAAAAAACGAATTACGCTCCCTAACAGGAACGTGGTTGAGCAAATACCTATCTATGACTCTCAAGGAAAGCAGATCGGCAGCGAGTATTATCGCATCCGGGAAGAAGAGCGAATTCCCTATCTGCAAGTATCATATGACTTTTACGCACCCGAAGATATGCAGGAGCAGATAGTACTAAAATAGCGAAGCAGCATCACACCGCTTCGCTATTATTAATGATCTAAGTTTTTAGAAAGTATATCGTACCCCGAGTTGAGCGGCCCAGCGCGAGCCTTCCACAGTAGGCGACTGGTTTACATCCCACGGATCGCCAGGATCAGTAAACGAGTATACCGGACGGTTAGTAAACGCACCCTCTTCGTACTCAAATCCTTCAAACTGAAGTAACTCAAATACGTAGCGGTTATCTCCACTACCCATAAAGTAGCGCCGCCCCCAATCTTTGTTGATTAAGTTACTCACGTTAAATATATCTAACGACAACTGGAGGGTATGCCGCCGTCCGCTGGCTGAAGTGATATAGAAATCCTGTAGTAGTTTTAAGTCAAATACACTCGAGAAAGGGACTCTAGATTGGTTCTGCTTGGCGTACTGACCGCGGCGCTCGCTCAGGTAATCGTCACCTTCAATGTAAGCATCAAGCTGAGAATACATGGCCTGCTGGTCAGTTTCACTGAACGGAATCCCTCCAAAGACCTCCATCTCTTCTCCGTCATCATTCATGACAATATCAACCACACCTCGCTGTCCTAGAATTACATCATTAGAACTAGCGGGTACGTAAATTAATGCCCGTTCAAAGCCCTGGTCATCTTCATTAAGTAGCGCGTCACCTCCCCGGTACACGTATGAGAATGGCTCGCCGGACTGACCGTTGTAGAAGAGCGAAATGGTAGTAGCAAAATTATTGAGATATTCCTTTCGGTACGAAAGCGAGCCGACTACCCGTGAGCCGACATCAAAGGCCGAGCGACCTACCATCGCATTATTTCTTCCAGTCAAGCTGTACGCTTGTCGCCAATTAGTAGCATTGATGAAGCCTCGCCCATCCAGTAGTGATTCAGCCCGAGTAAAGGAGTAGGCAATACTACCTCCAAAGCCATTAGTAGCTGGCTTTTGTAGCTGTACGGTAGCATTCCAAGTATAGCCCTCATTCGTATTATCTACCAATGAAATGAATGCATAGGTAGGGTCAATACTCTCACCGGTAAAGATTTGCCGATTATCGGGAGTGCCCTCTAATTGCCCTGAAAAGCTGGGTCGTAGGTTTACGTTCTGTACCGATATGTTATTGAGCGTTTTGGTATACATGAACTCGGCAGAAGCTAGTAGCCCCCAGGGCAGTGCCTGATCTACCGCAATATTGGTTCGGAATACCTGCGGATACTTGAAATCTTCTACAAACAAATCTACATCACCCGAAGGACCCGCTGAAGTATTCGCCAGATTATCCCGCCATTCGTCAGGAGTAGCGTAGAATGGGCCAAATGCGCCTACAAACGAACTGTTCAAACCATTACGAATGAACATACCTCCCGGCCATACCCAGGGAACCCGGCTAGTAAATATGCCTAGACCACCCCGCAGTTGCGTGCTTTTCGTGCCGGTTACGTCCCAATTAAATCCTAAACGAGGACTCCAAAGTATCTGGGTAGCGGGAGTCTTACTAGCGCGGGCTCCCTGTAGATCATAGAAATCTTCAATTAGATCAACAGTCACATTATTAAACTGAGTATTGTTTAGTGGCGGATCTTCCAAGAATACCGGAATATCTGCTCGTAAGCCTACCGTTAGCTTAAAATCACTATTGAACTGAATTTCATCCTGCACATAGAAAGCCATTTGCAGGGCATCGAAAGTTGGCCCTAAGTTGCTGGCATCATCTCCTAACCGAATTTCTGATTGACCAGGAGCTAACTGTTCGTGACCAAATAGGGCAAAACCAGGGTCGCCATTGGTAAAACTCTCTAGTGAGTTATAGAAGTAACGAGGAGTAGAAAAAACCGTAAATAAGTTCTCTATCTGGAAGAACTCATTATGCGTTCCCAAAGTAAGCGTATGCCGACCTTTGTACCAGTTGAAGTTATTAGTTAGAGTAAAGACATCTTGGAATACTACGTTAGAGTAAGAGAAGTTATCTGTACCTACGTGAATCACAGCGGGGCCATCAATAATTTCTGCCTTCGGAAAAGGGGCGCCCAGTAGCTCTCGGTCATCCCGCACTCGAGTGTAACCGAGGATCAAGTTGTTGGAGTAGCTGTTCCCAAAATTACTCTTTAGCTCAATAGCGGTAGAGTTAGTCGTGGTAGGAAAAGCATTTCCGGTATTGAAGAAAAAAATGTCACGACTGGTAGGCCGATTAAGCCGATCGGTATTTCCAAATACGTAGCTATGTCGGGCACTCAGTTTATGATTTTGACTAATGTTCCAGTCCAGTTTGGCAATTACTTTATCGCTGTTTCGGGTTTGAATATTATTTAAATACCCACCTGGGTCATAGCCATACTCACTACCTAAGTAGTTAACCAACTGATTGATGTCGGCAGCAGTAGCGGCACCTTCATACTCCTGAGGAATGAAGGGAAAGGGTTCTTCTTCGCGTAACAACTCTACGTTGGTAAAGAAAAATAATTTGTCTTTAATAATTGGCCCGCCCAGCCGAAAACCGTAAGTCTCTACGTTGAACGGAGCTAGACGGGTACGCTGGTCATCGGGAAGATCACCGGGGGTTTTGCCCGCTAAATTTTCATTACGAAAGTAGTAATAGGCCGAACCCTCAAAGAAGTTTTTTCCACTACGGGTTACGGCATTAATTCCCCCTCCAGCAAATCCGCCCAAGGTTACATCGTAAGGCGCAACTACTACCTGAATCTGCTCCAGGGCATCCAAACTGATGGGTGAGATACCGGCTTGTCCACCATTTGTTCCGGAATTTGCTAACCCAAACACATCGTTGTTTACCGCTCCGTCAATATAAATAGTATTGAAGCGGTTATTCACTCCGGCAATAGAGAGGCCGCCACCGGGGGTCAGGTTCGCTTGCGGAGTAAGACGAGTAAAATCATTAAGGTCGCGGTTTACAGTCGGTAAAGTCATAATCTGCTCGCGACTCACACTGGTTTCGGCTCCGGTTTGGTTACCATCAATAAGCCCTCCGGCAGAAACTACTACATCTTGTAACTGGGTAACCGATTCGCTCAGAATAGCATCTACGCTAAAGGTTTGTCCTAAATCCAGGTAAATACCTTCTTGCACCAGATTTTCGTAACCGACAAAAGAAACAGTGAGTGTGTACGGACCGCCTACCCGCATATTGGCAATGCGAAAGAAGCCACTTTCATTGGTAGCATTAATGTATTCCGAACCTGTAGGAGTGTGTATTACCTGCACGCTGGCACCGGGAATTACCGACCCATTTCCATCGGTTACCTCACCGTTCATGCTAGCGGTGGTAGTTCCTTGAGCCCAGGCAAACTGTAAGCCGAGTCCTAAAGCACATACTAAAGGAAGTAGAATTTTTCTCATCAGAATTAGATTAGGTGTAAACCGCAATATTACGAAAATTATAATCTTTAAGGAAAGAATACCGAAAAGGAAAATTGGATAAGCAGTTAACTTACGAACAATACAAGAATACTATCAATAAAATAGTAAAATGATATTTTGAACGAAAAAGGATCAGCAATATTATCAGATATTATAAGCTCTACTGAGAGGGTTTACCTAAATCTTCTGAGGTTGGTAATTTTTCTTGATATTGCTCCCAGTTTGCCACTAAATTTTGAACTACCGTACTACCTACTTGATACGCTGACTCTAGCGATGGGATAAATCCAGAGTAACCAGAATTTTCGTTTTGCATACTTTCTGCCGCGGTCATTCCGTCGGGCGGCATAGTAAAATTACTAGCCGTTCGCAGCACTAGCAGTCGGTTAGCGTTTACCCTTCCAGCATTGTCTAATAACTGAAGTGATTGAGCCGTTCCAGTGTCTTCCATTGCCGAGGTCACAAATTCCCCCTCGCCTTGGGTCCAGTAGCTTACCCAACGGTCAGCCCAGGCATCCATCACTTTACCATGCCAGAAGGTCATGGCGGCTAAATGGTCACCCTTCATCACCATTGGGGCTTGTTGAGCTGCCGGGTAGTTCGCGTAACGGGTACGGAGCTGCTGTAAATCTTCGGTATCTTCTAACGTGATGTCTTTAGTAAGCTGGTAAGCCCACTCGGTTAAGCCAGGATTAAGCTGAAATACCGCTCCGCCCTCTGGGCTAGGAACTTCTTCGGGAAAAGGCTCGGTCTCACGTAAGGGGAAAATTCCGGTTTCCCAATCGGCAGGAATCTCCCGACCATCAATTTCGTGCATCAGATCACCATCTACGAGCCACTCGGCCCAAGCAGCTGAACCTAGCGGCATATCCTCGGGGTCAGCCCCGGCGATTCCAGCTACTAGCCAGTACGCTTTCGTTAGATCAAAACGATCGTCCATACCCAATGCCATAATGGAAGCGGCTGAGTTGATACTACCTACTCCGGTAGTGATCGTTAAAACCCCCTGTTCAGCGTTGTAGTACAAATCCTGATTACCCTGCGGAAAGTCAATAGCAGTAGGGAAAGGAAAACGCTCCACCCAGTACTGTAGCTCACCGGGTTGGTCACCTTGGGCTTCACCTCGCTCAAACATCGTAACTACCACTACTTTAATTGGGGTTGGTTCCTCCGAAGGATCTTCAGTTGGTGCAGTGCTCTCTGGCTGGCAGGAGATGAAAATTAGTGATAAAAAGAAGGCTAGTAGACGCATATAGTGTAGTGTTATAGTGCGAAGTGTTAAAGTGTTCGTGTGTTTATGAATCTGGATATTGGTTATACGCAGTGCGGGATTTCAACGCACTTTATCATTTTAGCTCATTCGCCCGCATCAAGCGTAACCATTATCAGTCCAGGTTTTTATTTTATCCAACCAACTGCTTTTTTCCAGTTCTCAATTTCTTGTCTCCTTTTTTCAAAATCAGCCGGTGGTGATTGACTCTCATTTTCTGCTTGCCTTCTCATAATTATGGTCTGTTCTTCAAGTGTATTAAGACCGATAGATTTTCTTTAGCTAAGTCGTCGAAGGGTGTTGGACTTAATTCTCCGCTTTTATCCCAATCAAATGAAGTTCCATAAAGTTGCCGTTTTCCTTGAAAGGTGGCTATTCGGTCAGTTAGGTAAGCAAAGCTTCTTGGGCTTGTTTTATTCTTGCTAACGGTATTTTCCAATAGTTTTGCACACTTTCTCATAAAATCGGGCTGTCCGATTGAATGTTGTATGATCAACCAAGCTGCTTCACTGGCTTCTTTACCCACCTTATCAGTGGTTGGGTAACCAATAGCGTTTATTATCTCCTCTAATATCTCCGCATTTCTTTGGTGCAATTTCTCCATTTCTTCGTTATACCCTTCTCCAAGTTGTCCGTTTTGAATAAGCTTGTTCCGAAGTTTCAAGTCCGCATTTTGAAGTCCAATTATTCTTTCGGCAATATTTTGGTAATCCATTTTGCTGTTTGGGTCATTTCAAATTGCTACTAACATTCGCACTATTGTTTTAAACATTCATCAATGAAATCACTCCAACGACTTTCCCAGGTTTGAAAGGCTATTTCTTTTTCTTCATCGCTGAGCAAACTGTGGGTGATAGAGTTCATGGCTAATTTTTTTAGTGATCGTAAATCCAGCTCCCAGGCTAAAAAGATGGTCCAGAAGTCGTACGTCACGCCGTTGTAACCAAACACTCCGGGGTCGTCAGAACTGATGCTACATTGGATGCCATGAGCCAAATAACCCACTGCCGGATGCACTCGTAAGTCGCGTACGTAACCTAAAATCTGATTGCTCAGAGGATTGATTTCCATAGAGATATTCTGCTCTTTCATGGCTTGCTGCACGGCCGGATAGCGGTACAGATTAAATCCGTGCCCCACTCGAACGCTACGCAGCGTAACAGCATCGTACAGATTGTCTAAGTCCCAGTCGCTTTCCCCGTCGTGCAAACAAAGGGGTAGATTTACGCCGTACTTTTCACTGAGTGAGTCAAACATGAGCCAAGCATCGAGGAAGTGTAATGTAGAATTTCCCGCGTCTTCTTCGGCCACCAAATCGTAGGCTTTAATAAAAGTGGGGTAACGCTGCCGTAGTTGAAACGCTTGAACCACATCTTGCTGAATAGTATCCAGCGGCCAAAAGCGCAGGTTGGTTTTAATCAATTTGAGGGTGAAATCCGAATCAGTTTGCTGCGCTCGCCGTAAAGCATCTTGATGGTATTGCACCATTGTATCAGCGGTGTAGTAACCAATCGGGTGATCTAAATCGTACAATCGGTGGGAGGAAATTCCGGCGCGGAATTCTACGTGCTGCACTCCGTCGGCAATCAGCGTATCGAGCACAGCCGTGAGATAATCGCGAAAGATCGGCTGGTAGTAGAAAAACCCGCCTAGCTGGGTGAAATGACCCTCGAATGCTCCCCAAATATCTACCGAATCCTCACTCATGCTCTGATCAAACGTCAGCAAATCGTACAGCGAATCGGTGAAACTAGGTACTTGCCGATTTAGTGTGCTCACCCTTTCAAAGCCAGCTTCAACGTTATCTTCTCGGAAGAATTTTAGTTCTCCTTTGATATGCTTATTGGAGTTTTCGTCCCAAAAAACGTAGCAATCCGGTTCAGTTAATGCCCGATTCACTACCCAGTGCAGATCACCACTAGCGGATGGATGCAAGTGTAACAAACCACCCTTAGGCATTTTACGCAGCAGGTGGTATAAATCAGTTTGCTCAATGTGTTCTTGGGATTGATAAAAGTAGCGGGCCGGAGGAAAGAAATTCGTTGCTTTATAGTGATCCAGCATCTCTCGCTGCATCGTCTTCAGCTTTTGGTCGGCCAGTTTTTCCCGACTGTTGAGCACAATATCAGCGTCAAACGCCTGGGCTGAATCTTGTTGTACGTATTGCTGGCGAGCAGTTAAGTAAGCTTCGCGGTCGCTGAACGCTGGAACGCTTTGTTCATTCTGGGTAGTCGGTGGCTTAGTTTTACAGGCGAATGTGACCGATAGCAGTACAGCTAGAAGGGCAAATTGATGAATAAGGTTAGGGAAGGCTGATATTGAATGAGTCACCGCTTAAAATTGCTAACTTTTCAATGAACTGCCAATAGTTTTGTGAAATTCTTTGGTAAAAAGGAAGATTGTTATTGACGGGGGGCTTGAGCAAGAATACCACATAGGCACATAGGGTACAGTAGTATCTGTTACTTGGCTACATAATCGTAGATCACTTTAGAAATATCGGCCAGTGCCTGAACTCCAGCATCCTCATCAGTCAAATTTTTGGAAAGTAGTATCAATACGTAACTGCGCCCGTCCGGTAGATAAACAATACCAGAATCATGGTGCAAGCCAGTAATCCAACCGGTCTTGTGAGCCACTTTCACATCATTGGGCAACTGGGCTGGAATCATTTCATTGAAGCGTTGGTCGAGCAGAATGTCAATCATAGCCTGACTAGCTTCAGTACTAACTACTTCGTGTTGAGTAATGGCTTCAAACAGTCGCATAAGATCGTAAGCAGTAGTCGTGTTGTTTAAGCCTTGCCTATACGCTTTGCCATCTTCCACTCCGCGTCGCACCTGAATATCATTGGCTCCCATATCGCGTAACGTTTGGGTAGCCTTATCGGCTCCTACCACTTCAATGACAATGTTCGTTGCTAGGTTGCTGCTGGAAATAATCATATGGTAAACCAAATCGCGCAGACTTTGCTTGGTGCCAATTTGCTCGTATAGCTCACTATACGAATCATCATCGGGAGAAAGGGAATACGTACTGCTATCGACAATGCTGTAAAATTCGTTTTTAACCAGAATAGAATCATCCAAATTAAGCTGTCCGGCTTCAGCTTGTTTGTAAACTTCCAGCATTACCGGCGTTTTCATAGTACTAGCCGCATGAAACTCTTCTTGGGCATTTATTAGCAGTTGCTCTTCGGGATTGTCTAAGCTCTGGAATGCTACGGCAAAATCGCCCGCTACTTCATTTATTCGGTTTTGAATAATTTGTTCTACTTCCACCAACGTAGACGGACTGGGTTGAGCACAGGCCAGAAAGAAGAGGAAGCTAAGGGGTAAGAAACGAAATAGCATAGTTGGTGCGTTAGAATGAAGCGGGTAATTTGTAAATTAACCAAGACTTTTCAAACGATAGGCGTATGCACACTTTAGTAGAACAAATACTGGCCGAACCACAAGCTAATCTCCTGATGCAGCAGGTACAAGCCGTACTAGCGGAAGAACAGCAGCGACGAGCGCAGTTTTACGACGAAATGACCGAGCAGCAAAAGGTTGAATTTATTAACGGACAAATTTTTAGGCATTCTCCCGTAAAAAAACGACACAACAAGGCAGGTGGATTATTATACAAACTGATAGATACCTACGTAGATTTACATAATTTAGGATTTGTAGGAATTGAAAAGATTCTGATTACGCTTACCCGAAACGACTACGAACCCGATATTTGTTACTTCTCTAGAGAGAAAGCAGAACACTTTACTGAAGATCAGATGAAATTCCCTGCGCCCGATTGGGTGGTAGAAGTGCTGTCGGATAGTACCAAAGCCAATGATAGAGGAGTAAAATTCAAGGATTATGAGGCGCACGGAGTGCAAGAATACTGGATTATTGATGCTAAAAAGGAGGTAGTAGAACAGTACGTACTACAAAACGATTCTTACGAGTTGCTACTGAAAACCGGACAAGGTACTATCAGTAGTCACGCTCTAGCTGGCTTTAGTATTCCGGTACAAGCTACTTTTGACAAGGCAGCTAACTTAGAGACACTTCGCCAAATTACGACTAGTTAGCCAAAGACGGATTTATCATCGTACCCGCAAACAGAATAGCTCCAGTATGCTTTTCGTGAATGAAATACGCAAATGGACGATCAAGCCGGATCATACTGGGACGTTCCAGGTTAATTGATTCTAGACCAATAGCTACCGCCGTAGCTGCCGCTGCTTCCGAGCCATCTTCATTCACCTCAATAAAGGTTTGATGAATTACACGATCCATGTAGAGCTTTTCGCCCGGAATCTTGTTGAAAAACTCGCCAAAGTTGGCATCAGCCGTAAACGGAAGTTCCATACCCATTCCCTTCAGCACATCGCTCAAGTTCAATTTAAACTCAGTCTTGAATTTAGGCATCATCAGATGGGTCGTAAGAGTATCGGTTTGCTGTAGCCAATTATTAAATTGCTCGGTCGTCAAGTTATTTATCAGGTCAGCAACTGTATTTCCACCCTGAGGAAGCAGTACAATCATGCTAAATTGCCCGTTGCCGTACGGTAGTTCAACCATCTGAAGCTCATCTTCATAATTATAATTCACCTTCGCCCCTTCATTAGACATCATGGGTACCGGAACCGCTGTCTCATTCATTAAGTAAAAAGACGCTTCACGGGTTTTAGCCGGATCAAATTGGTACTGCCAGTTAGCTTTAAAATAAATAGCATTGATCAGAAACATTACATCAGAATCTTTGATCTGACTAATTAAATTCTTGATTTTACCCTGAGTTTGACCTTCTACCCACTGATTAATGGTTGATTTCGCTTCGGGATTGTTAAAGTTTAGTCCTTCAATCCGACCATCGTAAGAATCCTGAATTAATTGGTCAAAACCCGATTGTAGGGTGTATTCATCGCGGAACCAGATAGAATTAGCGATGGCTAGTGCCACGTCTTGATCCATACTGAGCAACTGTTCCATTAACAATTTTGCTGCTTCATTCACTTCTTCGTCGCTCAAGTTAGCTACGCCCAACGTTTCTTTCATCACTTCCTTCGTTTCGCCAGTAGCTCCGTTTACGGTCATATGTAGGGCAATATCTACGCTCAGTGGGGAAATAAAAATATTCTCTTCTGACTTCTCTTGGTGGATTGAGCGAAATAGGTCAACGGCAAAAGAATTGGAAGTTTCTACCAATGTTTCAGCCGAACCAGAGATGGGGCGTAAATCGGGCTGAGTTTTCTGACCGCCCATAGGGTCTTCGCAGCACTGCGTAAATAATAAGCTCACAAATAGGGCGAAAAATACTATTATGATTCTTGATGGGACGATGGTTTTCATAGAATTAAAGATATTGTCTTTTTAACCAGGACTCAATCTGACCCAATTGGGTTGGAATACGGTAGCAAAATTGTCTAATCGAGGATAATATCAGTAAAGATGTTTATCTTTTTGGTGCAAATTTCTCACTATGCACTACCACCTGTTTCTTGTCTTTTTTTTAGCGGTATTTCTATCTCAGCCAGCGACCGCTCAGTCAACTGAAAACCCGCCCAATATTCTCTGGATTACCTGCGAAGATCTGAATGCCTACCTGGGTAGCTACGGCGATCCGCAAGCAGTTACACCCAACCTAGATCAGCTAGCCAAGGAGGGAGTAAAGTTTACGCAGGCATTCGCTACCGCTCCGGTTTGCTCTCCCGCTCGCTCGGCTTTAATTACCGGCATCTACGCTACTTCAACGGGCACCCAGCATCTGCGTTCTGAAGTAGAAATTCCTGAGCAAGTGAAAATGCTACCGCATTACTTGCGCGAAGCAGGTTACTACTGCTCGAACAACAGTAAAGAAGATTACAATTTCCAGGATAGTAGCATTTGGGACGAATCTAGTAAAAGTGCTCACTGGCGTAATAGGCCCAATGGAAAACCCTTCTTCAGCGTATTCAATATTGAAACTACGCACCAATCAAAAATCTTCGGTTCTGACGAGGAGTTTTACGAAAAGTATGGTAATCGCCTGACCGACGAGCAGCGACACAGCCCGGATGATATGGTTATTCCGCCTTATTTCTTCGATACGCCCGTCACCCGTCAACTATGGGCACGATATTATGATTTGGTGACCATTATGGATCGGCAGGTGCAAGATATTCTGGATCAATTACGGGAAGATGGATTAGCGGAAAATACGATTGTTTTCTTTTTTGCCGATCACGGCACCGGTATGCCCCGAGGCAAACGAACACTGTACGACTCAGGATTAAAAATCCCTTTTCTGGTAAAGGCACCATCCGCGTACCAGGAAGCTTTAGGATTGACTCCAGGAACGCAAAGCGACCGTTTGGTGAGTTTTGTAGATTTTGCGCCTACCGTGTTGAGCATTGTCGGACAAGAAGCACCGGATCAGATGCAGGGCGAAGCCTTTTTAGGTGAATGTCAGCAGCCAGCCCATAAATACGTTTTTGCTACCTCGGATCGGGTAGACGAAGCCTTCGAAATTTCTCGCAGTGTACGCGGACAACGGTTCTTATACATTCGTAATTATCTTCCCCATTTACCGCTAATCCAATCCAACTTTTACACCGATCAGTCGGAAGTAATGGTAGAGCTTCGCCGAGTTCTGGTTGATGGAAATTTGACTCCGGCGCAGCGACATATGTGGTCACCCAGTCGCCCAGCAGAAGAACTATACGACACCGAAGCTGATCCTCATCAGGTAAACAACTTAGCCAATGACCCGGAGTACGTAACAATACTGACCGATATGCGAACCGCTCAACAACAGTGGGCGATCGAAACCCACGACTCAGGACTAATCCCTGAACCAATGATGCAACGACTAGCCGAAGGCAGCACCATCTACGAAATGGTACGAGATACTACTATCTTTCCTGTTCAGGATGTATTGAAGTTAATTAATTCGTCTCAAATAGAGCTTAGGTTTGAGAATAAGTTAACAGTAGAGTATGATCCGATCTCACGTTTCTGGCTGGTAGCCGGGTTAAGGTCGAGTATGGTCCTAACCCCCTCGGTGCAACGTTGGCTACAGGAATATTTAGATGGCCCTTTTCCTTCGATACAAATTCAAGCGGCTAAATTACTATGTAGTTCTGGTGAGTGTAGTGATGCTCTTCCGACGCTCTTGGATCATCTAAATAGTGAAGGAGCAACCATGCTGATGGCGGCTCGGGCTATTCAACAACTAGGAGAGGCAGTTCAACCTGTATTATCGAAGGTGCAAGCAACAAAGCAGCATCTTTGCAACATTGCCGAAGACCGTTCGCAGTATTATGAATTGTACGCCTGCTGGGCATTATCGGAATGGATGAAGCAGTACTGAGGGTAAATGATCACGGAAATACGTTAACTAAAAGCGGGTTAGTCTATTAATTAACCGAATTTGTAGAAAATTGACCACTTAATTAGGTAGTATTCGTTAAGTAGGTCAGTTATTTATACTGTTCAGTATCCAATCCTAATCCTCATGAATAAACGTAAACTACTGGTCCTCGGACTATTTGTAGTACTGATCGCGGCCGGATTTATTGCTATGCGGCAATTCGCCGGTATGAAAGAATTACCTCCCGAACGCCCTAAGCGTGCTACCACCAATTTTGTCCGGGTAGATGAAGTAGCCTACCAAGAGATTGACACCGAAGTAGTAGAATACGGACGTATCACCTCCTCTCAACCATTAGATTTGATTGCAGAAATAGGCGGTCGGTTGTTCGGTGGTCGGGTTCAACTTAAACCCGGAGTGAACTTCCGTAAGGGACAGCTTATCTACCGGATTAATGATGCCGAAGCCCGACTGAATCTGCAAGCTCGTAAAAGCCAATTCTTAAACCTTATTGCCTCTAGCCTGCCCGATTTTAAGATTGATTTTACCGAAGATTACCCAGCTTGGCAGAAGTACTTTGAAAGTATTGAAATTGACGAATCGCTGCAGCCCCTACCGGAGATTACCAGTAGTAAAGTGAAGACGTTTCTGGCAACAAAAAATATTCTGGGCGAATACTATAGTATTAAAAGTGGGGAAGAGAATCTCCGCAAGTATTACCAGTACGCTCCCTACGACGGTAGCATTGTTAGCGTAAACCTAGAAACCGGAACCGTGGTGAATCCGGGAGCCAACATTGCTAGCATCATCCGTACCGATCAGTTGGAGTTAGAAATTCCGGTAGACCCCAAAGAAATTCGTTGGGTCAGCGAAGGTGCTGAGGTAGAAGTTTCTTCGGAAGATGGTTCTCAAACTTGGCTAGGCCAGGTTATTCGCGTGGCCGATTTTTTAGATCCTACCACACAATCCATTAATGTCTACATAGGGATTGAGGCTCAACCGAACAGCGGTATATACGACGGGCAATACTTGCGAGCCACCATTCCCGGTTCGCGCTTAGAGCAAGCAATGCAAATTCCCCGACGAGTGTTGATTAACGAAGATCAGGTATATGTAGTAAAGGACGGAATGTTACAGTCGCGCCAGGTGAATGTTGAGAAGATTACCCAAGATAAAGTATTAATTAGTCCAATATCAGGTATTGGTTTGTCGGCGGGTGACAGCCTGGTGGTGGATCTGCCGGCCAATGCCGTAGAGAATATGAAGGTTACCACCGAAGTTGGAAGTGGCCCCGGCGGGAATCGTCCCAGCGGGGACCGTCCTCGTAAGGCTAAAAATCAACCCGATTCAGTTACTAGCGAAAATCGTAGCGAAACATGAGAAAAATTGTAGAGTTCTTTGTGCGTTATCCCATTTGGGCTAACGCTATTCTAATTATCATTGTCATTTTTGGTGCGCTGAGTTACACCAATATCAATAAATCATTCTTTCCCGAACTTCCTCCCAATCGTATTGCTATTCGGGTGACCTACCCGGGGGCGGCTCCGGAAGAAATGGAAGAGGCGATTACTATTAAAGTGGAGGAGGCGCTGAAAGGAATTACCGGGATTGAGGAAGTCACCTCTACCTCCTCAGAAAACTCAGCCACCATCAATATTGAAACTCGTGACGACTACGATATCGATGAGGTATTAGCTGAAGTTAAAAATGCCGTTGATGGCATTCCTTCCTATCCGGTAGGAGCCGAACCGCCCATTGTGATTAAAGACCGAGGCAGCTTCAGCTCGCGGGCGGCATTTCTTACCCTGCGGGGTCCGAACGATCTAAAAGCCCTAAAGGAGAAGGCCGAACAAATTGAAAGTGATCTGCTCAACTCCGGTGAGATTTCCCAAGTAGAAGTATTTGGTTATCCACCTCTGGAGATTTCTATTGAAGTGAACGAAGCCGATTTGCAACGTTACGATTTCACCTTTTCGCAAGTGGCAAACGCGGTGCGTTTCAATAACCGGGATATTTCCGGGGGCTCGATTAAGACCTCCGAGGAAGAAATTCGTATTCGAGCCAACTCTCGGGAGTATGCTCCCGAAGAGATTGGTCGGATTGTTCTGCGAGCCAACCCCGACGGAAGCAATCTGCTACTACGCGATATTGCCGACGTTAAATTTCAGTTTGCCGATACTCCCAATAAATCGTACTCCAACGGGCAGACGTCAATTTCCGTTAGCGTACTAAAGTTGCCCGAAGAAGATTTGCAAGAAATCTCAAGTTTCATTGGCGAGTACTTAGATAAGTTTGATGCTGAGAATGAAAACTTTGAGCTATTTGCCAGCTTCGATTTCAATACTTTGCTTCAGCAAAGAATTAGCCTTTTAACTAGTAATGGGCTGGTAGGATTATCTTTAGTACTAGTGGCTTTAGGATTATTCCTCAGCCTGCGGCTTTCGTTCTGGGTAGCGGTGGGCATTCCCATTTCTTTCCTCGGAATGTTCATTGTTGGTAGCTTGGCAGGCATTACTATCAACATGCTATCGCTGTTCGGAATGATTCTGGTGATTGGTATCTTGGTAGACGATGGCATCGTAATCGCCGAAAATATTTACACGCATAAGGAAATGGGTAAAAGCCCAACCCTAGCTGCCATAGACGGAACCATGGAAGTGCTTCCGGCAGTATTCACTTCGGTAACTACCACGATTATTGCGTTTATTCCACTCATGCTATTGGACAACCAGGGCTTTACCACTGAAATGTCAATTGTAGTAATTGCCTGTCTGGCGTTTTCGTTGGTGGAAGCTTTTTTCGTACTACCTTCTCACTTAGCTACTGGCAAGGCAGAAGATGCCGACCACAAGCCTAAGAAAGATCGTATTCGGGGCGGATTAGATAGAGGGATCAAATATCTTCGAGATACTATTTATGGCGGTGTGCTTAAGCTGCTAATCCAGTGGCGTTGGGTATCGTTCGCTATTCCAGTATTCATCTTTATGGTCGTGCTAGGGATGATTCAGGGCGGGTTAATCAAGACTACTATATTTCCGTCCATTCCCTTCGATGATTTTGAGGTATCACTGGTATTGAATCCTGGCACCCGGGAAAACATTACTGAAGACTATTTACACCGCTTCGAAGCCGCTGTTTGGGAAGTAAACGAAGAAATCAAGGAAGACCGGGATGATGAGACTTCTCTCATCGAAACGGTAAGTATGAACGTAGGCAGTAGCGGTGGGCGTGGTGCCGCCGAACGAGGAAGTCACGCTGGTCACCTTCGGATTGACTTAGCTGATTTAGAGCGCGTTGAAGATATTTCTAGCTTCGAGATTGCCAACCGGGTGCGCCAGCGAATTGGTGCAGTGCCCGAAGCGCAGAAGTTTAG
>JGI12210J13797_10141763_pt1 | contig 16840 bp, 15 predicted proteins | sample ElkSlonscriptome_3_FD_13797 | JGI IMG/M metagenome (IMG submission 13797)
GAGCAGCTCGGGCTCCTCGCGGAGGCCGGCATTCTTGCCACCTTCATCAATCGCTCACGCTTCCGATCCGACCTCGCGGCCAACATCCCCGAGACCCCCTACGTCGTGGAAGGGCTATTCGGCGCAGCGCTACCCTGCCTGCCTCTGTCCGGCGCACTGACCCACGCCCAACGAGATGCCCTTCACGAGTTCACCGCCGCCCCCTGGAATGAGGCCATCGCTCGGACCGAGACCGACCTGGTCGCAAGCTGGCGCGATGGGGAGTCCGCCTTCTTTCTCCCCGATGGCGTCGACCGCGAGCGTGCCTGGCTCGAGCACGAAGCGGGTGCGAGGCGCTGCCACGTGCGTGACGTCATGGGTGAGCTGGTCGATGCCCAACACCGCGCCGGCTACCCGCTGCACGCAGTGGGTGATTGGATGAAGGAGCTGCGCATGCTCGGCTATCTACGACGCATCGAACGGCTCGAAGACCGCTGGGTCGAGCTCAGCCACGACCAGCGAATCCTCTGGCTCTCCGCCATCGGCAGCGACGTGCTCTCTGCCGTGGAGAAAGAGCCCCCGCAGATCGAATACCGCCAGACCGGCGATGGGCCGCTCGAAGGCCTCTGCCTCCAGCGAAGCGCTCGCGGTCTCGAAGGCGAAGAGGCGCTCGTATGGGCAGAGCGACTCTTCGACCGGCAACAAGAGTTCGCTTTCGACGCCTGGCTCGCCGGGGATGCTCCGCACCTGTTCAAGCTCCGTGCACGACGCAAGGTGGCCATCCAATCATGAACGAAGACCCCGCCTGGCTCCACTGGGTGCTTCCGCCCAACCTCCGATTCGCCATGCGAACGATGCGTGGTGAGGAGAAGCGCGCCGAGTACAAACGACTCCTTCGAACCACGGTCAACTGGGTGATACCGCCCGCCTGGCAACGGCTCATCCTGCGCTCTGTCTACCGCTCTCAAGGCGTCGATGTCTCGGCGAACGTCGAGCTCAAGAACCGCCACCAAGGCGAGCGGTGCTTCGTGATGGGAAATGGCCCTTCACTCGGCAAACAAGACCTCTCCCCCCTTGCCGACGAGATCACGATTGGCGCCAACAGCTTCTACAAGCACCGCGACAGCCGGAGGGTCGACCTCCGCTACCTGTGCGTGGGGGACGCGAGCTTCATGGAGGACCGTCCCGAAGCGCTCGAGTGGCACCGCATCCTGGAGCTAGAGCACCCTCACGCCGAGTATCTCTACCACCCCGACGCTCGCCACATCATCAAGAGGCACGACCTCTACCGCGGCCGCACCGTTCGGTGGTTCCATCGAGGCGTTCCTACCGACCAGCTCGACCTCGTCCATTGCGACCTGACGCTCCCGCTCAACACGGGCATGAACACCGGTACCCTCCTGTCGATCCCCCTGGCCATCTACATGGGTTGCACTGAAATCTACCTTCTCGGGTTCGACTGCAACTGGCTCGACGACTACACCGGCAGCTACCACTTCTACGACGAGCACGTTCAGTTCCCCGAGTTCGACTCGCTCGCCGCCGACGAGCGATGGCCGCGCTATGAGGACCAGCTCGTCATCGCGCAACGTGACTTCGAGGGCCACCGGCTACTCGCCCAATATGCACAGCGAAACGGAATCAAGATCGTCAATGCCACCGGCAGTGGCCGTCTCGACACCTACCCTCGCGTCGCCTACGAGAAGCTGGTCTCGTGATCCCAAGACCCATCAATGATGCGCTCCGCGCAGTAGGGGCCCGGATCCGCAAACGCGACCCCGAGCTCTACGTCAAGCTGCGCGACCTCAGGCGCCATTGGACCGTGCGCAACGAGGGGCTCGCCACCTACCAGGAGCTCTCCCTGGCCTGGTTTCGCGAGCACGCCGACCTACGCGGTGCCCGAATCCTGGAGTTGGGGGGTGACCCTCGACAAGTCGTAGCCGACGCGCTCATGATGGCGGGCGCGGCCGAGGTCACGAGCATCAACCAGGACCCAAGCCTCTTCGACACCGCCGGCCCGCTGCGAAGCCCGGCCGGCGCACGGCTGATGAAGGGCGACGCTGCCGCGCTTCCCTTCGCCAACGAGAGCGTCGACTTGGTGGTGAGCGTAGCCGTCTACGAGCACCTCCTCGACCTCCCCACCGTCCTCACCGAGACCTGGCGCGTGCTCCAGCCGGGCGGCGTGCAAGTCGCCTTCTTCGGCCCCATCTGGTCGAGCGGCCGCGGGCACCACGTGAGCGTGGCCGTCGATGATGTCGAGTATCGTCATTTCCTCCCTCGGCGAAATCCCATTCCAGACCATGGCCACCTCCTTCTCGGGGAGGCCGAGATGCGCCACGGCCTGTTGCACGGGGGCCTTCCTGAGGCTCACGTCGAAGCCATGGTCGGCTACATCTATCGCGGCGACGCGATCAATCGACTCTTCCTCGACGACTACCGGGCCATGGTGGAGGCGTCGGGCTTCATCCGACCCACATGGCGCTACGATCGGGATCCAATGGCCTCGGCGGTCGAGGAACTGTTGACGCTGCGGCATCCGACACGAAGAGATTTCGACGTCACCAATGCCTACGTGGCGATGAGCAAGGAGAAGGCATGAATTGGCAGGAGACCCCCGTACTCGTCACCGGCGGCGCATCCTTTATCGGCTCGCACATCGTCGACGGGCTGGTGAGGCGTGGGGCGAAGGTGCGTGTGGCCGACAACTTCAGCAGCGGCAAGCGCGCGCACCTCACCCACACGGGCCTCGATGTTCACGAGGTCGACCTTCTCGATGCCGATGCCTGCGCTCGGGCATGCGAGAACGTCGAGGTCGTCTTCCACCTCGCCGCCGACCACGGAGGTCGCGGCTACATCGACCTCCATCAGGTGGCCTGCTCGACCAACCTCATCCTCGACGGGAATGTCTTCCGTGCGGCCGCCGCCCAAGGCGTAGGCAAGGTGGTCTATGCCTCGTCGGGCTGCGTCTATCCCAATCACCTGCAGACCAATCCGAAGGAAGAGATCTTCCTCCGAGAGCCCATGGTCGGCCCTCCCTATGACAGCGACAACCTCTACGGCTGGGCCAAGCTCATGGGAGAGATGACTCTCCGCGAATACGTGAGAGAGAAGCGGTTCGATGGGGTCTCACTTCGCTACTTCACCGCCTACGGCCCGCGGTGCTCGGAGAACCACGCCGTCATGGCCATGATCGCGCGTGCTCACGTCGAACAGGACCCCTTCGTCATCTGGGGCACGGGCGAACAGATCCGAAATTGGACCCACGTGGACGACGTGGCCGAAGGGACCATCGTCGCAGCCGAGAAGGCCAGCGGTGGGGCTGCCTACAACCTCGGCACCATGGAGCGCACGAGGGTCGTGGACGCGGCCAAGAAGATCATCGCCTACATGGGCAAGGACCTCCGCCTCAGCTTCGACCCCAGCAAGCCGACCGGGCCCTACAATCGCGTCTCCGACAATGCGGCTGCGGCCGAAGCGCTCGGCTGGTCCCCCGGTGTCTCCTTCGACGAAGGACTCACCGCCACCATCGACTGGTACGTGGCCCATCACCCGGTCGACGAGGTACGTGCCAACCTCGAGCATCGCCTTACCGAGCGAACGTGAACGAGACCTTCACCGTAGCGGGGGTGCGGATCGATGCGGTCGACCTCGACGAATGCGTGGCTCGCGTCACCGCATGGATCGACGATGGCGCGCAGCAATACGTCGTGCTCACCGGTGCTCACGGGGTGGTGGAAATGCAGTCGGATGCCGAGCTTCGGAGCATCAACAACGGCGCCGGCCTCGTCACCCCCGACGGGATGAGCGTGGTTTGGTTCGGGCGCGCGCTAGGCCACGGGCAGACGAGGAAGGTCTATGCCCCGACCATCATGCACGCGCTCATGGCCGAGGGCCTGAAGCATGGCTGGCGCCATTACTTCTACGGGGGAGCAGAAGGCGTGGCCGAAGCCCTCGTCGACCAATGTCGTCGTGATCACCCCGGTCTCGAGATTGCCGGCACCCATTGTCCCCCTTTTCGTCCCCTGGCCGACGAGGAGGCCTCATCGGTGGCGTCCGCCATCGACGCGACCGAGCCGCACGTGGTCTGGGTGGGGCTCGGTTGCCCCAAACAGGAGCGCTGGATGGCCCGCTTCCGCCCCTTGCTACGTACCCCCGTACTTATCGGCGTCGGCGCTGGGTTCGACTTCTTGAGTGGCCGTAAGCCGCTCGCACCTACCTGGGTACAACAATCGGGCTTCGAGTGGCTCTACCGCACGGTGAGCGAACCCCGCCGACTAGGCCGCCGCTACGCGAAGGTGGTGCCGCGATTCCTCTTTCATGCCGGGCGCGACCTCGCCGGACGGCTGCTGAACCGTCGATAGCCGCGCTCAGTACCCCACCTTGGCGCTCGGGTCGGGGCGAAAGTCAGCGGGAGACTTCACCTCCCAGAAGAGCGGCTCGCCGTCGATGAAACCGAAGACGAACGCACGGCGATCCGGGAAGCGACGACGCCAGAAGTCGATCGATGCCTCCGCTCGGAGACGCCGTACGAAGATGACGGGCTCGTCGAGCTCGGGATGCGGCGGCGGCGGATAGTAGGCCCACGAGTCGTGAGCCTCCGTGGACAGCATCGCATTGGAGAATACGAGTGCCGGCGCCTCCTCGGTGGCGAGCCGCAAGGCGAGCTGGAAGCGTGAGGCACGCGAGAGATTGCGCAGCTGCACAGGGAGAAAGAGGGAGATGAGACAGACCGTGGCGGCCGGCCAGAAGGACCACAGGTACGGAAGGGCCTTGGGGGCTCGCTTCGCCGTGAAGATGAAGAGTCGATGCCCGCCGGCAGCCGTGAGCAAGCAGAAGAGAGGTACGAGCTCGTGGAGATAGAGGGGCCCGGTCGTGCCAATGACCGTCTTGGGAGCGATGAGACGATAGGCATAGTCGGCCGCCACCATCCCCCACACCAGGCCCACCCCACGCCCTCGTGCGAATAGGCCCACCGCCACGCCGAGCACAGGCCAACCGAGCAGCCAGAACTGCTGCCGCAAGAGTCCTGAGGCAACCGAGCTCGCCATCACCACGTCGCGACCCAGCTCGGTACGGCCCAGCGTGGGCAAGCTCCCGTGCCAGGCTTGATAGCCGGTCATGAAGAAGCTGCCCGTCTGCGCCTCGTTGATCAGCAGAAAGACCGCCGCCCAGATAGCCACTGGACCTGCTGCCATCGATGTGGCGCGTAGCTTGTCGCCCCAAGACCAGTCGCGCCGCGCGAAGAGATAGACCACCCCCGCACTCAGGAAGAGGACGCCGGGGAGAGGACGCACCAGAACGCCGAAGCCTGCTGCCATGCCGGCGATGAACATTTCGCGCAGTCGAGGGCTCTCTGGACAGGCCAAGGCCCAGGCCGTCACCAGCATGAAGAGGCACGAAGCGGGCTGGGAGAACATGGCCGCCCCTGTGAAGAGCCATTGAGGCGAAAGGGTGAGGAGGAGCACGGCCACCAGGCCGAGTCGTTGTCCGACCGTTCGCTTGGCGAGGGCATAGGTCATCGCCGTGGCCCCACAAGTGACGACCGGGTTCACGATCCCGGGACATCCAACCGCCTCGCCTAGGGCGAGCATCAGCGGCCACCCAATGGGATATTTACCCCACCAGGCGCCGTCGTTCAGCACGATGAACTGGTTTTCGAAGAAGTCGAGATCGCCAGGCGAAGGATTGGTCACCCGCCCCTGGAGCAGCGTCTGAGCGATGAACCGATAGGTCGACTCGTCGTCAGAGAGGGGCGCGCCGGCGTAGACCAGCTGCTGCACGGCCAGCATGACCACCAGCTGCACGCCGAGGCAGACCACCACGACCTTGGGGCCGGCATCGATGCACCGCGAGAGACTCACCGCCCATCGCCTCGCCAACCCCCTTCGCCCGAGCGCGTTCCCCAGGGCCACCGTGAAGAGCAGCGCCGCCATCCCGCCGAAGAGCGCGTACCAGAGGTAGTACACGAGCTCGACCGCGTTGACTCGTCGCAGGCCCACCCCGTACTTGATCGCGTAGTCGAGGTAGAGCGTACCCAGGCGGTGATAGGCCACGATGCTGACCACGGCGCCCCCCACGGCCAGGAGGGGGATCAGCCATGAGCCAGCGTTCCGCATCGGGGTCGAACGCTACCGCATCGGCTGCAAGCCATCCATCAGCGCGAGATGCGAGTACGATGCCGAAGACCTCAACGCTTCCACGCAACGTTGCGGCGCACCACCCGGGCCGGCACGCCCGCGAGCACGCAGTGCGGCTCGTGGAAGGCGCGGTTCACGAACGACATGGCTCCCACCACACAGCCGTCGGGCACCACGCTGCCCTTGCTCAAGATCGAGCGAGCGGCGATCCAGACCCGGTCGCCCACGACCACGTCGGCAGGGGGATTGAGGCGCTCCTTCGTGTCGCGGTCGAAGACGCGGTGGACGTCGGTGGCGCGTAGCTCGACCTGCCGTGACAGCATGCAGTTTCGGCCGATGGTCACATCGCGCTCGCGGCAGACGATGAAGGACTCGATGCAGGTGGACCCGGCACCGATCTTCACCTGTCGCCCCTTGCCGTGCACGAGGATGTAGCCCTTCCACTTGCACCCCGCGCCGATGACCACCCGATTTCCTCGGCCCACGATGCGGATGCGGAGGCTCTGAAGCCACGCGCCCTCACCGATCTCGATGACGTTGTCGACAGCCTTCGAATCGAGCTCGATGCGGTTGAATCCACTGAGCCGCGCCTGCTCCAAACCATGGATGGTGTTGCCCTCCCGATCACCGCGCACCCAGACGCGATTCATGGCTCGCACCGAATCGAGAAAGCTCACGCGCCACCTTTACCGCTCTTTTCCCATCAGGGTGAAGTCGTTCGCCGACTTGCCCTTTACGGTGGCCGGCTTCAGGAGGACCATCCGCACCCATGAGCGAGGGAGAAGACCCGCTGGTCGGCACCACCCTGTCCGAAACCTATGTCGTCGAGCGAATTCTCGGCGAAGGAGGCATGGGCCGGGTCTACCTCGCAGCCCATACTCGCGTTCCTGGTAAGCGCTTCGCCATCAAGGCACTTCACGAGGAATTCGCGCGCCACGAAGAGGCTTTGGCCCGCTTCAAACGCGAGGCCGAGGCGGGAGCCCTCGTGAACCACCCTCACGTGGTCGCGGTGCAGGACATGGGTACCGCGCCGGACGGTCGGCCCTACATCGTGACCGAGTTCCTCGACGGCGAGGAGCTGCACGACCGGATCCACCGCGCGGGCGCGCTCTCCCCGGCAGAGGCCATCCCGATCTTCCTCCAGGTGTGCAGCGCGCTGGCCGCTGCCCATGCCCTGGGCGTCATCCATCGGGACGTGAAACCCGAGAACATCTTTCTCGTGAACACGGGGGGGCCGCCCACCGCCAAGCTGCTCGACTTCGGCATCTCGCGACTGGCAGACAGCGGCCGTCAGGCCCTCACCCAGGCGGGAACCGCACTGGGCACGCCCGCCTTCATGTCGCCCGAGCAGGCGCGCGGCAAGCCCGTAGACCACCGGGTCGACATCTACTCGGTCGGCCTCAGCCTGTATGTTGCGCTCACCGGCGTCTCGCCCTTCGAGCGCGAGGCGCCCAACGAGAGCCTTATGGCCCTGCTCACGGAGGACGTCCCTCCCCCGAGCATGTTCGAGCCTGCGATCCCCGAGGCCCTAGAGCAGGTGGTGCTGCGGGCCATGGCACGAGAGACCGAACAGCGCTTCGCCCGGGTCGAGGACCTCCATGCCGCCCTCGAAGCCTTCATCGCCACCACCTCCTCGTCGCAGGCCCCGCCGATCCAGCCCACGCCGACCCCGGCCGCCGCCCAGCCCCAGCAACCTCAGAGCCCGCGCACGGCCCCCACGGTCCTCACCATCCAACGCCAACGACCCAATGATGCCTCCTTGGTCGGTCTCGTGGCGGCCACCGCCGTCGCCGCGCTCGGTGCCCTCGCAGGGGGCGCCACCCTCGTCGGCGGCCTGGTCCGCGCCGCCGATGTGAAGCTGAAGACGACCGGCTGGTGGGTCGTCGTCATCGCCGTCATCTTGGTGCTGGCGACTCCGGTCGGACTCTTTGCCCGCCAGGTCCAGCGCGCCTCGAGCAATCCCATGGGCGTCGGCCCCATCACCCGTGCCGTTACCGCCCCGCTCCTGGCCGGAGCCGCCACCTATGGCCTCGCAGCTGTCTGGGCGCGCTTGCTCAGCTTTCTCGTTCGGCAACGCCCCACGCTGGTCGCCCCGGCCTGGGACATCTGGCTGGTGCTGGTCGCCATCGGAGCATGCGGCCTCGCAGCGGTCCACCAGCGCCAGGGGAGAAGCATTCCCTCCTGGGCCATCGCCGGGGGCGCGTTCACCGTCATGGTCGGTACCGCAGCCATCGCGGTGGCACTCTGAATCTGCGGCTGGGAATACGCCGCTGGCCGCCAAGTGTCGTCCGCGCCATGATCTATTGTGTGAAGATCGATCTACAGCTGCGCGACCTGAATACCGGTAACAGTACCCATCGCGCCTTCGACACCGCTGACGAATGCGAGGACTGGCTGAAGGATCGGCCGAAGTTCTCGGAGGTGCTGGGCATGCGGAGCCAGAATGTGCCGGCCCAGGTCAACGACCGCTTGAAGGCAGCCTGCCGGCCTCTAGACGCCGAGGAAGCAACGCTCGCCAAGCAGCTCGATCAGGCGCTCGAGGCCGCGCGCCACGCCGCGGCCGAGGCGCGTCGAAAGGAAGAAGCCGATGCGGCGGAGAAGCACCGGAAGGAGATGAGCAACCTATCCCCCGATGCACCGATGACGCTGCGGTACCTCTTCGACAAGGGCGTCGCCACTGCCGACGCCAACGACACGCGCACACCGAGTGAGACCTGTCTAGCCGCCGTCCGCGAGTGGGTGGAGGAGCGAAACAGCTGGGTGGAGGGTCGTGGCCAGGTGGTGGGGGATGCCAACGTCGAGGTCTATCCCGGTCAGCTACCGGACGGCGTGGAGAGTCCGATCATCTCGGGCACCTTCGTCCCTGTGAGTGCTCCTGGAGAGGACTGACCTCCCCTCAGAAGGTACACGCGGCGCAGGGGCGGTGAGCTCGACACATCCAATCCCGTCGAACGCGATTCACCGACGCCGCCCCCCCCCTTGGCGACCCCCTCGCGCCACACGATTTCGGGAGCATAGCTGGCCGCAACCCAAGGAGGTCGGTTAAGATTTGTCCGTCATGTCGGCGTCTCGGCAGCACGAGCTGTTCACGGATGTGGTGGACGCCAGCGGCGTCTCCCCCGTCCTCGCGCCGGGCACGGTGCGGCGCGCATTGCGTGACGTCGGGAGCACCCCTCAAGCAGCTTCGGCCGACACCTACCTCCTGGCGCTCCCCTCGATCCGGGCCCGCCTGCGGGCCTTCATGAGCCCGGAAGACGCTGAAAGAGCTACCGAGCGCATCCGCGACCTCCTCTCCTCCGTCGGGTGACCCGGCCTGCCGGCGTTCGAGCGGGGGGCAGCGGCCGAGTCGATTTGGGCTTCGCCCACAATCCTCGCTATAACCCGCCGAACATCGGCGTCATGTCACCGCCGATAGACCGTGGCTACGCCGCCACAGGGGGAGAGCACGCAAGTCATGGCCTGGTTACTGAATCGGGGCGGCCAGCAAGAGGGCCCGCTCGAAGAAGCGCAAATCATTCAGATGATCCACTCGGGGCAGCTCACCGATGGTCACGTCGCCCAATCGGGCTCGAACCAGTGGATACCCCTTCGACAGGTGCCCCAGTTCGCCCATGCGCTGGCAGCCGGCGGTGCCGCCGTGGGAGCCACCGTCCCCGGGTCTCCTCCGGCGGCGGGCACGGGTATGCCGCCCCCTGGAGGGGGTCATCCGCCCAAGAAAAAGGGCGCGCCGATGGGGCTCATCCTCGGACTCATCGGCTTGCTCGTGGTCGCGGGGGCCGGCGTCGGGCTCTACTTCCTCTTCTTCCGCGGCGTCTCCTCCAACCTCAGCGCCAACGTTCCCAAAGACACCCAGATCTTCTTCGAGATTCCGAGCGCTCCGGCCGCCCTACGCGGCTTCGCCACCATGGGGGTGGTCGATCGGGATGAGATGGAGCCGGAGAAACTGGTCGAGCAGCTTCAGGAAGGGCTCGAAGAGTCTTTCGACATCAGCAGCGACGAGGCGAAGGCCCTCATCGAGGACATCGAGTCCATCGCCGTCGCAGCCCGCGGAATCAGCGACGATGAGCCCCAGGCGGCCTTCATCGTCAGCTTCAAGGACTCTGAGGCGATGGAGGCGCTGGTCGACAGCGACCGCTTCGAGGAGGAAGACGACCTGGGGGGAGGCACGCGCTACGCCCTCGAGAGGGTCGATGCCGAGTGGGAGGAAATGAAGGACTGGTCCCCTACCCGCAAGTCCTTCTCCATCATGAGCTTCAAGAAGGACGACGAACGTAAAGCTCTCGTGTGGTTCGCCGACGCCAAGCTCCTCGCCATCGGTCATCCAGAGCTCATCGAAGACGTAGGCCGCGTCAGCCTCGAAGGCGAAGAGCCATTGAGTGACGAGGAGAAGTGGAAGCAGGCCGACTTCGCCTCCGGCGCCTCCGCGCTGCTCTTCATCGACACAGAGCTCGCTGAGGAGATCGACGAGAAAGAGGTCGAGAAGTTCGTGGAGGGCTACCTCCAGGATGTCGCGCCCGTCGCCGCCACCGTCGGCTTCACCGACGCCGGCATGGTCTTCACCATCAACGGCGAGCTGAAAGGCGACAAGGTCAAGGACGAGGCCCTCACTGAAGCGGTCGACATCGACGTCCAGAACCACCTCCCGCGAGATACCGTCGCCTATGTCGCCATGTCCACCAAGAGCGGCCTCTCTGGCGAGGAGCTCAAGGACCGCATGCTCGAGGAGGCGGAGGATCTCGACGAGCGCGACGCCAAGAACATCGAGAAGCTGCTCGACGAGATGGAGGACGAGCTCGACCTCAAGCTCGAAGACGCGCTCGACGCCGTCGGAGACCAGATGGCCATCGCCGTGGCCGTCGATCAGGACTTCGAGATCGACAAAGAAGCCAACCCAGATGAAGTGATATCCGAAGTCGGACTCGGCATCCTCGTGCACGTCGGCGACGAAGAGAAGGCCAAGGAGCTCATCTCGACCCTGCGCGAAAAGGTCTTCGAGGACGGACCGATGAAGAAGGAGTACGACCTCGACGACGTGGGCGATGGCTTCGACGCCGAGCCCGAGAACGACCGCTCCCCCGAGATTCGCGTTCGTCTCGAGAATGGCTACCTCCTGCTCGCCGCTGGCGGCAAGGCCGATGCCTTCGTCGAGGCCCTCGAGGGAGAGGAGACCATGGAGGGCATGAAAGCCCACGACCGAGCCCTCGATACGATGGGCGGGCAGCCCTACGTCATCTACTGGGAGGACACCGGTCGTGTAGCGAAGATGATGCTCGACTTCGCGAAGAGCGACGATCGCATGGAGGAGGAGCTAGAGAAGGCGGAGAAGGATAGTGGCCTCAAGGTGGACACCTTCCGCTACGAGGGCGACGACCGCGTGACCTCTGCCTTCGCCATCTCCATGGATCAGAATGGCGACCGCTGGACCTACAGCGTCAAGGCCCTCAATCTGCCGATGGCAACCCTAGGCGCCAGCTCGTTCCTGTTGTTCAGAGGGCGGTCCAGTCCGAACATTCCTCAGGAGGTGGACCTTCCATCTCCGGGCGGTGGAGCTGGGCTCGCCGGAGGTGTTCCCAAGGTCTGCAAAGACTACGTCGAGCTTCTCGAGAAGTGCCAGACCACGCTCCCCGAGGCGGCTCGAGATGGCTTCAAGAAGAGCGCCGACGCCCTCAAGAAGACCCTCGAGCAGAGCAAGGGCAACAAGGCGATGATGGAGGCGATGGTGAAATCCTGCGAAGCAGGGCTCAAGGGTCTAGAGGCAGCCTGCAAATGAAAAACGCCGCCCGGCAGCGTGGGGGGGGGTAGCTGCCGGACGGCGAAGGGAACGTGAGCGCACGCCAAAAAGGGGGGGTATCCGACGCGCGCTCGACGTCATGATGTGCACGCAACGTGCCAAAGCTCTACGCCCAAGCCACGGTGACTTGGCCTTGGTAGCGCACAGCCCTCGTTGCAGATCTGGAAAGCAGACTTGCAGGATTGAAGGATGAGCCGGTGAACGATGCGGTAGAGCGACTCTTGCGCGCGCCAGTCGACAGCTGGTACCGGGCCAACGCCGACCGCGCCCACCGCTGGTCGAACCGCGTGCCTCCTACGTGGCTGACCGAGACTAAGCTCCAGCGCGCCATCGAGGCGTCCTCTCCTGGACAGGTGAGCTGGTTGCAGAACGGGCTGGAACAGCCTTCCCCTTCCGTAGCGCCGCACGAGCTCCACCGGGTCGCCACCGATGCGCGTGCCTCGCTGCGCGTTCAACGAATTCAAACCCTCGACGAGCAACTGCGCGACCTGGCGCTCGCCTTCGTCACGGCCTTCGGCGAGGAGGTCAACATCAACGCCTACGCTTCCGGTCCTGGGGCGGCGGGCCTCGCCGTCCACACCGACCCCTACGACGTCTTCGTCCTCCACACGGCCGGGACCAAGCGCTGGCATCTCGAGGGCCATCTCGGTGCCGAGGGACTACCCTTCGACGAGACCCATGGTGGCCATCTCGGCGAGCTCCTTCTCCAACCGGGCGATGTCCTCTTCCTTCCGGCCGCGCTGCGCCATCGCGCGGAGGTCGTCGACGGGCCCGCCCTGCACCTCACCTTGAGTCTTCAGGTCAAGACGCGCCGGAGCCTCATCGAGTGGCTCGCCACGGAGCTGGACCAATCGGCGGATGGCGAAGCTTTTCGTCCTCGCCATGCGCAGGGACCTCGAGCCTATGCCGAAGCCTTCAGCTGGCTTCGTGATGCGGTCGCCGATCGGTTGACTGCAGAGCCCACTTCACGATGGCTCACCTACCGCGAAGGCGTGGAGTACGAACGCACCCTCGCGCCATTCACCAACTATCGCGCGATGAAATCGCGCGGCTATCGCTGAGCGCGAGCGCTCTCAGGTGTGCCGCAGGACGCACACCTTGCCCCGCGAAGACCACGAGGTTTCATCTGCTTCGCCGCGGCATGGGCCTTGCGGAGCCCGTTGTCCGTCGTCGGTACCGAGGTCCTATGAACAGAATCATCTCCAGCTTTGCGTTCGTCCTCCTCATCAGCGGCTGCGCCTCACCTGCGGGCCGGTGGGGACGGGAAGCCCGCTATGCACCTGCCCTGCGTGGCTACGTTCTCACGGCCGAAAGCGGCAGTGACGACCCCACCGAAGGGGCGCCCACGATGGTGCTGACCGATCCTCTCACGGGTGAAAAGCTGCAATGCCAGGAGCAGGTCGCACGATGGATTGCGCCCCACCAGGATCATGCAGAGGCGCTCGTCCACGACGAGAACGTCGAGCTCGCCACCGCCATCGGCTTCGCGCCCGTCCTCGCAGCTGGCATATACCTGATCGTGCCCGGCTTGGGCCTGATGCAGGCCGGTATGGTCACCAGCGACATTGCCAGCTCCGACGACCCCGCCGCGATCCTCGCCGAAGGCGAAGACCAGGTGCGGAGGCGCCGTTTCGACGAGGGGCGAATCTCGCTCGAGCGCGCCTTGGTGCGCGACGCCAGCCTCGCTCAGTACACGACACTCTTGCTTCACCTCGGAGTCGCCTACGCCGAGCTCGACCGCAGAGAAGAAGCGGTGCGCGCACTTCGTGCCTTCATACACCGCGCCGCCGTCCGTGACGTCAAAGCATACCGTGCCGCCGAGGGCTGGCTCGAAACGCTCGGCTCCGGCGTCAAGGTCGAGTGCCGCTCGCGGGACCCCTATCCCCTTCGCTGGTCGGAGACCTGATCAGACGATGAGGGCCACGCCGAGGATGAAGGTCATCACCGCGAGGAGCACGCCGACCGCAATCGCCACCCAGAGCGATAGCTCGGGGGGCGTCTCGAGCCTCACTGGCGCCTTTGGGCGACGCCAAGCATGGGTTGGGGCGTCGGAGATCTCCATCGTGGAATACTCTTCCGATGGGCGCATCGGAACGGCTTTGACCACGGTGGGAGAATCGTCACGCAGGGCCGACGGCTTCGGCATCTCTGTGGTGAGGGCCGAGCCAATGGACACGTCCTCCGGGCGCGGGAGCTGAACCGTCGGGTCTTCCGGCTCCTCGACGATGGGCGAGCGGATCGGCTCTCGTGGGAGCTCGATCTCACGCAAGGCCGCACGCATCTCAACCGCATCTCGGTAGCGTTGATCTGCGTGCTTGGCGAGCGAGTGACGCACGATGGCTGCAAGCGGCGAGGACGCGATGGCTGCGGGCAACGACAATGGCTCGTCGCTCGCGTGCTCGAGCATGATGGCCACGTGCATGTCCTCGGTGATGACGGGGTGGCCGGTGATCATCTCAGCCACCACGAGCCCGAGGGAGTAGATGTCGCTCGACTCGACGACCGGCTCGCCACGCGCCATCTCCGGCGACATGTACCGCGGCGTGCCCAATCGGTAGCCCGTCCGCGTGAGGCCGGTCGTCTCCAGACGCTCGCCCTCGAGCGCCTTGGCGAGGCCAAAGTCGAGAATTTGTACCACCTCCGCCGCGCCGCGCCGCTCGAGGAAGACGTTGGCGGGCTTGATGTCGCGATGGATGATGCCCATCGCGTGGGCTGCCTCGAGCGCGTCGAGCGCCTCGAGCGTGACCCGGATGATGCGTCGCGTGCTGAAAGGGCCCTCGACGCGGAGGGCCTCCTTCACGGTGAGGCCTTCTAGATAAGAAAAGCAGATGTAGGGGAGCCCGCTGTCGCGCGTGTAGCCGAAGTCGAGGAGCCGCACGATGTTGGGGTGCTGGAGGCTCTTGACGAAGTCTGCCTCCCGCTCGAAGCGCTTGCGTGCGATGCCCGTCAGGTCGTGCTCATGCATGACCTTGAGGGCGACTTCCTCTCCGGTGTCGGCCTCTGCGAGATAGACACTGCCACCGCCACCGCGACCGAGCACGCGCTCGATGCGGTAGCGATCGAGGCACTGGCCGATGCGAAGCTCACCCGCCACTGTGCTCTGCCGCCCTGCCCATGGGAGTCAGCGCGAATCTACTTCGATCTGGCGCTGCGGCGAAAGCGGGACGCGTCACACGCCGAAGGCTGCCACCGCCAAGAGGACCAGCGAGAGGAGAACGACAACGGCGAAGGCCAGCACCAGACTCCGCGTCCCGTCCTCTTCGTTCTGCTGCAGACGCCGCGCTGGTGGTGCATCCCGCGGGGCGAGCGCACTCGGGAGCTGACTCACGTCGAGCGAGGGGTCACCGTCCGGCCGAGCCCAACGGGCTCCGCCTGCTCGGACGGCCGCGATGGATGGGTCACCCTGTCGGCCACCGCTGTCGAGGCGTCGAAAAGGCAGGGCCCGCCGTTCGACGTGAGCCGGCATCTTCGCCGTCCCCGCGAGCTCGGGCAGGTCCTCCGGGATGTCGGTGTCCCAATCGTCGGCGGCGGCCGCTGCGAGCTCGGCCCGAACCGCGGCATCGAGAGCGCCATCGCGGACCATGCGACGCGTGGGCTCCTCCGAGAAAGACGGGGCTGGAGCGGGGACTCGCCGACGCGTCACGCGGGTGAGCGTGTCGTCCTCCTCATCCGGCCGCGCTTCGTCCTCTTCTTCGGTCATCCCCCTTGGCAGGAACCTAGCACGAGGCGCTCAAGGGGCCTGGGCAACCGTCGTTCAGTCGTGGTGCCAGCTCATGAACACCCTCCTCCGTAGCCCCGCAGGCAAGCCACGTCGCCGACGCCCCACCTCCCCCCAGTTCAGGCTGGAGCCTCCGCCCTCGTCGATCCCTGCTCCTTACGCCGGACCCCCGACGGTCGATGCGCTCGAAGACGAGCTGCGCGCGCTTCGGCGCGAGAACGCTCGTCTTCGTGCCGACCGGCACGGTGCCTACCTCGACCAGACGACGGGTGCGCACGACGCCCGCTACTTCTACCGCCGGCTGCGCCAAGAGCTGGCTCGCACCGAGCGGTTCGACCACCCGACGAGCGTGGTCGTGGCCGAAGTGCTCCCCCTTGCCGAGCTCTCCTACGTGTCCGGCCGTCCCGCCTCCAACCGGGTACTGCGCTGGGTGAATGCGGTCGTGAGTCGACACACGCGAGACTTCGACGTCGTCGCCCGACTCGGCACGGCAGAGCTCGGGCTTCTCCTCCCTTGTAGCGACCACGACGCCATGCTCGCGCTCACCGCACGGCTCGTACGTGCCCTCGGTGACGCGAATGGCCGCCCAGAGCTACCGGTGGGCCTCGAGCTCGAGGTCGTGTTCGGGGGCGCCACCGCTCCCCTCGACGGGCGGACGCCGGTCGAGGTCGTCATGGCCGCAGAGGAAAAAAAAATCGTCGACCGCGCGATCGACTCGATTCGGTTCGGCCACGTGGCCGCTTGAGGGCTGAGGTCACAGGCCTCGTATCGAACGATTCCGGAAGCATCGAGACGAACAGTATTGCCGCATCGCGGTCGGCACGACCTTTGCCATGAGGCTCGGATAGAGGTCTCTTGCACGCAAAGCTTCGAACCTTCGAGGACAAACCGCCCTCCGGGCCGTATCATGGTCAGGGACTCTTCGAGCGAGGACACCTTGACGACCCGCCTCATTCCTTCTGCCTTGCTGTTTTTGGCGTCGGCCCTCGGCTCGACGGCCTGTGCGGATGACGAGCTCGACATCGACATCGCATTCGGCCAAGACCGTCCCCTCGTTCAGGGCCAGGTCAACAACGGCGACCCCGCCGTCGTGGCGCTGACCGTCCAGGGCCAGCAGTTCTGCACCGGCACCCTCATCCGTCCCGACGTGGTGCTCACCGCGGCGCATTGCTTGCCGCCCAACATGCCGGTCGGCGACTACAGCGACATCGAGGT
>JGI12210J13797_10817897_pt1 | contig 16835 bp, 14 predicted proteins | sample ElkSlonscriptome_3_FD_13797 | JGI IMG/M metagenome (IMG submission 13797)
GGGAGGGGCTCGACGGCTTCGACCCCGCGCGCTCGACCCCGCTGGAGTACCTGCTGGTGGAGGTGGCACGCAGCCTCAGCAGCCACCTGCAGCGCAGCCGCGACGGGGCGGTGGCGGGGATCCTCCGCGAGCTGGAGCTGTCGCGAGTGCGCAACGCGATGGCCAGCTTCTTGCTGCACATGCTGCTGGGCTTCGCCGCGTATGCGGTGGCGATGAAGTACTTCGCGTCGCAGCAGCTCACGCTGAAGAACGCCACGGTGGTCACCGGCCCCATGATGGTGGCGATGTGCGTGATGGCGGTGGCGTTCGCCCGGCACAGCGGGCTGCCGGCGCGGTCGTTCGGGGTGCGCTGGGACGACGCCCGCGCGCACGCGCGCGAGGCGGTGGCGTGGTCGGTGCCGGCGCTGGCCCTGCTGACGCTGGGCAAGTGGGCGCTGGTGCAGCTTCCGGCGTACGCCGACCAGCCGGTCATCCCGCTGCTCGAGCGCCCGTTCACCCTGGGGCCGCTGCTGGGCTACGGGGTGTACGCGCTGCTGGTGCCGATCCAGGAGTTCCTGTCGCGCGGCGCGATCCAGGGCCCGCTGTACGAGTTCTTCACCGGCTCCGAGCGCCGGCGGTGGTTCTGGGCCATCGTGGTCTCCAACACCCTGTTCGGGGTGACCCACCTGCACCTCACCATCGACTACGGCGTGGCCGCGTTCACCGGCGGCGTGCTGTGGGGGGTGCTCTACGCCCGCCAGCGCTCGCTGGTGGGGCCGGTGGTCTCGCACGTGGTGGTGGGGGTGTACGCGCTGTACGTGCTGGGCTTCGCCGACATCCTCAAGGGGATCGCGTCGTAGCGGGCCCGGCCCGGCCGTGCCGAGCCGACAGCGCCCCGAACACCACGCTCCCCACCCCGCCCACCAGCAGCAGCCGCCCGAGCACGGCGGCGGTGTTCGGCTCGTCTTGCACGACGAGCTGGGCGAACACGGCCGCGAGCACGAACTGCCCGAAGCCCAGCAGGCCCGAGGCGGTGGCGGCCAGCGTGGGATCCACCTGCATCACGCCCGCGTTGGTGCTGGGCAGCGACAGCCCCAGGCCGAAGCCGGCGATGGTGGCGGGGAGGAACAGCAGGGCCGGGGTCAGCGGCACGCCGCTCCAGCCCAGCCACCACGCCGAGAGCACGCAGCCCGCCATCACCATCAGGCTGCCCAGCCACGCCACCCGCCCGGGGGCGATCCGGCCGGCCAGGCGCTCGGCCGTGGCCAGGCCGCCGAGCACGAACAGGGCCAGCAGCAGGAACCACAGCCCGTACTCGGCCGCGGGGCGCTCCATCGCGTCGACCATGAGGTAGGTGGCGGCCGAGGTGAAGGTGAAGAACACGGCGAAGTGCAGGGCCGATTGCAGCGCGTAGCCGGCGAACACCGGGGAGCGGAGCAGCCGGGCGATCTGCCGCGGCATGCCACGGCCGGGCCGGCGGCTGCGCGCGGGGGTCGGCCCGCGGAACGAGCGGTGCACGGGGCCCAGCAGCGCCAGCCCAGCCAGCGCGGTGAGCCCGAACACCGCGCGCCAGCCGATGTGATCGATGAGCAGCCCGCCCAGCGCCGGGGCGAGCAGCACGCCGAGCACCGCGACGATGGTGACCCGGGCGATGGTCCGCTCGGCGTCCGGCTCGCGGTCGTGGACCAGGGCGCGGGCCACCGTCATCGCCACCGAGCTCGACGCGGCCTGCACCACGCGGGCGGCGATCACCCACGCGATGGTGGGGGCGAGCGTGCCCGCCACGCAGCCGAGCACGTAGAGGTAGACGCACGCGAACGTGACCGGGCGCCGACCGAGCGCATCGGCGACCGGGCCCGCGGCGGCGGTGGCCACCGCGGCCGCGACGATCGACAGGGTGAGGGCCAGCTGAACGGTGGTGATCGGGGCGCCCAGGTCCGCCTTGATCCACGGCAGGCAGGGCTTGAAGATGTTCAGCGAGAACGGGCCGATCGACGCCAGCCCCACCAGCATCAGCCGAGACCCCAGCGAGGGGGTCGGCGGCGACGATGGGTCGTGGCCGTGGCCAGTGCTGTTCCAGTCCGTTGCGTGGCGGGCCACGAGGTAGAGGTCTCTTCCTCCGGGCTGCATTGTTCACCGTCGCGGAGAAAAGATCCGCCGCCGGTACCCACCACCCCGTGATCCGGACCATCCTCCCATTGTCGGACGGGTTCGTCGGGGAGCCTCTGACACCCGCGCATCGCGGCTTGCAATTGATTTCTGATTCGGTTAATTATTTCATCAATATGAAACCACCTCCTCAGGGCAAGCCCCGCATCACCAGCAGCATCTTCTACGACGACCCCGCGGCGGCCATCGACTGGCTGGCCAACGCCTTCGGCTTCGAGGTGCAGCTTCGGGTCGAGGGTGAGGGCGGCCGCATCGAGTACTCCGAGCTCACGTACGGCGGGGGCCGGGTCTCGGTGGGCCACAGCGGCGGCTCGTCGCACCGCGAGGGGGGCCTGCCCGGGTGCAGCCCTCGCCGGGTCGACGGCATGAACACGCAGATGCTGTGCATCTTCGTCGACGACGCCGACGCCCACTGCGAGCACGCGCGCGCGGCCGGGGCCGTGATCGCGGACGAGCCCACCACCACCGACTACGGCGACGACTACTGGGCCGATCGCACGTACCGCGCCCGCGACCCCGAGGGGCACCACTGGTGGTTCATGCAGCGGCTTCGCGGGGGGTGATCGAGTGCCCGACCCCCTCGACCAGACCCTCACTGCGCTGGCCGATCCGCTCCGCCGGCGGGTGATCGGCCTGCTGCGGGAGCAGCCGCGGCGCTCGGGCGAGCTGGCCGAGGCGCTGTCGGTCAGCCGCCCGGTGATGAGCCGGCACCTCCGGGTGCTGCGACGCGCCCGGCTGGTCACCGAGCAGATCCTCGAAGACGACGCCCGCGGCCGGGTCTACCAGCTGCACCCCGAGCCGCTCGGCGAGCTGCGGGAGTGGCTGGAGGAGGTCGAGGCGTTCTGGGAAGATCAGCTGGGCGCCTTCAAGGCCCACGCCGAGCGCAAGCGATGACCGAGCCCGCCCCGTCTCCCACGCCCTCCCCTCCCCCCGGCGACCAGGCTCGGGTCACCGTGCACGTGGCGGTGCCGCCCGAGGAGGCGTTTCGGATCTTCACCGAGGAGATCGACCAGTGGTGGCGACGAGGCCGGCGCTATCGCATCGCTCGGGGCCGCACCGGCACGATCCACCTCGAGCCGGGCGTGGGCGGGCGGCTGTTCGAATCGTTCACCAGCGCGGCGGGCCGCGAGAAGACGGTGCAGACCGGCGAGGTCACCCGCTGGGAGCCGCCCTCGCGGCTGGTGCTGCGCTGGCGGGCGGTGAACTTCGCGCCCACCGAGCACACCGAGGTCGATGTGAGCTTCGCCCCGCGCCCCAACGGCACCGAGGTGACGGTGGTGCACCGCGGGTGGAGCCGGATCCGGCCCGATCATCCCGCCCGCCACGGACAGCCGGTCGGGCCGTTCCTGCGCTCCATGGGCATGTGGTGGGGCGACCTGATGACCCGGCTGCGCGAGCACGCCGCCGCCGCGCCCTCGTGACCCTCTCCGTGACCCTCTCCGTGACCCTCCCGTGGTTGGACGCGGCCCCGCTTCATCTCTAAGGTCCGGGCCCGAGAGGATCCATGGACGTCTTCGACCCGCTGTTCGAGTTGGCCCGGGAGAACGCCGCCACCTGGTCGTGGCGGCTCGTCGCGGCGGCCGCTGCCCTCGCCCTGGCCTGGATGGCGATGCGACTGGCCCGCGCCACGCTGCACCGCACCATGGACCGCAGCGACTCCCTGCGGGCCCGCACCCTCCGCCCGCTGGTGCAGGGGCTGACCACCACCGTGATCGTGGGCACCGGCATCGTGCTCGCGCTCGAGCAGCTCGGCCTGGACCTCACCGCGGTCATCGCCGGCGCCGGCGTGCTCGGCCTGGCCCTGGGCTTCGGCGCCCAAGAGCTGGTGAAGGACGTGATCGCCGGGTTCTTCCTCATCTTCGACGAGGTGCTCGAGACCGGCGACTGGGTCGACATCGACACCGTCTCCGGCAACGTCGAGGAGGTGGCGCTGCGCGTGACCAAGATCCGCAGCATCGACGGCCGGCTGTGGTACGTACCCAACGGGCAGATCAAGCAGGTGGGCAACGCCAGCCGCAGCTGGGTGCGCGCGGTGGTGCATGTCGAGCTGGCCTACGAGCAAGACGTGGCCCGGGGCATGGCCGCGCTGGCCGAGATCACCCAGGCATGGGCCGCCGAGCACGCCGAGAGCGTGCTCGATCCCCCCGAGGTGCAGGGGCTGATGTCGCTGGGCGCCTCGGGGCTGGGCGCGCGGGTGCTGATCAAGGTGCGCCCCGGCACCCAGTGGGCGGCCGAGCGAGAGCTGCGGCTGCGGCTGAAGGCCCACTTCGATCGAGAGGGCATCGAGATCCCGTTCGGGCGCCAGGTGGTCTACCTGCGCAATTCCGCGGGCGAGGCGGCCGCCTCGTAGACGGCGGTGGACTCCGGGCGCGCGCTACGCAATGCTGCCGGGGGTCTCCCCATGCGGATCGCAATCCTCTCCCAAAACTCCGAGTCGTACTCCACCAAGCGCTTGATCGAGGCGGCCGAACAGCGGGGCCACGAAGCCTCGGTGGTCGACTACATGCGCTGCTACATGACGATCGCCACGCACCGCCCGCGGGTGATCTACCAGGGGGAGTCGCTGGAGGGGGTCGAGGCCATCATCCCGCGGATCGCGGCCTCCTACACGTTCTACGGCAACGCGGTGGTGCGCCAGTTCGAGATGATGAGCGTGTACACGGTCAACTCGTCGCAGGCCATCGCCCGCTCGCGCGACAAGCTGCGCTCGCTGCAGCTGCTGTCGCGCAAGGGGATCGGCATGCCCGTCACCGGCATCGCCCACGCCACCCAGGACATCGAGGGCCTCATGAGCGACGTGGGCGGCGCGCCGATGGTCATCAAGCTCATCGAGGGCATGCAGGGGATCGGCGTGGTGCTGGCCGAGACCCACCAGGCGGCCAAGTCGGTCATCGAGGCGTTCCGCAGCCTCGACACCAACATCTTGGTGCAGGAGTTCATCGCGGAGGCGGGCGGCGCGGACATCCGCTGCTTCGTGCTGGGCGACAAGGTCGTGGCCGCCATGAAGCGCCAGGGCGCGCCCGGTGAGTTCCGCTCCAACATCCACCGCGGCGGCGCGGCCTCGGTCATCAAGCTCACCCCCGAGGAGCGCTCCACCGCGGTGCGAGCCGCCCAGGCCATGGGCCTGCGGGTGGCGGGGGTCGACATCCTGCGCTCCAACCACGGGGCCCTGGTGATGGAGGTCAACTCCTCGCCGGGGCTGGAGGGCATCGAGGGGGCCACCAACAAGGACGTGGCCGGCATGGTCATCGACTTCATCGCGAAGAAGGCCAAACCCGGTCCCCAGCCGGACCGCATCCAAGGATGACGCCCCCCTTGCCGAACCGAACCGAGCGAATCGAGCGGATCACCGAAGCCTCGAAGCTGCTGCGCACCGTCCACAAGCGCCTCGGCATCCTGCGCATGATCGCGTGGCCTCGCGAGGCCCGCGAGCGCTTCTTCGCCCAGGACCAGCGGGCCCTGCCGCGGGTGGTGTACGCCGGGTACGACCCCACCGAGGAGCTGGAGCTGTGCGCCCAGGCGGTGGCGCTGGCCCCCCGCGACCCCATCATCGGCCCGTGGCTGCGCCGGCAGGCCCGGGCGCTGCGGATCAGCGCGCGCATGCTGGGCGCCATGGGCACGGCCAAGCTCTCGCACTACTCGCAGAAGCTCTACGGCACGCCCACCACCCCGTTCCCCCACACCGAGCGCACGCCGCTGGAGCTGGCGCGCCGGCTGGTGCAGACCGCCGAGCGCCTCAGCGGCCGCCTGCCCGCGCCGCCGCCCCCCACCCTCAGCGCCGAGACGGTCGCGGCCGAGATCGAGCTGGCGGTGCGCAACCACTTCGGCCCCAAGGCCCCCCGGGTGGAGGTGGTGCCCCAGCTCGCGGCCCGGGCCTCCGCCTCGCCCTCCAAGATCCGCCTGCGCCAGAACGCCAGCTTCTCCGACCTCGACGTGCGGCAGCTGGTGCAGCACGAGGCGTTCGTGCACGTGGCCACCGCGCTCAACGGCCGGCGCCAGAAGGCGGTGCCGATCCTCGCCCAGGGGCACGCGGGCACCACCCGCACCCAGGAGGGCCTGGCCGTGTTCGCCGAGCTGGTGTCGGGCGCGCTGGACCCCCGCCGGTTCCTGCGGCTGGCCCACCGGGTGATCGCCATCCAGATGGCGCTCGAGGGCGCCGACTTCCTCGAGGTCTACCGCTACTTCCTCGAGCACTCGATCAACGAGGTCGAGGCCTACGAGAGCACCGCGCGGGTGTTCCGGGGCGGCACGGTGGAGGGCGGCGCTCCGTTCACCAAGGACATGGTCTACCTCGACGGGCTGTGCCGCGTGCACGTGTTCCTGCGCGCGGCCATCGACACGGGGCGCGTGGACTGCATGGAGCTGCTGTTCTGCGGCAAGCTCGACCTGCAAGACGTGCCCGCGCTCATCGAGCTGCAGCGGATGGACCTGTGCAAGGCGCCGCGCTTCGTGCCGCCGTGGATCAGCGATCCGCGGCGCATGGTGGCCCACTTCGCCATCTCCGACGTGATCGGGCGGGCGAGCACGGGCGGGCTGCGCCGGCACTACGCGGAGTGGCTGCGGGACATGCAGCCGGGCCCGACCGCGCGGTGAGCCCCACCCGGTGAGCCCCGGCCGAAGCCGCTACCATGCAGGGCGATGCTCCACGCCCGCCTCACCGTCGACCTGCCCAGCGCGCCGCTGCCCCGCTCCGGCAAGATCCTCCGCTTGCTGCGCTCGCTGGTGGCCAAACCCGCGTCGGAGGCCGGCGACGAGCAGCTGGTGGGCGACGCCCTCGAGCCGCTGCTGGCCCTGCTCGAGGCCCTCGGCGCGGCCGGCTTCGACGACGTGATCGCGGTCTCGGCCGGCGGCCGGTCGATCTACACCGACACCCAGGAGCGCCGCGGCGACCTGGGGCCGGCGCTGGAGCGGCTGGTCGCGTCGGGACGCATGGGCCCGGGCTTCGGCACGGCCACGGTGGTGCTCTGCCAGATCACGCCCACGCTGCACACGGTGGCCGAGGTGACGCTGGTGGAGCGCACCACCGCCGGCCAGCCCGAGCTGGTGGTGGCCCTGGTGGCGCGGGCCCGGGGGCTGCGGATCGGTCGCGACGAGGGCCCTGCGTCGTACCAGGCCCGGGTGGAGGCCGAGCTCGCCGCCGGAGCGCTCGACCGGCTGCGCGACCAGCTGCGCGACCAGCTGAACGATGCGGTCGAGCGCGTGCGCCAGCCGACGCTCCCCGGGCGCGGGCTGGCGGCCGAGCCCGAGGGGCCCACCGTGCGGGTGGTGGCCCCCGGCCCGGCGCAGGTGGGGCGGTTCCGCCACCTGGGCTTCCACCGGCAGCGGCGCGCGGCGGTGTACCAGCCCGCGCCCACCGATCGCCGCGCGCCCGCCTACGACCACGCCCACGTGCACTACTACTTCGACCCCTACCATGACCTGCTGTGCTGGGTGGTGGTCGGGGCGCTGCTCGACGGGCGCTGCACCACGCCCGGGGTGGAGGTCATCGATCCCGGGGGCACCCTGCTGTTCACCAGCGATGCCGTGCCCGGAAGCCCGAGGCTCCCCGTGCCTCGCGACGCGGTCACCCTGGGCGACGACCAGGTCGAGGTGGCCGCGACGATCCCCTCGGTGGGGATCGATCAGGCCGAGGCCGGCAGCCCGCACACCCCGGGCTTCGGCGGCGAGGGCAACGACGGATGAGCCGAAGCGATGGATGCGCCGTGCGACGGACGAGCCGCTCGCGTCGCGGGCCCGGGCCCGCTGCGGGCACGTAGCGGCTCGCGTCACCCCCATGCGACCACGAGCCCCGAGCGGGCAGCGAGCGACGGGAACGTCGGGAACGTCGGGTTCGTCGGGACGAACGGGACTGCGCCTTCACGAGCATCGACCGGGCATCGACCGGGCATCGTAGCGGTGGTCGACCGGGGCGGTCGAGCGCATCACGGCGGCACGGCAACGGATCGCGAGGTCGTGAGATGTACGAAGCGCAGCACCGGCCACGCTCGGTGCAAGCGCGATATCGCGAGCAGATCGTCGGTCCCACAAAAGACCTGAGGGGGAACTACCGGCTGGGCCTATGATCCCGCCGTGCCAGCGGCGATGCCGACGTACCGGGTCCTCATCGTGGACGACAACGAGGGGATCCACGACGATTTCCGGACCCTGTTGCAGCCCGATCGCAGCCCCGACGAGCTCGACGCGCTCGCCGAGGAGCTGTTCGGCGATCAGGCCCGGGCGCCCGCCCACGAGGATGTCCCCCAGTACCACTTCGACTCCGTGTTCCAGGGGCCCTCGGCCCTCGCTTCGGTCGAGAACGCGGTGGCCAACGGCGAGGCCTACGCCCTGGCCTTCGTCGACATCCGCATGCCGCCCGGGTGGGACGGGGTGGAGACGATCCTCAAGCTGTGGGCGGTCGATCCGGACCTCCAGATCGTGCTGTGCTCGGCCTACTCGGACTACTCGTGGGAAGAGATCGTGCAGAAGCTCGGCGTCTCGGACAAGCTGCTGATGCTGCGCAAGCCCTTCGATCCCGACTCGGTCAAGCAGCTGGCGCTCACCACCACCTGTCGATGGGAGCGCGACCGCCGGATCCGCCAGCGCATGGCAGAGCTGGAGGCCGAGCTCGAGGAGTGTCGCCGGCAGCTCTCGGACGCGCGACCGGAGAGAGCCGACTGATGGTCCCGCCGCTCGTCGCCAGCCCTATCGTCGGCACCGCCCTCGCGCACGTCCCGGGGCATGTCGTCATCACCGACGCGGACCTGAAGATCCTCTACCTCAACCGGCCCGTCCCCGGGCACGAGGCCGAGCCCGAGGCGCTCGTCGGCACCGGCTACCTCGACCTGCTCACCGCCGAGCAGGCCCAGACGGTGCAGGCGGGGCTCGAGCGAGCCCACGAGACTGGCCGGCCCCAGGAGCACGAGACCGTCGTCGAGCCGCCCACCGGCGGGCGGCAGTGGTACTCCACCCAGATCACCTGGTACGAGACCGACGATGGCGCCGCCGGCATGATGTGCGTGCTCACCGAGATCACCCCGCAGAAGCAGGCCGAGCAGCACGCCGAGACCCTGCGCAAGGAGCTCATCGGGGCCACCCACCGCGCCAGCATGGCCGAGATCGCGACCGGCGTGCTGCACAACGTGGGCAACGTGCTCACCAGCGTGAACGTGTCGGCCGAGACCCTCATCAAGGAGCTCGACCGCTCGCGCCTGCACCTGCTGGGGCGCACCGTCCAGATGCTCGACGAGCACGCCGGGCACCTCGCCGCCTTCATCGATCGGGACCCGAAGGGCCGCAGGCTGCCCCTGCTGCTGTCCCAGCTCGACCAGGCCCTCACCACCGAGCACCAGGACCTGCGCCGCGAGGTGGGCCGGCTGGCCGAGCACGTGGCGCTGATGCGCTCCATCGTGGAGGCCCAGCAGACCATCGCCAAGGTCGGCAACACGGTCGAGCCGGCCCTGCCGCGCGACCTGGTGGAGCAGACCCTCTCGATGTTCCGCCTCGACTTCGAAGCCAGGTTCGTCGATCTGGTCACCGAGCTGCCCGACATCGGCAAGGTGGTCCTGGACAAGCAGGCCACCCTCCAGGTGCTCTCCAACCTCGTGCGCAACGCCATCGAGGCCCTCGAGGGGGTCGAGCTGCCGCGCCGCTTGGTGGTGCGCACCGCGGTCGAGGGCGACGGCATATGGTTCGAGGTCGAGGACACCGGCATGGGCATCGCTCCCCAGCACGCCGAGCGCCTGTTCGACCACGGGTTCAGCACCAAGCGCAACGGCCACGGCTTCGGCCTGCACGCCTCGCTCATCGCCGCGCGCACCATGAACGGCACCCTCCAGGCCTACAGCAAGGGGGTGGGCCACGGCGCTCGCTTCCGCCTCACCCTCCCTAGGATCATGCCCTGATGCGCCGCTCATCTCCGGCTGCGTCGAGCCACGAGCCGCGCCCGCCCTCCTCTCACGACGCTCCCTTCGACCACTACCGGCTGCTGGTGGTCGACGACAACCCCTCGATCCACGACGACTTCCGGCGGATCTTCGGCCCCGAGCCCGAGTCGTCGTCGCTGGACGAGCTAGCCGCCTCGGTGTTCGGCATCTCCGGCCAGGGCCCCCGGGCCACCTACACCCTCGACCACGCCTCCCAGGGCCAGCAGGCGCTCGAGCGGGTGGTCGCCGCCCGCGAGGCCGGTCGCCCCTACGCGCTGGTGTTCATGGACGTGCGCATGCCCCCCGGGTGGGACGGCGTGGAGACCTGCGCCCGCGTGATGGAGTTCGACTCCGACGTGCACGTGGTGCTGTGCACCGCCTACCTCGAGCGCAGCTGGAAGGACCGCGTGGAGGCCCTGCCCGGCCGTGACCGGGTGCTGGTGCTCAAGAAGCCCTTCGATGTGCTCGAGATCCAGCAGCTCGCCTCCGCCCTGTGCGAGCGCTGGACCTTCGCGCGGCGCGACCGCGCCCGCATGCGGGATCTCGAGCGCTCGGTCACCGAGCAGCGCGGTCGCCTCGCCGACGCGGCCACCCACCTGCGCAACGAGATCGCCTCCCGCACCCTGGCCGAGCGCCGCCTCGACAAGGCCCGCCGCCTCGAGAGCCTGGGCCGGCTGGCCGCGGGCATGTGCCACGAGATCAACAACCCGCTCTCCTTCATCGTCACCAGCGCCGAGCTCATCGAGCAGCAGCTCGAACAGCTCGGCGAGCAGATCCCGCCCCGCGACTACGACGACCTCACCGAGCTGGTCCACACCATCGGCGTGGGGGCCTCTCGCATCACGCGGATCGTCCGCAACATCAAGATGTTCGCGCGCCACGCCGAGCGGCCCACCGAGCGGGTGGAGCTGGACGAGGCCATCACGTCGGCCACCCGCATGGTGCAGATGCACCTGCACCCCCACGTGCAGCTTCGGGTCGACGCCTCGGGGGCCCAGCCGGTGGAGGGCCGGCGCCTCGAGATCGAGCAGGTGATCATCAACCTGGTCGAGAACGCCCTGCACGCCCTGTCCCTCCAGCGCCGGCCGCCCCCCTACGTGTCCGTCTCCGCGCGCCTCGTGGACGGCCGGGTCTGCGTCGACGTGAGCGACAACGGGCCCGGGATCGACGAGTCGATCATCGACCGGATCTTCGACCCCTTCTTCACCACCAAGGCGGTGGGCAAGGGCACGGGGCTGGGCCTGGCCATCTGCCACAACCTCGTGGGCAGCATGGGGGGCACGATCGACGCGACCAACGACGCGGAGGGCGGGGCCACCTTCACCATCATCCTGCCCTGCGCGCGCTCCCCCGCGCCCGACACCGACCAGTCGCCTGCCCCGGCGCCCCACGTCCCCGCGCCGCTGTTCGAGTCGGTCGCCCGCGTGCTCATCATCGACGACGAGCCCCTGGTGCTCGCGATGCTCCAGCGCGTGCTCCAGCCCCACGCGGTGGTCAGCACCTCCAACGTGCAGGAGGCCCTCGCGATGTGCGGCACCGAGGACTTCGACGTCATCCTGTGCGACGTGATGATGCCCGGCCTCGACGGCCGCGACTTCTACCGCATGCTCGGCCAGCTGCGGCCGGGGCTGGAGTCGCGGGTGGTCTTCATCACCGGGGGCAGCTTCCACGAGGGCGTGCGGGCGTTCTTCGACCGGGTGCCCAACCGCACCGTCGACAAGCCGTTCGACTCCCACGAGCTGCGGGCGATCGTCGGCGAGTACCTCCAGCGCCGCCGGCTCGCCGAGCAGCCCCCGACCGACTGAGCGGTCGCCGGCTGGACGAGCGACCGCCGGCCGACCGAGCCGCCGTGAAGGATTCACGGCCGCCCCGCCCGCCCCGATCCGGCCGGGCCGCCGCCGCCCCGCTCGGGAGACAGCGGCGGCGAGCCTCGGCTACAGCGGCTGCACGTAGGTGCTGATGGTGTGCATCTTCGACCCCAGCAACAGCCCTCCTGGCCGGCAATCGACGGCGGTGGGGGTGAGCAGGCCCTCGAACGAGCACCGCCCCAGCTCGCAGGCGAGGTACGTCTCGAAGTCGCAGTAGCCGCCCAACACGTTGGAGCAGGTGCGCCCGTCGAGCTGCCCGAACACCGGCCCCACCAGCAGACCCGGGCACATGTACTCCTGCCCCGGTCCCGTGAAGAGGTTGCCGAAGAAGCTCGCCTCGTAGATCGGGTAGGCCGGGTTCGAGTCGGTGCCGATCGCCGGGTGATCGGCCTGGAGCCACAGCGTCACCTCCTGCTCGCTGACGTTGGTGCGGGCCAGCACGCACGCCGACACCCACTGCTGGCAGTCCTTGTCGCACGCCTCGCCGTACCACTCGGTCGCCAGCCCCAGCGCGCCGTGGAAGGTCTCCTCGACCCCGTCGATGGTGGTGGTGACGCTCTGCTCGGGCCCCAGCGCGCACTCCACCACGTAGGCGGCCGTCGCCAACCGGTCGGGGTGATCGAGCGCCTCGCCGATGAAGCCGCCGGCCGACAGCGGCTTGGTCTCGTCGAACCCACCCACCTGCGGATCGTGCAGGCCGTTGTTGATGAACGTCCCACCGCCGCCTCGCCGGGTCGTCCCCGTCTCCTCGCGAAAGGCCAGCTCCGCGCCCTCTTCATCCTCCTCCGGTGCGGTCTCGGGATCACACGCGCTCAGGCTCGCGCTCACCAAGAACGAGAGCACCACACACTCACGGAACGATTTCGTAGTCATTGTTCTTCTTCCCCCTCGCGGAGCTCGGAGAGCTCCTTGTTCGATTGCATCAGCCAGCGCTCGATGAACGCGGCCTCGTTTGGGTTCTCCGCTTCGATCCTGTCCCTGGCTCGCACGGCCACGGCCACGGCTGCGTCGCGGTTCCCGAGCGCCCACTCGGCCTTCGCAAGCGAGAGCGTCACCCGCCCCACCCACGCCATCCCGAGATCGGAGGCCCCGAATCGCTCCAGCGCCTCGCGACACCGGGCTCGGGCCACGAGTAGATCACCCTGGCCCAGCTCGGAGTAGCACGAGCTGGCCAGCACGTGCGCATTCATGGGGTGAGACTCACCTACCGTCGCCTCGAAGATCGTGCCCGCGCGCTCGAGGACCTCCTGCGCCTTCGCATGCCGCTCGGCGTTGGTCAGCATCGCTCCCAGGTTGGACAGCGCGATGCCGACGTCGACGTGGTCGGGCCCGAGCAGTCGTGTCTTGATGTCCAGCGCGTCTTCGAAGTACTCCTGCGCCGCGTCATCCCGGGACTCCTCGGACGCGAGGATGCCCAGGTTGTTGAGCAGCCACGCCCGGAGCAGCTCGTCGCCCGCCGCCTCCACTGCGACCGTGGCGGCCAGGGTGTGGTGCTTCACCGCCGTCAGCTCTCCCAGGATGATGTTGGCGTACATGAGCGACAGCCACGCCCGCGCCGCCACGCGATCGTCGTTGGCCCGGCCGGCCGCGAGGATCGCCTGCTCGAGCGTCGATCCGGCCTCGCCCAGCGCGGCCCCCTCGGCCTGGATCCGCCCGAGGCACTCGAGCGCCTCGGCCCGCAGCCCCGGGTCGCCCAGCGCGGTCGCCTCGTCGCGGGCCGCCTCCGCCCGCTCCAGCGCCAGCGCCAGCTCGCCGCTCTCCCGCAGACCGCTTGCCTCGTCGATGCGGCGGCGCAGCGCCTCCCGCTGTGCCTGCTGCTCGGGCGTGCCGCCCTCCTCCGGCCGCAGGCTCGCGAGCGCGTCCACGTCGGTGCATCCCTGAAGCCCCGGCAGCTTGAACGGCAGGATCACCCGGTGCACCAGCGTGGTCTCGTCCTCGGCCTCGGCGAGGGCATCCACCGCGTGGAGGAAGCGGTTGCGCCGACGCTCCAGGCACCGCGCCCGCTGGTCGAACATGGTCTCGGACTGGCGACGCTCCACGAACGTGGCCACGCACGACTCGTGGGCCATGCCGGCCCACGCGCTGGCATAGCGCTCGAGGCGGTCGACCACGCGAGCGGGCAGCACCTCGGCCTCGCGCTCGGGCCCGTGGCGCTCGAACGCCGCCCTCACCCGCTCGCGCCCCTCTTCACCCCAGGTGCCCGCGAGCACGGTGGCCAGCTCCGGGCACGCCGGCGGCGGCGGCGGCGTCGAGCGGGTCAGGGCCAGCCCCCCGCCCAGCGCCACCCCCAGGCCCAGCGCCACCCCTACCGACCACCGACGGCGGCGCAGCACCGCCTCGAGCTCCTCGATGAGCGCGGCCATGGAGGGCCAGCGCGCCGCGGGATCGGCCGACAGCCCCCGCTCCATCGCGCGCCGCAGCCGGCCGGGCACGCGGACCGGCGAGCGGGGCTCGCAGTCCGAGCTCGACCGCACCCGCGAGCAGCTCGGCCGGAGGCGCGTGCCATACAGAGCCTCGAACAGCGACGCGCAGAACGAGTACTGATCGCTGGACGCGGTGGCCGGTATGCCGCTCATCTGCTCGCTGGACATGTAGGCCATCGTCCCGATCACGTCCCCCTCTTGGGTCAGGGGGTGCCCGCCCGACGACAGCCGCCCGGCATCGAGCGATCGCTGCTCCGCGGTGTCGTTGGTCTCGGGCGGCTCCTCGGCCGTGGACACGTCGCGCGCCAGCCCGAAGTCGAGCACCCGCACCCGCCCCTCGTCGCCGATGATGCAATTGTCGGGCTTGAAGTCGCGGTGGATGAGCTCCTTGTCGTGGGCCGCCGCAAGCCCCCGGGCCGCTTGCAGGTACACCCCCACCGTCGCCCGCCACGAGCGTGGCTGCTCCGCCCACCGGCGCAGGGTCTGGCCCCGCACCAGCTCCATCGCGATGAACGTACGCCCCCCCACGAGGCCCACCTCGTAGATCTGCACCACGTTGGGGTGGGACAGCCGCGCCAGCGCCTGGGCCTCGCGCAGCAGGCGTGCCCGCTGCCGCCCCGCCGCCCGCACATGCAGCAGCTTGAGCGCGACCGTGCGATCGAGCTGCTCGTCGTGCGCCTCGACCACCACCCCCATGCCCCCCTGCCCGAGGTGGCTGAGCACCAGGAACCGCCCGACTCGCTGCCCCCGAGTGGGCGTCGACGTCAGCAGATCGTGACTCTCCCACTCGTCCAAGAAGGGCGCGCCTCCTTGTTCGATCTCCACTCCACCCAAGACCACACTCTAACTCAATGGCATATGGCACTCAAGGTCCATCGCCGTGGCCAATTGCCTCACTCAACGGCTGGCTTCGCGAGGCTGATCGAATATGGCCACCAGCTGCTCCACCGTCGCGGCCAGCCCCCCCTTCGGCCCGAACAACTCGGCCCGCATGATCGCATAGCCATGGCGAGCGGCCAGCGCCTCGGACCGATACCACCAGAAGTCGTCCGGCTCGATCACCTCCGGTACGTCGTGAAAGATCGTACTCCACGAGACCGAGCTGGCCGGCGCCGGACCGCGCAGCATCGGGACCACCGGCGATGGCCAGGCGTCGAGCAACCCGAGCAGCGCCACATGGGGATCGGCCCCCGCGTCGGTCGCGTGGCGACACCATCCCGCCAAGCCCGGCGCGGGCGCCCCCGAGAACGGCAATGCCCCGTCGGTCCAGCGCATGTCCAAGAACTGCACGAACTCGGGCGTAACCCCCGGTAGGTGGGGCATTCGGCGACACTGCTCGGGGGCCGGTCGCTCGGGACGCGTCGGCGGTTCCACTACGATCGCCGACGGCCGATCCTCGGCCAGGGTCGCGGTGACCTGCGTGCAGATCGCGTCGCCCTGCTGGATCTCGGCCCGCGCGTGGGTGACCGAGCGGCCCTCCCGGATCACCTGTGCGGTCGCCTGGGCCGGTCCGCTCTTCAGCGGGCCATGGAACGCCACGTGGACCGAGCGAGGCGGTCGCCCGCCGCCGGTGAGCTCGAGGATGGCCCGCAGCCCCACCGCCGCCGGAACCCCGCCGAAGCTGGCCCGGCCCTGCATCCACGCGGCCGGAACCTCGCCGTCCCACACCGCTCCGCTGGAGCGTCGCTCCCAGGTCGTGACCTCGGCAAAGCTCGACATCGCCGCTGCTTATCACCTCGGCCGCCCCCCGTCAGCCGGCGGGGTCTACGGCGAAGCCCTACGCCAGCTCGGCCGTCGCCAGCTCGCTGGGCTCGAAGACACCACGCTCGGTGATGATCCGGGTCACCAGCTCGGCCGGCGTCACGTCGAACGCCGGGTTGCGCACCGGCATGTCGGCCGGTGTCATCAGGATTCCCCCTGGCCGGCGCACCTCGTCGGGGCGTCGCTCCTCGATGGGGATCGATGCCCCCGTGGCCATGCTCAGATCGATCGTGGTCCAGGGTGCGGCGACATAGAATGGAATGCCGTGGTGCCGACACAGCACCGCAACGGTGTACGTCCCGATCTTGTTGGCCACGTCGCCATTGCGCGCGATCCGATCGGCCCCCACGATCGCGGCCTGGATCTGCCCTCGGGCCATCAGCGCGCCGGCCATGCTGTCGGTGATGACCTCCACCGGAATGTCGTCTCGCTGGAGCTCCCAGGCGGTCAGTCGACCACCTTGCAGCACCGGCCGGGTCTCGTCGGCCAGCACGCGGATGTCTCGGCCGCGCGCGTGGGCGCTGCGGATCACCCCCAGCGCCGTGCCGTACCCGGCGGTCGCCAGCGCGCCCGCGTTGCAGTGGGTAAGGATCGTGCCGCCCCGCGGCAGGAGATCGGCCCCGTGCTCGCCCATCGCCAGGCACGACGCGAGATCGTCCTCCACGTGGGCCACCGCCACCCGCCGCAGCGTGGCCCGCAGCTGGTCGGCCCCGGCGTCGGCCGGCTCGGCCGCG
>JGI12210J13797_10043364_pt1 | contig 16830 bp, 16 predicted proteins | sample ElkSlonscriptome_3_FD_13797 | JGI IMG/M metagenome (IMG submission 13797)
AACATGGATACAGAAAAAGCCAGGATCCTGCTGTCGGGCGACCAGTATGCCCTGCTCACCGGCATCGAAGTAGATGAGGCCTCCATTGGTTACTGCCGGGCGCACATGAACATAGAGAAGAAACATCTCAACGCCGCCGGCGTCGTCCAGGGCGGAGCGATATTCACTCTTGCCGATCTTGCCTTTGCTGTCGCCTCCAACAGCCGCGGACAGCTGGCCCTGGCTATTAATGCCAATATTACCTTCCTGCAGGGAAGATCATCGGGAACGCTTTACGCCGTGGCCACGGAAGTGGCTGAACCCGGTCGTCTCGGCGCCTATGACGTGCTGGTGAGCGATGAGCAGGATAGGGTTGTTGCCAGATTCAACGGCATGGTCTATCGCAAGAAAAGTGCACCTCCACAACACCAGTAGGAGATTGGCTGAAACTCATGGGTAGCCAGAGAACCACCCGGTAGTGCCGGAGCACACAAATACAAAACCTTACAAATTTGGTAGTGAGAAGAAACTATATAATTCATTACCTATCTGAAATTTAGTCAACTTTCAGGCTTTTTTTTCGGCGATACTGCGCATCACCTTCACCATCAGCACACGGCTGCTGTCTGAAGATGAACTGTTCGCAGCCAATACACACCGGCTACAGCTACCGGGTCCACACAAGGGGGATCAGCAGGGATGGACGGAAGGAAAGCCCCCAGGAGTTTGAAAGTCCGGCTGGGCTAATTGGCCATCCGTTCAATGATTGCCCGGATTTTCGGATTTTCCATGAGTCTGATGAACTGTGGATTATGTTCGAGAGTATCCATATCACCGGTCATAATAAGCCCCATCACCTCTTCGTCTCTGAGAATATCCTGAACATCGGGATCATCCTGGAGGGCAAAGATCATACTCAGCAGCGCCGGGCTGGACAGCATCGACGATTGCAGATTCTTTACATTCTTCTGCCGGTCCTTGCTATCCGCTCCAGCCAGTTTTCGTCTGCCATCATCCGGCAGACGTATGGTTTCAATGGCCGAGTCCTGCAGACGCAGCTCCCCCATGGTCTCGGAGCGCAGGCTGTAGACTCCATCTTCAAAGGAGAGGATCTCGGCTTTGATGACACTGCCGTCTTTTAAAAGAATCTCACGCACGGTACGCTCGCCAAAAACCGCACCGGCGACTATTACCAGGGACAGTGTTACGGTGATGAGGAGTGCATTTTTCATTTCTCTGCTCCTTTTGTTTGACGACGCCTTTGATAGGTGGGCTTTTCTTGCGCCATTGTATTGAGTTTTGCTTCCACCTCTACTCACAGGGTACACCATCACATCAATCTTTCAAGATGAGGCGCTGGGCTGGTGCATATACGCTGCAGCAAGCAAAGAGACGCTCTACGCACCGCCACAAAACGTCGGCTCCACCCTCGGCACTTCCAAGACATGGTTATCGGCGCATGTCTCCGGTGTTCACATACGACCGGAGCGAAAGATGGAAAACATCAGCCACAGTCCAAGCAGGGTGGCAATACTGTAGCCGGCGGTGCCGAGCAGGAAGGTCAAGGAGAAATTGAGGCCGCCCAGGGAGAATTCCATGAGGGTGAACGGTGAGTTGAGTACCAGCGAGCCGGCGATGGTCGAGGCGGCGATGATCATGGCGACGATGAAACGGTTGATGCCCCGCTCCAGCCGGATCGATATTTCATCAAGACCGCTGTGACGCACCTCCAGGCGGTGTCGGCCCTCGGCGGTGCGCTTGAAGATAGCGTGGGTAAGACGGGGCATCATCTTCAGATAACCGCCGACGTTGCGGGACTCGCGGCCCATGTTTTTGAGCAGACTCTGGGCATCGTATCCTCGCTGCACCAGTTTTTTGGCGTAGGGTTTGGTCACTTCGAGGATGCTGGCGTTGCTGCCCAGTATCTTGCCCAAGCCCTCGGTCTGGACGAAGGTTTTGAGCAACAGCAGCAGGTTCCTGGGGATGCGAATGCGGTGTTTATAGGCCACCTCCATTACCTGCTCGTAGACATCCTTGACAGCAATGGTCTGCAGGGAGCGGCCGTAAAAGGGCTCGCTCATATCTTTGAGATCGGTACGGAACTGCGTAATATCCACCTTGTCGTCGTCTACCAGACCGACATCGCGGAAGGCGTCCATGATGATGTCGTAGTCGTGTTCGGCGTAGCCTAGAAAGATATTGGCGACCTGGGTCATGGCCTCCTCGTCGAGGTAGCCGATAATGCCGAAATCGACCAGACTGACGCGACCGTCATACATAACGATGGTGTTGCCAGGATGGGGGTCGGCATGAAAAAATCCAAAATCCATGAGCTGGCGGGAAAAGGAGCGCAGACCGATCATGGCCACCTCCCCGGGGTCGATCCCCGCCTGCCGGATTTTCTCCACCTCGTCCATCTTGATGCCGTCGATATACTCCATCACCAGTACCGACCTGGAGGTGTGCTCCCAGTAGACACGTGCGGTATAGATCTCCTTGCTGTCTTTAAAATTGGCGGCGAACTTGTCCATGTTGCCGCCCTCGATATGCATATCGAGTTCTCGGAAAATGGTCCGTTCGAACTCCCGCACCAGGTTGACCGCCCCGACAATGCGGGCGAACTCGAACATCTGCTCGAGCTTGCGGGCGAAAAAGCCCATAACGATTATGTCTTCGCGTATCTTTTTCTCGATTCCCGGTCGGATAACCTTTACCGCCACCCGCTCGCCTCCCCGCAGCCGGGCTTCATGGACCTGGGCCACCGACGCCGCCGCCAGGGCCTTTTGGTCAAACTCGGAGAAAACCTCAGTCAGTTCCCTGCCCAGCTCGGCCTCCACCACCGCCTTGATCGCTTCGAAAGGCACCGGGGGGATGCTGTCCTGCAGCTTTCTGAGCTCTTCGGTATACTCTGGAGGAAAGAGATCCGCCCGAACGCTCATCAATTGTCCGAGTTTGATGAAGCTGGGCCCAAGCTCCTCGAGCATCAGACGAAGACGGGCCGGCGAATGGAAGGCAGGACGGACCGCCGTTTTCTCCTGGCTAACACCATCCTTTGCTCGCCGGCTGCGCCGGAACATGCGCTCGACAATATTGCCGTAACCGTGTTTGGCCGCAATCCGGCTGATGCTTCCCAGACGCCGTAATCCTTTCATAAATCAGACTCTTGTGTTTTCAGAAAATGATGGTCGGCAATTACTGGCCGCCAGCCGGCGAGATCTTCTTCCACTCCTTGGCGATATCCTTGAGTTTGGCGGAATCTTCGATATAGCTCTCCACCAGACCGCAGTCCACGCAGACGTAGTTGTCCATGGCAGCTATTGATACCAGGGTGACGGGAATGGCATTGCTGCCGAATGGCCCGCTTTTCAAGGGAATGTCGGCACCGGAATAGACCTCTTTCGAACCGCATTTTGGGCATTGACCGTTCTTCATATTCATGTTCTCCCACTGTTGGTTTGGCAAAAACATCAGACGGGTTCAGGCGGCAGGAGACCTCCCGACGTGATGCAGACAGGCAGCTTTTTCTGAAGGACAAGGCTGAAAAAAACTCTTACGGTACCGGCACGACGAGAGCGGTTTCGTTTTGGACCAGTCAATCTTAGCCGATCGCTGTCAGCGGAGCAAATTTTTTCTGGCCTTTCCCACCACCCATATCTCCCACTCGCCCCCCGGCCGCCCAAGACAGTTGTTGCCATCAGTTTACGGCCTTGGAACCTTATCTTTTCGGGAGCTCATCAAATCTCTGCAGCGTGCAGGTCTCCTCGAACCAGGGTGCTCGAGAGGCCCAGAAAACAATCTGCAACGGCTTGATATGGGGATCTTCATCCAATGTCCCCGCCGTAACGACAATGTTTTTTCCTCCCTTTACCGCCCAAGGCAGCGACGAACCACAGTTTTTGCAGAAGGTTGTGGCGAAGTATTTAGCCTCCGGATGTTCGTATCTGCCGATCCACTCTTCGCCGGCTGTCCATTTGAAACGCTTGGGCGAAACGAAGAGATTGGCAGAATGGGCACTCCCGGTGAACTTTCTGCAGCGTGAACAGAAGCAGTACTGAAATATTTTCAAAGGTCCTTGAATTTCGTAGTGCACTTTACCGCAAAGACAGCTGCCGCCGCGTATTGTCTCCATTGAAATCTCTCTTTCCGTATTTTGGGTTCTTTCTCATGTTCAGCAACGCTCTGTGCAACAGGGGCTTTTTTCACAGGTGTTCTGCACCTCAACGAGCCTCATTTAGAGCACCGGAACACCGATGATATAGGGATGCAGAGAGTACAACAGGGCATAAACTGTCGTACCGGCAGCCACAACTCCGACATCGAAAAACAGAGGTCTGCTCTCCAGGATTTTGCTCGCCCCCCGTCTATTGGCCGACCACATGTCGAACAGCGAATAGATGACAAAACTGGCGAAGAGGATCATCGAGCCCAGATCACCATTGGCCAGGAGATGGACTACGGCCCAGATGCTCACTCCCCAGAGCATCGGATGCCGGGTGTATCTCTTGACGTTGGTGGGCATATAGGCCGCAACCAGCAAAATGGAGGCCGGCAGCATCATGAGCAGGGCAAGATGTTGCGACCACACCGGCGGCTGCCAGATGACGATATATTCTCTTTCCCCCATGCCGTAGACGATAAGCGCCAGGCCAAGAAGTGAAATCAGGGCAAAGACACCTTTATATCCATATTCCCCCAGCCGGTCCACCGCCTGCTGCCGCAGCGAAACGGAGGCCGGCAAAAGATGGATGGCGAAAAAGAGTATAAGACCCATGAGCAGTAAAGACATGAATACCTCCTTCGTTATGTCGAAATAATTCTTTTATTACGATTTCAAATAATTGAGACCCTCTTCTGTTGCCGACCGGCTCACACCTTTTTTCAAGAACGCTCAAGCGGCAAGGAAGAAATTCCATACAGGAACTCGACCCGCCGGAATCCGGCCTTTGGAAAATGATCCATCTCGCATGTCACCATTCTCGTCAAATCTTCCGTATCAAGGGGGTCAGCAACCTTCTGCCCAAAGAGCGGAGGATAGAGCCGGGAGATAAGAGAGAGCGTATAGACTATAGTAGCACAGCAACACCGGCCATTCCAAACGACTGATCATTCATCATTTACAAGAAAGGCGGCACTGGCACGGTGCATACCATTAACGGCGTCGTCCTGCCGTCTATGGATGAGGGAAAATCTTTTATGAATTCGCAGCACATCTTCAGGTAAAACCCCGTGGAGTGCGGATCGGCAAATATATAGAAAGAGCCATAGTCCAGCTTTGCCGCTAATTCTTGTGCAAACTTCAGCATTTCCGAACCAATGCCGCGGCCGATAAAAGAAGGTTCCACAAACATATGGTCCAGCCAGAGGCCCGAAGGCACCGCTTCTTTCTGATATTCGAGGGCATCTATCACTTTGACCATCGAGAAAAAGGCAATGGCCCGGCGGTGATGCTGGTAAATATATACTTCGTTGCGTTGTATATATTTCTCGGTAACCGTCAGTTCATCCTGCCAGATGGTGAAGTACTCCTCCGGATAGTTCCAATATCTTTTCGATGCAAAGGCTATCCGGGTAAGAGCAGAAGAGTCGTCTGCATATGCTCTGCGTATCATGCCGTACTTTCCATAATCCCGATACCGGCTACCGGCAAAGATCCCGCTCCTGATTCCAGGCCTGGTCAAGCCGGCGTGCTGAGTTCAAAGGCAAGCTGATTTTGTTATTATCCGGTCAAGGCTGTTGGCAAAAATCTGCCTGTCTCGTTTACTCAGCGCCGGCGGACCACCGGTTTCAACACCGCCGGAGCGCAAGGCATCGAGAAAATCTCTGGTGCTCAATCGCTCGGCAATATTTTCTTCTGAATAGATTTCTCCCCTTGGATTCAGGGCCAATCCTCCTTTTTTTACGACTCGAGCAGCCAGGGGAATATCGCCGGTGATAACGAGATCGCCGGCCTCTACCCTGTCGACTATTTCATTGTCAGCCTCATCCGGGCCTGAGGAAACTCTCAGGAACCCAATAAGGGAAGATTTGGGAATGCGAAAAGCGGAATTGGCAACCAAGGTCACCTGTAATCGTGTCCTTACCGCTGCCCTATAGACAATGTCTTTTATTACTGCCGGACATGCATCCGCATCCACCCAGATTTGCATTTTCATTCCTCGACTAAAAAGCTATCACGGGAAATCAGGTTTTTCTATGCCCTTGCTCAGCTTCGGTACTTTTCAGATGGTTGCCAATACCTCAGAAGCCGACTCATTTTATCATATTTTTTGAAAAGCATATCCATTTAGAATTTTTTTTCTCCACGCCCAAGGATAAAAGCCGGCTCTCATCACCCTCTATAGTTGATTGCCTAAAACGCTTCCACTGATATTCCGTAACTCCACTCTTCAAAAAGGTATTTCTCTTCCTTTTAACACCCGATGATCGATGAAATGCAGCTATGCGCCTGGGAGCCGGGCTGAGTTTCATGCACCATCAATTCAAAATAAGTAATTATTTGACAGCTCATCAATTTTCCTGATACTATATACTACCTTGTGCCTATAACTGAACATCTCGGGAAGAATGCGGAACCTATCACTTTTTGCGCTTCGATATCAACTGCTTAAAAAGCAGAACATGAGATGCCTGTATGGACGATGGCAAAATAGTGATGGGCGGGACCGTCTCCACCTATCGGGCGATTCGATATGATCTGTTATGCATCGCCGCTTTGTGATTGGCATACTTCATTGTTGCCGATAACAGGTCTCCTCGTTGAGCAAGCCATCTCTGCACAGATGCTCCTCGGTTGATGCGACCCGCTACATTCGGACTACCGGCAAGTTCATTCGGTCGCTGCAGCTTGTCTTGTTCATATTCAAAAAAGGAGGAAAGTATGGAAAAAAAACTGTTGCTGCTGGTTATCTTCGGCATCTCTTTTTCCCTGCCGTCGCTGGCTTTGGCCAATGACTATGTCGGCTCGGAAAGCTGCTTTGAGTGTCATGCCGAACAATACAACAAATGGCAGGCGTCGGGACACCCCTGGAAGCTGCGCACCGCCGACAAGGCCCGCTATGCCAAGCTACCGCTGCCCCCCGGCTACGCCTGGGATGATATCAGCTATGTCATCGGCGGAGCTATCAAAAAAGCCCGTTATATCGACAAGCAGGGCTACATCATCACCACAGCCAAGGATGGGTCGGAGGCAAAAACCCAATACAACCTCGAGGACGGCAGCTGGTCTTTCTACCACAAGGGCGAGAAGAAACCCTATAAATGCGGCCCCTGCCATATGACAGCCTATTCCCCGGAAGGACATCAGGACAATCTTGAAGGCATGATAGGTACCTGGGCGGAAGATGGGATATCATGTGAGGAGTGCCACGGCCCCGGCATGGAACATCTGCGCAAGCCGTCAAAGGAAACCATCAAGATCGACACCACCGCCGACGCCTGCGGCAAGTGCCATCAACGTGGCGGCATGGGTCCAGAACCTCCAGCAAAAGGAGGTTTTATCCGTCACCATGAGCAGATCAACGAACTCAAGGCCGGCGTGCACAAAGATTTGAACTGCATCGACTGCCATAATCCGCATGAACGCGCCATTCTTACCAGCAAGGATATATGTGCTGAATGCCATGACGGAATTGCCCAATCCTATGCCAAGACCACGCATGGTGAACAGGGTACAGGGTGTATTGAGTGCCATATGCCCAAAGCCGGCAAATCGGCGATAAGCGTGGCCAGCTACACCGGCGACGTACGTACCCATATTTTCAAAATCAATACCGATGCCAATGCCGAGATGTTTAAAGAGGTCGAAGAGAAAGGTAAAAAAACACTCTTTGCCAAGAATGCTGTGACGGTAGAATATACCTGCCTCAGTTGTCACGGCAGCAGGGACAAAGACTGGGCGGCAAAACATGCCAAGAACTTTCATGCCATGAAATAAGCCCCCATTCATCACGAGCCAGCAGGAGTAATCTCCCGCCGCTGGCTCGTGATGTAACGGCAGATCAGCAAGTCACCCGACAATACCTACCCGCGATCAACGCTGAAAAGCAATTCCCCAAAGAATACCTTGTGAGATTGCCGTAAAGACGACATGCTTCAACAAAGTAGCGTGTAGTGCCCATGCCCTGTTGTCGTCAACAGCTGCCCCGAACAATCATGTAATATACGCAACACCTCAGATTTGACGGCAAATATCGAAAATCTGCGATCGTTTTTGGTAGAGCATGAATGTAACAGTTTATACAAAGAGCAAAGAGTGAAGTGTATGTTTATGCTCACGCTTCGCGCTAGGGAGGGGTCATGCCGGAATACGAAGAACCTGTTGCCGAGTAAGCATTACCACTGAGACTGAAGATGATATAGTATATGTCCTAAGAAAGTCGATTTTGCCGCATATGACTTCTGACGAAAATCCGATTTTCATCAACCGGACGAAACCGGACAACATGATTCCAGCCATGCTGGTGTATACACATATCACTATTTAACAGGACACACGCTCATGTACTCACTACAGCAACAATACAATCTGGTGCCGGGCAATTATGCAAAAGAAATGGCCTCAGTTTCAGCCTACGTAAAAAAAGGTGTAACCGCTCTGCTGCACGGGGGACGAAGACCTCTCCACAAGCGCCCATCATCATTAAGTAAACCCTAGATTGCCGGTTCAAGGAAACCTCTTCACCTGGACCACAGTCATAGGCCCAATTCCTTCGGCCACCTCTTTTCTGAGGTGGCCGTTTTTTTTGCCTTTCGGGTATACCTGTCCGCATGCGGCCCTCATGTCAAAACGCATCGTCATCCAGGTATTGTAGAAATCTTTTCAGCGACGCGGAGGTACCGTGCCCCCGCGGGTAGGCGCACACAAGGTTTAAAGACGCCCACCTGTCTGCCAGTCGCAGGATTGCCAGATTGGCATTCGCCATATGGGGACGCAGGTCCCGTTCACCAACTATTCCAAGTCCCAGACCGGCTTCAACACATCGAATCAAGGAGTTTACCCGTTGCACCCTGACGGTATATTTTAGCGATTTCCCATGCTTCTTTCGGGCCTCGGCCACGAGGTCATCGAGAACGCCCCCTTCATGGAAGGAGATGTGTTCATAGGCAAGGGTTTGTTCAAAATACACCGTACCGGCATCTCTGTGTTGAGTAAACAGCGGATGGTCTCTATGTCCCACCGCCCAGACCTGATCCTCCTTGAAGGGCCTGAGCTCAAATCCTCGTGTATCGACGGAGTCATAGAGTATGACCATGTCGGCGACATCTTCGCGCAAAAGTTTCACGCCCTGTCTGGAGAATATCTCCTGCACTGTTACCTGGACTTCAGGGTAATCCTTTCTGAACTGGCCAATAATAGACGGCAGAACACCGTCCAAAGCCCGGGGAATCGCCGCAAGCCGCAACTCACCCGCCTCGCCTTCGGCAAAGCGCTTCAGATCGGCTCGTACCTCTGCATATTTATGCAACAGCTGCCCGCAGTGTTCGGCAAAGACCGTTCCTGCAGGCGTCAGATTTGTCCCGGAAGGAGTTCTGACAATCAGTGAGATATCAAGTTCGCGCTCAAGATCGCTTATTCGCCGCGATGCGGCAGAGGCGGCGATATGTTCATTCCTGGCGGCAGCGCCGATACTGCCCAGGCGGGCAACGGCCAGAAATACGCGCAGGGTGACTATGTCAAAGCTTTCCATGAATTGCCTCTTGGGGCCTCAAATCAATCCTCGGAATCTTGCCGCAAGCCAGGGGCCCGCCAGTGTTGTCAGAAGGGCCAGGACAAAAAGATTGCCCCCGCCGATGTTGAAAACCTGGAGGAGCTCACGCCAGGTTTTACCGACACCATAGTGGCCGAAAAGGCCCTCGAAAGCCAGGGTGAGCAGAAACCAGAGAACACCGACGACGATGAACTGCCATTGCTGGCGACCTCCCAGAAAAGGAAGGGTGAAATAGATCAGCACGAAGAGGAAAAAGGCCAGCGTTAGACCGCTAAGAGGCAGCGCAGGCCCTGAACCGAATGCCGGATTGAGCAGTTTTTCACGGATACCGGCATTGCCGATGGCGACAAGCACCATCAGACACCAGATGGCCGCTGCCTTGAACATGATTATGATCATTCTCACCTCGCCAATTGTCTGTAACTTTTCTCAGCAGTGCCATCATCCTGTGTACTTTCGCCAGGCACCCAGTGCTTGCTGAATCTCTTTTCCCTGAGATTTGGCAAATACCAACCGAGTATCTTCCCCTGTTACCGGCAGTCATTAAAAAAAAAGATGGAGCCACCCACAACCAGAAAACATCAATATATTTCATCGGAATACGAAATATCCAGAGATTTCACTTTTGACCTGCACCTGAGTTTCAGCGACGCTCTTTTTTTCCTCTGCCATGTAGTGCTGATATGTCCTTTTCTCCTGCAACCAGACTGGTGAAAGCACTTAGTGAAGAAAACCGGCGGAACTCGAAAATAAATATACCCTCCGATGCGGACGGAAGGGTCTATTGGTGTATTTCCAGGTTCTTTTGACAACGACAACAGAACGCACTCATTTCTGGATGGACACTGGATAACAACGGCTATACTCCTTTTGTCGCTACTGGCGTGTCAATAGGTTTTCGGATGGTAGCAGGCAAATTCGCAGTTGTCGAGGACACCGATGTCGGGAAAGTCTCCCTTGCATATTTCGGTCATATGGGGACATCGCGGATGAAAGGTACAGCCCGTCGGCGGAGCTATAGGGCTTGGCAGCTCACCATGAAGGGTTATCTGCTCCTTGGTGCGGAAGGGGTCGGCGACCGGCGTTGCCGAAAGCAGCGCCCTGGTATAGGGATGATGAGGCTTGGAGAAGATGTTCTCCCTGCTGCCAAATTCGATGGGCCGGCCCAGGTACATGACCATGACATCATCGGCGATGTGTTTGACCACCGAGAGGTCGTGGCTGATAAAGAGATAGGCGAGATTGAACTGTTCCTGGAGATCGGCAAGCAGATTGAGGATCTGCGCCTGAATGGAGACGTCGAGGGCAGAAACCGGCTCATCAAGCACCAGAATTTCGGGGTTGAGCATCAAGGCTCGGGCCACGGCTACGCGCTGGCGCTGGCCGCCGGAGAACATGTGCGGGTAGCGGTCGTAATACTCCGGCCTGAGGCCGACCAGATCGAGCATATTTCTGGCCTTTTCCGCCCGCTCCTTCTTGCCCATGTCGGTGTTGACCAGCAGCGGCTCTTCGAGGCAGAGGCCTATTTTCTGGCGGGGATTGAGTGAACCGTAGGGATCCTGAAAAATGATCTGTACGGTCTTGTGCAGAGCCCGTTTGGTCTGGTCATCAGCGGTAATGATATCTATGCCCTGGATCTTCAGCTGGCCCGAGGTCGGCCTTTCGATCAGGGTCACAAGCCGGGCCAAAGTCGATTTGCCGCAGCCGGATTCGCCGACGACGGCGAGGGTCCTTCCCCTTTGCAAAGTAAAGGTGGCGCCGTCGAGGGCCTTGAGGATCGCCGGCTGGCGAAATGCTCCCCGTTTTACCTCGTAGTGGCGCCTCAAATCCGAGGCTTCCAGAACGGTTTTCTCTCTTTGCATTAGATCACCTCCTCCTCTCCCGGATGGTTCATGGGCACCCCGTCGCGCAGGGGGTAATGGCAGAGCGCCCGCCCCAGCTCATCGGCCGCCGGCTCCGGTGTCTTGGCGATGCAATGCCTGGTCGAATATTTGCAACGCGGAGCGAAGAGGCAGCCACCGGGTTTATCGAACTGTCCCGGAACGACGCCGGCAATGGAGGGCAGCTTTTTAGTTTTCGCCCGCTCGGGCAGAGAGTCGAGCAGGGCGGCGGTGTAGGGATGGTGGGGATTGGAGAACAGTCCCTTGACCAGTTGTTTTTCCACCTGCTGGCCGGCATACTGGACAACCACCCGCTCGGCGGTCTCGGCGACAACGCCCATGTCATGAGTGATAAGCACCAGAGACATCTGTTTGTCCTGGTGGAGCTTGAGCAGAAGATCAAGGATCTGGGCCTGGATGGTGACATCGAGAGCGGTGGTCGGCTCATCGGCGATTAACAGGCGCGGATTGCAGGAGATGGCGATGGCGATCATCACCCGCTGATTCATGCCGCCGGAAAGCTGATGAGGAAAGGCCTTGAGCCGCTTCTGGGGCTCGGGGATGCCGACCTGATCGAGCAGCTCTATAGCCCGGGCTCTGCACTCTTTACGACTCATGCCGAAATGGATCTTGAGGGCCTCGGTCAACTGAAAGCCCACGGTGAAACAGGGGTTGAGGCTGGAGAGCGGCTCCTGAAAAATCATCGCCATTTCCCTGCCGATGATGGTCCGCAGTTTTTTAGGAGAAATGGTGTTCAGATCCTTGCCGTCGAACTTGAGGACGTCGGCGGTGACCTTGGCCGTCCAGGGAAGCAGGCCCATAAGGGCCAGCATGGCGACAGACTTGCCGGAACCGGACTCACCGACGATGGAGACTATTTCGCCCGGATCGATATGGAGTGAAACCCTGTCAACGGCGGTAAACATGCCGCCGGCTGTCTGGAAGGCGACCGAAAGATTCTCTATTTCAAGCAGTGGCATAACTTCTGTCAGGAACGTTTGAGTTTCGGATCAAGGGCGTCTCGCAAACCATCGCCCATGACGTTTATGGCAAGAACCGTGGTGAGAATGGCAACGCCTGGAAAAGTAACCACCCACCAGGCCCGCAGGATAAACTCCCTGGCCTCGGCCAGCATGGTACCCCACTCCGGCGCCGGCGGCTGAGCACCCATGCCGAGGAATCCCAGGGCCGCGGCATCAAGGATGGCGGTGGAAAAACTAAGCGCCGCCTGGACGATCAGCGGCGCCATGCAATTGGGCAGTATCGTGACAAACATCAACCGCAGGGTTTTAACGCCGATAATGCGGGAGGCGGTGACATAATCCTTGGTCATCTCCGACATCACCGCAGCCCTGGTCAGGCGCACGTAATGGGGCTGCTGAACGACGGCGATGGCGATCATGGCATTGATAAGACTGGGGCCGAGGATGGCCACCAGCACCAAAGCCAGCAGCAGGCTGGGAAAGGCCAAAACAACATCCATGATGCGCATGATGAAGGTGTCTATTTTGCCGCGGAAATAGCCGGCCATGAGTCCCAGGATGACGCCAACCATCAGTGAAATCGAAACAACGATGCAACCAATAAAAAGCGAGAAACGGGCGCCGTGAATAAGTCGTGAGAGCATGTCACGGCCGACGGCATCAGTACCGAGGAGAAAACGCAGATCGCCACCGCTCTGCCAGAATGGTGGCTGCAGCAGCGCCTCCCGGAATTGTTCGTTGGGGTGATGGGGGGCAATGAAATCGGCAAAGATGGCGATGATGATGATGCCGACAAAGAAAAACAGGCCGGCAACGGCACCCTTGTTTTCACTGAAATACGCCCAGAATTCCTTGAGCAGCGCCACCCGACCGCTGGGCTGCTGGTCGATTTCCTGTGTAGCCAATACTTCGTCCATGCCTAATCCGTATGTCTGATTTGCGGGTTGATAAATCCGTAGAGTACGTCAACCACCAGATTGACGATCATGACCATGGCGGCAATGAGCAAGAGCCCGCCCTGCACCGAGGGATAATCGCGGCGAAAGATTGAGTCCACCATCCATTTGCCGATGCCCGGCCAGGAGAAGATGGTCTCAGTGAGAATTGCGCCGGCAAAAAGTACGCCGACCTGCAATCCGATAACTGTGATAACCGGTATCATGGCGTTGCGCAGGGCGTGCATGCCGATAACCCTTCCATGTCCCAAACCCTTGGCCTTGGCCGTACGCACGTAATCCATACTGAGTACCTCGAGCATGGCAGAACGCGTCTGTCTGGCAATCACCGCCAGGGGAATAGTGGCCAGCACCACCGACGGCAGGATGAGATGGCTCAGGGCCGAGCGAAAGGCGCCCGCCTGGCCTGAGAGCAGGCTGTCGATAAGCATGAAGCCGGTCACCGGCTCGAAATAGTAGAGAAGCGAAATTCTCCCTGATACCGGGGTCCAGCCGAGAATGCCTGAGAAAAAGATAATCAACAGCAGTCCCCACCAGAAGATGGGCATGGAATAGCCCGTCAGGGCGCCGGTCATCACCGCATGGTCGAAAAACGAGCGGCGCTTGGTGGCAGCGATCATGCCGGCCGGCAGACCGACGGCCACGGCAATGAAGATGGCCACCACCGACAATTCCATGGTCGCCGGAAAGAGAGTGAAAAATTCTTTGAGCACCGGCTGCTTGGTTATGATGGAGGTGCCGAAATCGCCGGAAAACAGATCCTTGAGATAGATGCCGTACTGAACGAGAATCGGCTTGTCGTAACCGAACTCAGCCATCATCGCCGCATGGCGTTCATCGCTCATGCCGCGCTCGCCGGCCATCAGCAGAACGGGATCGCCCGGCAGCAGCCTGATGAAGACGAAGGCAACCAGGGTAACACCGAAAAAGGTCGGTATGATGACCCCCAACTTCCTGAGTATGTATGATAGCATGGAATACTCTTTAACTGGAAAGCATGGACGTGGTAAAAAAAGGACCGGACGAAAACCGTCCGGTCCCGGATCTGCTACTTCAGATCAACACCGTAAAAAATGTGGCCGCCGAAGGGATCGATCTTGAAATCGACAACCTCTTTGCGAACCGGCTTGAAGACCACGGAATGGGCGATGGTGGCCCAGGGTGCCTGCTCCTTGAAGACTACCTGCGCCTGCTCATAGAGCCTGGTGCGCTCGGCCTTGTCGGAAACCACCTTGGCCTTCTGGATAAGATCCTCGAAGGGCTGATGACACCACTGTGCCCTGTTGGAGCCGCCGACACCGTCACAGCCGAGAAGAACGGCGAGGAAGTTGTCGGGATCGCCGTTATCACCGGTCCATCCCAGAAGGACGGCGCCGTCACGATTAACGTCTTTGGAGCGCTTGAGATACTCGCCCCACTCATAGGAGACGATTTCAGCCTCGACGCCTATCTCGGCCATGTCGGCCTGAATCAGCTCGGCCATACGGCGGGCGTTGGGATTGTAGGGACGCTGTACGGGCATGGCCCAGACTTTCATCTTCAGGTTGGTAACACCCTCTTCCTCGAGCATTTTCTTGGCTACTTCCGGCTCGTAGGTATCATCCTCAACCGCTTCGTTGTAAGACCAGATAGTCGGCGGAATAGGATTCTTGGCTATCTTGCCGGCACCCTGGAATACGGCGTCGAGGATGGCCTGCTTGTTGATCGCCTTATTCAAAGCCTTGCGCACGCGGACGTTGTCAAAAGGGGCAATCTTGGTGTTATAGGCCATATAGCCGACGTTGAGCCCTTCCTGCTCGAGCACCTTGATCTCTGAATCTTTCTTCATGGCAGCGACATCAGCCGGGTTGGGATAGGGCATTACGTGGCACTCTCCGGCCTTGAGCTTCTGGTAGCGAACCGAGGCGTCGGGGGTGATGGCGAACACAAGATTATCAAGGGCTGCCTTGCCGGCCCAATAGTCGGGATGGGCTTTGTAGCGAATGACCGCGTCCTTCTGGTAGTTCACCAGCTGGAAAGGACCGGTACCGACTGGCTTGAGATCAACCTGTTCGGGGGTACCGGCATCCATCATTTGATCTGCATATTCAGCCGAGTGGATGGAGGCAAAATCCATGCCCAGATTGGCGATCATCGGCGCTTCGGGCCGGTTGAGAATAAATTTGACCGTGTAATCGTCGACTTTTTTGACGTCTTTGAGCAGATCGGGCATGGACATGCCGTTGAAGTACTCGTAGCTGCCGCCGGAAACCTTGTGGTAAGGGTGATCTTTGTCGAACTGCCGCATGAAAGAAAAAACCACATCGTCGGCGTTGAAATCGCGGGTTGGGGTGAAGCCCTCGGTGGTATGAAATTTCACGCCTTTGCGCAGATGGAAGGTATACTCCGTGCCGTCCTCGCTGATATCCCAGGTCTCAGCCAGAGCGGGAGCGATATTGGTCGTGCCGCGCTCAAACTCGACGAGCTTGTTGAAAATTTGCCTCGAGGAGGCATCGAAAGTCGTTCCCGCCGTGTAAAAGGCCGGGTTAAATCCCTCGGGGCTGCCCTCCGAGCAGTACACCAAGGTCTTGGCCTGCGCTCCGATAGCTCCCACGGTGAGCAGCGAGGCACCACATACCGCAGCAAGTAGCATTTTCGTTTTTCTCATTTTTTCCTCTCCGTTTTGTTGAGTGGTTCCGGCCCCCGTTGACGACGGCCGTTCTCTGTTCCGCACCGCCGGAACCGGCATTATCCTTTACGCAAAAGTAAACACAACATAGACCTCTCTCTCCACAGGGAAGTGCTTCTTCCTTTCCGGTCCTCTCTGCGTATTGTCTGCCCATTTTTCGCCAGTGCCGAACACCTTCATACTATAGGATATCACTAAAAATAGTAAATGGTATTTTTTGATTGAAATAGTGATTTCTTTTTATCACGGCATGCCAGCCGAACACGAGACGCCGCGGTCATCGCTGATACCATACACCCGTACCTATGAAGCCCCCTCCATATACAGGCAAGGGCTAGATACCGTCAAGCCCAAACTGGGGATGTACCCTTCCCCTTTTTCCATGAGACGAAACATTATTATATAGCGATTGTCATCGTCCGTCCTTGCTCCGCGCCGAGCCCTGACCCAAACATAACATCTGTCAACACTTTGTTGCCACACAATATTCACACAGTCAAGACAATGGGCTCCCCAGTGGCGAGAGGAGGCGATTGCCCTTTTCAGAAAAAACATCAACTGATGCCAGCCGGTATAAATATTTTGGGGAAGACAAACAGGTCGGCCCACAAAGACATTTCTGGCGTGTACTACTTCGCCGGTATCTGTTCGTCACCG